>Ga0307440_1000268_pt1 | contig 25297 bp, 25 predicted proteins | sample SalMarWE160410MG_FD_202150 | JGI IMG/M metagenome (GOLD analysis project Ga0307440, IMG submission 202150) | Salt marsh sediment microbial communities from the Plum Island Ecosystem LTER, Massachusetts, United States - WE1604-10 | ecosystem: Environmental > Aquatic > Marine > Intertidal zone >...
CACAAAAATTGTCGTAGGTCGGACCGAAAAAGACAATGAAAATATAAAGAAATTTTATGACCCGAATCTGGACACCATGATCAAGACAAAACAAATTCCAGGTCCCATCGTTTTGATACCCAATGACAGCGGCAGGGAAACCAGAATGCTGGCGGCTTCCATCTGTGTCGGCTACAGTAAGGCCCCGGAACTCACACCCGTTGACGTGTCGGTGACCACCCCAAAAGGCCACGAAACCGTTCGCGTCATCGGTGTTCCGCCCAAGGAGGTCAAGCATTTTTTGATATAGATCTTATTGTTGTTTCGGCATCGACTTTAAGACCTTGCAATAGGTCACCCTGGCATCCCCGGGCCCATAAAAATCTTCCAGAACCGATTCCTGCCGGTAGCCTCGATTTTCATAGAAAGTCCGGGTGGCGGCATACTGGAGGCGCTGAGACGTTTCCACATAGATGCGCGTTCCGCCCGCTTCTTGAACCAGACGCTCGATTTCTTTCAACAGCCGTCTTCCCAGGCCTCTTCCCTGAAAGTCCGGATGAACTGCAATCCAGTATAAGTCGTAGCTGGTGGCCGTACAGGGAATCGGGCCAAAACATCCATATCCGGCCAGACGGCCGTAAAATTCCGCCAGAACAAAATAATAACCGCTGACAGGCCCGTTTGACAGCCGCTCTTTTACCAGTTCCTCGGCCAGATCCACTTCTGCCGGATAAAAGAAGCCGGTAACCTCCACTAGTCGGCGAATCCTTTCGGGATCAGCCGGTTCCAGGTCGTAACGGAACTTGACGCCATGGAGAATATCCAAACGCGGCTCACCTTTTGGGAATCCATGAACCGCTTCGGCCAGGCCGTTGAAAAAGCGAAGGGCGTTAGTTCCCAGGGTTCGATTCCGATATCCGCCCTCCTGGACAACCACTGTGGGAAGTCCCAATTCTCCGATCATTCGACCGTTGGCCTCGAAATCTTTGGGCACCAGGGACCACGATCCCGTGGGATCTCCTTTGGCTGTATCCAGACCCAGTGCCACCACGAGAAAATAAGGATCAAACTGCTCTATCCTGCGAATGGCCTTGGTCAAGGCTTGACGATATTTTTTACCATCCACTGCTTCGGGCAGGGGAAGATTCAGGCTAAAACCGTCACCGTCACCGTCACCGCGTTCATCATCGAATCCCGAAAAATAGGGATAAGCAAATTTCGGGTGCCCGTGAATGGAAATTGTCAGCACATCCGATCGCCGGTAGAAAATGTCCTGCTCACCGTTGCCATGGTGATAATCGATATCTAAAATAGCGACTTTCCCAAAATCGGAAAGGTATTGGGCAGCGATGGCGGCATTGTTGAAATAGCAGAATCCCCCGAAAGAATTCCGTTCGGCATGGTGGCCCGGCGGCCGGACCAGGGCATAGGCGATGCGCCGGCCTTCGAGAATTTCATGGGCCGCCGTCAGTGCGCAATCCACGCCCCGGCGCGCGGCAATATACGCATTTTGGTTAAGGGGCGTGAAGGTGTCGATGCAGTAATATCCCGCAAGAACCGAGGGTTCCTTTGGCGGACGGGTCTTGTTTCGAATGGGAAACACATACGGATAAAGGGATTTCCCTTCGGGCACCCCCGCGCAAGCTTGCTTGAGATAACGGATGAAGCGGTCGTCGTGCACCGTAAAGAGATGTCTGTCCGGAAAATTTTTGGGCTTGATCCGGGCAAAGACTCCGGATTTATCAAGTTCTTTCAGGATGCTGCGCACCCTGACCGGAGATTCCACATATCCACGCTCATGGACATGATGGACGGCATGATGGTCCGTGACCACCAGGCCGATCTGCTCCAAGGAAAGGCTTTTGACCTGGGGCTGTGCCGCCTCGGGTTTGACATATTGGTGGGGCCTGAGTTGAACGGGGTTGTCTCGAATGGACTTGACGACCTTTTCCACGTATTCGGTGGGACAATAGTCGGCATACTTTCGTTCAAGAATGGCCCGCACCACCTTCCGAACGTAGGCCGAATCCGGAAGTTTGGTCTGTCCCAGCCCGTCGTAGACCAGATGTGGCATACAGGTATCGCCGGGCGTCACCGGCGTTTCATAGGCGGTATTGATAATGGGACGGGCGCCGTACCGTTCATAAAACCTGAGCCTTGAACGATTGTCCTTGATCAAGGCATCATCCGGACAGGCTTTTTTGTCGTCCGGCAGGCACTCGAAAAAAAGCCCTCTTGCCTTGAGATCCACAGCCTCCTGCCGAACCGTGTCATAGATGGCGCTGCCGAGCCCGCCACCGGATTTTCCGCCGGCCGCGGCGATCCAGTCTAAATAACAAAAATTGATTTTGGGTTCATACAATAAAAACGCAAACCCCAAAACCTTCTTGTGATAGTTCTCTGCCACAAACAGGATAGAACGAAATTGATGTTTAAAAGGATTGCGGAGCTTTTCACCGATCTCGTCGATCTCTTCTTGGGAAATCTCTTTGAAACGGGTCCTTAAAATGTCTTTGACCTGTCGCAGGACCTCCTTGTTTCGAGGAAGAATATCATCATAAATACGGCGGATGCGAAGCATGGGGTCATTTCCTTTTTGTCGGGATTCCGTTCATTGCGATGCTTTCAATGGCGCGAACAAAAGTCATTCCGGATCGATCGATGGCTGCAGCAAAGCCGGCATCCGGAGAAAGACAGGGATTGGCGTTGACTTCGAGAATCCACGGACAACCATTTGAATCCACGCGAAAATCGATGCGGGCATACCCTTTGAGTCCAAAGACCTCCCAGCAGCGGAGCGCCTGATTTTTCAGTTGTTGAAGCAGGGGTTCGTCGGATGCCGGAAAGTAGAACCGTCTGGGGGTGTGATGATACTCGAAGGACGAGGTATCCCATTTTGCCCGGTATCCCACAATGCTTAGTTTTTCGGTGCCGTAGTTTTCGAAAATAATCTCCGCCGGAGGAAGCACTTGAATTCCCGCCGTGCCTTCGAGCATCGAGAGATTAAATTCCCGGCCCTCGACAAACACTTCGGCAAAGCAGCTCCCACCGAGTTTTACGGCTCTTTCTTCGAGAATTTGACGCAAGGTTTCGGGATCATTTGTTTCGACGGACTCATCATCGTCCAATCCCAAAGAACCGTGCTCCCATGTGGATTTAACCAGCCAGCGTTGCTTTTTTGGTGACGTCAAATTTTTGTAAACACATGGAAAATTGCACGGATAAGGACCGATCCACTCGGGTGTGGAAAGCCCTGCCAGCGCCATTCGTTCCTTTGCCAGCGCCTTGTGGGAGGTCACGAAAACGGCTTCTGTTCTCGAACCGGTGTAACATATCCCCATGGCATCCAGAAGACCCGGGAACAAATGGATCAACCGGCCTTGGCCATCCAAAGATTCCACCAGATTGAATACCAACTGAGGTTCAAAGGCAATCAGTCGATCTTTGATGCTTGAAAGGTCCAAAGTGCACGGCATTTGAGCGACATCGTGGCCCAGTTCTATCAATGATTTTGAGACGGCCTCCGCCTGGACCAGAACATCCAGTTCATCCGGCCGGTCTTCAGGGGCTGTCGCGTTGTGAACGACGGCAATACGCATCGGGTGGTTTCCTTTCACGAAGGTTTGTTCCCGTCGATTCTCTTTAGGGCCGATGCAAGGATGCGTTCGATCAAAACCTCATAGGCAAGGGGAATCCCTTTGCAGATAATGGGCAGGTCCGAATGGTCCGGGTGCAGCCCGGCCAGTGGATTGACTTCCAAAAAGAAAGGCTGATCAGCCTCGTCGCACCGGATATCCACGCGGCCGGCATCCCGGCACCCCAAAACCCGCCAGGCATTCAGGGCGATATCTTCGGCTTTTCGGACCGGCAATTCTTCCGTGGATCGAACCGGGCGATATTGAACCAGTTCCTCGCACTTTTCCTTGTTGATGTAAGAATATACCCCTTTTTCGGCGCCGGCCAGCAAAATCACTTCAATGGTGCCCAGGACCTCGGCATCCATTCCTGTGCCGATAATTCCGACGGTAAATTCTCTCCCGGAAAGATACCGTTCCACCAGAACCGGCTGCCGGTAGGTGCGCAGCATGACGCCGCAGGCCGGGATCAGGTCGCGGACATGATGAAGAATGGATTGCGGGCTGACCCCTTTTCCCGTGCCTTCGGCTACCGGCTTGATAAAAAAGGGCGGGGGAAAGCTCACCGGTATTTTGTCACTTTCTTTTTCTACCACGCAAAAATCGGATGTGGGAATCTTTGCATCCCGGATGACCCGTTTGGTCAACCCTTTGTGAAGGGTCAGACTCATGACCAGAGGGTCCGAGAAGGTGTAAGGAATGTTATATAGATCCAGAATCGCCGGCACCTGAGCTTCACGGCCGATGCCGTTGATGCCTTCGGCGATATTAAAGACCAGATCCCAGCGGTTTCCCCGGGCCAGTCGTTCAATGAGCCGGCAACCATTGCCAATGCGATCCGTTGTATGCCCCAGCCCTTTGATGGCGGTTTCAAGTGCGTCAATGGTGTCTTCCCGATCGAACTCGGCGGTTTCCAATTCATCGTAGCCGGCGGCCAGATAGTCGGCGCGAAGATCATACGTCAAACCGATTTTCATGGGATATGTCTCCTGTTTCCATAATTTCCTGGTAAAGGAGGTGATGCCAGTACCGGGCCTCTTCCGGGCGAAATCCTTGAATCAATTGTTCCGGCTGCTCGCCGGGCGGCAACAGGTGTACGGGACACTCCGGCGCCAGTTCCGGATAAAGCCCCTGGGCGTTGTAAAGATGAGGGTGCAACCGGCAAATGAGCGGGCGAACATCCAACGGAAGGGTACACCCCGTGGCGCTCAAAAACAGGCATCTGCCCGAAGCATCCCGCTTGACGACACGGCGCGTTCCATCTGGCCGAAACACCAGGCGATCCCACTGGGGATCATCGCATTGATTTTTGTAAGCCTCCGTGGTGCAAGCGCGAAATTCATAAAAATCCGGATTTTTCGTAAAATCGACGATCCGGCGCACATCACCCATTGTTACAAAAATATCCGTCTCGACGCAACAGGTTTTGCCTTTTTGCGCGCAAAGGGAACATAGAACCACATGATCGGCCATATTGATCCTCCTACAGACACTTCTCGAAATTCGAAAATAATAAGCCTTAAATACAAAAGACTTGCCGTCGGCAAGCCTTGAAATCGTCATTATCGCGATATCATCCAGTTCCAGCGTAATCCTCGGATGCCGGCAACTTCCGGGGGGACACTTGAGCATGTCCCCCCTTTAACGGGCACAAACGGAAGAACGCTTTCAATGTTGGATGTCATGGAAAAGGATATCTATTCCAATGGAATTCCCTCAACTTCTTCATGGGTTACCAGGTTGTGCGCAACCGCCGGGGATATATGATGTTCCGGGTCAGGATACTGGAAAGTTTTTCCTTCATAGTTGCGCAGAATCCACTCAGAATCGGTGCGGCCCGTGATGTAGTCGGGCATTATTGGAATCTTGCCGCCGCCACCGGGGGCATCGATGACAAAAGTGGGGACGGCATAGCCGCTGGTAAACCCTCTCAATCCCCGGATAATTTCCAATCCTTTCTCGACAGGCGTGCGAAAATGCGACGACCCTGAAATGGGATCGCATTGGTAGAGATAATAGGGTCTCACCCGCATCTTCAGCAATTGGTGCATCAGTTGGGTCATGGTATCGAGGGTGTCGTTCACCCCGGCCAACAGCACGGTCTGGGAGTTCAACGGGATGCCGGCATCGGCCAGCATGGCACAGGCCCGATAGGCTTCGGGCGTGCATTCATCCGGATGGGTGAAATGAAGACTCATCCATATCGGATGGTGCCGGCGCAGCATTCTGACCAACGGGACCGTGATACGCTGGGGCAAAACCGCCGGAACTTTCGTCCCGATGCGGATAATTTCCACATGGGGTATCTGTCGCAGTTTGGTGAGAATCCAATCCAGGCGGGCATCGCTCAATGTCAGCGGGTCCCCTCCGGAAATGAGCACGTCCCGGATTTGCGTATTGGCCCGGATATATTCCATGGCCTTTTCCAGGCGAACCCGGTTGGGGTACAATCGTCCGTGTCCGACAACCCGTGAGCGCGTGCAGTACCGGCAATAGGTAGAGCAAAAATCATGCGCAAGCAAAAGAACTCTGTCCGGGTACCGATGGACAAGTCCCGGCACCGGACTCTGGTGATCTTCGCAAAGGGGGTCGTCGGCTTCTTCGGGTGCCTTAAAAAATTCATGGACCGTCGGAACCACCGTTTTTCTTAACGCAGAATCAGGATCTTCCCGGGAGATAAGGCTCATATAATAGGGTGTGATTCCCAGCGGCAGTTTGACCGACAAATTGCCCAAGGCACCGGTTTCCGCCGAAGATAGATCTAAATACCGGCCAAGCTGAAGGATCGAATGAATTCGATTGTTGATCTGCCAATGCCAGTTGTTCCATTCCTTATCCGTTGCAGCTGGAAAGAACTTTCGTCTAAATGTCCTGGTTTTACAGGATGTTTTGGGCTGTCGCCTGGCGGCAAAGGGTAGAACGACCGCCGCCTTCCGGGGGATGGCAGCTTCCTGGGGTTTGGGGTGTAGGTGGGTTAATGGTAAAAGTATACTTGGAGGTTCGTCGCATTCCTCCTGAATTTCATCTTGGTGAACGTCTTTTCTAGGGCATTGTATAAGTGAGATCGCGTCATCCATTTTTTTTGCCTCCTGTTAAAAAAGTGTGTCAATCTGACAATTCACATTAACCCCATTTATAAAAAAAGCAAGCGAATTCTTTTGCCTTTTCCACTTTTTTTAAACATATTTTTATCCGTCTTTTAGGTTAAAATTATTGAGAAATTAAGATAAAATTTTCGCTATGAATACGCATTTTTAACTTTAAAAGAGTTTTTTGAAAATTTCCATGAAAGATTCGGCTTAGACGCTCTCCGGGTGAACATGATTGTCAGCTTCAGGTTGGGTTCGGATCAGCTTGTGCACATCGTCAACAATGAGATAAAGAGACGGCACCAGCACCAGCGTAATCAAGGTTGCAAACAGAATGCCGTATCCCAAGGAAAGGGCCATGGGGATCAAAAATCGGGCCTGGCGGGAAGTTTCGAAGATCATGGGCGACAGGCCGCCGAAGGTGGTCAGTGTGGTCAGAATAATCGGGCGAAATCGCTGAATGCCTGCCTGATGAACGGCATCACGCCGGCGCATGCCTGCCTGCTCCCTGCGGTTGGCAAAATCGATCAGCACCAGCGAATCGTTGACCACCACACCGGACAGCGCCACCACGCCGAACATGCTGAGCACGCTGAGACTGTAGCCCATGATCATGTGGCCGAGCACGGCGCCGACAATGCCGAATGGAATGGCCGCCATAATGATCAGTGGCTGGATATAGCTGTTTAACGGAATGGCGAGCATTGCGTAAATCACAATAAGCGCCACCAGAAGACCTTTCATCAGGCTCTGCATGCTATCGCGTTGATCGGCCTGGCGCCCCTCAAAACTAAATGTTAGACCCGGATACTTCTTTTGCAATGCAGACAGGGTTTCGGATTTTAGCGACGCAAGCACCTGGCCGGCTTTGCTTCTGGGTTGCACATCGGCTTGAACCGTTACGATCCGCCGGCTGTCGCGGCGGTTGATGTCCGTATAGGCCCGCCCGCGGTGTATTGATACGGCCGATCGCAACGGAATCTCGTTTCCGGCCGGCGTTCGCAATATCATTTCTTCCAGGTTGTATTCGGAAATCCGTTCATTTTTTGGCAGCCGGACCATTACCTTGATCTCGTTTCGTCCCCGCTGTTGCCGCAGGGCTTCGGCACCGTAATACGAATGCCTTACCTGTCTGGCCACTTCCTGTGATCTCAATCCGAGACTGCGGGCTTCGGGTTTGATTTGAAAATCCACCTGTTGTTTCCCGGGAGCGAAACCGTCGTCGATATCTTTGACATTGGGGAAAAACGCCAGGGCGTCTGCAACATCTTTAGCGGCTTGTTCCAAGCGGTGAATATCTTTGTGGCTGAGTTCTACGGTAATGGCGGCACCCCGGCCGGGTCCGCCGGCATCGGATTCAAACAAAATCGATTCCAATCCCGGAATAACCCCTACTCGTTTACGCCAGAGTTCCGTCAGTTTCGCTGTGGACATCGGACGCTTATCCGGCGGCGTCAGGTAAATCCGCACATCGGTCTGGTTGTCATTGATTCTGGCGAAAATTCCTTCCATCAGTGTTTTCCCGCCGTTCTCATCAACCACTTCCTGTGCCGCTCTCACCAGCATCTGCTGTATCTTTTCGGTTTTCTGAAATGCCGTGCCAAAGGGCAGCGTGGCCGTTACTTTTGCATAATCGGATTCAACTTTGGGAAACAGTTCAAATCCCAGGTGTCCGCTCTTCACATAGCCGATCATAATCAGTAAGATCGCGATCCCGATGGACACTGTCACATATCGCCAGCGCAGAACCAGATCCAGCAGCGGCCCGTAACGCCGGTTAACCAGACCGACAAAACCATCGCTGAAGCGTTTCTGCCGGATATGCAGCCAGCCAAAGAACCCTTTACGTTTTGGTTTTTGGTGGCCGACGTGGGCGGGCAGAATCAGAAAGCATTCGATCAGAGAAATGGCAAACACGCTGATCACCACCACCGGAATCTGTTTAAAAACTTTTCCCAAAATCCCGGGAACAAAAAACAAGGGGAGGAACGTCACCATGTTGGTCAGTACGCTGAACGTCACCGGCATGGCAATTTCCCTGGTTCCGAATATGGAGGCTTTTAGCCAGGGAACCCCGCGCTGGTGGTGATGATAGACGTTTTCTCCGACCACGATGGCATCATCCACCACGATACCTAAAGTGACGATAAATGCAAACATGGAGACCATATTGATGCTGACGTCCACAGCCGGCAAAAATAAAAGGGAACCCAGAAAAGAAATGGGAATACCGAGCGCCACCCAAAAGGCCAGCCGGACCTCCAGAAACAATGCCAGCAAAACAAAAACCAGACCCAGCCCCATAAATCCGTTTTTAATCAACAACTGCATACGCTGCATATAAATATCCGACCGATCGTAACGAAGAACCATTGAAAGGCCGGGGGGCAATTCCCGGTTGACCGCCGCCACCACGCGTTTGGTGGCACTGGATACCGAAACAGGGGTTTGATCGCCGACCCGGTAAACCTCGATGATGACCGCGGGTTTCCCGTTATATGTGGCGGCGTGGTCGGTTTCTTCGAATCCGTCTTTGATATCGGCGATATCTTCAAGCAGAACCTGGGTTCCGTCGTTGGCCGTAATAATCGGGATCTTTCCGAATTCGTGTCCGAAGTCCTTGCGTTCTTTGACACGAACCAGAATATCGCCGCCGGGCGCTTTGACGGCACCGCCGGGAAGCTCGAGAGATGTTCTGCCGATCCGTTTGGCCACCTCATCGAGAGTGAGATTATACGTCCGGAGCGTGCGTTGGGGGATTTCGATACCGATCTCATAGTTCCGCACCCCGACCAGTTCCACCTGTGTGATATCCGGATCCTGGAGCAGGCGGTCCCGCACATGTTCCGCGTATTCACGCAACACCGTCTCCCCCTGATTACCGTAAAGCGCCAATGAAACGACAAAGCGCTTTCTGGAAACAATGGTGACCTGCGGCTCTTCGGCTTCTTCGGGAAATGAGGTTATCCGGTCGACTTCGCTTTTGATGTCCTGGGCCAGTCTTTGCAGATTTTCACCCTCAATCATTTCCACGGTAACCGTTCCGATTCCTTCTCTGGCCGATGCCCGGACTTCATTGACACCTTCCAGTCCCTGAACCGCCTCTTCTATGGCCAAAATGATACCCCGTTCCACTTCCTGGGGGCTGGCACCGGGATAGGGAACGGTAATTTGAACCTGATCCAGTTCAAAGTCGGGAAAAACTTCCTTCTTGATACGATAGCCCGAAAAGAGGCCTCCCACCAAAAATACCAGCATGACCAGATTGGCCGTCACACTGTGACCGGCCATCCAGGCAATGGGTCCTTTTCTTTCATGACCGTTTGTCGGCAATTGGCTCATGTTAAGAAGTTTTGTCCTTTTCGGATGCCGTTTCCGGGTTTCGTTGGTCTTGCATCTCGGATTTAGAACCATCCACTCGAATCGTCATGCCCGCCACCGGCGCTGCCAGATCAGATATGATCAGGCGCTCACCGGATTTAAGTTCGTTTTGCAGCAAAACGATGTCGGCGTCACGCCAGATCGGGCTGACCTTTCGAATTTCCAATGTTTCATTTTCATCGACGATCCACACATTTGAGTCATCTCTCAGTGCGGGACGCGGAATTTGAAATACATTGTCAAGTTTACGGCCTTGAATTTTTACCCGGACGTACTCACCGATGAGGAGCGGGGGGCGATTTTGTTTAGGTTCGTTTAATCCGAGAGGGTCTTTGACCTCCACCAGAACGCGGGCCATGCGTCCTTCGGCGGACAAATCTCCCATCAGCCGTATCACTCTGCCTTGGCATTCGTGGGTCTGGCCGTAAATAACAAGGCTTTTTGATCCGGATTCTCCGGCCTTAGCGGGGATTTGAATCCATTTTAGGCGATCGACCGGTACGGATGCTTGAATGCGGTAGGCATCGGTTCCCACCAGTTCGGCCAGAGACGCTTGCGGTGTTACCTGGGAGCCCAAATCCACGGATGTGGAACGGACCATGGCATTGAACGGTGCCGTGATGCGGGTTCGATCCAGTTCGAGCATGGCCTTCTTCAGGTCGGCTTCGGCGGCTTTCAGATATGCCCGGGCTTTATCCAGATGGGGTTTGCGAAGCGCCAGTTCCATTTCCATATCATTTGCCGGCCGGGTACCGTTTAACAGCTCCCATTCACGTTTGGCCACACTCTGATGGCCCAATTCCAGTTTCAGGGCATACTCGGCATCGGTCACGGCGCGCTTTTTCTGAGACAGGTTCAATTGGTAATCTTCAGGGTCGATCTGGAGTATTTTCATTTCTTTTTTCAACAGGCCGCCTTCGGTGAATTCGGGATGGACCTCGATAATTTCACCGGACACCTGGGATTTCAGGACAATTTCACGGTCCGGAACAACGGTTCCCATGGCCGGTATGGTCACCTGGTAGCTGGAAGGCTGAACGGTCTCGATCCGAACCACCTGAACCGGTTTGGCCGGCGGCCGTTTTTTGGTTTTGGGCGCGCTGTTCTTTAGATAGGATGCGGCGCCGATGCCGGCGCCCAGGATGGCTATCGATATAAAGCCCCTAAGGACGATCCCCCGTCGTTTGAAGATCCTCGGCCGTTCGTCGGACAACATATTTTGATGGTTTTTTTCGTTCATTTTATTCCTGCTTGTTTTCTAAATTAAGGCGTCAGCGATTCCGTCCAGGTTCCACCCAGCGCGCGATAAAGGTTGACCCGCGTGATGAGCAGGTTTGTTTTCTGCTGGATTAAATCCCTTTCCAGTCCCTGAAATGTCAGCAGCTGGGTCAGCACCGGCAAATAGTCGGTGAGCCCGTTGCGATAGCGATTTCCTGCTTCAACAAGGGCTTTTTGGGCCGTGTCCGCTTCTTTTTCGAGTCCTTTGATGTGTTCGCGCCGCTTGGATTCGCTGATCAGCGCATCCTCAACTTCCTTAATGGCCGTTAACACCGTTTGCCGGTAGGCGGCCAGATTTTCATCCGCCACCGCCATGGTGCGGTCCACCTCTGCCGCCCGCCTGTTGCCGTCGAATATCGGCGCGGTTAAATTGCCGGCCAGACTGAGCAGCCAGTTGTTGAAAAGGAATTCCATATCCGATTCGCCGTAACGGGCCCGGGCGGTCAGGCTGATAGCCGGCAGACGGTTCGCCCTCGCTGACGCCACCTGCCAGTCCGCTGCCTTTAGACGCATCCCGGCGGCCCGCAAATCCGGTCTGGCCGACAAAAGATCCGCCGGCAGTCCGGTGTCCGGAAGTTCGGTGGGTATCGGCAAGTCTTCCCGGGTGATGGATAGAAAAGTCCGGGGCGGCTTACCCAGAAGAACCGCCAGTTCATGTCTCAATAACTGCTCCTGGGCCTCGACCAGGGGGATTTCAGCCCTGACGCTCTCAACGATCTGTTTTTGCTGATAAACATCCAGCGCCGATACCATTGCATTCCGAAACCTCAGTTCAGTCAGCTCCAGGTACAGCAAATTGGTTTTAAGCTGACGTTTAAGAAGTTGTTTCTGCATTTTCTGAGAAAGAATGTTGATCCAGCGATTGGCCACCTCTGCCGCCAAGGTCATGGCGGCGGCGTTTAGGTCTTCCCGGACAGCGGATGTCTCCAGCAGCGCGGATTCGCGCCCGGAACGGATACGCCCCCAAAGGTCCAGTTCATAACTGCTGACAATCCCTAAAGAATAGTTGTCATTGGATTCGGTTTTACCGGAACCGTTTTGGGTTCGTTCACGCTCGTAAGACGCTCCGGCCGTACCCGTTAGATCCGGATAAAGGGCTGCACCGGCCTGAACGGCCAGGGCCCGGGCCTGATTGAGCCGCGACCAGGCCTCCTTTAAGGTAAAGTTACCGGAAAGCGCCGTGTCGATCAGCATGTCCAGCTCGGCATCATTAAATTCTTCCCACCATCGGTTGATGGGTTCGGATTTCGCCGTATACAATGAAAATGTTTTCGGCACTTCACCGGCCGGAGATACCCGCGCCTTGGGTTTAAACGGCATGCAGGACACAACGATCATCAGGATACCGGCCAAACATATGACCGTTTTGGCGAAATATTTCATAAGTTTTTATTAGGATTTCCGCGTTAATTTGAAGGGACAATAAGATAAAACATATCGGCATAAACTTCAATAGTTGAATATCTAAAGTTTTTCACCCTTATTTTTGTCTATCGGACGAAAATATTTGTTTATTGAGGTAAAATTGCGATAGTGATCAAGATAGTTCGCAATGGCAGGTGAGGGTGATGCCTGAATTCATCCCGCTGTAGGCAAAGCCGAAAAGGTACCGGCTCAAGTGAAAAGCATAAAATTTTACGCGGTAAAATAGGAAACGGGGAACAATTCTTTTTCTTGAATGAGCGTATCGATGATAAGATCAGGCAGGTTCATTCAAGAGGGTTTCAGAAAATCGTTTCACGATTTTATTCGCCTTCACCGGATCACGCTTTGATACTCCGCAAGTTGCTGCCGGGAGCTTCATTAACCATAAGACGGAGAAGTCCCCGTTCTTCTGGCAGATAAAAGGTCCTGATAAGAATTTGTAATTCTTTGTGAAAAGACTCCCGCCAGTCGCTTTAAAACTTTAATGCCCGAATGAGGGTAAAGCGTGAATATTTTATCCAGCGCCTCTCTTTTAATCTCTATCACTTTTGAATCCGTTGCACAGACGGCTGAAGCGGTGTAACGCCCGGATTCAACCATGCATGACCAGCCGAAGATATCTCCCAGATCCGACAGGCTATACGTTATGGTGCCGCCATTTGTTATTTTCAGCTTAACAGTCCCTTCTGCCAGAATATAAAGTCGATCGGCTTCCTCATCCTTTTCAAATATTACCTCTCCTTTAGCATAGGTCTTTTCGGAACTATTATCGGCTATCGCGTTCATTACTTCAGGGTCTATACCCTTAAAAAGCTCTATTTCTTTAATAATCATCTCGCTCCTCCTTTCATGAAGAACTTTAAACGTTAAAAACCTTCACGGTTTTAAAGGCGAATTATGAAACGAAACAAAGGTTAATCAAGTAAGCGCCGGTCTTCATCAACGATGTTCTCATCGCTATAAAGGATTTTCCCGGAAAGCATCTGAACCCTGTGGAACGTATCCGCTACAAATTTTTTTGCCAGATTAAATTTACGATCGGATTTTCTTGAATTTTCTAGCAACAATACAGCCAGTAGGATTTCAACGGCCATATCAACCAATCCTCGGGCATGATACTCTGTATACATATGATCATTGCGAGCTTTTACATGACGCACCGCTTTTTTTAATAATTTTTCACACGCTTTTATTTTTTCAATGGGGGGGTTAAACGATTCGGGGAACCGGAGGCTCATCTTCTCACTTAATAACGAAAAGAAGAGACCTGAAGTTATTCCTCCGATTGCCGCAATGATTTGAAGCTGGGATGTTCCTTCGTATATGGTTGTTATTCGGGCATCCCGGTAGAGTCGTTCGACTTCAAAGTCCCTCATATATCCGGCACCACCAAAGATTTGAATGGCATCATAAGTGACTTTGTTACACATTTCAGAGGCGTAATACTTTGCCATGGGAGTGAGCAGGCCTGCCAGACGGGTTAATTCCTTAATTTTGGCGGCGGTTTCTTTATCATTTGCCCGGTAATGCGTATAAGCGTGCTGCATATCGACAATAAATGAGGATTCATACAGAAGACTGCGGGCTGCTTCAATCTGGACGCGCATATTTGTTAACATTTCGAGCACCGGCGGAAATTCGATGATGCTTTTTCCGAATTGTTTGCGCTGTTTTGCATATTTAAGGGCGTACTGATATGCTCCCTGGGCAATGCCTATGCTTTGAGCGCCGACGCCAATCCGAGCGCCATTCATCAAGGGCACGAAATAACTTGTCAATCCCCGTTTACGCTGGCCGATCAGATGCGCCCGGCAGTTTTTAAATTGCAGCTCACAGGTGGGAGACCCGCGAATGCCAAGTTTGTCTTCAAGGCGGCGCACGACCAGATTCTCGTCTTTTTCATATAAAAAAAGGCTTAAGCCGCGACCTCCGGGGATGTTTTCCTCCGAACGCGCAAAAACGAGCAGGATATCACCGCATCCGTTTGAAATAAAATGCTTTACGCCGTTTAGAAACCAGCATCCTTTATTTTCATCGTATGTTGCCCGAAGGCTGATCGCCTGCAGGTCCGACCCAGCCTCAGGCTCTGTCAGCACCATTGCACCGGAGAACTGACCCGAAGCCAATTTGGGAAGGTATCGTTCTTTGAGTTCGGGACTTGCAAACTCGTTAATCGTCTCGGCGATTTCCTGCAATCCATATAGGTTCATAAAGCTTGCATCCGCCCGCGAAACCATCTCAACCGCCATCATGTAGATGGTGAGCGGAAAGTTCAAGCCGCCGTATTTTCGTGGTAGGGTGAAGCCGAACAAATCGGCTTGAGTAAAGCGTTTGAGAGCTTCCTGGGTGCCTGGTGCATAGCTCACTACATTGTTTTCCAGTGTGCATCCGCGACGATCAGTATCGGTAGCCGCCGGCGCCAATATTTCAGATGACAGTTGCCCAACCAAAGACAATACATGTTGGCAGTTGTCCAGCGCATCTTCAAAGTCTTCCGGTGCAAACGGATATGTATGGTTTTCTGTGTATCCTTTTTCCCTTAACTCGAAAATGTCTTTGAGACGAGCATCGTTGAGATAAAACTGGATATCCTCATTGTCGCTAAAATAATTCGCCACTTCTAATCCTTATTTTTATAGGCATTTATCATTTTGGGAATAACCTCATTCAAGTCACCGATTATGCCGTATTGGGCAATGGAAAATATCGGTGCATGGAGATCAGTGTTTATGGCCACGATTCTATTGGACTCTTGAATACCTGCCCGATGCTGTATGGCTCCCGATATTCCGCATGCAAGATACAGATTCGGGCGAACGGTTGTCCCTGTCTGGCCCACCTGATGTTCACGGCCGATAAATCCGGCATCAACCGCGGCGCGTGAGGCCCCCACCTGTCCTCCCAGCACGCCGGCGAGCTCATGAATAATTTCAAAATTCTCTTTCGAGCCCACACCCATGCCGCCGGAAACGATAATTTTGGCGGACTTCAGATTAACCTTTTTTTCAGCCTTTACGCGTTCGACAACTTTGAGTATCATGTCCTGATCCGTCAGGACCGGATTCAACTGAACGACTTGTCCTCTTCTGAAAGAATCCGCAGGATGTCTATTGAAAACACCTTCGCGGACAGTGGCCATTTGCGGTCTGGTTTCGGGCGTCACGATGGTCGCGATAACATTGCCGCCAAAAGCCGGACGAATCTGTAGAAGAATTTCCTTCCATGTCTTCTTCCCAAACTTGTACTCTCCGATTTGAAGATCCGTGCAATCCGCCGTCAAGCCTGTTCTGACGTTAGAAGCTATTCTTGGGGCCAAGTCTCTTCCAATACTGGTTGCACCGATAAGCAGAATGCTCGGCCGAAATTCTTTTATGAGATCCACTGCGATGCGAGCGTAAGGCAAGGTTAGATAATGGGTCAATTGTGAGTCGTCGGCCACGTAAACCTTGTCAGCGCCATATGCAATGAGTTCCGGAGCCGTATCTGAAATCTGGTGCCCGATAATTAAACATGCAAGTTCGGAACCCAATCGGTCGGCCAGTTCCCTTCCTTTCCCGAGAAGCTCATAACTTATATCCGCAACGGTTCCTGAATCGTTTTCTATAAATACCCAAACACCGTTTTCCATAGTTCTTCTATTCAAATAATATGATCTTCGACCAATTCATTAATAAGGTTTTTTATTCCCTGCTCTGTCGTATCAAAGAGTTTAGGGTTACGAGATATTAACTTGACATTTTCCACATTTTTTATCCAAGTTTCGGATCCTGCAAAACCACAAATTTCAGCCGAACAGCCAATTTCTTCGAGACCCCAAACAGGTATTAAAAGTCCTTTTTCTGAAAGCTTTTCCTGTTCTTGAATACTTTTTACGCTATTTTTGGTGTTAGCTTTTTTCCAAAACATCAAACGTTTTATTGAAGGCGGCCGAGGATGATCCGCCGTGTTTGTAACGGTAATGAGAAGCGGAAGTCTGCCGCGGATGCGTTCATATCCGTTGTCAATAGTCCGTCGGATGACAATGTCATTTTCACTCAAATATTCTATGGCTTCCGCAAATGTTACCTGTGGTATATCAAGTTTTTCGGCGACCTGTGGACCTACTTGAGCTGTATCTCCGTCAATTGCCTGCCTTCCGCAGAATATGAGATCAAGTTCACCATATTTTCTGATAGCCCACTCCAGCAGGCTGGATGTAGCCAAGGTGTCGGCACCGGCAAATTTTTTGTCGGTCAGAAGGATTGCCTGATCAGCACCCCGGCTTAAGGCATCTTTAAGCACTTCAATCGCCATTGGCGGTCCCATGGACATCGCCGTGATCTTTCCCCCGTATTTATCCTTGATGCCAGTGGCCATCTCCAAGGCGAATAGGTCATCCGGATTGACAATAGCCGGCAGAGCCTGTCGATTTACGGTTCCATCTTCTCGCAATACATTTAATGTTATATTACGAGTATCCGGGACCTGCTTAATTAAACAAAGCATACGGTATGGCATAAATATCTCCCAAGCCAAAAATAATCTTTAACCTCCAGCTGAAATGTCATCGAGTTCGCTACAGATTTGCCTGATAATTTATTAGAAAAGGAGAAACGAATCGAGAATGAGATCAACTGAACAAGAAACGTTTGCACTGGAGAATGAATAGATTGGAGATGTAAATATCGGAACCTTTTATATTTTAAAATAAAGCAATAAAAATTTGCTTGTCAAGCAGAATTCCACATTGTGGTACTTTTGATTGGTGGGAAAGCGGTGGGGTGTATGGAAAGTCTTTTTGGATGAGGCTTTTATAAACCGGCATAAAAATATCATGAAAATCTATTTTTGGATTTGCAAGTTCGATGCTTTCTGCCGTCGGTCATCTTGTGAGATATCGGTCAGGCGACTTTGAGAAATTCCATATCTTTAACGTTGAAGTCGAATATCAAGATTTCACAGATTCTGTCTAAATTGTCTTGGAGGGCCATAATCTTGATATGACCTGTCAGGCGGTCTTCTGCCAATTCTTTGGCCATTACGGCAAGCAGCTGGACTCTGCGCCGGAATTCCTGCTCTTTTTCCCTATTGACCTCGGATGGGATAGGCCAATAAAATTCCGAGTTGATCCATTGTATGGAACGATAAAAGACGCTGTGGGCGTTTTCGATAATGGCGAGTTTTCGGTACTTTCCAATGGGGAAATTTTTTAAATACGCTTTGGCCATGATAATCAGCAGTTTCAGCCGTGACAAAAAAATATCGTCCGATGTCATTCGTCTCATTTTTTCAGAAGCTGGCCCGAATCGTGTCATGTTTATTCCTTTGAGTTTCAGCGTTCCGTTACCGGTTGCCTGAGATCCGTTCAATTTCAGAATTTGGTCAGCACTTCCTCATTTAATTTCTGCATGCAAATTTTATGCAAAATCAGATACATACAGTCATTTATTTGGAACTGCTAAGATATTAAGCGGTTAGATCAAATGGAGTGGGACGTCACCCGCTCGGGGGCACCTGACAGACTATGTAATTGTGTAGCAAGTTACATAAAAAATTATTACATTATTTTCATAGTATCGGACTGCACATCAAATGCTCCATGTCAAATGATGGCGCAAGGGGATTTCGAATCCGGCATCATATTCGCCCTGAGCTGGCCACAAGCCGCGGAAATATCCTGCCCCTTGCTGTATCGGACAATGGCCGTGTAATTGGTTTTGCTGAGAATTTCTTTGAACGTTTGGATGGCGGATTCTTCGGGCCGCTGAAATTGACTTTTTTCGTAAGTATTAAAGGGGATAAGGTTGATCTTTGCCCGTATGGGCCGCAGCAGTCTGGCGAGACGCCGGGCGTCTTGTTCGGAGTCATTGATCCCTTTGATCAGAATATATTCAAAAGTGATTTTTCGGCGGGGCATCAGCGGATAGGTTTCACAGGCTTTGAGAAGCTGTTCGATGGGGTATTTTCGATTGATGGGCATCAGCATATCGCGGGTTTTGTTCTCTGTTGCGTTTAACGACACCGCCAGATTGACCGCGGTTTCACGCCCTAAATCAGAAATCTTCGGAACAAAACCGGATGTCGAGACCGTCACTCTGCGGTTTGAAAATCCGAGTCCGACGTCCTTGTCGGTCATGACATCAATGGCTTCCACTACATTGCAATAATTGGCCAGCGGCTCTCCCATCCCCATCATTACAATATTGGAAAGACGTTTTTTCCCGCCGATATCCACGGCGACATCGCGAACTTGAGCAATGATTTCGCCTTTAGTGAGATTTCTCGAAAAGCCGCCTTGGGCGGTCAGACAAAACCGACAGCCTTGTGCGCAGCCCACTTGGCTGGAGATGCAAAGCGTGTAATGCTCTTTTTCCGGAATCAGCACACTTTCAACATATTTGCCGTCGCAGAGTTTAAACAGGTACTTCTTCGAGCCGTCCTGCGAGGTTTCGATGTGTACCTTTTCAAGCCGGTGGATAATAAAATGTTGCGAAAGCCGATTTCTGATCTCTTTTTTGATGTCGGTCATCACATCAAACGTATCCGCCTGTCGAAGATAGATCCATTTTAGAATTTGACCGGCGCGATACGGCTTGATTTCTCGGCTTTTAAGCCATACAATAAGCTCATCTTTGGAAAGGTCTTTGATGTCGGTTTGTGGGAAAATAGCGCTCATGGATGTGCTGTATGAATCTCATTGAATGTTTGAATAATTTTCTGACTAAATTCGTGTTATGATTTTATTAAATCTTGACATAGCATTTTTTTACGATTACATTCAAGGATTTTAAAATTCAGTTTTTACGGGTACTTTTATGTTTGAAAATTTAAGCGACAAGCTGAACGCTGTATTCAAAAAGCTTAAAGGGCACGGCAAACTCACGGAAAAGAATATCGAAGAGGGACTTCGGGAGGTTCGGATGGCCCTTCTCGAAGCCGATGTTCATTACGGTGTTGTAAAGCGTTTTATCAGCGGCATCAAGGAACGGTCCCTGGGTAAAGAGGTCATGTCCAGCCTGACCCCCGGTCAGCAGGTGGTTAAAATCGTCAACGAGGAGCTGACGGGATTGATGGGCGGCATGCTCGAGGAATTGAACCTTTCCGGTTCCGTGCCGGTATCGATCATGCTGGTGGGACTGCAGGGCTCCGGTAAAACGACAACTGCCGGTAAGTTGGCTGTTTTTCTAAGGAAAAAGGGAAGAAAACCTTATCTGGTTCCTGCGGATATTTACCGGCCGGCCGCCATCGAACAGTTGAACAAGCTGGGGCAGCAATTGTCCGTTCCGGTATTTCCTTCCAGCCCGGACATGGATCCGGTGCAAATCTGTCTGGAGGCCAGAACAACGGCGCATCAAACCGGATGCGATACCGTATTGATCGATACCGCCGGTCGCTTGCATATCGATGAAGTATTAATGGAAGAGCTTCGCCGCATCAAGGCGGCGGTCAATCCTGCGGAGATCCTATTGGTGGCGGATGCCATGACAGGGCAGGATGCGGTCAATATCGCCAAGTCATTCAACGACACCCTCGATATCGGCGGTGTCGTCCTCACCAAGATGGATGGTGATGCCCGGGGAGGGGCGGCATTGTCCATCAAATCGATCACCGATAAACCCATAAAATTTATCGGCGTCGGTGAAAAGCTGAGTGATCTGGAAGCGTTTCACCCTGACCGGATGTCCTCCAGAATTCTTGGAATGGGTGATGTCCTCACGATTATAGAAAAGGCCCAGGCCGTCGTTGATGAAAAAAAAGCGGCGGAACTTGAAAAGAAACTTAGAAAAAATGCATTTACACTGGAAGATTTTCGTGATCAAATGATACAAATAAGGAAAATGGGTTCCATGTCGGATTTGATTAAAATGATACCCGGCATGGGTAACATGAAGCAGCTCAAAAACATGGAAGTCGACGAAAACGAACTGGTTAAAATCGAAGCGATCATCAATTCCATGACACCCCAGGAACGGCGTCAGCATACGTTAATCAAGGGAAGTCGAAGAAAAAGAATTGCAAAAGGAAGCGGAACCAGTGTACAGGATATCAATAAGTTGCTTAAGAATTATACCCAGATTATGAAAATGATCAAAAAGTTAAACCAAGGCGGCATGCGCGGAATGGGTATGGGTATGCCGCCGTTTTGAAGGAGAAAGCTGTATGGCTGTTAAAATCAGGCTGGCCAGGCACGGAGCTAAAAAAAGACCTTTTTATCGAATTGTTGTGGCGGATAATAAATCCCCCCGGGACGGCAGATTTTTGGAAAATGTCGGCACATACAATCCATTGCAGGACCCGGCCGGGATTGTTTTAAAACAAGAGCGAATCAGATATTGGATCGATCAGGGCGCTATTCTTTCCGACACGGTAAAAAGCCTTTTGAAAAAAGAAGGTTTTTTTGCTAAACTTACATAAGTATCTTTACCTCTAACGCTGAAAATCCAACAAAGGAGATGGAGCTATGAAAGAGCTGATTAAATATATTGCTCAGGCGTTGGTGGACAATCCGGAACAGGTTGAAGTTTCAGAGGTAGAAGGTAACCAGACTTCGGTCTTGGAACTCAAAGTGGCCAAAGAAGACCTGGGGAAGGTGATTGGTAAGCAGGGTCGTACGGCACGGGCCATGCGGACCATATTAAGCGCTGCTTCTGCCAAATTAAAAAAGCGATCGGTTCTTGAAATTATTGAGTGATGATGTTCAAAAAATCGGATTTCTTATCGTTGGAAAGGTCGTTGGTTCCCACGGTATAAACGGAAATCTGAAAGTTTGCTCTTATGCCGAGTCCGAAACCGTGTTCAAACCGGGCAGATCGATTCTTGTCATACAGGCCGGGCAAATTGAAAAAAGATATTCAATTCAATGGGCCAAACCTCACGGCAGATCAATGCTTTTATCATTAAAAGGCATTGATGACCGTGATATGGCCGATGGTCTGGTCGGCGCCGAGTTTTTCATCGAACGAACCTCGCTTCCCGAACTTGTAAAAGGAAGCTACTACTGGATCGATCTTATCGGGCTTTCGGTTTTTTCAACCGACGATCAATACATCGGCTGTATTGAATCGATCATACCCACTGGGAGCAACGACGTATATGTCGTTAAAAATCATGATAATAATGATCATGAAATTTTGATTCCGGCGATTGAATCGGTGGTGTTAAACATAGATTTCAAAAACAAGATCATGCGTGTGGATTTGCCCGAAGGCTTGTGATATCTATTTTTTTACCCTATGAGGGGTCGAAAAGTTTTTATCGGTTAAAGCACCTCAGGGAAGGTGCTTTTTTAACGCCTTGTAATTATCTGTTTAAAAAATCGCAGATTTGCACGTCGACAATGAGACCATTGCAAAACGCTAAAGAAGGGATGAATTTCATAGTCCTGACGATTTTCCCGAAAATGTTCGATCCTTTTCGGGAACACGGCATTATCAGAAAGGCAATAGAAGAACAGAAAATTAGCGTATCCGCCATAGATATCAGAGATTTTGCAACAGGAAAACACCGGAGCACGGATGACCGGCCATATGGCGGGGGCTGCGGAATGGTCATGAAGCCGGAACCCCTGGCCGCCGCCATCCGATCGGCAACAAAAAAGGCACCTTTTGCAAAAAAAATTCTATTGACGCCCCAGGGACGACGTTTTGATCAACGAGTTGCCAACGAATTGTCGGCATTGGGTGAGCTTGTTTTGATTTGTGGCCGGTATGAAGGGGTGGATGAACGGATTTGTCAGGATTTTATCGATGATGAGGTTTCCATCGGTGATTATATCTTGACCGGTGGTGAACTTGCGGCCATGATCATCATAGATGCGCTGACTCGGCTGATTCCCGGCGTGCTCGGCGACAAAGAGTCTGCCGAAAAAGAGACCTTTTCGGACAGTGTTTTAAAACACGGGCAATATACACGGCCAAGCAGTTTTGAGGGACATGACGTTCCCGAGGTTCTATTATCCGGAAACCACCAAAAAATTGACAAATGGCGGCTTGAAGCATCGCTGATTCGAACAGTTTTAAAGCGCCCGGATTTGCTGGAAAACAGAGCCCTGAGCAAAGAGGAGATCGACATTCTGAAAAAATGGTGTATTGATATTGAAAAAATCATACACAGCCAATTTATACCTGGCCCTGGTGCATTATCCGGTGGTCAATAAAAATGGTAAAATTATTGCATCAGCAGTAACGAACCTTGATTTGCATGACATATCAAGAGCGGCTAAAACATACGGTGTTCGGGCATTTTATGTGGTGACGCCCTTGGCGGATCAAAAAGAACTGGTTGAGAAAATTGTGGCCCACTGGTTAGAAGGAACCGGGGGAACCTACAATCCAAAACGAAAAGAAGCGCTGAAACTGATCGTCATCAAGAATACGTTGGCTGAAGTGATCGATGATATACGCGAAAACACCGGGGATGCGCCTAAAACGATTGTAACCAGCGCCAATCAAAACTCCCGAAATATCAGTTTTAAACGTTTCCGCGAAATGTTGCAGGACGGTGCCTCGTATCTCTTGATACTGGGAACCGGCTGGGGACTTTCGGAAAGTTTTATTGCCGAGGCAGACTATGTTCTCGATCCGGTGTCAGGAAACACCGGCTACAATCACCTGTCCGTGAGGTCAGCTGCGGCCGTTATGCTTGACCGGCTGTTAGGGAAAAAGGATTGAAGTAATAAATTTTTTACTAATTATGGAGATTTGGCATGGAAAGAGTAACACAGATCGAAAGAGAGATGATGCGGCTGGACTTGCCCAGTTTTGCCGCGGGTGATACCGTAAAAGTTCATGTAAAGATAAAAGAAGGTGAAAAAGAACGTATCCAGGTTTTTCAGGGCGTTGTGATCAGCAAGCGAGGCGGTGCAACCCGGGCCACGTTTACCGTTCGGAAAGTATCGTATGGCATCGGTGTCGAACGTATTTTTCCACTTCATTCTCCGATCATCGACAAAATTGAAGTGATTACCCATGGCCGGGTACGCCGCTCAAAAATTTATTATCTTCGGAAATTAAGGGGCAAAGCGGCAAGGATAAAAGAGCGTCGAATCAATTAGTCGGCAACATATTTACGTTGGGATTTCATGGGACAACACCTGTGGTCATTTGAAAAAAAAGCGTTTCAAAAAGGCTTTTCAAAAATTGCAGGTATTGATGAAGCCGGCCGGGGACCATTGGCCGGCCCGGTGGTGTCTGCGGCGGTCATTTTGCCCGTTTCTTTTCAGGTTCCCGGTGTCATCGACTCAAAAAAATTAACTCCGAAAAAGCGATTTTATCTTTACGAAAAGATATATGATAAGGCTGTCTCCATCGGGATCGGCATCATTGACCCCGTTGAAATAGACCGCATCAACATTCTTCAGGCCGCCCTTGCCGCCATGGCCTCGGCAGTTGACAACCTTGCGCCTCAGCCGGATTGTCTGCTCATCGACGGCACATTTTCGATCTCGTCCCCTCTCCCCCAGGAGGCGATTCCCAAGGGTGACACCCTGAGTATTTCCATTGCCGCGGCATCGATTATTGCAAAGGTCACCCGAGACAGTTTGATGGAAAGATACCACCAGGATTACCCCCAGTTTGGATTCTCGAAACACAAAGGATACCCCACCAAAGCGCACAAAGAGGCGATCCGGCAATTTGGATGCTGCCCGATTCACAGAAAAAGTTTTAAAGGGGTCAAAGAGTACCTCTGACGCCGTTTCTATGAATTATTTATTCAGCACCACCTCCTGATCCCCCATTTAGCGGCATCTCATTAATGGGATGCTCGACTTGCCAATGAACTGATCAACCCGTAAGAAAGCGGTATATATCATGACAATTATGCGTCTATTGACTTTCAAAAACTTTTGTTATACGTTTTCCTGTAAACGTATAACTTTTAGGGGCTCATAATGAATACGGTCAAAGTGTTAAATAAAGGGCAAATCGTAATTCCCGCTTCGATTCGAAAAAAATACAATATACATCCCGGCAATGTGCTAAAGATCTTTGAATACGGCAATCTTTTATATCTGGTCCCGCCGGTTAAAGATCCGGTTCAGGACGCCATGGGGTGTATTCCCAAAACCCCGTCGATGTCCAAGGCGCTTTTAAAAGAGAGAAAAAAGGATTTTGCCCAATGACATCCGGATATTTGTTTGACAGCCATGCCCTGCTGGCCTTTTTTCAAAATGAAATCGGCGCAAATATCGTATTCAATATTTTGCAAAAAAGCTTAAAAGAACACATCGACCGCTTTATTTGCGTTATAAACCTGGGTGAAATCATTTGCATCACCAAGAGAATGTTTGGGGATCAGAAAAAAATTGAAATATTGGGCCGCATTCATCAACTTGATTTTAAAATGCTGGCTGTTCCCGAAGTTCTGGTTTATCAGGCAGCCGAGATTAAAGCAGAATATCCGATATCTTACGCCGACTGTTTTGCCATCGCCTGCGCCAAAGCGCAAAACGCGACCATCGTAACCGGAGATCCTGAATTCAAAAATGTCGAACATCTGGTTAAAATAGAGTGGATTCGTTAAATTACAAAG
>Ga0307440_1000269_pt1 | contig 25251 bp, 22 predicted proteins | sample SalMarWE160410MG_FD_202150 | JGI IMG/M metagenome (GOLD analysis project Ga0307440, IMG submission 202150) | Salt marsh sediment microbial communities from the Plum Island Ecosystem LTER, Massachusetts, United States - WE1604-10 | ecosystem: Environmental > Aquatic > Marine > Intertidal zone >...
CGACAACAGCCTTGGCTTCCGCTGCGCCCGAGGTCAGGGCTCGTGAGCTGGGCAGGTTAGGGAGGAAGGAGCGGAGCGCGCGAGTGCGGCAGGTCCCGGCCCGCGGAGCGGATAAGGCCGGGGCCTGGCGGGCTCGGCGCGCGCAGCGATTGCTAGGGATGGCCCTCGCGCTGAACCTCGGTCCCTCGACGCCATGCCGCCTGACTGACGACTCCGTCGCGCCGGCATTTCCGGCTCAATGGCTGCTTACTGGGGTGGGGCAGCCACCCGGTGTGCCTCTCCTCGAATGAAGAGGAATTGGTCGTGGGTAATCCGAAGCCAGCATAGCGCAGCGACCGCTTGCCAGGGCAAACCTGCCGCTCAACTTGTCGGGCTGAGCGTCGGCTCTGGGTCGTTTGCTGACCTTTACCCACCGCAATTCCAGAAATCCGTAGTTACAGACCCCCAGGCATAAGAACCCCCAGCAACTGGCCGGTGGACATGAAAGATGGGAGCCGCGAGCCGAAGGAGATCCCCACGGGCCGCAGCTCGCGGTTAGCGCGGGCGCCGCTTAGAGCCTGATGAACTGACGCACCTTCTCCAGGAGCTTCGCCCCCACGCCCTTGACCTTGAGCAGCTCGTCGAGGGATGCGAAGGGTCGGGCGGCAACAATATTCTCGGCCACCTTGTTCGAGATGCCCTTGACGGCGGCAATTTCCTTGCGGCTCGCCGTGTTGAGTGAGACGGCTCTGTCGGGCGGTGGCTCGGGCAAGCTGGGAGCGTTCACCACGCCCGGCGGTGCCGTGACCGCTGGCCGGGCACCGTCGTCTGGCTCTGCCGACGTGGCCTAGGGCTTTCGGTTGCCCACAAACTCGACACTGATCACGTTGTCCGTCTCGCTGCGCATGATCGTCGGCTTGCGCTCAACGACATAGGGCACCGCAAAGTTCACATAGTCGCGAGTGAGATAGCCCGTGGCGGTCCACTCCCGCAACATCAGGGCGAGAGACCAGGTTCCCGGGGGCGGCGCCTGGAAGATGAGGTCGTAGCGGCAATTGGGGAGGACATGCGCACCGCGAAGCTCGCCGATGCTCGTGCCACACAGGGGGATGCCCGCGAAGCCGCCGCCTGCATAGGGTTGGGCGAGCGCCCAAAGCTCAATTGCCAAGGTGCCGCTCAGATTCCCGGAATCGCGGTGGTTGGCGATCTCGGCGATGGTGACGACGATCCGCTCGTTCTCTATGGCGTAGCCACAAGGGCCGGTGAGTGTTAGTGGTGATGCGCCCGGGGGGGTGGAGTCTGTCTGGATTGCGTGCATCGAAGGGCCTCTCCCGTGGTTGGTGGCGCGATTCTATGTGATCGGATGGCGCACGGAAAATACTTTGATGACAATCGGTTATGCGCACTAACGCGGTGCGCTCCGGTGCACCAACCAGGCGCGTGGGCGTCGACTTGGTGCAGAGCCGCAACGGCAATGCGAGCGGCGAGCGCGCGTGACGGCGGGGATGCACACGACCCCGTGGGTGGCGGCGATCCGCACCACCCCAGGGCTGCCACGCGTCCGCTTACGGTCTCTAGCCCTGTCCCCTCTCGGCCCCGCAGAAGAGGCTATCGCCTACCACGCGGACGCCCTGCCCATCCGCGAACGTCATCACAGACCCCGCGCCCCCTTGCCGATAGGTTGGTACGCTTTGATCGACCGTTGGAGCGGCAGGATGAAGGACGACCATGACTACGATGACTCGACTCCCGGGTTGCGCTCGAAGCTCATGTTCCGCGCCGAGGCAGAAGCGGCCTGGCTGAGGGGCTCCGCGTCAGGGAATGGTGACCAGGCGCAACCCGCGTCGCCGGGTGCGGACGCCCGTCGGCGGCGCATCCGAGAAGCGGCCTACTTCAAGGCAGAGCAGCGCGGCTTCGCTCCAGGCCACGAGCTGGAGGACTGGCTCGCCGCGGAGGCCGCGCTCAATCCGTAGCGTCGGGCGGCACCCATCCGCGTTCCCCGAGTGAACGACTCCGCCGAAGCGGGGTCGTCTCCGCGCTCCTTACAGGAGCCATCTACTCATTGGGTCGGTTGCGTCAGCGTGCGCCCGGTGTTCATGCTGGCCGTCGTGTTCTCGCTCTGATCGGACACCCGATTCGACGATGCGGTGAGGCCGAAGCCTGCGAGGAAAGGCAGGACACTCATCAGCTTTTCGCCGGGGATCGGGGCCGCCGCACCCACGTAGGCGGGCCAGTTGAATTGCCTGCCGAACAGCAGGTTCTCGGATGGGTGACCAATGTGGAAAAGGTTTGGGCCCTTGGGCCAAGGCGTTTAGCGCTGAAACTCAGCTGATGCTCAGTCCGGCGCTCGAGGTGGAGCGAAACGAGGGCCATGGCACCGACAACGGTATCCTTGGAGCCTACTCTGGCGCGCTTCAGTCGCGGTCCGACGAGCTCGCCTCCCTCATTTTTCGCCGGCTGAGTTATAGCGCTAATCGCCTTCGGCAGATCAGCCAGATGAGAAGCAGATTAAGAAGCGGCGCACCCATCCCGATCCAAGGCAACAGCGGACTTGGGACATTGTCGAGCAGCTGGTTCCAGGGAAGCCCGAGCGGCATGAGAAACACCCCGGCGAGAGGGTCGCGCTCGCTGCCGAACCATCCGAACGTCCCTATTGCGAACAGGCAGTGCGCCGTAGCGTACAGAAGCGCGAGACCAACTGGGTTTTGCCGCATAAGCTGTTGACACAAGCGCGAGTACGGCGAGGCCCGAGAGAATGGGTGCTTTGCTCAATGTCGGTCTCCTTGGGAAGCAACGATCAATCAGTGCTTGATACGGGGCGTCACTGCCGCTCAATCGTGAAGCTGTAAGACGCGCTCTCGTTGCGGCGCGCGCTCGCTCGGGGCTGGAACGGGCTGATGAGGTAGGTGGCATTAGAGTCCGCATGAATGCGTGCTGTACGGCCCGCAATCTCACCGCGGAAGACAGCGGCACCGCTGCTGTCCGCCGCGTTCTGAACGTTGAAGTAGGCGTTGTCGCTCGGGCTTTCCATCGTGACCACGAGGGTTTGGCCGGTGGCCACTGGTACCGCATACGCCGTACTCTTGTAGCCGATGATGCGGCCGCTCACCTTGGTGCTGCCGACCGGCGGGAAGCTCAGCGTCTGTGCGGTCTGCTCGGGGGCGAGGAGTCGCTGAGCCCCAGTCTCGTCCACGGGCGGCAATACGGGAGCGCCGCCGGAGGGGGTGACCCCAGGCGCAGCGCAAGCGGCGAGCAGGACGGCAGTCAGGGCAGCGGTGGAGCGTATGTTCGCGGGCATTCACGGTTCCTCGTTGTCTGGAGGGGGACGATAGGACATGTTCGGTGGGCTCTTTGCGGTGTTACAAGCACACTATCCGGCCGACGCATCTTGCTCGTCGCTCTATGGGGCCGAACGTCTGGATGGGGCAAGTTCTGGAGAACATCCGGCCATCTTCTAACGACCGTATGGACGACCGACGCCCCATCGAAGCTTCCGAATATTACTTGTGCGGATGGGGCTCCACCATGGGCGTTTTGCCGTCGGGAAGATCCTGACAGGGAAATTTCGATACAAACTGCGTGTAGGTCCGAGTAAAGTCCGGAAGGCGGCAACAGGGACCGCTACGGCGGGGTCAGATCGGCAGAGCCGAAGGATGCCGCCTCCTTCTTCCAGAAGAAAGGGGAGTCCGTCATGGATCTAAAGAGCCTGATCATCTTTCTCGCCATCGGTGCTCTCGCCGGCTGGCTCGCAGGCACGCTCATGCGGGGAGGTGGCTTCGGCCTCCTCGGCAACATTGTCGTCGGTATCATCGGCGCCGTTATCGGCGGCTTCCTCTTTGGCCTGCTCGGCATCGCCGCGGGCGGACTCATCGGTTCTCTCATCACAGCCGTGGTCGGTGCGGCCGTGCTCCTGTTCGTGGTGGGCCTGATCAAGAAGACCTGACGGCGCCGCCCCGGACACGCCTTCAGTTGGCACAGAAGTCGTCGGTGTTTCTCGGGGCGGTCGCCGGCCCCTATCTGCCGGAGGGTGTCTGCAGGGAGGCCGGGGAATAGGCGTCTTCCGCTGCTTTCGCTCGATTGGGCTCCCGCCTGTCCGCCGCGGGAGAGCACGACACACGCCTACAATAGATCGCTCGCTTGCACAACAAAGGAGGTTTGCCATGCAACGTCGTTCCTTTCTGAGACGGGTGGGAGCCGCCGGTGCTGGGGTGGCCGGGGCATTGCTCAGCACCCCGGCGCTTGCCAAGGGTGAGCCGAAGGTGCGCTGGCGGCTTGCCTCCAGCTTTCCCAAGTCCCTCGACACCATCTTCGGCGCCGCAAATACCATCTCGAGGACGGTCGCCGATGCCACTGGGGGTCGGTTTCAGATCCAGGTCTTCGCCGGTGGAGAGCTGGTACCTCCCTTCAGCGTCGTCGATGCCGTGCAGAGCCACACCGTCGAGTGCGCCCACACTGCCGGCTATTATTTCTTTGGGAAGGATCCGACCTTCGCATTCGGCTGCGCCGTCCCTTTCGGGCTGAATGCCCGCCAACAGAACGCCTGGATGTATAAGGGCGGCGGCCTGGACCTGATGCGCGCCTTCCTGAAAGGCTACAACATCATCAACTTCCCCTCAGGCAACACGGGCGCCCAGATGGGCGGTTTCTTCCGTAAGGAGATCAAGACCGTCGAGGACCTCAAGGGACTCAAGTTCCGCGTCGGCGGGTTTGCCGGCACCGTGCTCGCCAAGCTCGGCGTGGTGCCCCAGCAGATCCCGGGAGGGGACGTCTACCCGGCCCTCGAGAAGGGCACCATCGATGCCGCCGAATGGGTCGGTCCCTACGACGACGAGAAGCTTGGGCTGGCCAAGGTCGCGAAGTACTACTACTACCCCGGCTGGTGGGAAGGCGGCCCGGAGATGGATCTTTACGTCAACATCGATGCCTACAACGCCCTGCCCAAGGCGTACCAGGCGGTCCTGGCCGCGGCCTGTGCTTATGCGAACGCGGAGATGCTTGCGAAATATGACGCAGGCAACCCGCAGGCGATGCGCCGTCTGGTTGCGATGGGCGTCCGGCTGCGTCCCTTCTCCCGGGACATCATGAACGCCGCCTGGAAGGCCGCGAACGAGGTCTACGAGGAGACCGCCGCGGCAAACCCGCGGTTCCGCAAGGTCTACCAGCCCTGGAAGCGGTTCCGAAACGAGCAGGTGCTGTGGTTCCGCGTCGCGGAGCAGAACTTCGACAACTTCATGACCACGGTGGCCTAGGCGACAGCACTAATTGATCCCGCTTTCCAGCGACCATTGCCTCAGGAATGACCTGACTTGGTCGCGCGGTTGCGGCCGGGTCGCCAACCGTTCAGTGCTCCCCGGGCCTGCCTACTTGAAGAGGTTTGTCAGATCTTCCTCCGGCTTAGCTTCGGGCCTTTCGGGGGCCGCCCCCTCGGGCGGCCCCGGGGGTGAGTCGTCGCCGCGGAAGGCCCGGGTCACGTCCTCGCCGCTGCTCCCGTAAGGCACCACTGGTGGCGGTAGGCTCATCTCGATGCTGCCTGGATCGACCTTCGGCAGGTCGGCCCGATAGACGAGGACCATCTGGGGGAAGGCGATCACCAGGGCGACCATCACCATCTGGATGAAGACGAACGGAATCGCCCCCCAGTAGATCTGACCGGTGGTGACCGGAGCGACAGATCGACCGGTGACCTTGTCCACAAACGCCCTAGCTGGGGCGACGCTGCGCAGGAAGAACAGGGCGAACCCGAAGGGTGGGTGCATGAACGACGTCTGCATGTTCACCGCCAGGAGTACGCCGAACCAGATCAAATCAATGCCGAGCTTGCTCGCCACCGGCGCGACGAGTGGCACGACGATGAAGGCAAGCTCGAAGAAGTCCAGGAAGAATGCCAGCACGAACACCAAGAGGTTGACGGCGATCAGAAAGCCGACCTGACCGCCCGGGAGGCTGGATAGCAGCTGCTCCACCCAGAGGTGCCCGTTGACCGCATAGAACGTCAGGCTGAAGATCCGGGCTCCGATGAGGATGAAGAGGACGAAGGCGGAGAGCTTCGCGGTGCTGTCCATCGCCTGACGGAGCAACCGCAGTGACAGGCGGCGGCGTGCAAGCGCCATCACCAGGGCGCCGGTGGCCCCCATCGCGCCACCTTCCGTTGGTGTTGCGATGCCCAGAAAGATGGTGCCGAGCACCAGGAACACGAGCGCGAGCGGTGGCAGCAGAACAAAGGTCACCCGCTCCGCCATTCGGGAAAGGAACCGCAGGCCCAGCAACCGGTTCGCTGAAGCGACGGCGAATGCGACGCCCATTCCGAAGGCGACCGTCACCACGACGCGAGTGTCGGTGGGCATCTCGGGGCCATGATGGAAGTGGTCGAAGATCAGGGCCGCCGCAAGGGAGAAACCGAACAGGACCAAGAGGGAGGGGACTCCGCTCCCTTGCCCCTCCTCCCGCAGAGCGCGGGCCTCCCGGGGCAAGGCCGGCGCCCAACGTGGCCGGACCAGGGTCGTGACCGCCACATAGCCGAGATAGAAGCCGGTGAGCACGAAGCCCGGTATAAAGGCGCCGGAGTACATGTCGCCGACCGAGCGCCCGAGCTGGTCGGCCATGATGATCAGGACCAAGGATGGAGGAATGATCTGGGCGAGGGTTCCGGAGGCGGTTATTACGCCGGCCGCGAGCCGCCGATCGTACCCGTAGCGCAGCATGATGGGCAGGGAGATGAGACCCATCGAGATCACCGAGGCCGCGACCACGCCGGTGGTCGCCGCGAGCAGCGCCCCGACCACAACCACCGCAAAGGCCAAGCCGCCGCGAACCGGCCCGAACAGCTGCCCGATGGTGTCGAGCAGATCCTCGGCCATCCCGCTGCGCTCGAGGATGAGGCCCATAAAGGTGAAGAAAGGTATTGCGAGGAGAGTCTCGTTGGACATGACGCCCCATACCCGATCGGGCAGGGCCTGAAACAGAGTAGGCTGCAGCAAGCCGAGCTCGATCCCAAGAATGCCGAAGCCGAGGCCAACCGCGGCGAGGGAGAAGGCCACGGGATAGCCGATCAGCAGGGTGGCGATGACGGTCGCGAACATGAGCGGCGCCATGTTCGCGATCAGAAAGCCGGTCACCTGTCCTCCTCCGGGCTAGTGGCGATCTCCTCGGCCAACAGCGCTTCCGCGCTCTTCTCATGCCCACGATCAAGGGGGTCTGGCGCCACTCCAGCCAGAAAACCGATCCGTTTGATCAGCTCCGACAGGCCCTGCAGCAGGAGGAGGGAGAAGCCCACCGGGACCAGCAGACGGGCCGGCCAGACGATCAGGCCGCCGGCGTTGGAAGACATCTCGTGACTCTGGAATTTGTGCAGGAACACGGGCCATGAAAGGACCACCATAGCGGAGGCGATGGGGACCAGGAACAGCAGGGTCCCGATGACATCGATCCAAGCCTGTGAGCGACGCGAGAGACGCCCGGCGATGACGTCGATCCGCACCATCTCGTTGCGGAGCAGCGTGTAGGGCGCGCAAAGCAGGAACACCGCCGAGAACAGATACCACTGAAGCTCCAGCCAGGCGTTTGAGCTGATGTCGAAGGTGTAGCGCACGACCGCGTTGCCCGCACTGACCAGCGTGGCGACGAGTATCAGCCAATAGAGCCAACGACCGATGGCCGTATTGAGCCGGTCGATGGCCCGGCCAATCTGGAGAAGAGCCCGCATGCGTTGTTCCCCCGTAAGATGCAGCCCCGACCTCGCAGGATCCCGACGGGAAGGGATTCCCGGCCTGGGCAGCGTCTAGGCTTGCCCCATGTCGGGCTGTCCGTGCCACAGCCCGCATCTCCCTGCCGAGGTCGGAATCGCGGCAAGCCCTTGCCCCCGGACTTCTGCAAACCAGCGTCCGGGGCGGGTCGACATCCCCATGCCGACAGCTTCGCCGCCCCCAGCGCCACAGGGCAGAGACCCTGAGACCGCTTCCGGTAGTCCGCTGCGCGGACCATGCCCCAAGATGGCAGGCGGCGCTGCGAAAGGTCCGCACAGCGAACCCTGCGAAGGCGGCGCCGTGACTCTTGCCGGCGTGCACTGGATCATCCGGACGCTCGGTCGAGGGTCAGACCTAGCGGCGGCTGAGTGTCACCGCCACGCGCGCGCGGCGTCGGACCCCTGGCCCGATACCCTAACAGAGGCGAACGGAATTTTGGGGGCCAGCCAAGGGCCAACGCCGTTGGTGGGCGGCCTTGCGACCGCGGACGAAGGTCGTCCGCCCCACCAAGCCCCGTCTTCTGTCTGCTGTTTTTCGGTCTTCCGGATCCGTCCTCAGTCGGCCGCTGAGGCTTCCGACATATGCAGCAGCCGCGCGAGCAGGGTCTGGCTGTCCGGATTCTCTCCGCTCAGGACCATCGCCAACAGCTCGCCCCCCAGCACCTGGGGGGCGATGATGAGATCCGGCTGCACCCGGCGCACGCGCCCCAGGTTGTTGGAATCATTCACCGCTACGACCGTCTTGGCCCGGCTTTCCAGCTCCTTCACCGCCAGCACGACGAACGCATTGTCCGAGTCGACCGCGCTCAAGGCCAGCACCGCCTTGGCGGAGGGGACACCGGCGTTTCGAAGGGTATCGAGCTCGCTTGCGTCCCCCACCACCAGATCCGCCTCATCGAACTCTCCGGGATCCGGCGGCTCTGCGAGTATGACAGTCAAGGGCAGGCCCCGCGCGCGCATCTCCCGATAGGCGTTGCGCGCCAGCGAGGTACGGCCGACGACGACGTAGTGGTTCTTACGCTCCATTTTTCCTCCGGGACCCTGAACCAGCCGCTCCACCTGACGGCTTAGGATGGGCACGATCACGGCACTGATGGCGGTTGCGAATACGGCGATTCCGAGGATGATCATAGAGGCCACGAAGAAACGGGCCTCCGGCGTCTTGGGCACGATGTCACCGTAACCGACCGTGGACATGGTCACGACGGCGAAATAGAGGGCCGAGGTCAGATCATCGATGGGTGGGGAGAACCCCTTGCCGAACAGGTAGCTGCCGAACACCGCATAGCCGAGCAGGAGGAGAGCGCTGGTCACACCGAAGAGGGTTGCTGCGGCAACGCTGGTGCGGTCGAAATGGCGCCGCCAGAACAGCAGGAGCACGAGCAGCACCCCGTTGTACACCGTCAGGCTTGGCACAGGGCTGAGGCTCTCGTGCAGGCTCAGGGCGATCGTGGCGCCGGTCATCAGGAGCGCGATCACCCAGGCGAAACGCGACCGCAGAAGCAGGCCCACGGACATCGCGAGGAGCACGGTCCCGAACACGCCGCGGGGCGCGCCCTTCAGCACGACGGACACGAGCTCCCGGGAGACGACGTTGATCGCCTTGGGAAAGTTGGTTGCCCCCATGAGGTGCTCGACTGTCGGCACCACGTCCAACAAGCCAGCTACCGCAACGGCCGCGGACAGCAGCGCGTGCGGAAACCAGGCGTTCAGCCGCAGCCAACGCTCGAGGATGGCTCCCAGCGTCAGGAGCCGCTGGCGCAATCCGCCCGCAAGGGAGCGCGGGACCAGGCTACGGAGGCGCATCCCCGGCGCCTTGAGGTGACGGACTGAAAGGTCCTACGTCGTTGCCGCGGATGTGTTCTCTTGCCTCGGCGGGGTGGGTGACTCGGCCCAGAGCCCTGGGAGCAGTTGGATCGGCGCCGCGGCAAGGGCGGCTGTTGGGGCGAAGTCGGAAGCGGATCTTCACTGGGCGTGCCCCGGCCGTTATTGCCCTCGATTTCGAACAAGCACCGATCAAGTTCGAGGCCTTCGGACGCTGTGCAACCAAGTCAGGGCGTCACAAGGCCATCACCGCAAACGAAAGCATGAATCGACGCCCAGCTAGGCTGCATCCCTGCCCTCATTCTGTCGCTCGACCATCCATTCAGGATAGATCGTCGGCGGAGCGGTCACAGCATCCAGGCGCTGCAGATGCTCCAGGGACAGCTGGAGGTCTACGCTCGCCAGGGTATCATCGAGCTGGTCCGGACGCTTGGCCCCAATGATCACGGATGTGACGCCCGGCTGACGGAGCAGCCAGGCTAGGGCGACCTGGGGAATACTGGCACCCTGCTCCCGCGCAACCTCTTCGAGCACATCGACGGCGTCAAACCCTCTCGCCTCGTCGATCGGGGGAAACTGAAAGTCGGTGCGTCGGGCGCCCTCCGGCGACGTCTGTCCGCGGCGGTACTTCCCGGTCAGAAAACCCCCGGAAAGGGGAGACCAGGGGAGAACCCCAAGCCCCTCCTCCCGACATAAGGGGAGGAGCTCGTGCTCCAGGTCTCGCCCGACCAGGGAGTAGTAAGCCTGCAACGACGCGAAGGGCTCCCAGTCGTGCGCCTTGGCCACTGCCACCGCCTTGGCCAGGTGCCGGGCGGTCCAGTTGGAGCAGCCCAAATAGCGGACCTTACCCTGGCGCACGAGGTCGTCGAGGGCCCGGAGGCTTTCTTCAAGGGGGGTCGCCACGTCCCAGCCGTGTACCTGATAGAGGTCAATGTAGTCGGTGCCCAGCCTCCGAAGGCTTGCGTCGCAGGCCTCGACGATGTGCTTACGCGAGAGTCCGACGTTGTTGATGTCCCCGGAGCCGGCTCCGGCGGCCTCGCTCATGGGGGATCGCACCTTGGTAGCCACGACCACACTGTCGCGGGTGGCACCGGATTTGGCCAATGCCTTGCCCAGCAGCTCCTCCGACTCTCCGTACGAATACACGTCCGCCGAGTCGAAGAAGTTCACCCCGGCATCGACGGCGCGGGAGACCATGCGGTTGGCGCCGTCCTGGTCGACGGCTGCGATGTTCAGAAACTTCGAACCGAAGGTCATGGTGCCGAGACAGAGACGGGAAACCTTGAGGCCCGTGCTGCCGAGTCGCTGATATTTCATGAGACCGCCTCCTACTAGCCCGCGCACTGATGCGTCGATATCTGGCGGGGAATGGATGGTTGTCGTCTTCCGAATTGACAGCAGCCCCAGGGCAGGATTCAGGCCAGCCGCCACGGGCAGCTTCTTGGCCGCTTTCGGGCTCCCGAAGGGCTATATCCCCAAACAGGCCGGTCACCGCGGGTACTTTCAACCGCCCAGGGCTTGGGCTCGACGGCGACATGCCAACCGCGGTCGGTGACCGGATAGGTACCCGCACCTGACGGGGGAGAACCCATGTCACGATCATGGTTTTTCCTCTGGCGCACATTCTGCTAGGCAACTTGCCAAAGAACAGCCGGGAGGTAGGGCAGGTGGGGGAAAATGCAAGCTGCACGCTAGTCGTTTTCACGAAGGACGGCGGGGTGAGTCATGCGCAGCTGGATGGGAAGAGCGTCGTCATCGGACGGAGCCCCGAGTGCGACCTGAGGCTGCAGCATCAGTCTGTGAGCCGGCGCCACGCGCGTCTTTTGCTGACAGACGGTGACTGGTTCTTGAGCGATCTCCGCAGCACGAACGGGACTCTCGTCAACGGGAAGCGAATCTCCAACAGGTGGCTCAAGAGCGGCGACCTCGTCCGAATCGGGGCCTACGGCCTGCGGTTCGAGAACAAATCAGTCCGTCCCGCCCCGAAATCCGCAGACTCCACCAACGAGGCGAAGCGGACAGTCGGGGAAGACGCTAGGTACACGTCCGCGCCGGCGGAACAGATGCAGGCTGACCTTCGCGACTACCATCGAGAATTCCCAAACGCCCGGCTCGAGAGTGATTATCCAACACTCTGGAAGGAGATCATTCGGCAATGGAGCACCACGGACTGTGAGCGCTATCTCCACCAACTGATCCACACGGAACGGCCTGGGCGGCAGGGATTTCCGCTGCACATCATGTCGGAGCTCCTCTGCCTGCTCCACGTCCATCCGAGGCATGGAGGAAGCTCCGTGCTCTGAGCGCGCCATGCAGATACTAAGGACCAGATCCCACAGGTTCACCGAAAGTGGCGCGCAGCGCGCTCCAAGTCCGCCTCGCCTTCCCTGGGAGAGGGCCGGGATGAAGGAAACGGTCGAGGTGGCGCTAGCCCCATGACTGTCAGCCGGGTAGGAGCTGCCGCATCGAAGGCCCACCGACTGTCGCCCGGCAGCGACATTGTCCGTGTTTGCGAGTACAGCGCGCTACCGAACCGCCATCGGATCGACTAGGACACTAGCCTCAGCGATGCCCCACGGGTAGGACGTCCCCGCGCCAGCCCGAGGTAAAGGAACATCACCACGTAGATGATCACGTTTCCCACCACGTTGCCGCGTACTCCGCTTCCGGCACTCGTATAGGGTCCCCCGAAACCTTCTGCTGTGCTCCACACCACCAGGGCGTAAAGGATCCCCAGCGGGACCGACAGGCGGAGTCCCCGCCCAAGGAGCAGGCTGAAGGCCAGCAGCGACTCCACGACTGCCACCAGGATCGCAACGATCTCCGGGCCGATCCGGCTCACAACCGACATGACGAAGGCGAGGTAGGCAGCAACCCACGATGGCTGGCCCGTAACCGCGGCAGTCAGCTGATCCATGAAATGGGTCAGAAAGTAGGGCTGCCACTTGAGGCCGGCATCGAAGGCCCACAGCAGCCCGAAGAGGATGCGACCGACCGTGAGAGGGGAGCCGGCATACCCAGGAGGACCAGCGAAGCGGTGTTCCGTCCTGTGGGCACTCAGCACGAATATGAACACCAGGAAGTAGGCGACGAACACCCCGGGATCGGTCTGGCCATGGGCATAGGGGTACCCGAAGGAATCGAGCGTCGTCCAACAGAAGCCCACATAGGCCATCCCCAACAGCGCCGAGATTACCACCCCCCTCCCCACCAGGAAGGAGACGCCGATGACGAGATCCAGGGCCACCATGATCCCCGCGACCACATGGGGTCCGATCGTCTGGATGCCGTGAACCACGGCGCTGAGGTAGGGGATGAGCCATCCCGGGGAGTGGGACAGCGGGGTGCTATAGGCGTGGAGGAGGTTTGCCGCCGACTGCCCACCGCCCTGGAATAGCCAGGCGTACGCGTGAAAGCCGCCGTTGGTCAGCCAGATGAGCCCAACCAGCATCCGCAGGCCGATGCCAGCGACCCGCGGCCCGCCGCCTGTGACAGGGGAGCCAGAGGTAGCGTTATGGACTTGGGGGGGACCAGCGCTCATTCCTTGAGGTTACTCCAGTGCGGATTGAAAACCGCGGTCAAGCGTCCGTTCTTCGTGCTCGCCGCGACGGGCCTGTCGGCGCTCGTCATCTGTCGGAGCGTCCGCGATACCCAATTGACACGGTCCGCCCGGGCTTGTTCCGCAGCAGGGCCAAACCGGTGGACATCCGTGCCCCGTGCCAGGCGGGGTCTACAATGCCGACATGAGGGCCGACCCGACGCTCAGTACATGCGATGGCGGAACAGCCAGCCGGCGGCGGTCAGGGAGCTGACGCCGATGACCGCCATCGGCCAATACTGGTCGAACAACAGAGCGTAGGAATCGCCCTCCAGGAAGATGCCCCGCAGCACGATGAGGAAATAGCGCAGCGGGTCCACATAGGTCAGAAGCTGAACCGCAGCCGGCATGTTGGCGATGGGCGTGGCGAAGCCCGAAAGGATCACCGCCGGCACCATGAAGAGAAAGGCACCCAGCAGCCCCTGCTGCTGGGTGACCGAGAGGGAGGAGATCATGAGTCCAACCCCCACGGCGGAGAGCAGGAAGAGCCCCATCCCCACGTAGAGGGCACCCACCGACCCCCGCAGCGGCACCCCAAACCCGTAGACCGCCACCAGAATGATCAGGCTTCCCTGCAGGCTGCCGATGAGCAGGCCGGGAACGGACTTGCCGATGAGAATCTCCACCGGCCGCAGGGGGGTCACCAACAGCTGATCGAAGGTGCCGGCCTCGCGCTCCCGCGCCACCGACAGGGCGGTTACGATGAGGGTCACCACCAGGGTCAGGAGGCCCACGATGCCGGGCACGATGAACCAGCGCGACTCCAGGTTGGCGTTGTACCAGGGCCGAATCTCCAGACGCACCGGCGGGGCAGGCCGCCCCTGCTCCGCCGCGTAGGTCTCGTTGTAGTCGGTCACGATGGTGCGGACATAGTTGAGGGCAATCGTCGCGGTGTTGGAGTCGCGGCCGTCCAGGATCACCTGGACCCTGCCGCTGCCCCCGCGCAGCAGGTCGCTGGTGAAGCGGGGAGCGATATGCAGCACCAACAGGACCTGCCGGTTGTCGATCAGGGGCGCGATCTGGTCGTCGTGATCAATGCGCCGCACCAGGTGGAAGTTGCGCGAGCCTTCGAACCGGGCGACCAGCTCGCGGGCAGGGGCGCCTCCGTCCTCATCGTAGATGGCCAGCGCGGCGTTATTCAGGTCGTAGGTGGCGGCGAACCCGAAGACCACGAGTTGCGCGATCGGCGGGCCGATCAGGACAAAGCGGCTTCGCTTGTCCCGAAGCAGCGCCAGGAGCTCCTTAAGCGCAAGTGCGAGGATGTTGCCGAGCATCGTTACTCCAGGCGCTTGCGGGCCTTGCGCCACAGGATCGCAAAGAAGATCAGCATCATCAGGAGAAGAGCGGCGGCGTTGGTCAGGACCACCTGCCAGATATCCCCCGCCAGGAACAGCGTCTGCAGAATCGCCACGAAGTACCGGGCGGGGACCACGTGGGTGATCAGCTGAATGGGCCAGGGCATGGACCCGATATCGAAGATGAACCCGGAGAGGATGAAGGCCGGCAGAAAGGTGATCAGGATGGCGACCTGGCCGGCAACGAACTGACTGCGGGCGACGGTGGAGATGAGAAGGCCCATGCCCAGGGCCACCAGCATGAAGATGGCCGAGGCGAGCAGGAGCAGCCAGAAGGAGCCGCGCAGGGGCACCCCGAACTGCCACACGGACATGGCCACGGTCAGGAGCATGCCACCCATGCCGAGAACGAAGTAGGGCAGGAGCTTGCCCAGCAAGATCTCCCCGATGCGGATCGGGGTCACCATCAGGGCCTCCATGGTTCCCCGCTCCCACTCACGGGCGACCACCAGGGCCGTGAGCAGGGCACCGATCAGGGTCATGATCACCGCGACCAGCCCCGGCACCAGGAAGTCGCGGCTGCGCAGCGCCGGGTTGAACCAGACCCGCTGCTCCACGGCGGCCGGGAGCTTGAGCTGTTGCCCCTGGGAGGCGGCGTAGCTCAGCAGCCAGGTCTGCCAGGCGCCCTGGATATAGCCCGACGTAATGCGGCCCTGGTTGGCGTCCACGCCGTTCAGGATGACGCCCACGGGTGCGCTGCGGCCCAACAACAGGTGACGGCTGAAGTCGCTGCGCAGCCACAGGATGCCGTCCACCCGACGTTGCGCCAGCGCCTGCTGCGCCTCCTGGATACTGGCGAAACGCTGCGGGCTGAAATACTCGGAATGCTCGAAGGACGCGGTGAAGCTCGCGGTATTCGCGTCCGGTGCCTCGACCACCAGGGCGAGCGGGACGTGCGTTGCATCCAGGGACACGCCGTAGCCGAACAGCACGAGCAGCACGACCGGCATGACGAAGGCAATGGCGATGCTCGACGGGTCGCGCAGGATCTGCAGGCTCTCCTTGCGCACCATGCCCCGCAGCCGCATGCCTGTGCCGCCCCTACGGTCGCTCACCCGTCCGCCCCCCCTTCCTGCTCACGCCGCTGGATGAGGGCGATAAAGGCGTCCTCCATCGTGGGGTCCGGGACCTCCTCGCTGCGGAACCGGGCCTTCATGTCTGCCGGGGTTCCCGCGGCCAGCACCTCGCCTTCGGCCATGATGACCAGTTGGTCGCAGTAGTTCGCCTCGTCCATGAAATGGGTGGTCACCAGGACCGTGACCCCGTGCTCGGCGAGCTGATTGATGCGGTGCCAGAACTCACGCCGGGCCAAGGGGTCGACGCCGGAGGTCGGCTCGTCCAGGAACAGGATATCGGGCTCGTGCATGAGGGCCGCGGCCATGGCGAGGCGCTGCTTGTAACCGAGGGGAAGGTCGCCGCTGGCCATGTCCCCGTAGCCTTCCAGCTCGAAGCCTTCCAGCGCCCACCGGATGCGCTCCCTGTGAGCCCGTCCTCGCAGGCCATAGGCGCTCGCGAAGAACCGCAGATTCTGCTCCACCGTGAGGTTCGTGTAGAGGGAGAAACGCTGGGCCATGTACCCGATGCGTCCCCTTGCCTGGGCCGCCGAGTGCCTCAGGTCGTGGGCGGCGACCTGTAAGCGCCCCTCGGAGGCGGGCAGCAGTCCGCAGAGCATGCGGAAGGTAGTGGACTTGCCCGCACCGTTTGCCCCCAGGAGCCCGAAGACCTCCCCCTTGCGGACCTCGAAGGTGACCCCTTTCACGGCGTAGAAGTCACCGAAGCGGCGTTTCAGGTTCTCCACTGCGATAACCACGCCGTCGCCCCCGGTCGCGGTGGTGGAGGGCATGGAGGGGGCCTCGTGAACGTCTTCCGCCTGCTCCGCCCGCAGCCGGCTGATGAAGGCGTCCTCGAAGATCGGCTCCACCGGCCGGACCTCGGCCTCGTCACCGCCGCCGTCCAAACGGGACAGGTCCGGCGACTCGGTGGATGTCATCACCACCCGAACGCGCTCGCCCTGAATGACGGCGTCCACGACGCCGGGCAGTGCCGTGAGCCGGGTCTGCAGCCGGCGCTTCGGGATGCCCGGCACATTCACGAGGAAGCTGTGCCCTTTCAGCGGATCGCTGAATGCCCGGGGGGCCCCCTGGCCGAGCACCCGCCCCTGGTGCAGCAGGATCACCGTATCGCAGCGCTCGGCCTCGTCCAGATAGGCGGTGCTTAGCAGGACGCTCATGCCCTCCTCCCGCACCAGGCGGTAGACGATGGCCCAGAGCTCGCGGCGCGAGACCGGGTCGACACCGACGGTCGGCTCATCCAGCAGGAGAAACCGCGGCGCCCGCACCAGGGTGCAGGCAAGTCCGAGCTTTTGCTTCATGCCTCCCGACAGACGGCCGGCCAGCCGGCGGGTAAAAGGGGAGAGGCCCATCATCCGCAGCAGCTCCGAGAAGCGCGGCGGGCGCTCGGCCACCGCCAGCCCCTGGAGGTCGGCGTACAGCTCCAGGTTCTCATGGACGCTCAGGTCCTCGTAGAGGCCGAAGCGCTGCGGCATGTAGCCGATGGCAGACTGGACGGCCAGCGGCGCGGTCGCGACGTCTATCCCCAGGACACGGATTGCTCCGGCGTCCGGGAGCAGCAGGGCCGCGGCAAGCCGCATCAGGGTGGTCTTGCCGGCGGCGTCCGGTCCGATGAGCCCGGTCACCTTGCCGTATGGGACCTGAAGGCTTACCGCATCCAGCGCCTGAATGGTCCGGCCGCCGGCCCAGAATGCCTTGCTCACCCCGTCCAGGACGAGAGCGTCGTCAGCGGAAGCCCCAGTGGCCATTCGGTCAGTCGCCGCAATGGGTCGATACCTTGGTGGTGAGCTTGGGTTGATCCAGCCGAATAGTCACAGTGGCGGGCATGCCGAGGCGAAGCTGGTCCTTAGGGTTGCACGCGAACACGCGGATCTGGTAGACGAGGCGTGTACGCAGGTCCGGGGTCTCCACATTCTTCGGCGTGAACTCTGCGGTAGGGGAGATGAAGCCAACCCAGCCCTTGTAGACCTTACCCGGATAGCTGTCGGTGTGGATCTCGGCCTTCATGCCGGGCGCGATGCGGCCTAGATCCGGCTCAGGCACGTAAGCCCTCACCCAGACCGGATTCAGCAGGGCCAGGGTCAGAACCGGATTCTGGGGGGAGGCCATATCACCCGGCTGTAGGATGCGGTCCCGGACGACGGCATCGGCGGGTGCCACCAGGATCGCGTCGGCCAAACGCTCCTTGGCGAGATCCAGGCTTGCCCACATCGACTCCAGGGTCGCCTTTGCCTGGGCAATGTCCTCCGCGCGAGGCCCCAGCACCGCAAGGCGGTATGCCTCCTGTGCCGCCTGGGCTTCGCCCCGGGCGGTGTCCGCAGCCGCGCGGGCCTGGTCGACCTCCTCGGGGGAGGCGAGCTTCTTCTGCCCGAGCCGCTGCTGACGCTGGTAAGTCAGCTCGGCCGAGCGGGCCTTGGCCGCCGCGGCCTCCGCCTGGGCCTTGGCTTGGCGGATCTCCTGGGGCCGGCTGCCCGCCTGGAGCCGGTCCACCACCGCCTGCTGGGCGTCCAGATTCGCCTGAGCGGCCGCCACGGCCGCCTGCAGCTTGGCGGCGTCCAGGTGCGCCACCACCTCGCCGCTCCTCACCCGGTCGCCCTCTTCCACAAGGATCTCTTTCACCCGCTCACTGGTGACAAAGGCGAGGTCCACCTCCCGGATGTCGACGTTGCCGTACAGGGTCACCTCGGAGCGTGATCCTGACGCTTGCTGGGTGCTCCACCACCAGTAGCCTCCGCCGGCGGCGGCGAGCAGGATAGGGATGAGAATCAGCAGCTTCTTGTTCATTCGCTATAGCCAATAGACCCCGCGGCGGCTCCGTGACGGTGCCGCAGCCTCCGGAAAGATACCGCAACTCAAGTATGCTTGCGGTCGCCGCCTCGCATCTCTCAGCTGCCCCTCGCGTGAACTTGGGTAAGCCAGAACGCGGTGGCCGATTCGTAGACGCGGCGGAACCCGCTGGTTCCTACCCGCCTCTCGATCCGGGCCGGGTCGTGAATGAAGGGCTGGTAGCAGCAGCCCGTGCGGCTCAGCCCCCAGCGTATCGCCCCGAGCCCTAACCGTGTGAGCACCCGTTCGCGGGGGATGGTAAAGGCGTACACCCGCCGGGTCTTTTCGAGAGAACGCCCGACAAGCCGCTCCCAGTCGGGATAGCAGCAGATGACCTTGTCGAGGATGGTAACGTCCGCGTCGGGGAGCTCGTCGGCGACCAGGGTGAAGTCCCCCTGGCAGTAGCCGGCGCGGCCGGAGAGCCCCTCTGCCTCGGCTTGCACGCGGGCGATGGCCAGCATGCCCGCAGACAGGTCGACCCCCGTCGCCCGGCTTGCACCGTCCCGCAGCAACGTGCGATGCAGGTGGCCGGCGCCGCAGCCTATGTCCAACAACTCCGACCCCGCGATGCCTGCCGCACGCAGTCCCTCCAAGAGCTGGCGCTGAGTCCGCTCGAAGCCGAACAGGCGATGGCGCAGCCGGTGCAAACCGGCGAAGCGAGAGAAGAAGCGGTCGGTGTCCGCATTGATGGCGGTACAAGAGGTGAGATTCATACGGCGCGACACGCTTCGTTGTTCCGCCCTTCTATGAGGCTCAGCCCGTCAAGCCCCGACGCGTTGCGGCGTACGGGTGCCGAGCCAAGGCGATTTCCGTCAAATTTCATACCACCTTGCTGGTCCTTTCGCGCCCCCTCGGCGTCACGCCGGCGGTCGCATAGCCCAGCTACGCTCCCGCCGTCGCTCCTTGAAGGCGAGCGAAAATCCTACGCACTCTGGTGCGTGATTTTCCGGCAATCGCCTAGGCGCCCGCCACCGCGTCCCGCACCCGGTTCAAACGCTGCCGGACCTGGGATGCAAGCTCGGAGACACCTGGGTGTTCCACCAGCTGCAGAACGGCCTCGGGATCCATGAAGGCCACCGTCACCTCCTCATTCGCCTCTTCCCGCACCACCACGTTGCAGGGCAGGAGGAGACCGATGTCGGGGTCCGCCTCAATGGCCTGGTGCGCGAGAGGCGGATTACAGGCCCCCAAGATCCGATAGGGGCGATGCTCGACGCCGAGCTTCTCCTTGAGCGTCGCCTTCACGTCTATCTCGGTGAGCACGCCGAACCCTTCGGCTTTGAGAGCGGCGGTGACCCGTTCGACGGCCTGGTTGAAAGGGGCAGCGGTCTTAGTGGAAAACGCGTACATGGGATGAGTCTCGGATGGGTGAGTTCGATTTTGATTGCCCTGCATCGCGCGGCTCCGGCGGCGACACGTGCGGGCGGGGAGGCCGAAAACGGCGCAGGCGCAAGCTGTTGATGACCAAAAAACGGGTGGAAATACTCATGGCGCCAGCCGCGAGCATCGGGTTCAGGAGCCAGCCTGTTGTGGGATAGAAGGCGCCCGCCGCAAGGGGGATGAGCGGGACGTTGTACGCATAGGCCCAGACGAAGTTGAGGCGGATGATGCGCAAAGTGCGCCGGGCGAGGGCTGCGGCGTCTGCGGCGCAGATCAGATCCCCGTGCATCAGGATCACCTCGCCGGCCTCCACCGCGATGACCGTGCCGGTTCCGATGGCTACGCCCACGTTCGCCTGGGCAATGCGTGCCCGGCTCACGGTCGCAGGCAGGAATTCGACGGTGGCGGACTCGACCCCGGGCTTGCGCGCGATCGCACCCTCCACCCGGGCAACGCAGGACGCGCAGGTCATGCCCCCGACGCCGATTCGCACCTCTTTCGTCTTTCAACTGGATCATTCTCGCCTCCTCAGACTCATCAGCTCTTCCGAGCGCCTCGACCCGCGATTCGCTGCCGCGCAGCGTCGACGACCCCCCAAGGGACCCAAGGATAGCCGAACTTGGCCTTCCACTCCCTTCATCCGTGTCCCCCCCCGGACCTCGAAAGACCGAAGCTAGGCCGGCAGTAGACGCATCCCCCTGGGCGAGGATTACCGGGATCCGCCCAGCCATCGAGCCATTATGGCGCTTGCAGGTGGGCACACTAACGGCTGTCGCCTTTTGCGACAGCCTCGTCGATGCGCGGTCCCTGATCACCTCCATAAAGCGGGCACCCTCTGAGTCCCGTTGCGGCATGCGGCGAGCGCCATACGGAGGCGCGCTCCTCTTCCGATGGGTGATTTGACCCAGGTTACGAGGATAAGCACCCTATCGGGCTTCAGCTGGCTCTGCGCCGGGGAAAGCGATCGGGGCCTGGCAACAGACGGGAGGCTCGGCTGTCACGACGCTGTGGGCTATGCCAGACCCCATTGGCAAAAGCCCGGCCCCACGCTCCGGTTACAGGACAGCGCAATCTCGAGCTAGGGCGAGGCCTTCAGGTGGTTCGTGAAATGCATCAAGGTGCTGATGAGGGGCGCAAGGCAATCGACCTCCGAGGGAGTCCGTTGGACAGGGATTCAAAACGCGAGACTTCGGGTGACCGCCTGGTTTACTTCGCCGCCGAGCGCACCCTCATGTCCTGGATCAGGACGGCGGCTGGTCTGATGGTCCTCGGATTTGTCATCGACCGCTTCTCGTTCTTCCTGGGCAGGCTCAATGTGCCGGCCGACGCCTTCACCGCCAATCCCCAAGGCATCTCGTCAACGGCCGGCGCGGCGCTCGTGGTGGTGGGTGCTGCAATGGCGGCCGTTGCAGCAGTCCGCTATCTCCGGTTTGCCCTCTACTATCGGCGTTACGGCCGCACCGACCCGGGCCTCGGGCTGTTCGTCGCCGTGTTGTTTGCCGCCCTGGTCACGACGATCGGGGTCCTTATCGCCGTGTTCTTGCTGACGGTGGCCCATTAAGCGCGCGCGCCCTTGTGCGCGGACGCAGGCCCACGGGATCGCTTCATCTCCTCACATCGCACGGTGGTGACCAACATGGAGATCCGCCTTTGAGAGACCGCGTCCAGGTCAAGGAAACAACCACCCGCGATGGTCCCGGATGGCTCAGATTCCTCGCGTACATGGCGGATCTCGATCGTGCAGGCGGCAACCGGGTTTCCGTTGAGAAGAAGCAGGCAGTCGTCGAAGACCACTCCAGGCTCGAGATCCGGTTCCGGCGGCTCGGGAAGGAAGATGCCGATGCCACCGTCGGAGATGTCCCGCAGCCTGACCTTGCGGGCTTCACTCTTCGGCGCGTCCTTACGGTGCAGGTACAGCTCGGCGAGCCCGAACCCCGGTCCACGATACTCTCGCCGCCGGCGCAATCGGTAAAGCCGGACCGGAAGTGCGAGCTCGCACCAGCCGACGCTCTGCTCACCGGCCCGAAACCGAACCGATTCGAAGGCCAAGTCCGCATCCTCTTCCGGTGACAGGAACTGCAACGCGCCCTCTGACCCGGCGTCGCTCAAGCTATCCTCAGGGATGACCTGGCCGATGGTAAAGGCGCTCCGACCGTCGTCCACATTCACGAGATGACCGAGACATGAGTCACCCGTCGCCCGATCGGTAATGAAGACAGGAGCCCCGCTGGAATGGATACGGGACAGGATCTCAACGATAGCATCGCGGTCCGTTACCTCGTCGTCGAAGACAGGGGTACGGCGCTGAGGATTGGTTGTCGCCTCGGACATGGTCCACCCTCCCTCGTTACAGTAGCAAGCATTCCAGATGCGGCGTCCCGGCAGTATAGATGGCGCAAGTGGGCGCAAATGGGGAGGCAATCTCAAATCCTTACGTGAACGTCGCGCATCGCGCTCCAAATCCCCTCGCCCGCCGGGAGAGGGCCGGGGTGAGGGAAACGGCCATGGCGGCAGCGACTTCCATGCGACGGGGTGGCGCTGACGCCATGGCCGTTAGCGCGGCGCGCCCGGAGTCGCGTCACTCCGGTTCCAGAAAGACCGTCACCCGGGTTGACTGCCCGCGACCGTCGACGACGGAGATGGTCGCAAAGCCCGCCCCATCCGGTAACCAGCGGGCCGTGCGCATGAACGCCTCCTGATCTATGGGTTTCCCATTGGCAAACCAGGTAAAGGGTGGCGAGCCGTTCCGGACCTTAAGAGCAAGCTCGGAGCGTCCATCGGGCCTCCGCGCCAGCTCTACCCGGGCGCCGTTCGGCGGGAACGCAATCTGCGGGCCTCGAGCGATCGAGGCCGGCGCCGACGGAAGATCGCCCACGTGCCGCAGGGGCGGCGGAAGACTCCCTGAGTCCGCGAACAACACCCCAGGGGGCGGGGCGCGCAAGAGTATCGGCGGTCCAAGGTAGCCAAACGCATCGATCAACAGGGGTGACGCCACCTCGATGCCGGTGAGGCCGGGGACGGGCGCGCCGTCCGGACGACCGACCCACACGCCGATCACGTGCCGGCCGTCGAAACCCACGGCCCATGCATCCCGGTATCCGTAAGAGGTCCCCGTCTTGAAAGCGATTCCCGCGACGGCCGTATTGGGTGGGGCAGGGGCACCAGCGAGAATAGATGCGACGTACCAGGCCGCACGCTCATCGAGGACTCGCCGCACCTCGCCCGACTGCGTTGCCGCGCCCAGGTCGTCCGTCAGGCGCAGGGCAGTTCCGCCCCGGGCTATGGCTGCGTAGACCCTGACCAGGCCTTTCAGGGTAACACCGACTCCGCCGAGCCCGATGGCGAGGCCGGGGGGGGAGGAGGCCGACAAGACAGGCGCCGCCCCGGCGACACGCAGACGGGACAACAGCCGGCCGGGGCCAACCGCATCGAGAAGCTGGATGGCCGGGACATTCAGCGAGAGCTGCAGGGCTTCCCTAACGGTGACCGTGCCATGGAATTCATGGTCGAAGTTCCCCGGGACGTACCCCGAGAAGCCGGTCGGACGGTCGTCGATCAGGCTCGCCGGGTGTGCAACCCCGTCCTCGAAGGCGAGCCCGTAGATGAGGGGCTTGAGGGTTGAGCCCGGCGAACGGACCGCGCGTGTCATGTCGATGAACCCGTCGCGTCGTCGGTCGAAGAAGCCCGCAGACCCCACCGAAGCGAGGATCTGGCCGTTGGCGTGATCCGCAACCAGGATGGCGGCGGACACGCCAGGCCCCGTCAGCTCGGCCCGCTCGGCCGCCAATCCCTCCAGCCGCCTCTGAAGATTTGCGTCGATGGTCAGCCGATGGATCGGTACACGGGGATTGCGCCTTAGGGCATGCGCGGCGGCATGCGGGGCGAGAAAGGGCAGGGCCCGCCTGCGATCCGGAACCGGCTCGCGGTGTGCCGTTGCCGAATCGGCGGCACTGATGACCCCTGCAGCGCGCGCCCGATCGAGCACCCGGTCACGCGCCCGCTGCGCCGCGGCCCGACCGCTGTCCGGCCGCCGGGTCTCAGGCGCCTGGGGCAGTGCCACCAGCAGTGCCGCCTCGGCCGGGCTCAGGCGTTTCGGCTCTTTGCCGAGCCAGGCGAGCGAGGCCGCACGGACCCCCTCGAGATTGCCCCCGTATGGGGCCTTCGTCAGATAGGCAGTGAGGATCGCATCCTTGCCGAGGCGGCGCTCGATGGCCAGGGCGGCGAGGATCTGCCTGAGCTTAGCGGCCGGGGACCGGGTCGCTCCGCCCTCCAGCAGGCGCACCAGCTGCATGGTGATAGTCGAGGCCCCCGAAACGATCCGGCCGTTGAGAATGAGCTGGGCTGCAGCCCGCAGGAGTGCCCGCGGGTCCACGCCGTGGTGCGCGTAGAAGCGGCGATCCTCGCACGCCAGCAGCATGCGGATGAAGAGCGGATCCACGTCGGCGAGCTTCACCGGAAGGCGCCAACGGCCCCCTGCGACTGGGAAGGGACGGAGCAAGCGTCCATTCCGATCGAGCACCAAGGCTGAGGCGGCGAGACGCGCACTGGGCGGCCGCGTCCCGTCCACCAACAGCTCCATGCCCAGCCAGCCGGCGAGCGCCAAGAGACCGGCGGTGACCAGGACCGCCAGCCCAAAGACTGTCGGCCTGCGGTAGATCATCAATCGACGACGCTCGCAAACCCGGGAGCCGCCGCCCGACCCGCGCAAAGCACTCGTTACGGCCCCAGCGTCCGTCGCTTGTCTTCCGGCGTCCGTCCTCTGTCCCCTGTCTTCCGTCCCCCGCCATCCAGCACCTCCACCTCGCTCTGCCCGGTCCAGCCACGCTGCTCCGGCCGGTACATATCCTCGACGGTTGCCGCCGGATGCAGGAAGCGCCCAGGGGACACCGCGCGCACCACATAGGCGAGCTGGAACTGCTGGGGGTCGTCCCTGCCCCGATCCACGGCCGCGATGAAGCGGTCCGTGCGGAACTCCTTGTGGGCCGGTGCCTGTACTACGTCGAGCCAGGGAATACCAGCGATGTCGCCGGCCTTGAGGAGGTTGGGGTTGTCGATCTCAAAGCCTGCCGGCAGGGGGTCGTCGACGATCAGCCGCGCCGCGCGCTTGCGATCGGCGCGGACCGTGAGGATGGCGATCATCCGCTTGCCCTGAGTCACGCCGGAAGGGTCGATCCGCCTCCCTTCGAGATCATAGTAGGCCCGCTCGATCTGATAGCCGCTGGCCCCGGCATCCGGCGGTACGACGGGGACACCTGTTGCGGTGACCAGGACGTCCACAGGCCGCCCGCCCCGATTCTCGACCACCAGCGTGTGTGCCGCCAGGGCCGCGTGGTCGAAGCTCCGATAGAGGGGACCGGACACGTCCTTGCCGTCGAGCGCCAACCGGGGCCTTGCGGCACCCTCCATGAGGGCGTGTGCGGCGAGCAGGAGCCAGGCGTCGTCCTGGGTGCTGGTGAAACCGGCGCCACCCCATCCGTT
>Ga0307440_1000270_pt1 | contig 25249 bp, 21 predicted proteins | sample SalMarWE160410MG_FD_202150 | JGI IMG/M metagenome (GOLD analysis project Ga0307440, IMG submission 202150) | Salt marsh sediment microbial communities from the Plum Island Ecosystem LTER, Massachusetts, United States - WE1604-10 | ecosystem: Environmental > Aquatic > Marine > Intertidal zone >...
CAAGCTCGTAGCGGCGGTTGATCGCAGAAAACGAGGCAATGTGGTTACCGGCTCTGCTGATAATCAGGAAACTGATCCAGAGCCGGCCAACATTGCGGTTCCCGAAGTAGAACTCAATCTAATCGACCGCTTTGTCTCCAGCCTTTGGCTGGAACAAGGGCTCACCGAAAACACGCAAAACGCCTACCGTGCTGATCTACGCTTGTTGGCGACCTGGTTGACTTGCAATAATCGCGGCCAGCTGGTCACGGTCACTGCGCGGGACTTATGGGCTTTCGTAGGCGAACAGGCCGGCGAAGGTATAAGCGCACGCACAACCGCACGGCGCCTGGCGTCCATCAGACGTTTCTATAGATACCTACTGCGTGAGGGCCTGGTCCAATCCGATCCGGCCCTGGAGTTAAAGGCACCGCGCATGCCCGGCACCTTGCCGCACAGCCTCAGCGAGCGGGAAGTCATCACGCTCTTGGAGGCGCCGGATACCAATACACCGCGAGGCTTGCGTGACCGCGCCATGCTGGAATTACTGTATGCCACCGGTCTGCGTGTCAGTGAGCTGGTTAATCTGAGACTCGACCAGCTCAACCTGCGTCTGGGTGCTGTCCGCGTTGTGGGCAAGGGCGGGAAGGAGCGTCTGGTGCCGATAGGCGAGGATGCGCGAGACTGGTTGGAGCGTTATCTCAATGAGGTGCGGGGCGAGCTGACGAAGGGCCGGCGTCTGGATACCTTGTTCCCCACGCCGCGGCGTGCAAGCATGACGCGCCAGGCCTTTTGGGCACTTATCCGGCGTTATGCGGCCATTGCCGGTATATCAGCGGATATATCTCCGCATCAGCTGCGCCATGCGTTTGCGACTCATCTACTGGCACATGGTGCGGATTTGCGGGCCGTGCAAATGTTGTTGGGGCATCAGAATGTGACAACCACGCAAATATACACGCATGTTGCGCGGGAACGGTTAAAGGCGTTGCACGCTGCCCATCATCCCCGCGGCTGAGCGAACATCCGTTTCCGGAGTATCGCGCCCTGGAGTGCTCTCGCAACGGCGCTACACCGCAACGAAGAAAAAAAGAACTCTCGCCAAGGCGCAAAGACGCAAAGCAGAAAAGAGAGAATTAGATTGAAGATGTGCAAACCCAATATCGGCGCGTCATTCCGGACTTGATCCGGCGCCGGAGGCCGAAGGCCGGAGACCGGAGACAACATGCGCGTGGCGCATGGCCTAAAGGGCGAGCGGAATAAGTCGCGAGTAATCCAGTCAAACCAATCTCGACCGGGTCGACCGTTTCCACAGCCTTGCTCCTCGAGCATGCCTTGGGAAGAAGCAGAACTCCAGGTATTTCCTTCGCGCCTTGGCGAGATTTCTCATCGTTGCGGTGTAGCGCCGTTGCGAGAGATCTTTCTTAGGCGAAAGCTTTAGCGTTCGAGGAGTTCGCGCTTGTTGGGCTTGTCCTGCCAGTCGTCCGCGTCCTCGGGAGCGTCGATTTTCTCATTCAGGACCGGCCAGGTTTTGGACAACTCGGCGTTCAACTCGATGAAGGCCCTCTGGTCATCGGGAACATCGTCCTCGGAGTAGATCGCGTTAACCGGGCACTCCGTTTCACATAGCGTGCAATCGATGCATTCATCGGGGTCGATCGCAAGCATATTGGGCCCTTCGTGGAAACAATCCACCGGGCATACCTCAACACAGTCGGTATATTTGCACTTGATGCAACTTTCCGTAACGACAAAGGCCATGCAGCCAGCTCCTTGAGTGCCGAAAGATCGTGCTTATTTTGCCATAGCCGGCATGTTATCGGACCCGATTTCAGTGATCCCGTTCGATGATCAGGCGCGCCAGCGCGAGCAGCGGCTCGGCATTTTCGCCCAGAGGCTCGAGCGCGGCGAGTGCTTCGCCATAGACCTGGACCAGCGCCTCGCGGGCTCCGTCCACACCCAGAATGGCCGTATAGGTCGATTTGTCGTTGACTTCGTCGGCACCTGCGGTTTTGCCCAGACGTTCGCTATTGCCGGTCGCATCGAGAATATCGTCCTGGATCTGGAATGCAAGGCCGATACGGGTGCCGAAAGTCTCCAGCCGGCGCAGGGTCAGTTCATCGACATCCGGCGCGCTGTCTGCGCCGAGCAGGACGGCGGCCCGAATCAGGGCACCTGTCTTCAGGAGATGCATCTGGTCCAGAGCGCGGCGCTCCAGACGTTTTCCGGAGGCCAGGATGTCGATCATCTGACCACCGACCATGCCTCGTGAGCCGCTCGACTGGGCGAGGAGCGAGATCATACGTACCCGGCGGGCAGGGTCCCCGATAACCGCGTGATCGCGAGCCAGCACCTCGAAGGCCAGTGTCTGCAGGGCATCGCCTACCAGAATGGCTGTGGCTTCATCGTAAGCTTTGTGGCAGGTGGGGCGGCCGCGCCGCAGGTCGTCGTCGTCCATGGGCGGCAGGTCGTCATGGACAAGGGAATAGGCGTGGATAAGCTCCACCGCGCAGGCGGGCCCATCGAGGTGCTCGAGTTCGGCTTTCAGGGTCAGGCCGCTGGCATAGACCAATAAAGGGCGCATTCGTTTGCCCGGGGCAAGCGCGGAATAACGCATCGCGGCATGCAGCCTTTCCGGGTCTTCGGTTTCGTCGGGAAGCCAGCGGTCGAGGTGTGCTTCCACCCGTTCGCGCAATTTGGGTAGTTGCGCGAAAAATCCCGTCCGGTGGGCGGGCGAGTTGTCAGTCTTTGTGTTCGAAGGGTTCTGGCTGGGCATCTTTGTCTTCCTTGAGCAGGATTTCTATGCGTTGTTCAGCCCGCTTGAGTGCTGCCTCGCAGCGGCGGAGCAACCGTGTGCCTTCCTCGAAGCGCTTTAGCGCGTCTTCCAGGGGCAGATCCCCAGCCTCCAGTGCAGCAACTGTCTCTTCCAGTGCAGCCAGGCTGGCCTCGAAGTCTTCCGGTTTCTGGTCAGTGGCGTCACTGCCCTGATTGGCTTTGCTCACGTGGTTATGGCCTGATATCGATGGCTTTTGCGGGAAACCCTACACGGCGGCGAGCCCGGCGTCAATTGCCCTGGACAGGTTTGACAGAGATTAGGGACCAGAGCTAGACTGCAATAGATTTAGACAGAGTCTAAATGACAACCGACAGTCTATCCGGAATCAGGAGGAAAGAGATCATGGACCTCAAGGGCAGCAAAACGCACACGAACTTGAAAGACGCATTCGCCGGGGAATCCCAGGCTAACCGCCGCTACCTGTATTTCGCCAACAAGGCCGACATTGAAGGCTATAACGACGTAAGCACGGTGTTCCGCTCCACGGCCGAAGGCGAGACCGGCCACGCGCACGGCCACCTGGAGTACCTGGAAGTCGTGGGCGATCCGGTTACCGATGAGCCGATCGGCGGCACTGCAGACAATCTGAAATCTGCCATTGCGGGTGAAACCTACGAGTACACGGATATGTACCCGGGCATGGCAAAGACCGCCCGTGACGAAGGCTTCGACGAGATCGCGGACTGGTTCGAGACGCTCGCCAAGGCCGAGCGCTCCCACGCTAACCGCTTCAAGAAGGCGCTCGACTCGCTCGACTCGTAAGCCACGGAGTCTGCGTCACGCTGTGCGATCAACCCTGCGGAGCGGGAACCCCCCCGCTCCGCAGGATAAGCTTGAGCCAGCTTAATGAAGGGCCAGGGAGAACGTCATGAGTGCTGATGCCACGGTCAAGGAAGGAAACCTCAAGGCGCCCGAACGCCATCCTCTGGGGCAGGACCAGGAAGCATTCTGGGACGAGGAAGCACTTTACGCCGAGATGGAGCGGCAGTTCGATATCTGTCACACCTGCCGCCGTTGTTTCCCGCTGTGCGAGTCGTTCCCGACGCTGTTCGACCTGATCGACGAGTCCCCCACGCTGGAACTCGACGGGGTGCCACGTGAGGCTTACTGGAACGTGGTCGACCAGTGCTACCTGTGCGACCTGTGCTTCATGACCAAGTGTCCCTACACACCGCCGCATGAATTCAACATGGATTTCCCGCACCTGATGTTGCGGGCCAAGGCCGTGCGCACCCGCAAGCACGGGGCGAAATTGCGTGACCGCGTGCTGACATCCACCGATGCGGTCGGCAAGCTGGCGGGCATCCCGGTCGTGGCGCAGACGGTCAACACGGTCAACAAGCTGCCGCCGGCGCGCTACGCCCTGGACAAGGGCTTCGGCGTGCACCGGAAGGCGAGGCTTCCGGAGTTCAGTCCGCGCAGCGCGCACCGGCGCCTGGCGAAGCACGTGCCCCTGGACGTGGAGCCGAAGTCCGCGGGCCGCACGCACGGCAAGGTGGCGATCTTCGCGACCTGCTACGGCGAGCACAACATGCCGGCACTGATCGAGGACATGGTGGCCGTATTCGAGCACAACAGCATCCCCACGCAGCTGGTGCCCGAGGAGCGTTGCTGCGGTATGCCGAAGATGGAAATGGGCGACCTGGAGGCAATCGAGAAGCTCAAGTCCTACAACATTCCGCGGCTCGCGGCCCTGGTCGCCGATGGTTGGGATCTGATCGCGCCCATTCCCTCCTGCGTGCTGATGTACAAGCAGGAGCTGCCGATGATCTACCCGCATGACGAGGCCGTGGCCCGCGTTCGCGACGGGTTTTTCGATCCGTTCGAATACCTCATGCTGCGCCGCGAGGGCGGGCTTATGAACACGGAATTCAAGCGTGGTCTGGGTAAGGTCGTGTGCCATGCCTCCTGCCACCAGCGGGTGCAGAACTTCGGGCCCAAGACACGCGACGTGCTCGCACTGGTGCCGGACACCGAAGTGGAGCTAATTCAGCGCTGCTCGGGCCACGACGGCACCTACGCGGTCAAGAGCGAAACCTACGATAACGCCATGAAGATAGGCCGGCCCGTGTTCCGCAAGATCACCGAAGCGGAGCCCGACTGGTACGGCAGTGATTGCCCGCTCGCGGGAGATCAGCTCGAGCACGGCACGGAAGGCCGCTTCGGCAAAGTCACTCACCCGATCACCCTGTTACGTACCGCCTACGGAATCTGAGACATGCCATGGAGAAACTGACCCGCGCGGATCTGATGAGCCTCGAGGATTACGCTGCCAAGCGCAGCGAGTTCCGCGCGAAGGTGATGGAGCACAAGAAGTCGCGGCGCATCGGACTGGGCCCTCACGTCACGCTGTACTTCGAGGATCGCCTGACCATCCAGTACCAAGTGCAGGAGATGTTGCGCGCCGAGCGGATCTTCGAGGCTGAGGGCATTCAGGAGGAACTGGACGCCTATAACCCGCTTATCCCCGACGCCACCACGCTCAAGGCGACGATGATGATCGAGTTTGAGGACGAGCAGGAGCGCCGCACGGCCCTGGCAAAGTGGGGCGGTATCGAGGACCGCGTCTGGATCGCCCGCCCGGGCGGCGAGCGCTGCTATGCCATCGCCGATGAGGATCTGGAACGGCGCACGAAGGAGCGCACTTCCGCAGTGCATTTCCTGAGCTTCAAGCTCGACGAGGCCACAGCCGAAAGCGTACGCGGAGGCGATCCGTTCGCCATGGGCGTCGATCACGAACTGTATAGCGAAACCGTCGATCCGGTACCGGAGGCCGTCAGCCAGAGTCTTTCCAACGACCTTCGGTAACCCTCGTCAGCGGCTGGTAGAATCCTGCGGAGCCGGCCGGTTGCCGGCACGGCCCAGCAGGAGCATTTCCAGCCCATGAGTTCGAAATACGAAGCCGCAGACCTAGAAGTCCTCTCAGGACTTGATCCTGTGCGGCGGCGCCCGGGCATGTACACCGAGACGTCGCGGCCCAACCACCTTGCCCTCGAAGTCATCGACAACAGCATTGACGAGGCGCTCGCGGGTCACGCCAAAGATATCGGTGTGACCCTCTACAAGGATGGCTCCCTGGAGGTGGAAGACGACGGCCGCGGCATGCCGGTCGATATTCACCCTGAGCATGGCGTGCCCGGTGTGGAATTGATTCTCACGCGCTTGCATGCCGGCGCCAAGTTTTCCACCAAGAATTACCGTTTTGCCGGCGGCCTGCACGGCGTGGGCGTGTCCGTGGTGAATGCGCTCTCGAGCAAGCTCGAGGTATGGGTGAAGCGCGGCGGCGTCGAATACCACATGGCCTTCAGCGGCGGCGAAAAGAAAAAGGCACTCAAGGAAGTCGGCCGCGTCGGCAAGCAGAACACCGGCACGCGCGTGCGTTTCTGGCCCGATGCCAAGTATTTCGACACGCCGAAAATCAACCTGGCGAAACTGCGCCATGCACTGCGCGCCAAAGCCGTGTTGTGCCCGGGCCTCAAAGTGAGTCTGACAGACGAGGCGAGCGGCGAGACGGACGAGTGGTGTTTCGCGGGCGGTCTGGCCGATTATCTCGAAGAAGCGGTCAAGGACGCCGATTGTTTGCCGGAAACGCCTTTCACCGGTGACTTCGAGAGCGACAGCGAGGCCGTGGAATGGGCTCTCGTGTGGATGCGCGAGGGCACGCCGCCGGTCGCGGAAAGTTATGCCAACCTCATTCCCACGCCCCTCGGCGGCACCCATGTCACGGGTTTGCGCCAGGGTCTGACCGAGGCACTGCGCGAGTTCTGCGAATTCCGTAACCTGTTGCCGCGCGGGGTAAAGCTCGCGCCCGAGGACGTGTTCGACAACGTCGCCTATGTCGTGTCCTTCAAGCTGCACGACCCGCAGTTCTCCGGCCAGACCAAGGAACGCCTGGCTTCGCGCCGGGCGGCGCCGTTCGTGTCCGGTATCGTCAAGGACGCGCTGTCGTTGTGGCTGAACCAGCATGCCAAGGCCGGCGAGGAGATCGCGCAGCTGGCGATCGCGCGCGCCGGCGAGCGCCACCGCAAGGCCAAGGTGATCCGCAAGCGCGAGACCCAGGGCCCGGCATTGCCCGGGAAATTGGCCGACTGCAGCTCCGGCGATCTGGATCGGACGGAACTGTTCATCGTTGAGGGCGATTCGGCGGGCGGTTCCGCCAAGCAGGCGCGCACGCGCGATTTCCAGGCCATTCTGCCGCTGCGCGGCAAGATCCTCAACACGTGGGAAATGGACTCCGATCGCGTGCTGGGCTCGCAGGCGATTCACGACATCGCCGTGGCGCTGGGCCTGGAGCCGGGTAGCAAGGACCTCTCCAAGCTGCGTTATGGCAAGGTCTGTATCCTCGCCGACGCCGATTCCGACGGCGAGCACATCGCCACGTTACTGTGTGCCCTGTTCGTCAGGCATTTCCCGGCCTTGGTAACGGCAGGTCGCGTGTACGTTGCCATGCCGCCGCTGTACCGGATCGATGTCGGCAAGTCGGTGTATTACGCGCTCGACGAGGAAGAGCGTGCAGGCGTACTGGACACAGTCATCGCCGAGCGCTCCAACGCGAAACCGGTGGTTACGCGCTTCAAGGGTCTGGGCGAGATGAACCCCGCGCAGCTGCGGGAAACGACGATGGCTCCGGAAACCCGCCGCCTGGTGCGTCTGATCATGGAAGACGGCGACGATACGGCAGCACTGCTTGACATGTTGCTGGCCAAGGCGCGTTCCGGCGAACGCCGCACCTGGCTGGAAGACAAAGGCAACCTCGCGGAGATCTAGCACGAATGAAATTCGATCATGCACAACCACAGAGATCACAGGGAATGAGTGTGCAGAGCAGGAAAGCGGATGACCTCCGTTATCTCCGTGTGCTCTGTGGTTGCATTTTTCCCGGATGGGGGATGCAAGTGGTGCGGCAAATAATGATTGCACAGCAGGTGGTCTGAAAAGATGGCAATAAGTGACATGGAACACGAGAGCCTGGCGCTCAAGGGCTTTGCCGAGAAGGCCTACCTGGATTACGCCATGGCGGTTATCCTGGACCGCGCGGTACCGCATGTAGCTGACGGGCTCAAGCCCGTGCAGCGGCGCATCCTCTACGCAATGTCGGAGTTGGGGCTGGCGGCGACGGCCAAACCCAAGAAGTCGGCGCGTACGGTGGGCGACGTGCTTGGCAAGTTCCATCCGCACGGCGACATGGCCTGCTACGAGGCCATGGTGCTTATGGCGCAGCCGTTCTCCTACCGCTACCCGCTGGTCGACGGCCAGGGCAACTGGGGCTCGCTCGACGATCCCAAGTCCTTTGCCGCCATGCGTTACACCGAGGCCAAGCTCGCGCCCTTCGCCCAGCTGCTGCTTGACGAACTGGGACAGGGCACGGTCGAGTGGCTGCCCAATTTCGACGGCACGCTGGAAGAGCCGCGCCTGCTGCCGGCGCGCGTGCCCGTGGTGCTCGCCAACGGCGCGAGCGGCATCGCGGTGGGCATGGCCACCGACATTCCGCCGCACAATCTGCGCGAGCTGATCAAGGCAGTCGTTGCGTTGATTGACGATCCCGGGATCAGCGAGGCCAAGTTGCTGAAGCACGTGAAAGCACCCGATTTTCCCACCGGTGGCGAGCTGGTGACGCCGGCCGCGGACATCCGCGCGATCTACCGCAAGGGCAACGGCAGCCTCAAGCTGCGCGGCACCTGGGAACGCCAGGGCGGCGACATCGTGATTACGGCGCTGCCCTACCAGGTGCCGGCCTCGCGCGTGCTCGAGCAGATCGCGCGCGAGATGCAGGCCAAGCGTTTGCCCATGGTCGATGATCTGCACGACGAATCGGATCACGAGCAGGCCGTCAGGATCGTGGTGCAGCTGCGCTCCAACCGGGTCGACGCTGACGCGGTGATGGCGCACCTGTTCGCTACCACCGAACTGGAAAAAAATATCCGTGCGAATTTCAACGTCATCGGCCTGAACGGCAAGCCCCAGGTGAAGCCGCTCATGACGATGCTCAGCGAATGGCTGGAGTTCCGCCTTGCGACGGTGCGCCGTCGCCTGGAGTGGCGTCTGGAGAAGGTGGACAGGCGCTTGCACCTCCTGGAAGGCTTATTCAAGGTTCTGCTGGACATCGATGAGGTAATTCGAGTCATTCGCACCGAGGATGAGCCCAAACCGGCACTGATGGAGCATTTCGGCCTCAGCGAGATGCAGACGGATTACGTGCTGGAGACCAAATTGCGCCAGCTCGCGCGATTGGAAGAAATTAAGCTCGATGCGGAAAATCGCGCACTCAAGGCGGAAGCGAAATTATTGCGCGCCGATCTGGGTGACGAATCACGGCTCAAGGCGCGCGTGCGCAAGGAGTTGCTCGCCGATGCCGAGCGTTTCGGCGACGAGCGCCGCACGGCATTGGTAGAGCGCGAGGCTGCCAAGGCCTTCGACGAGGCGGATCTCGTCTCGCGCGATCCGATTACGGTGATTCTTTCGCGCCACGGCTGGGTACGCGCGGCCAAGGGACATGACATAGACCCGGCAACGCTCACTTACCGGACCGGTGACGATTTCCGTGCCGCGGTTGCGACTCGCCTGAACCACACGGTAGCCTTTCTGGATTCCACGGGTCGTGTCTATAACCAGCCCGCGCATAACTTGCCATCGGCGCGTGGTCATGGAGAACCGCTCAGTGGCCGCATCGATCCGCCCGCGGGGGCACATTTCGTGGCCATTGCCGGGGTGGAGACGGCACCGCAAGTGCTGGTATTGAGCACCAGCGGGCATGGGTTCGTCACTGCCGCAGAGGGTTTGACGGTGCGCAACAAGTCCGGCAAGCAGTTGCTGAACCCGAACAAGGACAGCGAAGCGCTGGCGCTCGTATCGATGACGGGCGAGGGTGAGCGCATCGCGCTGGTTACTTCCGCAGGCTACCTGCTGGTGCTCGAAGCGGACGATGCGCCGACTTTGGCACGCGGCAAGGGCGTGAAGCTGATCGGCATCCCGCCCAAGGCCTTAGCAAGTGGCGAGCGGGTGCAGAGTGTGGCGGTGTTGGCGGCAGGCGCTGCGTTGCGTATCGAAGCCGGCCAGCGGCACAAAATAATGGATGGCAGCGAGCAGGAAGACTATATGCGCGGGCGCGGCAAGCGGGGGCTCAAGTTACCGCGTGGCTTCCAGAACGTGGACCGCATCCTGGCCGCTTGAGTAGGATGCACCGGTTGCCGGCACACTACCTTCAGGCTGTTGTGTCTTCTACGCCCTCGAACATGGGATTCTGCGAGTTGAAGACTTCGGAGTCGCCGATTGCGCTGCCCTCGATGGTGCTGATCCCCAGATTATAGAGTTGGGCCATGAGGTTGGCGTCGTTGACACCGCTAGCTATCAACCGGCATTGGGTGCTTTCGAGCGTCTGCATCAAGGCTGTAATGCGCTCATTCAGTTGCTCATCCGATCCCAGTTTTGCCACGCAGGAAGGATCCAGCCGCAGCACATCCAGTTGCAGGCGTTGCAACAATTTATCGGCATTATCCGCGGGCTTGTAATGACGCAGCCCGAAACCGCAATTAAGGCTTGTAGTGCGCTTCGAGAATGCTTCGACTTCGGCGACGTGTTGCAGGGCATCCTCAATGGAAAGCTCGAAAATCAGGCTCTTGACCGGCAATCGTGCATGGGTTTTTTTGACCAATCCCAGCAGGAAGTCTCCCAGGCTGCTGTCCCTCATCACCGAGGGGCTGAGGGGTACGATAACGCGAGTCGACTCGCTGTTCTTGAGCAGGCGGAGCAGGGTAACAAAGGCATGTCCGATCAACCAGCGTTCCACCGGTTGGGCCAGGTCCAGGCGTATGGCGGGCCCCATGAATCCTTCCGGCAGGATTTCCTTGCCTTCGCGATCGAGCAACCGTGCCGTCGCCTCGTACAGCTTGTCGGCACTGGCGAGGTCTTCGATCGGGCGCAGAGCGATGGCAAAGCGGCGTTCCTCAAGCGCTTCGGTAATCATGGCCGACCAGCCGGAATCGTCCGTGTCTGCAGTAGTGATCACGTTGGAAGACTGCACTCGGGTTACCGAGTTCGGTTCACCTTTGGCCGCCTTGAGTGCCTGGTGGGCGAGCTGCTCCAGTCTTCGGACACGATCTATCGGTGCGATACCCGCGGCGTAGCCCAGGAGGCTGGAGCGGCTGCTGGTTTCAAAGATATGCTCTCCCAGAGCGTGCAATGCATTCTCGGTCCAGGACTGGATCTCATTTTCGTCAGGCCGGTTTATGACCGCGAGTACGGTCATCCCGTCTATGCGCGTTGCAAGATCATCTTCATTCAGCAGCGGAGAAAGTAGTGAAGCTATGCCGGAACCGGCTTCAGCCATGCCGATCGGGCCGAATGTCGACAGGGCTTTTTGGGGGGCTGAGGGTTGAAATGCAACCAGGGCGCGCACTGAACCCGCCAGGGGGCGGTTGACGCGTTCCGCAGCAATGGGGGCGAATGTTGCCGGCCACAGAAACCGGGAGTCGGGCTCCCGTTGTTCCAGGGTTTGCAATTTGGCTTGCAGCAACTTCTTTTCGACTTCCAGTGTATCTATCTGTTTTAGGGCTGCTGTGTTGGCACCACCGCCGCTCTCGCTGCCGGCGATAGTGAATTCGATCTGCGGCTCCCCATCTACCTCGACCGAACTCAGAGATAGTTCGATTTCAAATGCTTTGCCGTCGGCTTGCCGGCCATGCAGAGTATTCGGATTTTTGATGCTTTTCCCACGCGTAAGCGAGCGCAACAAGCCTTTAAGCGTTTCCTGATCCGATTCAGAGAAAAGATCCATGACGGGCAGGCCAATCAGGTCATCCGGATCGGAATAGCCGAAGCGCTCGGCCCAACTCGGGTTGACGTTTGCGATAACGCCTTCCTGCGAATAGGCAATGGCCTTCTGGCCACCGGCCATCAGATTGCGCAATTGCTGGCGAACCTGGTTCAGTTGGCGCTCCAGCGTCTTCAGGCTGGCACGTTCGCTGCGGTTACGCCGTTCCCGTTGGGCAATGCCTGCCAGCAGGGTCGTGTCGGCCAGGTTGACCTGCGCTGCGGCTCCCAAGCTTATCGCTGTTGCTGCCTGCGCCGGATCATGGTGAGCGGATACGACAATAACCGCGGCGGCCAATTTGTTCGCTGCCGCTATGACATCGCCCAGTGTCGGTTCCTGCGTGTCCTCGAAATAGAACACCAGTTCCGGGGGGCTTTTTTGTGCCTCCCAGTTTTCGATAGAGTTGACCCAGGTCGGGTGTACGGCAAGGCCCTCTCCACGTAACAGGCCGTTAAGCATTTCGGCCTTATTCTGGCTCTCGCAGACCACCAGTATTGGAATGATATCCAGATCTTGCACGGCAAGTTGTCAGCGAATCAGATCAATTTCTATTTATAGCACGAACACGGCCTGCAATCTCAGGCAATTATGATCTTGTTGGGGGCGCCTGGAGACTCTCGGGAAAGGCGTGGCACCAGATAGCCCGGCAGGCTGGCGCGCAGTTCGTCTATCAAACGCTTTCCGCGTGACTGGCTGATATCGAAATGGGCTGTTCCCTCTACGGGGTCCGGCAGATGCAGGTAGTAGGGTAAGACGCCGGCTTCGAACAGCACCTTGGACAATTTCGCCAGCGCATTTGTATCGTCATTGATGCCCGCAAGCAATACGGATTGGTTCAATAGAAAGCGCACATTTGCTTTCAGGCTCAGACAGGCGTTCCGCACCGCTGCGTCGATTTCATGGGGATGGTTGGCATGGAGCACCATCGTGACCGGCAACAGGCTTTCAGCCAGCCAGCCCAGGAGATTGTCATCGACCCGTTCGGGCAGAACCACGGGAAGGCGCGTGTGTATGCGCAAGGAGCGTATGTGCGGTATCCGGGCCAAGCGTGTGGTCAGGCTGGCGAGTTCGCTGTCGTCCAGCATGAGCGGGTCGCCGCCGGAGAGGATGACTTCTTCCAGTGTCGGGTCGGCGGCGATGGCGTCCAGGGTCGATTGCCAACCGTTGTGGCGCGGATTCTCTCCGGCATAGGGAAAATGACGCCGGAAACAGTAGCGGCAATGTACGGCGCAGGCACCGCTGGTAACCAGCAGGGCGCGCCCCCTGTACTTGACCAGAACGCCCTCGGCACGCTGCGCAGCGGCTTCGGCCAGAGGATCGTGTACGAAGCCGGGAGGCTGCGGGGCCAGTTCGCTGGCCGTGGGCAGGACCTGGCGGAGCAGGGGGTCGGCCGGGTTGCCCCTTTCCATGCGGGCCACGAATCCCCGCGGGACCAGCAGGCGGAAGGCTCGGTGCGCGCCAGCCATGCCGAGGAGCGACTCCGCGGGCAGGCCGAGCAGCTCGGCCAGCTCAGCAGGATCGCGCACGGCGGTGGCCAGCTCCCTGCGCCAGGCGGCTTTTGCCGGGACCGGTATCATATGCAGAGTTGACTCAATACTTTTGCCGCACTAGGCGGCCATTTTAACGACAGACGGGGCATTACGTAATGGCGAACTACAGCACGAACGAATTCAAATCGGGCCTGAAAATCATGCTCGACGGTGATCCCTACGCGATCGTCGACAACGAATTTGTGAAGCCCGGCAAGGGCCAGGCGTTTAATCGCGTGAAGGTGCGCAACCTCAAGACCGGCCGTGTCATCGATCGCACCTTCAAATCCGGGGACAGTGTGGAAGCGGCCGACGTGCACGAGACCGACATGCAGTTCCTGTACTCGGACGGCAGTTTCTGGCATTTCATGGATCCCGCTAGCTACGAGCAGTACCAGGCCGATGCCGCTGCAATGGCCGACGCGGCCAAGTGGCTCAAGGGCGAAGAGGTGTGCCGGGTGACCCTGTACAACGGCAGCCCCCTTGCGGTGGAAGCTCCCAATACTGTCGAGTTGACGATTACCGAGACCGATCCCGGCGTGCGTGGCGACACCTCGGGTGGCGGCAACAAACCGGCCACACTGGAGACCGGCGCCGTGGTCCGCGTACCGCTGTTCGTCAACGAGGGCGAGGTCATCAAGGTCAACACGCGCACCGCGGAGTACCTCTCGCGCGCATGAGCGCAGCCTGGGAGCCGTCGGCCTCGCTGGAAGCGCTTCGGGGCCGCGCCCGCCTGCTCGATAATCTGCGGGCCTGGATGGATGCGGAAGGGTTCCTGGAGATCGAGACGCCTTTGCTCTCCCGCGCTGGCTCTCCGGAACTGCATCTCGACAGTCTGCAGGTGCCCGGTGCTTTTCCCGATGGGGCTCCGGGCTGGCTGGGCACTTCGCCGGAATTTCATCTCAAGCGCCTGCTGGCCGCAGGCGTGGGATCGGTTTACAGCATCGCGCGCGTGTTTCGTGCCGGCGAAGCAGGGCGGTTGCACAATCCCGAGTTCACGATGGTGGAGTGGTATCGGCTCGGCGGGGGCTATGCGCAACTCATGACCGATATCGAGGCGTTGCTAACCCATCTGTTGCCGGCTGATGTGTTGAGAGAATCACCTGAGAGACTGACTTATCGCGAAGCCTTCCTGCGCCATGCCGATCTGGATCCATTCGCCACCCCCCTGGCAGAGTTGCAGGAACGCAGTGGAGAACCCGAGGAAGATGAACGCGATGTCCTGCTTGATCGGATCGCGGGTTTCGAGGTGTACCCGAAACTGGGCCGCCGCCGCATCAGCCTGATTCATGACTTTCCGGCCAGCCAGGCGTCACTGGCCCGCATTCGACAGGGTGAATCGCCCGTCGCCGAACGCGTGGAAGCGATTGTGCACGGCGTGGAACTCGTCAACGGTTTCGTCGAATTGAGTGATGTGGCCGAGCAGCGCCGGCGTTTCGAAGCCGACAGGCGCGTGCGTAGGGCTCAGGAGCGTGATTGCCCCCCGTTGGACGAGCGTTTTCTCGCTGCGCTGGAGGCGGGCCTGCCCGATTGTGCGGGCGCGGCGATGGGCTTCGACCGTGTGGCCATGCTTGCGCTCGGCTTTTCCAGTCTGGCCGACGTGCAGGCCTTTCCACAGGACCGAGCCTGAAATATCTCTCGCCACGCCGCAATGGCGTGGCGAGAGGCATAAAAAAGCCGGGCCCACAGGCCCGGCTTTGAGTCGGAGGTTTGGGTTTGCTTATTCTTCACGCACCTGGTGATGTGTGGCGCCGATGAAGGTATAGAGCATCGGCACGACGAACAGGGTGAACACCGTGCCTATCGCCATGCCGGTCGCGATGACCAGACCGATGGCGAAGCGTGCCTCGGCGCCGGCACCGGTCGCAACAAGCAGCGGCACCACGCCGACCACCATGGCGGCGGTAGTCATCAGAATGGGCCGCAGCCTTAATGCGGCCGCTTTCTCCACGGCTTCGCGCTTCGAGAGGCCCTCGTCGATCTGGATTTCATTCGCAAAGCGCACGATCAGGATGCCGTGTTTGCTGATCAGGCCGATCAACGTGACCAGTCCGACCTGGGTGTAAATGTTGATGCTAGAGGCACCCACAAATATAAACAGCAATGCGCCCCACGCCGCCATCGGTACACTCCCGAAAAGGATGATGATCGGATCCCGGAAGCTTTCAAACAGGGCGGAGAGGATCAGGTAGATGACAATAAAGGCAAAGAAGATGGTCGCCGCCAGCGCGCCGCCTTCCTGCATGTACTGACGTGACTCGCCTTCGTAATTGGTGAGGTAGCCCTTGGGGGCGATCTCGTTGGTCTGCTGTTGCAGGTAGGTCAGCGCGTCGCCCAGCGACACGCCTGCCTTGGGTACGGCTACGATCGTCGCGGAGTTCAACTGATCGAACTGGCTGAGCGATTGCGGTACCGTGGTCTGCTTGATGCTGACCACTGCGGAGAGAGGGATCATCGCGCCGTTACTGGCCTTGACGTAATACTGTCCGAGGTCGGCCTTGGTATAGCGGTATTTGCGGATGACCTGCGGGATGACCTTGTAGGCGCGGCCGTTGGCGCTGAAGCGGTTGACGTAGCCGCCGCCGAGTAGCGAGCCCATGGCACTGCCGATGTCGGCCATGCTGAGCCCCATCGACTGGGCCTTGCTTCGATCGACGGTAAGTTCGTACTCGGGCATGTCGAACTTCAGGTCCTGGTTGACGAAGTAGAATTTGTTACTGGCCCGGGCCTTTTGTACCAGGGCTCCCGCCACTTCGGCCAGGTTGCGATAACTATCGGTGGTGCTCAGCACGAATTGCACGGGTGCGCCGCCGCCGGAACCCGGGAGCGAAGGCGGCAGTGTGACGTAGGTCTGGAAACCGACTATTTTGCTGACCGTCGCGGAAAGCTGGTTTTTGATCTGCGCAGCCGATTTGTCGCGCTCCCCCCAGGGTTTCAGAATGAGACCGCCGAGCGTGTTGGTGCCGTTCATGCCGGCGATCAGAAAGTCGTTTTCTCGCTGAGGTATGGATTGGAGCTGGTGCTGCAGTTGATTGGCATATAGTTTTTCGTAGTCGAGCGTCGCGGTCGGCCCGGCTTGTGCGAAAGCGATCACGAAGCCCTGGTCTTCGGCGGGCGCCAGTTCGTGCTTGGAGAATGGGTAGAGGCCGAGCAGTGAGATCACCACTATCACAGCCACCACGATAGTCGCCGCGCGGTAGTTGAGCGAGTTATGCAGGACCCGGTGGTAAAGATCCTTGAAAGACTCGAAACGCGCATCGAGCCAGCGTGCGAGTCGGCTGGCCTCCTGCGGCGGACGCAGCAGCTTGGAGCACATCATTGGCGAGAGGGTCAATGCAAGGAACCCCGAGATCAACACCGTGACCGCAAGCGTGAAGGCGAATTCGGTAAACAGGGTGCCCGTTAATCCGCCCATGAAACCAATTGGTGCATAAACGGCCGCAAGCGTGACGGTCATGGCGACGATAGCCGATCCGATTTCGCGCGCCCCTTTCAGCGAGGCCTGGAACGCAGACATGCCTTCTTCCATGTGGCGGTGGATGTTTTCCACCACGATGATGGCGTCGTCCACGACCAGGCCGATAGCCAAGACCATGGCCAATAGGGTCAACAGGTTGAGCGAATAGCCGAGCAGTAGCATCACGAAGACGGCGCCTACCAATGACAGCGGTATGGTGACTACCGGGATGCTGACCGATCGGAACGATCCGAGGAAGAGGAAGATCACGATGACCACGATGAGCCCCGCTTCGGCAATCGTCTGGATCACTTCGTTGATCGAACTGTTGATGAACTTACTGCCATCGAAGGCGATGGTGCCCTTAAGCCCCGGCAGTAGCTGACTCTTGACCGAGGGCATGAGTTTTGTCACGCCCTTGGCCACGTCGAGTGGGTTGGCGGCGGGGGCCGGGTAAATCGCGATCGCGACGGCCTGGTGGCCGCCGAAATAGAATTGGCTGTCGTAACTTTCCTGACCGAGATCGACGTGTCCCAGATCTTTCAGGCGAATCAGCGAGTCCCCGTGGTGTGCGACGACCATGTCGTTAAATTCTTGGGCGGAGTGCAGATCCGTCCGCGCGTTGACGTTGACCAGGATGTAAGGCGATTTGGTTTGACCGACAGCGGCGATGTAGTTGTTGTTCTGGATGGCGGTCGTTACCGCTTGCGGGGTAAGTCCGTAGGCGGCAAGCTTGTTGGGGTCCAGCCAGATGCGCATGCCAAAGGCGCTGCCCAGGACGTTGGCCTGGGCGACGCCCGGTACCGATTGCAGGCGTGGCACGACGACACGGTTGAGGTAGTCGGCTATCTGTGCACCCTTGAGTGTCGTGCTGTAGAAACTCAAGTACATCAGGGCGTTAAACGAGCCCGTGGACTTGACGATAATGGGTGATTCGCTTTCGCGCGGCAACTGGTTGCGGACCTGGTTGACTTTGGCGGTGATGTCGGTCATCGCCTCGTTGGGGTTGTAATTCAGGCGAATGTGCGCGGTGATGCTGCTCGATCCCTGGCTGGTGCTCGAGGTGAGGTAGTCGATGCCGTCCGCGCTCGCGATCGCCTGGCTCAACGGCTGGGTAATGAAACCCTGTATCAGCTGCGAGCTGGCGCCGGGGTAGGCCGTGGAGACCGTAATCACGGTCTGTTCGGTTTTCGGGAACTCGCGGATCTGGATTTGCCCGATCGATTTCATGCCGAGCAACAGGACGAACAGCGCCAATACGATGGCGAGTACCGGCCGCTTGATGAAGGTATCGGTAAATCTCATGGGGTCAGCTCCGGCACTTTACTCAGGTCGACCGAGTTGTCGATCGCGGCGCTGGCCCCCGGGTGCAGCTTGATCTGTCCTGCAGTGACGACCAGCATGCCGGGTTTGAGTCCGGTCACTTCGATCATGCCGTTACGCGTGTCGCCGACGTGCACGAAAACCTGCTTGGCTGTGTAAATGGTCTTGGAGCTCATGGCCGCGCCAGCGGCGGTCTTGGCCGTGGCCGCCATGGTGGCGGTACTCGGCTTGGCCGCTGTCTGTCCTGAGGGGGATGATTGGTCCTTCTGCGCCTGTAGTACGTACACGCTGTCACCGTAGAGCGTATAGGTGATAGCCGTTCTGGGGACCACGATGACTTGTTTGCTGTTGTCGGACAGTACCCGCAAGTTGGCGAACATGCCGGGATGCAGCAGATGCTTCGGATTGGGTACGGAGGCCTGGGCCTGTACGGTGCGTGATTGCTCGCTGACCGCCGGGTTGATTGCGCTCAGCGTGCCCATGAAGGTCTTTCCGGGGTAGCCGTCGAGCGTCAGCGCAACGTCCTGCTTGAGGTGCAGTCGCGACACATCGGCCTGAGGCAGGGTAAAAGTCACATACAGCGGGTCGAGCTGTTCCAGGTTCACGATCGCGGTGCCAGCGTTTACGTACTGGCCGAGATTGACCTGACGGATGCCGACGATGCCGTCGAAGGGCGCGCGAATCGCTTTCTTGGCGATGACCGCCTGTTCCTGCGCGACCTGGGCCTGCGACATTTCATACTGGGTGCGCGCGTTGTCGAGATCCTGTTTGGAGTTCAGGTTTTTCTTGCGGAGGCTGAGCGCGCGGTCGAAGTTGTTCTTGTTGAGTTTCTCCTGAGCCTGGTACTGGTGCAGCAATGCCTGTTCCTGGGAATCGTCCAGCTGGACCAGCAGTTGTCCCTTTTTGACGGGATCGCCCGAATGAAAATCGATGCTGATCACCTTGCCGGCCAGTTCGCTTGAGACATTGACGCCGTTGACGGCGGTCACCGTGCCGATAGCCGAAATGGCTGGGCGCCAGGACGTCTGCGCGACCGGTGCCGCAGAGACGGAGACCGGCGGGGGCTTCATGTTGGCGAAGGCCTTCATCATGCCCATGATCGAGCAGGCCTTGATGCCGCCAAAAATAAGCAGGACCCCGAGAATCCCGATACCGGCCAGAAGGGGGTACAACCAACGCTTGATGCCTATGCTCATGCCGATTCTCCAGTAATAGGCTCGTGAGAGAAAGATTCATGTTTCTGTTCGGCACGCAGTGCCGAGATCAGGGTTTGACGATGGGATGAGAGGTATTCGGCCGCCGTATTGAGCATGGTTTGGCCGAGGGTGCGTACAAATTGGGCGCCCGGCGGCGCATCGTCGTCATGGCTGCACGCTTCCTTGATGGCCGACAGTTGATACTTGATGGCTTCGAGCCGCTGACCGATCAGCGCATCCACGCGTTCGGGGGTGAGTTGGTCGGCCATGAGCATCAGCACGAGGAAATCCGAGTGCACGCGATGAACCGGCTCAATGGCCGCCAGGCGTTCGCGCAGGGTGTGCTTGCCCTTGTCGGTAATGGAGTAATGCTTGCGCGGCCTGGGGCCGGGCCCCGGTGTCGAGGTGAATTCGAGCAATCCTTCCCGCGCCAGTTTTGCCAGGGCCGGGTAGATGGATCCGAAGCCTGTGGCGTAAAAGTGGGCGTATACCTGCTCGAAGCGCTGTTTGAGGTCGTAACCTGTGGCCGGCTCGAAACTGAGCGCACACAGGCAGAGTGTTTCGGTGTCCATGGACCGGCTTCCCCAAGCGGGCCGTAATTATATATCAGTTCGATATACTTCACAGGCACAACTTATGATTTGCTGTTCTAAACTACTATAACACAGAATGCCATGTCTACAAAGCTTTTTACGCCTCAAGGTTTACATTTCCGTGAAACGCAGGTAGGGCTTATGAACCGTTCAGGCTTTTGGCCATCTGGTTGTAATGATCCAGTTCGAATCCAGCCTTGATATAGGCCCGTTCAGCGGTAGCGTTGCCTTTGTCGACATACAGGCGAATTGAGGCTGCTCCGGCTTCCCTGGCTTGTTGTTCGATGTGCGCGTAAATGGCCGCAAAAACGCCCTTCCCGCGAGCGTCAGGATTGACATAGACGCTTTGCAACCACCAGATCCAGGTGTTGCGCCAATCGCTCCATTCACGGGTCAGCATGACTTGGCCGGCCGGTTCGCCATCAATTTCGGCCAGGAAGTAACGGCCCTTGGCGGGATCGTTGAGCGCATTTTCCACTCCGGCGCGGACGGTATCGCGGTCGAGCTCCAGGTTTTCGCTGTCTCTGGCGCAGGCCAGGGAGAAACGTGTGACCTGTTCGGCATCGGCGGGTCGGGCTTCGCGTACGTTCAGTTTGCTCATGCCCGTAGTCTAGCCGACTTGCCGTTACGGGTTTCTTGGCTCTGGCGTCCTTGAGCTCGCCGATGTTAAAATTACAAATTCGCGTGGGGCGGTAGCTCAGCTGGGAGAGCGTCGCGTTCGCAATGCGAAGGTCGGGAGTTCGATCCTCCTCCGCTCCACCATTTCCCTTTCACCTGCCTATACATGGCAATTCGTGCCGTTGGCGGCGCGAATCCGGCCGCTGCGAGACACGATCAGGCAGCGGCGCAGCCGGGGGCTGGGGTGTTTGCTCCGGTAGGTGATCGTGCCGTTATGCACGCCGTGCATCAGACCGCTCCGCAGGAAGCCAACGTGATGGGCGATGAGGCGGTTGCCGCTGAGGAGCGCACTGGTATCCAGGCGGGGGTGTACCCGCAGTACGGTCTCGCCCGCGTCCCGCTTGTAGTTTTCGTTGCGATCCTCGTAGATGATCCAGCCTTCGTTCCAGTCGCCGTGATCGCAATGGCGGTGGTCCTGGCTGGTGCATAAGACGACGGTGCGGCCGCGAACGATGGCACTCGAGCGTGCGAAGGCGAGGCTGGCACGTAAGTCGTTAAGGGCTCCTGCTCGGCTTCCGTATATCAGGCTATTGTGCCAGGCGGGCACGGCAATGGCGGTCAGGATGGAAATAACCGCAAGCGTAATAAGAAGTTCCAGCACGGTCATCGCCTGCTGCGTATGCTGCATAGGTTTCGCCTCCCTGCGTTGTGTTGCGGGAAGCGTTGAGCCACGCGGTCGTCGTTCTCTCTCTGGAGCGGCTATGGGTTGGCGTCCCATCCGTGGGTAACGCGCATGGGTCAGCGCTTCCATGCGGTGCCTCCATGCACCGCAACTGGAAGCCTAGCAAAAGGCCGCCTGCAAGGGCAACGCCTTTGCTAGACTTGTGTTGCGAAATATCTTTGCCCCGGTAGCTCAGCGGATAGAGCAACCGCCTCCTAAGCGGTAGGTCGCAGGTTCAATTCCTGCTCGGGGCACCATTTCGCGTCCGGGAAACAGAAAAGACGGTCAGCTGGCGGACTCGCGCGGGTGCCGCTCCACGAAGCGAACGCGGCATGTGATGCAAGGCTTCAAACAACAGCTAATAATGTTTCGAGCGGGCGAAGTGCGCCACTATCTAAGGGTCGATGCACACGTGTGATTGAATTTTGCATCACGGCCATGGATCGTTCCATCGGGACAATCCCTGTATTGCAACTATTGAGGCAGGGGGCGGCATTGAATTTCGTGTAAATCGACCCGGAATCGAGTTCGGATTTAACCCTGATCTGCCGGGGGCTCATCCTCGGCTGTGAAGTCGAGTGCCGCGGAATTGATGCAGTAGCGCTGTCCGGTGGGTTGCGGGCCGTCCGGAAAGACATGGCCCAAATGGGCGTGGCAGTTGGCACAGCGCACTTCGATGCGATGCATGCCGTGGCTGTGGTCTTCCCGCGTTTCGATGTGTCCGGCCGCGGTCACGTCGCTGAAGCTGGGCCAGCCGCAATGGGCATCGAACTTGGTCCTCGAGTCGAATAATTCGTTGCCGCAGACGACGCAGCGATAGCGGCCGTTCGCGAAGTGGTCCCAGAATTCTCCGGTGAAGGGATGTTCGGTGCCCGCCTCCTGGGTTACATGCCAGGCAAGGTCACCGATACGTTCGCGCAATTCGTCTTCTTCACTCATTCTGCGATTTTAGCGCGGCGGCTTGCCGCAAAAGCAAAAGCGCCACCTCCGGCGACCAAGGTGAAATAGAATACGCCGCCTCGCCAGGCAAGCAGCATCAGTCCCAGATCGTGCCGGCCCAGCCACGGCAGCAGCAGCGCAGCAAACACCGCTTCTACCGTGATGGTGCCACCGGGCAAAAGCGAGAGTTGCCCGGCAAATAGCGCGAGCACCTGCACGGCGAGCAGGTAAGCCCAGGGCACCGGTGCATGCATGCCAAGCGCAATCAGCGGCAGAATGGCGAATCGCGCCGCCCAGTAGCCTCCCGCGCAGAGTATGAGGATGACGATGTCGAGCAGGGGCAGGCGGGCGACTTGCGCCAGACTGCGGCGGAATCGCACGCTCCAGGCAATGAATCGGCGCCGGTTCAGGCGGCTCAATCGCAGTTGTGCCAGGATCCAGGTTATGGACATCAGCAGGCGTCGGTATTGCACCACGGCGGCCACGATAAGTCCCACGATTGCCAGGCAGAGTCCGAAGGAGATGACGAAGAGCCGCCAGGGGTGGTTACCCTGGTGGACCAGGGCCAGACCGACCGCGCTTGCTGCCAACGCTCCCGCGAAAATGAACTGATCGAGCAGGCGTTCCAGTGTGAACAGAGCGGTGGCGACTGCTGAACTCAGACGGTAACGTGCCAGAAGGAAAATATAGGCTGCGATCCCGGTGAGTCCGCCGGGCCCGAGGGCGGCGCCAAAGTCGCCGCCGGCGGCGATCAGCCAAGCGGGCCCGAATCCGATCCTGGCACCGTTCGAGCGTGTCAGAAGCATCACCCGCCCGGCGTTGGCAACCCAGCCCAGCAGCATGAGGGTGGGGGCTCCGGCCAGCACCCAGACGGGCAAAGTGGCAACGCGTGAGAATACGCTGAAGCCGCTGAGGATGACGGGTGCAGCGAAGCTGAGTGCGACGGCAAGAGCGGCCAGCGCCAAGCCGCTTCGCCGGTGTAGTTTGAGATAGCCGGTGAGCTTTCTCAGGTCGGGTAGTGAGCGAGTCTGCACAGAGCGTGGTAGGTATCGGTAACGGGCGCCGGTGCCGGCAGGGCAGCGGCTCGCTTGAAGCGTGCATCCGGAAAACTGCGGTCGATGCGTGTGCCAAGGTGTTGTTCGAGACGTGTTTGAGCGGAGCCGTCCAGCACCTGGTCATAATGCACGAAGAGCCAGTCTCCTTCGTGGCGGTGATGGTGCAGTACGTGGCCGTACATGGCCATCCATACGGCGTAGGCTTCGTTTTCCGTGAGGGGGATGTCCGGATAGAGCGTGCGGCATTCCTTGAGAATGCTTGCCACAGTGCGTCCCGGCTCGCGGAAGATGCACAGGAATGCAGTATCGCTCGGCAAATGCGGACGCCAGGCGGGCAGGGTGTAACAAAAGCGTGGATCCTTGAACGCGAACGGGCGCTTGCGGAGGTGGTGGCGGATGCGCCGTGTGATACGTGACGAGGCTGCCACTTTGGGGGCGTCGACCGGCAACTCGGCCAGCCAGCGTTCCGATGGAAACCTGGCGCGCCATATCCGCATGAATACCTGGGTGCTTCGCGAGGGTGCGAGCGGTCTCAACAGGCGCTCATTGATGGCATTGATCGGCAGGGACTCGAAAAAGCCTTTGGGATTGGCCTTGCGGGCCGGATAAAGCTTCTCACCCATGTAGTAGCCCGCGCTGGCAAGGGATCCCGCCAGCATGCTCGTGCCGCTACGTCCGCAACCGAGGATCAGGCAATTGCGCATAATTCCAAGTTTGCCTGTTCTTCCATTTGTTGCCGATTATACGTCCCAGCGATGAACGAGGCATTTCTCACATCAGGTCGAGGAAATGGAAACGTTCCGCGGCTATATGGATACCACCTGTCTCGAAAGCTATGGATTTGCTGAAGCGCGGGCTTTCGTAGGCAAAGGTGTGGAATTCGCCGCGTTCGCCGCATGGGTCGACTGTCTCAGGCAATGCTTCAAGTAGCGTCGCGTCGTACTCGTGACCGAGGAAATCCGGATTCAATTGCGTGCCGTCGATGCAGCACAACACGGCTTTATGCTTCTGTGCAACAAAGGCGTTGGCCAGGGCGTCGGTAGGGGTGTGCCAGATCGGGAAAAGCGCGTCCAGGTGAAGATTCCTCATCTGTGCCTCGCGAAACTCACGCACGTCTTCCAGGAACAGGTCGCCGAAGGCCAGGCCGGTTATGCCTTCGGCGATCAAAGGTGTTAGCGCAGCAACGAAGTTTTCGCTGTAGGATTCATTGTCTGCTGCAGCAGGCAGGCGGCATTTGACCAGTGGCAGTCCGAGTGCCGCAGCCTGGGCATCGAGCAGGGTTTCGCGGACCCCATGCATGCTGATGCGTTGCTGCGGATCGGTAACCGTCGTGACGAGTGCGCAGACTTCAATCCCGGGTTGCGTCTCGAGCGCCAGTAACGCCATCAGGCTGTCTTTCCCTCCGCTCCATGACAGCGCTACTTTGTTCACCGGTTGCCGGCCCGGCGTTTCTTTCGCTCATGAAGAGCCATGCCGGCTGCGGGCACCAGAGAGATGATAACGGCGCCCAGCACGATCAGCGTCAGGTTGTTGCGCACGATGGTGATGTTGCCGAAAAATACGCCCACGGCAAACAGAATGCCCACCCAGAGCACGGCGCCCAGCAAGGTATAAAGCCAGAACATCCAGCGGGGCATTTCCCCGATTCCGGCGACGAATGGAGCGAAAGTGCGGATGATGGGAAGGAAGCGCGCAATGACCACGGTCTTGCCGCCATGGTGTTCGAAAAAGGCATGCGTCTGGTCGAGGTGGCGTTTATTGAGCCAGCGCGAATTTGACGTGAACACGCGGTGACCGATGGCACGCCCTATCTCGTAGTTGGAGATATTGCCCAGGATGGCGCCGGCAATGAAGATGGTGACCGAGATTGGAGTGGACAGATGCCCTCGACCAGCCAGCGCGCCGGTGACGAATATCAACGTGTCGCCGGGCAGGAAGGGGGTGACGACCAACCCCGTCTCCGCGAAGATGATCACGAAAAGCAGGGCATAGATCCAGGGGCCGTATTCCTGGGCGAAGGCCGCCAGATAGCGGTCGAAGTGCAGGATCAGGTCGATAATCTGGTGCATTTGGGCAAGTCCGTTTTCTGGCGACAGTGTAACGGGCGGCGCATAGGGGGGGAAGCGACAGGATAGAATCGCCGCCATGGATATGAATGCAAACGATCCGGGTAGCGTAAAGATCGAGCCATTCG
>Ga0307440_1000271_pt1 | contig 25087 bp, 25 predicted proteins | sample SalMarWE160410MG_FD_202150 | JGI IMG/M metagenome (GOLD analysis project Ga0307440, IMG submission 202150) | Salt marsh sediment microbial communities from the Plum Island Ecosystem LTER, Massachusetts, United States - WE1604-10 | ecosystem: Environmental > Aquatic > Marine > Intertidal zone >...
ACTACAAGGACGCCATCTTCCTCTCTCCTCACAAGCTCATCGGCGGGCCGGGCACCCCCGGTGTGCTCGTGGCGCGCCGCGCCCTGTTCACCAACCGCGTTCCGGTCGTCCCCGGGGGCGGCACGGTGTGGTACGTGAACCCGACCGTGCAGCGCTACCTGGAGGACCCCGAGCACCGCGAGGAGGGGGGGACGCCGGACATCATCGGCTCCATCCGCTGCGGCGTCGTGTTCAAGCTCAAGAAGGCGGTCGGCGAGGAGCGCATCCGGGAGCGGGAGGAGCGCTTCATCCGCCGGGCCATCGCCACGTGGTCCGAGAACGACCGGATCGAGATCCTCGGCAACCGGGAGGCCGAGCGGCTCAGCATCGTCTCCTTCGTGGTTCGCCACGGGGACGGGCGTTACCTGCACCACAACTACGTCGTCGCGCTCCTCAACGACCTGTTCGGGATCCAGGCGAGGGGCGGCTGCTCGTGCGCCGGCCCCTACGGCCATCGGCTCCTGGGCATCGACGTGGAGACGAGCCACGAGTTCGAGCGCGAGATCGGGAGGGGCTGCGAGGGGATCAAGCCCGGTTGGGTGCGAGTGAACTTCAACTACTTCATCTCCGATGCGGTGGCCGAGTACATCCTCGAGGCCGTGCATCTGGTCGCCCGGGAGGGCTGGAAGCTCCTGCCACTGTATGTGTTCGACCCGATGACGGGGCTATGGCACCACCGGGACGCGCCGGCCCAGCCGGCCATGAGCCTGCGGGACGTGCGGATGGGCCCGTCGGGCCTCGAGTACGAGCGGGTGCGCCTCACCGAGCCGGAGACGCGCCTGGCCGACTACCTGGAGGCGGCGCGCCGGGCTTTCGCGGCGGCGGACGCGCGCCGGGCCGCCGGCGACGTCGCCGGGGCGCACGGCGCCTCCGGCCCTGCCGTCCCCCTGTCGGCCGACTTCGAGCACCTGCGCTGGTTCCCGCTGCCCGAGGAGATCGCGGCGGCCCCGCCGGGCTGAGCGGATCTTCTCCCACACTCCCGCACGGCCCTCTCCCGACAGACACCGCGGCGCCCCCCGGACAGGTTGAAGCATGGATGGGCCCGGGAAGGCGCCGGAGCGCGCCGCGTGGGCGCGCCTTCCACCCTCCGGCCACCCGGGCGAGCGCGGGAGGTCACCATGCACGTCGATCGAATGCGGGTGCTTCGGGAAGGGTTCGTCGCGGGGCTCATCGGCGCCGCCATCGTGGCGGTGTTCTTCGGCGTCGTGAACGTCCTGGGCGGCCACTCGCCCTTCTACACGGTGGACCACCTGGGGCGCGCCCTGGTCGGGACGGCCCCGGCCGGTGGACCGGGATCGGCGGCGGGACCTGCCCTGGCTTACAACGGGCTCCACCTCCTGGTCTTCCTGCTGATCGGGTTCGCTCTCGCCTGGCTCACCGCGAAGACGGAGCAGCATCCCGCCTTCTGGTACCTGGCGTTCTTCGGCCTGGTGGCCGCGTTCATCTACGACTTCTTTTTCGTGATGATGCTGGCCGGCCGCGCCACGGGCGGGCTGCCGTGGGCACAGGTGGCGATCGGTAGCCTCCTGGCCGCCGTGGGCATGATCGCGTACCTGCTGCGCATGCACCCCGCCCTGCGGCGCGCCGCGGACGAGGGCGGCGATCCGGAGTCGAGCGTGCGCCGGACCTGACGCCCCCACAGATTGCTCCCGCCCCGCCCGGCGAGCGGGCGGACGGGTCGGGGCCGGCCCCACACGCGTAGCGGCACGGCCCGGCTCATCCCCGAGGGAGGGAGCGGAGGATTCAGGACATCGAACCGGCGGAGGGCGCGCTCCACGCGGAGTCCCCCCGCGGACGCCAGCTGGCCGGGCTGTCGCTGGCCGCGCTCGGTGTGGTGTACGGCGACATCGGGACCAGCCCGCTGTACGCCCTGCACGAATCCCTGGCCGAAGAGGCGCACCTGCACGCGGATCCCCGCAACGTGCTGGGGGTCCTGAGCCTCATCTTCTGGTCCCTCATCCTCGTCATCTCCATCAAGTACCTGATCTTCATCCTGCGAGCGGACAACCGGGGCGAGGGCGGCATCCTCGCCCTGGCGGCCCTGGTGGCGCCCGCGGTCCGCAAGCTCGGAAAGCGAGTGAGCGCCACGATCTTCCTCGCGGGACTCTTCGGGGCGGCGCTCCTGTACGGCGACAGCATGATCACCCCCGCCATCTCGGTACTGTCCGCCGTGGAGGGCCTCAAGGTGGCCACGTCCGTGTTCGATCCGTACGTGATTCCGATCACGATCGGGATCCTGGTGGGGCTGTTCCTGTTCCAGAAGCGAGGGACGGCGGGGGTGGGGCGGGTGTTCGGTCCGGTCACCATGGTGTGGTTCGCGGCGATCGGCGCCCTGGGACTCAAGGAGATCCTGCTGTATCCGGGCATCCTGGCGGCCATCGATCCCCGGCACGCGGCCGACTTCTTCGTGCGCAACGGCGGCACCGCGTTTGCCGCCCTGGGGGGCGTGTTCCTGGTCGTCACCGGCGGCGAGGCGCTGTACGCCGACCTCGGGCACTTCGGCGCGCGGCCTATCCGGCTCACCTGGTTCGTGCTCGTGCTCCCGGCCCTGCTCCTCAACTACTTCGGCCAGGGCGCGCTCCTCCTGCACAGCCCGGATGCCATCCGGGCCCCCTTCTTCCTCCTGGCGCCCTCCTGGGCACTGTATCCGCTGGTCGTCCTGGCCACGGTCGCCACGGTGATCGCCTCGCAGGCGGTGATCTCGGGCGCCTACTCCCTGACTCGGGGCGCCGTGCAGCTCGGCTACCTGCCGCGCATGCAGGTCGACCACACCTCCGAGACGCGCGTGGGCCAGATCTACGTGCCGACCGTGAACTGGCTGCTCATGATCGCGGCCATCGGTCTCGTGCTCGGATTCAAGACCTCGAGCAACCTGGCGGCGGCGTATGGGGTGGCCGTGACCACGACGATGGTGGTGACGACCATCCTGTTCGGGGCGGCCGCCCAGTACCGCTGGGGGTGGAGCTTCTGGGTGGCCGGACCGGTGGCCGCCGGCTTCCTGATCGTGGATCTGGCCTTCTTCGCGGCCAACATCCTCAAGATCCCCCACGGCGGCTGGTTCCCGCTCCTCGTGGCCCTCGTCGTCGTGGTCATGATGACCACCTGGGCCCGCGGCCGGGACATCCTGGCCGGCCGGATCCACGCGGGCGTGCTGCCAGTGACGAACCTGCTGGAGAACCTGCAGCGCGGCGGCATTCCCCGGGTCAAGGGCACCGCCGTGTTCATGTACAAGAACCCCGACGGCGTCCCGCCGGCCCTGCTCCACAACCTCAAGCACAACAAGGTGCTGCACGAGCGCGTGATCCTCCTCACCGTGCTTACCGAGGAGATCCCGCGGGTGGACCGGGCCGAGCGCTCGGAGACCGCCGACGTGGGATACGGCCTGTACCGCGTCGTCCTGCGCTACGGCTTCGCCGAGGACCCGGACGTGCCCGCGGCGCTGCGGCGCCTGCGCCTGGGGGACTGGGACTTCAAGCTCTCCGAAACCAGCTTCTTCCTGGGGCGGGAGAATCTCCTGGCCACGCCGGGGGAGGGCATGGCGGTATGGCGCGAGCGGATGTTCGCATTCATGTCCCGGAACGCCCGCCAGGCCACGTCCTTCTTCCGCATCCCCGCCGACCGGGTGGTGGAGCTGGGCACGCAGGTGGAGATCTAGTCCACCCCGCTCTCGGCGCCCGCTTCGCCTCCGGAGCTCCCGGTCGGGGCGGTCCGCGCCCCCGCTCCGGGCCCCAGCGTCTTCCACGCGCCCACCGTGAGCAGGGGCACCGCGAACACGGCGATAAAGGCGTACCCCAGCCAGGTGTAACCGCGGGCCACGAGCGCGATGATCCCGACCCGGGACAGGAGGGCGGCGAGCAGGAGGATCCCGCCGCCCAGGAGCCCACTCCGGACCGGGCCGAGGCCGTTCGAATCGCCCTTCCGCAGGTCCGCGTCGATCCGGTCCACCAGCGCGTGGATGAGCCCCACGCTGGTCTCGAGCAGCGTCCAGCCCATCACGATCCCGAACAACGCAAACAGGGTCGTCCCCCCAACGTCCTGCAGCATGTGGAGCCACGGGACCGGCGCGTCGAACACCTCCGGCGACGGATAGAAGCCCAGGAGGCACAGCCAGGTGAGGGCGAAGGGCAGCGTCATCAGGAGCCCGGACAGGAGCGCCGCCGTCACGGTCTCCCGCCGCTCCGTCTGCCGGTGGAGGGTGAAGAGGACGGCGGGATACACGGCCAGGTTGTAGCCCACGTACACGATCCCGGTCCCGACCACCGCCAGGGTGGACGCGTCCGCGCTCGAAGCGACGACACCGGCGATGGCGCCGCCGTGCGCCAGCGCCGCGGGCGTCCCCTCCGACAGCGCCCTCATGACGCTCGGCCACCGGGTCCCCAGCACGAGCGCGCCGAACAGGAGGTAGGCGGCGTACAGGAGGATGGTGCCCAGGCTCTTGAACGCCTCGATGACGTCGGCCCCGAAGTAGAGGAGGAAGGCGACCGCCAGGATGACGAAAGCGGCGCCCAGGAAGCCCGGCAGGCCCAGGGTCTCCTGGAGGATGTTGGCGGCGGCCGAGGCCACGACCGCGATGACCAGGACGGTCATGGCTACGTACACGAGGTCGAAGGCGGGCCAGGCGCGCCCGATGAGCCGGCGGATGAACGCCTTGTACTCGTAGGCGTGGTAGCGCCGCGCCAACTCGAAGGTGAGGAAGGAGACGACCGTGAAGCCCACGAAGATCGTGAGCACCGCCATCCAGCCGCGTCCCCCGTACCGGGCGCCGTAGGCCACGCTCTCCCGGCCCGTGGCGTAGCCGCCACCGACGAGCACGGACTGGAGGACCACCGCCGGCAGGAGGAGCCGCCCGAAGCGCCCCCGCGTCAGGCGCCGAAAGGCCTGGATCACCAGCGCACGAGCGCCGCCCCCCAGGTGAAGCCGGAGCCGAAGGCCGTCAGGCACACCAGGTCGCCATCACGGATGCGGCCCTCGGCCACAGCCTCGTGCAGGGCAATGGGAATGGACGCGGCGGTGGTGTTCCCGTAGCGCTGGATGTTGTTGTAGACCTTCCCGTCGGGCAGGCCCAGCGTCTTCTGGACCGCCTGGGAGATCCTGAGATTGGCCTGGTGTGGAATCACCATGTCGACGGCCTCCAGCGGGAGCCCGGCCTCGCCGAGGACCTCGTGCACGGTCTCCGGCATGCGCTTCACCGCGTGCCGGAACACCTCGCGGCCCTGCATGGCCGCGACGTGGAGCTTCTCCTCGATGGCCTCGCAGGTGATGTATGGACGGTGGGCACAGCCGGGCATGTCGGTCCACAACGTCTCGGCGTGTCGGCCATCGGCGTGCACCTTGACGGCCAGGACTCCGCGCGCCTCCTCCGTCGGCGCGAGGATCACGGCCCCAGCACCGTCCCCGAACAGGACGCCCGTGTCCCGCCCGCGCAGCGACAGGTCGAGGCCCGCCGAGTGGACTTCGGCCCCCACCAGGAGGATCCTGCGGTAGGCGCCCGTCCGGATCCAGGCGTCGGCCACGGAGAGGCCGTAGAGGAAGCCCGAGCACTGGTTCCTCACGTCCAGACAGGGGATGTCCGTGACGCCAAGCTGACGCTGCAGGAACACGCCCGTGCCCGGAAAGAAGTGGTCGGGGCTCAGAGTCGCCAGGATGATGCAATCGAGCTCGCTCGGGTCCATGCCCGCGCGCTCCAGCGCCATGCGCGAAGCGGCCTCGGCCAGGTCGGCGCCGGTCTCGTCCTCGGCCGCCCACCGCCGCTCCTCGATGCCCGAGCGCTGACGGATCCACTCATCCGAGGTCTCCATCATCCCCTCGAGCTCGTGATTGGTGACCACGCGGTCCGGCACGCGGAAGCCCGTGGACAGGCAGCGGCTTCGGATCATCGGTCGCTCCAGGGGACGGACGGGTGAACGCTCGGTACGACGGGCCCGATCGGCACGCTGCCCAACATAGGTCCGGGGGGATGGAGCCACGAGCCCGGGCCGGTCCTTGACAGTCTCCACGTTTGGCCATATGCTCTAATCGTTCAATTAAATCATGTGACCAATAGCCGGACACGGACCCCATGGTCGAAGCGAACCACAACGGCACGGATCGGGACGCCGAGGAGGCGATCCTCGAGGCCGCGCACGAGGTCTTCGTGCGCCGCGGCACGGCGGGAGCTCGCATGCGCGAGATCGCCGACGCCGCGGGCGTCAACCAGGCGCTCCTCCACTACTACTTCCGGAGCAAGGAAGGGCTGGCTCGGGCCGTGTTCGGGCGTGCCGCGCGCCGCCTGATGCCGGCCGTCCTGCAGGCGCTGGGCTCGGATCTGCCCCTGGACGAGAAGGTGGAGCGCGTCATCGCCACCGAGATGGAGGTCCTGGGGCAGCATCCCTACCTCCCGGGGTACATCCTCTGCGAGCTCGCCCACCATCCCGAGCGCACCGATCAGCTCGTCGAGGCCGCTCTGGGCGAGGGCGGCGACGCCGCGGGCCAGGCCGTGCTCTCGCTCCTGGGGCGCCAGCTCGAGGAGGCCCGCAAGGCGGGAACGATCGAGACGATCGACGCCCGGCAGTTCGTGGTCAACCTCCTCGCCCTGGCGATCTTCCCGTTCGCCGCCCGCCCGCTGCTCGAAACCATGCTCGGGCTGGACGAGGCGGGCTACGGCGAGTTCCTGGAAGAGCGGCGGCAACGGCTGGCCGGCTTCTTCCTGCGGGGGCTGCGGTCATGAGGGAGCGGGAGACGGAACGCTCGCTCGTCCGGGCCCTCGTGGCGCTCGTAGGGGTGCTCCTGGCATGGGGCGCCCCGGCCGGAGCCGCCGCCCAGGACACCCTCCATCTGGCCGACCTCCGCGACGCGGCCGCGCGCTACGATCCGCGCGCCGCACAGGGCGCCCTCCGGGAGCGGACCACGGACCTGGAGCTCGGCAACCTGTCGGCGGGCTACCTTCCCCGGCTATCCGTCACGGGCCAGGCGACCTACCAGTCCGACGTGCCCACGGCCCCGTTCACGGCGCCTGGCGGAACCGGAATCCACGTCCCCAAGGATCAGTACCAGGCCGACCTCCAGGTGAGTCAGCTCGTGTGGGACGGCGGGCGCATCGCCGCGCGCCGCGGCCTCGAGCGGGCCCGACTGGCCGAATCGGAGGCCTCGATCCGGACCGACCTGTATCGGACCCGGCAGGACGTGGACGGCGTCTTCTTCCGGGCTCTCCTCCTCCAGCAGCGCGTCCGCGAGGTCGACCGGCTGATCGCCGATTTCCAGCCGAAGCTGGACGAGGTGCGCTCGCAAGTAAGGAACGGCGCCGCCCTCGCCGGCGACACCGCGGCCATGCAGGCGGAGATCCTCCAGGCCGGCCAGAGGCGGGACGAACTGGCCGCCGACCGCCGGGCGGCGCTCGGAGTGCTGGCCCGCCTCACCGGGCGGAAGGTCGGGCCGGAGGACGTCCTGGCCCTTCCGGAGCTGGCGGCGCACGTGCGCGCGGCCCGCGGCAGCGAGGCCACGGCCCGTCGGAGGCCCGAGTTCGACGTGCTGGCGCGCGAGCGCGAGGTCCTGGACCGGCAGGAGGGCCTGACGGGCACCGAGCGGCTGCCGAAGCTCGTCGCGTTCGGGATGGCCGGCTACGGGAAGCCGGGCCTCAACCTGCTCGGGGACGGCTTCGACACCTACTGGCGGGCGGGGGTCCAGTTCGAGTGGGCTCCGTGGCACTGGGGCACGGTGTCCCGCGAGAAGGAGGCGCTCGACCTCAGGCGCCAGATCGTGGCCACCGAGGAGGAGGCGCTCTCCCGGCGCCTCGACCGGGCCGTGCAGGAGCCACTGGCGACGATGGACCGTCTGCAGGCCGCCCTGGACTCGGACCGACGGATCATCGAGCTGCGGTCGCAGCTCGAGCGCCAGGCGGCGCACCAGCTCGAAGAGCAGGTGATCACGCCGGCCCGCTACATCGACATCCGTGATGACCTCTACGACGCGCGGGACGCGTGGCAGACCCACCGGGTCCAGCTCGCCGAAGCCCGCGCCCGCTACCTGACGACCCTCGGCCTCGAGCCGACTGAAGCGGTGAGGAGGACCCCATGAACAGCCTTCGACGCATGCTCCCGATCACGGGCGGCCTCCTGGTGCCGCTCCTCCTGGCGGCCTGTGGAAAGCCCGCCGCCGACGCGTACGGCAACTTCGAGACGACGGAGGTCACGGTGTCCTCCGAGGTGCCCGGTCGACTCCTGACGCAGGACGCCAGGGAGGGCGACACCCTGCGGGCGGGCCAGGCCGTGGCGCTGGTCGACACCACCGCCCCGGCACTCGACCTGCGCGAGGCCCGAGCCCGCCTGGAGGTGGCGCACGCCGCCACGCGGCAGGCCCGCTCCCGGGCCGCGGCCCTCGAGGCGCGGCTGGAGCGCGCGCGCAGCGAATACGCCCGAACGCAGCGACTGCACGCCGACCAGGCCGCCACCGTGCGTCAGCTCGAAGCGGCACGGTCGGACGCGAGGGCGCTGACCCACGAGCTGCGCGCCGCCCGGGACCAGGTCACCGGCAGCCGCAAGGACGCGGACGCGCTCGAGGCGCGCATCGCCTCGCTCGAGAACCGTCTGTCCAAGAGCCATGTCACCAACCCGCTCACGGGCACCGTCCTGACCCGCATCGCCGAGCCCGGCGAGTTCGTGCAGCCGGGACAGCCCCTGTACCGGATCGCGAGCCTGGACACGCTGGAGCTCCGCGCCTACGTGGGCGAGCCGCAGCTCCCCGGCGTGCGGGTGGGAGAGGCCGCGCGCGTCCGCATCGACGTGAACGGCGCCCGCCGCACGCTCCGCGGCCGGGTGAGCTGGGTCTCCCCGGAGGCGGAGTTCACTCCCACCAGGATCCAAACACGGGACGAGCGCACCGACCTGGTCTACGCTGTGAAGATCCGCGTGCCCAACCAGGACGGAGAGCTGAAGATCGGGATGCCGGGCGAGGTGGTGTTCGGGAGTCCGGCGGCGGACTCGACGGTCGCCGACCGATGAGTGCGCCCGCGGTCGACGCCGAAGGCCTGGTCAAACGCTTCGAGGAGGAGACGGCACTGGATGGCCTCACCTTCTCGGTCGAGCCGGAAGAGATCTTCGGCTTCATCGGACCCGACGGGGCCGGGAAGACGACGCTGTTCCGGATCCTCACGACGCTGCTCCTGGCGGACGAGGGGAGCGCCCGGGTCCTGGACCTGGACGTGGCGCGCGACTTCTGGGCGCTGAGGGCGAGAGTCGGCTACATGCCCGGCCGCTTCTCCCTGTATCCCGACCTCAGCGTGGCGGAGAACCTCGCTTTCTTCGCCTCCGTGTTCGGCACGTCGCCGGCGGAGCAGGAGGACCTCATCGGTCCGATCTACTCCCAGATCGAGCCTTTCCGCGACCGACGGGCCGGCGCCCTCTCCGGCGGCATGAAGCAGAAGCTGGCGCTGTCGTGCGCGCTCGTGCACCGGCCCGAGATCCTGTTCCTGGACGAGCCGACGACTGGCGTCGACGCCGTGTCCCGGCGGGAGTTCTGGGACCTTCTGGGCCGCCTGCGGGAGCAGGGTCTCACCATCGTGGTCTCGACCCCGTACATGGACGAGGCGAGCCGGTGCGACCGGGTCGCCCTGATCCAGGACGGACGTCTCCTGGGCGTGGACGCGCCCGGGGCGTTCGGAGCGCGCTACGGACATCCGCTGCTGGCCGTCAGCGGCTCCGATCGCCGGCACCTGCCGGAGATCCTCCGTTCCTGGGAGCACGCGCTATCGGCGTATCCGTTCGGCGAGACGGTCCACCTCACGGACCGCCGGGCCGATCTCGACCCGCGGCGGGCGGCGGTACAGGTCCAGGACTACCTGGCGGCACGGGGCGTCCCGGACGCCGAGGTCAGGCCGATCGAGCCCGGCATCGAGGACGTGTTCATCGCGCGCATGGGCAGCGGCGGCGTGGAACCTCCCGCTGGCGCGGCCGCCGACCCGGGAGCCGGGGAGGCCTCGTGAGCGCCGGGGAGCAGCGGGCGGCGGGGAGCTCGGCCCCGCCGGGCTCGCACGGCGCGGCCGCCATCGAGGCGAACGGACTCACCCGCCGGTTCGGCGACTTCACCGCCGTCGACGCGATCAGCTTCCGGGTGGAGCGCGGCGAGGTGTTCGGCTTCCTGGGCGCCAACGGCGCCGGCAAGACGACGGTGATCCGCATGCTCACCGGCCTCCTGTCGCCGAGCGCGGGCGAGGCCCGGGTGGCCGGCCACGACGTGTACGGCGATACCGAGGCGATCCGCCGGTCCATCGGCTACATGAGCCAGCGGTTCTCGCTGTACGAAGACCTGCGAGTGCGCGAGAACATCCAGCTGTACGGCGGCATCTACGGCCTGCCGAATCGCACCATCCGCGAGCGCGGGAACCGGCTCCTGGCCGACCTCGGCCTCGAGCACGCCGCCGACGAGCTTGTGGCCTCCATCCCTCTCGGATGGCGCCAGAAGCTGGCCTTCTCGGTCGCCACCCTGCACGAGCCGGAGATCCTCTTCCTGGACGAGCCGACGGGAGGCGTCGACCCGATCACGCGCCGGCAGTTCTGGGAAATGATCTATCGGGCCGCCGATGGCGGCACGACGCTGCTCGTGACGACCCACTACATGGACGAGGCGGAGTACTGCGACCGGATCTCCATCATGGTGGACGGCCACATCCGCGCCATGGGGACGCCGCGCGATCTGCGCGCAGAGTACGGGGTCGCCTCCGTCGACGAGCTCTTCCTGCATCTCGTGCGCCCCACGGACCCGACGACGCCGGCCGACGCGGGAGGCGGGTCATGACCGCGCTTCGCGGGTTCATCGTCAAGGAGGTCCGCCACATCCTGAGGGACCGCCAGACGTTATGGCTCCTCCTGCTCCTTCCGCTGGTCCTCGTGATCCTGTTCGGGTTCGCGATCCGAACGGACATCCAGTCGATCCGTGTGGCATTCGTGGACCCGAGCCCGAGCGCGGCTTCCGTGTCGCTGCAGGACCGATTCGACGGCACGCCGGTGTTCCACGCCGCGGCAACCGTTGCCTCGACACGGGCCCTGGACCCGCTGTTCAGGCGTGGCGCCATCGACGAGGCCGTCGTCTTCCCCGCCGACTTCGCGAGAGGACTGGGACGGGGGGCGGGCCGGCTGCAGATCCTCGTGGACGCCACCGATCCGAACATCGGCAGCATCATGACCGCCTACGCCGAGGCGGTGATCCAGGGTTGGGCGGCCGAGCGCGTCGGCTCGGGCGCGGCCGGACCGGGCGCCCCGGCGTCGGTTCGGGCCATACCGGCCGTGGTGCCGGAGACCCGGTTACGCTTCAACCCGACGCTGGCCAGCGAGGACCTCTTCGTCCCGGGTCTGATCGCCCTGGTGCTCACGATCGTGTCCGCGGTGATGACATCCATTACGCTGACGCGCGAGAAGGAGCGCGGCACGATGGAGACGCTCCTCGTGTCGCCGCTCCGGCCGTGGCAAATCCTGGTGGGCAAGGTGACCCCGTACCTGGTCCTCGGCTTCGTGAACCTGGTGACCGCCCTGGCGGCGGCGGGGCTCATCTTCGGGGTCCCCCTGCGCGGCTCCGTCCCGCTGCTCCTCGCGGAGGGCCTCCTGTTCCTGCTGGTGTGCACGGGGTTGGGCGTGTTCATCTCCACGCGAACGGACTCGCAGCGGGCCGCCATGCTGGCCTCCATGGCGGGGCTGCTCCTGCCGACGACCGTGCTGTCCGGGATGATCTTCCCGATCTCGAGCATGCCCGCGTGGCTGCGCCCGATCACCTACCTGATCCCGGCGCGCTGGTTCATCACGATCGCCCGTGGGATCCTCCTCAAGGGGGTGGGCCTCGGCGTCCTGTGGCCGGACACGGTCGTGCTGGCGCTGATGGCGGCCCTGCTGCTGGCGGCGAGCATGCGGCTCTTCAAGGTGAGGCTGACATGACGACCGCAAAGCGAAGCGTCCGACTCCGCCGCTGGCTCCGCACCGTCGGCTTCCTGGTGCGGAAGGAGTTCCTCCAGGTGTTCCGCGACCGGGTGATGCTGTTCGAGATGATCGCGATCCCGATCATCCAGCTCCTCATCCTCTCCAACGCGGCGACCTTCGAGGTGCACGACAGCCGGGTGCACGCGGTGGACGAGTCGCGGACGGCCGAGTCCCGCGCCCTCGTGCGGCGAATCGGGGCCTCACGGTACTTCACGGTGGTCTCCAGCGATCCCTCCATGGCCGCGGCGGAGCGGGACCTCGCCACGGGGCGCGCCTCGGTGATCGTGCGGATCCCCCGGCGGTTCACCGATCGCCTCGCCGCCGGCCGGGTCGCCCCCGTACAGCTCGTCCTCGACGGCGTGGACGGCGCCACGGTCGGGGTGGTGCGCTCCTACCTGGGAGCCATCGTCGAGGGTTACGGCGCCGAGCTGGAGACGCGGACGGGCTCCGGCCGGCTCTCCCGGTCCGCGTCGGCGGCCGGCGGCGCGACCGCCGCCGGCCCCGGAACACCGCTCGCGATCCGCAGCCGCGGGCTGTTCAACCCGACGCTGGACTACAAGAACTTCATCGTCCCGGGGATCCTGGTGCTGCTGGTCACCCTGATCGGAACCCTGATCACCTCCATGAACATCGCGCGCGAGAAGGAGATCGGCACCCTCGAGCAGCTCAACGTCACGCCGCTCCGCAAGAGCGAGTTCGTGGCGGGCAAGCTGGTGCCCTTCTGGATCATCGCCCTGGCCGAGCTGTCGGTGGGCCTCGTCATCGCCCGCCTCGTGTTCGCGCTGCCGGTGCGAGGGAACCTGCTCCTCCTGTTCGCCGCGGCCGGCCTCTACATGGTCGTGGCGCTCGGCGTGGGGCTGTGGATCTCCACGGTCGTCCAGACGCAGCAGCAGGCCATGTTCCTCACCTTCTTCGTGATGATGCTGTACGTGTTCATGAGCGGCTTCATGACGCCGATCGCGAGCATGCCAGGCTGGGCCCGCGTCCTCACCGAGCTCAACCCGGTCAAGCACTTCCTCATCATCATGCGGGGGATCCTGCTGAAGGGAGCCGGCCTCGCCGACCTGTGGCGGCCGCTGGTCGTGCTCGCCGTGATGGGCGTGACCGTGCTCAGCCTGGCGCTCCGGCAGTACTCGAAGACGACCGGGTGAAGAGAGGTCTCTCCGCATCGGCGGCCGGCGTCCGCGTCGCGCTGCGGTGCACGGGCGCGGTTCGCACCGACGCCATCCACGACCGTCCGCCGCCCTTGCCCGGGGCCCGGGATGTGCCTAAGCTCTGTCACGATATAGAGTTTCGTGCGCAGAACATCGGTCCGTCCGTTCCCCGTGTCCGAGAGGAACCCATGACGCGCCCGCGTGCCCGACGCCCGTTCACCCTGCTCTCCGTGGCCTCCCTCGTCCTCCCGCTGGCCGTGGCCGGGAACGCAGCCGCCTGCGGGCCGGCCGACCGCGGGGCGGCCGGGGGCCAGGAAGCCTCCGCCGCGGCCTCCCCGGCCGACGGCGCCATCCAGGTGGTGGCCCGCGACTACGCCCTCGAGGCGCCCGACTCGATCCCCTCGGGCTGGGTGACGTTCCGGTTCGAGAACCAGGGGAAGGAGACACACTTCTTCGTGCTGCACCACCTGCCCGAGGGCAAGACGATGCAGGACTACATCGCCGGCGCGGCCCCCCCGTTCGACAGCGCCATGAAGCTCCTCCAGGCCGGCGGCACGAAGGCGGACGCGGGGCAGGTGCTGGCCGAGGGGCTGCCGGCCTGGTTCGCGGACCTGCGCGAGATGGGCGGAGCGGGTCTCACGGCTCCCGGTTCCAGCGTGCGGTTCACCGAGAAGCTCCCGGCCGGCCACTACCTGCTGGAGTGCTACGTCAAGAACGCGGAGGGCACGTTCCACTCGGGGCTCGGGATGCTGCGCGCCCTGACCGTGACCGACGCGTCGTCCGCGGGCGAGCCACCCAGCGCGGACCTGGACGTCACGCTCTCCGGCCAGGGCATCGAGGTCCGGGGCACGCCCACGGCGGGCGCGCACGTGGTCGCGGTCCACTACGGCGAGCAGCCCGCTGGCCTGGTGGGTTACGACCTCCACCTGGCGCGCCTGGAGGAAGGCCAGACCGTGGAGAAGCTGGTGCCCTGGATGGACTGGATGAACGTCGGCGGGATGAAGGTCCCGGCACCGGCCACCTTCCTGGGCGGCGTGCAGGAGATGCCGGCGGGGAACACGGCCTACGTGCACGTGACCCTGACGCCGGGCCGCTACGCCTGGATCTCGGAGCTGGGGGCCGACCAGGGGCTGGTGAAGCCGTTCACGGTGGAGTGACGTGACGGGCGGCGGGCGCGGTCCCCGAGGCTCCTCCGGGACCGCGCCCGCCCTACAGGTCCAGGTAGCCGTTCGGGGCCAGAGAGGTCGCCAGCATCACGGCGTTGATGTCCCGGTGGCCGGTCCAGGTCTCGGCCTCGCGGTGGCGGGCGTCGACCCAGAAGGACTCGATCTCGCCACGGAGCGGCACGTGCCGGACCAGGGACTCGAGCACCGGCCCCGCAAGCCGGATGGAGCCCGCCTTCACGTCCCGTGCGATGCGGGACACGGCGGCCAGCCCGATCGACAGCCCCAGCTCCCGGAAGGGCAGGCGGGTCCACGCGCCCGCCCGCAGGGTCCTCGACCGTCCGAACGCGTCCAGGCTCCAGCGTGCCTGGTCCAGCACGGAGGCCAGGAGGGCTCGCTCGCGCCGCCGGCCCGCCTCGGAGAGCTGGACCAGACGCCAGGCGTCCGTCAGGAGACCGCCGATCCCGAGGGCGTCCGCGGTGGCCCACGCGCCGTCCCGGCACAGCTCCTCCAGCTCGGACACCTCCCGCAGGAGGACCGGTCGTCCTTCGGGTGCCATCACCTGGAGCGCGCTCAGGGTGACGAACCCGTCCAGCGCATCGTGCTGGCCCGCGGACGTGACGAGCGGCCGGGAGAGGTCGACGCTCATCTTCCAGTGAATGTGGGACGGAGCGCCCTCGCCCGGCGCATGGACGAAGGCGCGGAAGGCGACCTCCGCCAGCTCCACCGCCCACGCGTGGAAGCGGGGCTCGCCGGTGACCCGCCACAGGCGGCCCAGCGCCCACATCCACCGGGTCAGGTAGTGGAAGTACTGGCCGTCCCGGTCCCATTCGGCCTCGGCGTCGTAGGGCTCGTAGGGGCCGCGCTCGGGGTGCCGCTTGCCGATGCGGAGGCCACCCGCCGTCGGGCGCTGCTCCGCCTCGTCTCCCTCCAGGCCGCTGATCCATCCCTGGCGGCGACCGTCCGGCCGGTGCCGACCGAGGACGTGGTGGACCTGGTCCACCAGCCGGACGGCCAGCCCGAGCAGGCGGTCGTCGCCGGTGGCCTCGGCCAATCCCAGGTAGTTGCACACCGCGAACGCGTCCGTCCACAGGTAGCGACGGGGCTCCCCCTCGGGCTCGAGCCCGGTGGAGCGCGCGAACCACTCCATGATCCGCCTCGCCCCGGAGAGTCGGTCGGACTGGCTCATGTCACCTCCCGCTGGTCCGGCGCCGCGCCGGCTGGACCGGCAGCCTGCACCGGAAAATACGGGCCGGAGGCTGATGGCGGGCGGGTGCCGTCCCGGCGCCGGCTCTCAGTCGGTCGAGCCGAGCAGCGCCTCCAGCAACGCCCGAGCGGCCCGGAGCTCGTCGCGGTTGATGGTGTGGCCGAGACCCGGGTAGACCCGCAGGTCGACCTCCGCCCCACGTTCCCGGAGGACCCGGGCGGACTCCTCCAGGCGCTCTCGCGGAATGTGCGGGTCGGGGTCCCCGCAGCCCAGGAACAGGGGCGTGCCCTCCAGGTCCCCCCCGAAATCCCAGCGCGTGCTCGGCGGCCCGATGAGGCCCGCGGACAGCCCGACGATCGCCCCGTAGCGGCGGGCGTTCCGCACCGCGTACTCGAGCGCGAGGCAGCCCCCCTGCGAGAAACCCAGGAGAAGCTGGCGCTCGGCCGGCACGCCGCGGTCCTCCAGCTCGGCCACCACCGCCCCGAGGAGAGCCAGCGCGGAGGAGAGGTGGGGCTCGTTGGCCTCGAGGGGAGCGATGAAGGACAGGGGGTACCAGGTCGATCCGGCCGCCTCCGGAGCCGCGAACGTCACCCCCGGCGCGTCCAGCTCGCGGCGCAGACCCAGCATGTCCTCGGCCCGGCCGCCGCGGCCGTGACACAGCACGACGGCCGCCGCCGCCGCGGGTGACTCTCCGGCCAGGAGGACCCGGGGCGGCGCGTGCGGTCCCTCGAGGCTGTGATGGATCTTCAGGAGGTCGTGTCCGTCGACGGCCAGCGCAGTCTCCGGGTCAAGGAAATCGAGGCCGGCTCTCAGCCATGGAAGAAACGGACCACGGGAGCCCCGTCATCTCCCGCGGAGCGGCGCCTCCAGCCGCACCCCGGACCGGTAGGAGGCGGCTACCAGCGCAGGGTGCCCCCGAACCCGACCGTCAGATAGCCGAGCGGGTGATCGGTGCCCCCCGACCGGCTGAGGTTCGAGTCCCAGCGCGCCTGCGCGCGAACGCCCACGGCGGACCGACGCGGCTGCCAGCGCAGGCCGCCCCCCACGGAGTAGCCCAGGAGATCGAGCGAAGTCCCGAAATAGTCGGAGCGCCACGCGTAGAGGCCGAGACCTCCGACCGCGTAGGGGCGTAGATCCGCGTGCAGGGGATCGAGCTGCGCCGCCCCACCCACGTGCCAGACGCTCTCCCCGACCGGCACCTGCTCCGGGCAGAACGTGACGGTGTCGGGGACGGCCCCCGACGGGCTCCTGACGGGAGGCTGACATCGGACGAAGCCCTGGCGAAGGTTCGTCCCGAGGCCGTGCCAACCCACGTCGGGACCCACGGCGACGGGGCCGAACGTGGCCATGTACGAGAGGTCGCCGCCGAGCCCCGAACCGCCGGCCCGACTTCCGAGCCGGGACCACGCACCGGTGGCAGCAAGCTCCCCGATCCGGGCCGGGGCGGCGGCGCCCGGCTCCACCCACCGGGGGATCGTCGAGCCCACCACGGCGCCGAGGGCCGCTCCTCCCCCTCCCCCGGCCAGGAGACCGAGCCCGGCGCCGATCAGGACATCGGTGCCCGTGCTCGCGCAGCTGTCGGTCTCGCACAGGGCCGCGACCACCAGGCCGATGAGGCCTCCGCCGATCGTCCCCCCGATCCCGCCCGCGATGAGCCCGACCTTGAGCCCCGTTCCCGTGGAGCGGCCGCGGGCGGAGAGGTGGTTGACGGCATCGAGCGGCACGGCCGCCGCCCGGCCCTCGAGCCGGAGCCCGGCGCCGTCCACGCCAGTGAGCCGCCCCGTCAGGACGTTTCCGGTACGCAGCCCCAGCCGTACCGGCGTGCGCGGCGCGAGGCGGGCCGCGGCGGCCCGGAGCGAGTCGGCGCGAGGCCTGGCCTGGGCCGTGACGACCGAGCCCGGGAGTGCGCACAGCACGGCGAAGAAAGCTGCGCACCCGAGCCCACCGTTGCAGCGTCGACCCATCCGGTCCCCCTCCTGGCGCGTCAGCTGCCCGATCTTCCTCTCGGCACCCTCACGGCCTCCCGATCCCCGAGGTCCCGGCCGAAGCGGGTGCCTGCTCACGAGCCACCAGGAGGCGCCCGGCGACTCCGGCCAGGAAGGGGAAGGGCAGGTACCGCATCAGGAACAGGATCGCCCGGCGCGGAGTTCCCCGGGTCGCCAGGGCCGCGGACCCCAGCCACAGGACCGCCGACACGAGCTGTCCGGCGAACCCGCCCGGAAAGGTGCGCCGAACGTCACGCTGGGCCTCGGCGATGTCCATGCGATCCTCCCTCGCTGTGGTACCGGTCAGTGGAGCGTCCCCTCGTAGGAGAGCTCGCCAACGTGTCCTGTGGACCCGGGCACGGCACCCGCATGGCTTACTGGCGGAACCTCTTCCGACCCCGTAGAGTGGCTGTCACCCCCCGAAGAAGGCACGGTCCGCATGCCCAACGCCCGTCACACGTTCGTGACCCTCGCGGCTCTCTGCGTCTGGTCGAGCCTCCCCCTCTCCGTGCATGCCCAATCCACGTACACGCCCCGGCAGGCCACGGCGGGGCGGCGCGTGTACGGGGCCTACTGCGCCAACTGCCACGGGGCCGAGCTCGAGGGAGCCGTGGGCCCCGCGCTCGCGGGAGCTCGCTTCCTCCACGATTGGAGCGACAAGGGCGCCCGGCATCTGTTCGATGTGCTGCGCACGACCATGCCCAAGCCGGCGTCCGGGTCGCTCTCCGACTCGGCCTACGCCGACGTCTTCGCCTACGTGCTGTCGCGCAACGGCGTGGCCGCCGGCGCCGCGCCGCTCGACGGCTCGGCGGCGAGGCTCGACTCCATCGACCTGACGGAGCTGGCCGCCGCCGCGGGTCCGGCGCCGACCCCTCCGCCGGCGTTCATCGCCGGGACGCGGGCCCGGCCCACGGGCGTGGGCCCGAGCCGGGAGGAGCTCACGCACCCGGACAGCGGCGACTGGCTGTACCACACGGGGAGCTACGCCGGGACCCGGTACTCGCCGCTCTCCGAGATCTCCACGTCCAACGTGAGCCATCTGGGCGTCGTGTGCGCCTACCAGATGGGGGTCCCGGAGACCTTCTACGCCGGCCCCATCGAGTACCACGGGGTCCTGTATCTCTCGACGTCCAGCGTGACCGTGGCGCTCGACGCAGCCACCTGCCGGGAGCGCTGGCGCCACGTGTGGCAGCCCCGGGACAAAGCTCTGTGGCAGAACAACCGTGGCGTGGCCATCGAGAACGGATACGTCGTCCGCGGAACGGCCGACGGGTATCTGGTGGCCCTGGACGCCGCCGACGGCGAGCTGCTGTGGGCCCGACAGGTGGCCCATCCCGACAGCGGCGAGACCATCACCATGCCGCCCCTGATCTACGGCGACCTCGTCCTCATCGGGCCGGCGGGGAGCGAGAACAACATCCAGGGTTGGATCGGCGCGTTCCGCCTGGAGGACGGGACGCCCGTGTGGCGCTTCAACACGGTCCCGCGAGCGGGCGAGCCCGGAGCCGAGACCTGGAAGAAGATGCCGGGTATCGCCGCGGGGGGCGGGGCCGTGTGGACGCCGCTGTCGCTCGACCCGGCTCGTGGCATCGTGTACGTGCCGGTGACCAACCCGGCCCCGGACCTCGCAGAGCGCCTCCGCCCGGGGGCGAACCTGTACACCAACTCCCTCGTGGCGCTCGACGTCCATTCCGGCAAGCTGCTCTGGTACGAGCAGCTGGTCCCGAGCGATTTCCACGACTGGGACCTCACCCAGGTGAGCCCGCTGATCCGCGCCGAGGTCGGAGGCTCCGAGCGCGACCTGGTGTTCGCGAGCGGCAAGGATGGCCTCCTGCGCGCCGTTGACCGCACGACCCACGAGCGTCTGTGGGAGACGCCGGTCACCACGCGGCGCAACGTGGACGCCCCCCTGACCCCGGAGGGAACGGTCGCGTGTCCCGGAATACTGGGCGGGGTGGAGTGGAACGGACCGTCCTACGATCCCGGGACCGGCCTCCTGTTCGTGCCAGCGGTGGATTGGTGCTGGAAGTTCGCCACCCTTCCCGAGGACTCGGTCCGCGTCGTGCCGGGCGAGATGTACCTGGGTGGAACCGCCACACCCACGCCCGACGCGACGGGGTGGCTCACCGCGGTCAACGTCCATGATGGAAGCGTGCGCTGGCGCTACCATTCGTCGATGCCGATGGTCGCCGCCGTGACCACGACCGGGGGCGGGCTGGTGCTCACCGGGGAGCAGACGGGCGACTTCCTGGCCTTCGACGCCGCCACGGGCAAGGAGCTGTACCGGTTCTACGCGGGCGGCGGCCTGTTCGGCGGCATTGTGACCTACGAAGCCGGGGGGAGGCAGTACATCGCCGCGACCACCGGGGGCGGCTCGTTGACCTTCGGCTCCAGCGGCTCGGCGACGCTGTTCATCTTCGCCCTGCCTCAATGACCCCGGCTGGACTCGAACCAGCGGCCTCGGGATTAGGAATCCCGCGCTCTATCCACCTGAGCTACGGGGTCAGGGGTCGGCGAAGAAGGTAATACGTCCGCCGCGCCCGCGCGTGCCACTCCGGGCCCGTGTCCTCGAGCGCGCGGAGGGTGGCGGGGAGATAGCCCGGGGTCGAGCCCGCACCGCGCCGCCTCTCTACAACTGCACCGTGGCGGCGCGCTTGAGGAGTGCGATCTGGCCGAGGTGATAGAGGGTGTGCTGCACCACGCCGTGCAGCATGTACCCGATCGTGTACGTCTGGCCGGGCGCGGTGCGGTCCAGGTCCTCCGGCTGAAGCGCGGCCGTGGCCTCCTGCAGCGCGGCGTGCACGCGCTCCAGCTCGGCCACGGCCTCCTTCCACGCCGCCTCGTCGGACGCGCCCACCGGCGGCCAGTCCTGCCCGGGGGTCGTCACCGAGGCCGGGTCGCCCTGCGCCCTGCGCCGAACCGCGTCCTCCCAGACCGTGACGTGCAGGAGGATCTCCCAGATCGAGTGACGGCCCGGTACGGGCCGGGCCGAGGCGACGTTCGCGTCCACGTCCCGCAGGATCTCGCGCACGGGCGGGCCCAGCCACAGGGGCCCTTCGAAGCTTCCGCGCAGTTCCTCCAGGATACGGCCCTTCTCGTCCATCCCGACCTCCCGTCCGGGGCTGGGGCGCGCCTGGCGCCGGCACCCCCACCCTAGGTCGAGATGCGCCAACCGGGAAGGGCGGGACGGACGTCCCCCCTGCGGGACGTCTCCGCGGAGACGTCCCCTGGCGCCAACCGTCTCTGCCGAGACGAATTCGCGCTGTAGGGCGTGAATCAGTCCGCCGCGCCACCCGCCCCACCGACGATGGCTTCGGGCTTCACGGCCACGATGAAGGCGCCCAGCTTCGGGTCGGGGCGGCCGCTGCCCAGCACCACGGTCTTCCCGATCGGGACGGTGAGGGAGGTGGCGAGGATCTGTCCGAACGCCCGCGACTCGAGATCGACGCGCAGGTCCGCCTCGCCCCCGTCCGGACCCGGTCCAGCCACACGTTCAGCGAGATGCTGCGCCCGTCCACCAGGAGCCTGGCCGTGGACATGCCGCCGCTGGCCGCGGTGACCTCCGCCTCGTCCAGAAGCCGGTAGCCCTGGTAGCGGAACAAGCCCCGCAGCAGGGAGTCCAGGGAGGCGATGCGCGGGTCGGGCGACCCGGCGCCGTCCGCCTCGATGAGCTGGAAGCGGAGCCGCAGGTTGGGAACCGGGCGGTCGTACTCCGCCAGCACGCTGTCGATGCGCACGAGATTCTCGGGCGTCTCACGGACCGTGAGCCCGTCCCGGAAGGGGCTGATCGAGCCGGGGGCTCCCTTCCGCTCGGCATACACGTAGGGGCTCACGATCTGCGCGGCGTCCTTCGGCTGCAGGTAGTGGAGCCGGAACGTCCGGGTCTCGAGCGAGGATCCGCCCGCCCGGCAGCCGGCCGCGAGCGCCGCGGCCACCGCCAGGGCGAGCGACGGGAGAAGCCAGCGGGACAGCGGGCGGGGGAGCGCGCGGGCGGGCGCCCGCCACGGGCGGGGGAGCCTCGTCGAACCTGTGCATCGCCTGTTCATGACCTCACCCTCCGTTCTGGGCTGGGAAGAACCACACGACGGCGACCGAAGGGTCGCGCGTCTGGAACACGGCCACGCGGGCATCGGCCGGCACCCGCACGCGGAGCTCCGGACCGTGAGCCGCACCCCCGGAGGCCGGGACCTCCGCCGGAGAGCGATGGGCGCGCCGCCCCGGCGCGCTACCGCCTCCCGGCCAGGCCAGGACCAGCGCCGCCACGGCCGCTGCCGCGGCGAGCGGGGCCGCCAGGCGCCACAGACGCTGCCAGCGCGCGTCTCCCGCGACCCCCGCGGCGAGGCCACGCACGCGGTCCCCGCCGCTTCCGCCGGATTCTCCGACGCCCGCCAGGGCCGCGGCGTCCCGGACGCCGGGGATGTCCCCCGCCGCTCGACCTCGGCCGCCCGCCATCGCCTCGAGCGCGGCGCCCAGGGCCCGGAGATCCGCGGCCAGCGTCGCGGCGCGGCGGCGGCAGCTCGCGCAGGAGCGCACGTGCTCCGCCAGCTCGGTGTCTCCGAGCCCCTCCAGCTCCTGCGGCTCGCACTCGAGCATCGCCGCTCGGGCCCTCTCACACTCCACGACCGTAGCCCTCCTCCAGCTCCGGGTGCAGCTCCAGGATCCTGGCGCGGATCGCCCGGCGGGCGCGGAGCAGCGTCACCCGCACGGTGGACGAACTCAGCGCCAGGGCATCGGCCACCTCGACCGCCGGTCGGCCCTGCAGGTCCACGAGGTCGAACACCTGCCGCTGGCGGTCGGGCAGCTCTCGGAAGAAGGCCTCCACCAGGTCGGCGACGCCGCGCGCGTACAGCGCGTCCACCCCGTCCGCTCCGTGGTCTGCGGCAACCGACGCCCGCGCGCCGAGGCCCTCCAGCGACACGGCCGGGCGGCTCCGACCCCGCTCCAGCGTGGCCGCCTCGTTCATGGTGACCCGATACAGCCACGTCTCGAGGCGCGCCTCCCCCCGGAAGTCGGAGAGGCCCTCGTGCAGCCGGATTAGGACATTCTGTACTAACTCGTCCGCCCGGGCCGGGTCGCCGGTTCGCACCAGGGCCCAGCGGCGCAGCCGCGGCTCGACGCGCCGTGCCAGCTGATCGAACGCGGCCGCGTCGCCCCCGCGGGCCTCCTTCACGAGCCCGACCACAGAGTCCTCGCCCGGCAGCGGCTCGCTCAGTCGTCGCTCCCTTTCCGGGTCCACCCTCCGCGTGCGAGCATGAGACGCGGTCGGGGCTCCCGGCGTTTACTCGTGTGCGCCACGGGCTTGTCTCCCGTGCGCCGCAGCGCGTAGACTGTGCGGGCGATCCCCCGTTCCGGGGCGCGGCCGGAAGTCGGCCGTCGTCGCCCGGCCGGACCGATCACTCCATGGGAGACCCGTGATGGCCACGTACGAAGTTCACTACAAGGACGGAACGGTGGAGACGGTCGAGGCGGATCGGCTGGCTCCCACCAAAGACGGCAAGCACTACGTCCTCCTGGACCCGGACGAGGAGATCGTGGGCTACATCCCCTGCTCCGAGATCCGGAAGGTGCTCAAGGCCTAGCGCCGTCCCCCCGGGGCCACGCTCCCGGCGCCGCCGATATCGGGGCCGAGGCCGACCCCGGCGCTCGGCGCCCTGAGAACGCGCTCAGCGCCGGGAGAACAGGTTGAGGAGGACCGTGAGCAGCACGCTGAGCAGGATCATCCAGCCCAGCGGCACGTAGACGGTCCAGCCCTCGCCCCGCCACACGATGTCCCCCGGCAGGCGGCCGAGCCCCAGACGCCCCGCCAGGATCAGGACGAGACCGAGGGCGGCCATCGCGAGGCCCACCAGCAGCAGCACCCTTCCGAGCTGACCGATCACGCCCCGTCCGCTCCCTCCTCCCGCAGGATACGCCGCGGGTGGGTGTAGACGTTCAGCCGGTCTCCGCGGGCGAAACCCGCCGCCGTGATCCCCAGGTCGTCGGCCATCTCGAGAGCCAGGCCGGTCGGAGCCGACTTCGAGACCAGCACCGGGCATCCCATCTTCGCCACTTTGAGCACGATCTCGGACGAGATACGGCCGCTGAACACGACCGTTCGCTCGCCCAGATCGATTTCCGCCTCGAGCGCCCAGCCGTACAGCTTGTCCAGCGTGTTGTGGCGTCCGATATCGGTGCGCACGACCTCCAGGCGCCCGCCGGCGGCCAGGCCGGCGTTGTGCACCCCGCCGGTGCGACCGAACACGGGCGAGGCGGCGCGCAGCTCCTCCACGAGCCGCAGGCAGGTGGTCGGATCGACGTGCAGGTCGGCCTCCACGCGCCGAGCCGTGCGGGCGTCGTTGGCCAGGTAGAAACCCGTGCGGCTCTTTCCGCAGCAGGAGCCTACGTAGCGCTTGCCGAACAGGGCCTGCTCGAGCTCGGCATCCCGGTCGGGCGCCTCCACCACGGCCCGTCCTCGCTCGGCGTCCAGGAAGAAGCGCTCGATCCGCTCGCCCCGGCGCAGGATGCCCTCGGCGGTCAGAAAGCCCAGGGCGAGCTCCTCGAGGTGCGAGGGAGAGCACACGAGGGTGGCGAGCTCGCGGCCGTTCACGACCAGGGTCAGGGGGTGCTCGGCAGCCACCTCCTCCGATCGCCGCTCCACGCGGGCGCCTCCCTCCTCCACCCTCCACGCGTCGTGGGCGGAGGTGAGCGGCTCGTCTTCCGGCACGTGGGTACGCTCGGTCGCCATCGGCCAAAAGCTAAGCCGCCGACCCGTCTCCGATCCAGCACCGGGCCCTTTGCCCGCGGCGGTTCGGCCGCCTACCGTGCGGGCGTGATTGCCGACGACACGCCTGCCGATGCCCACGAGCGGGCTCCCCAGCGCCACGGCTCCTTCGTGCTCCTCGCGGGCGGCGGCAGCCGCCGGATGGGCCGTGACAAGGCGCGTCTCCGGATGGACGGCGTGCCCCTCCTGCTGCGCGTCCTCGACGCGGGCCGGCGCGCCTGCCTGGAGGGGATCCTGGTCACTGACCGGCCCGGCCGGTACGCGGACCTTCTCGAAGGCCGGCTTCACCCGGAGTGGCCGCTGCGCACCGTGACCGACCGGCGTCCGGGCCGGGGCCCGCTGGCGGGTCTCGAGGCCGGCCTCGAGGCGGCCGCCGAGTCCCTGTGCTTCGTGGCGGCCTGCGACCTCGCCTACCTGGATCCGGCCCTGGTGACGGGCCTCCTTCTGGCGCTGTCCGGGGATGTCACGGCAGCTGGCGCGAAGGGTGCGGGGAATGGCCCCGGCGAACCGGGAGACGCACCGCGGGCCATCGTGCCCGTGCGCGGCGGTCGCGAGCAGCCCCTGTGCGCCGCCTACGAGCGGCGCGCGGCGGCGACGGCCACGGCCTGCCTCGACGCGGGAGCGTCGAGGGTCGACGCGTTCCTGGACCGTCTGTCGCTGCGCCGCCTGCCGGAGTCCGAGCTGGAGGCCTTGTTGGAGCGCCCGGGCGCCTCGAGCTGGACCCTGGACCTGGACCGACCGGCGGAGGTGGAGGAGGCGCGCCGCCGCCTCGAGTCCGGCGGAGCGGGTGAGCCCCGCTCCCGGCACCGTCCGACCTGAATCCGACCTTTCCGGAGGAAA
>Ga0307440_1000272_pt1 | contig 25077 bp, 17 predicted proteins | sample SalMarWE160410MG_FD_202150 | JGI IMG/M metagenome (GOLD analysis project Ga0307440, IMG submission 202150) | Salt marsh sediment microbial communities from the Plum Island Ecosystem LTER, Massachusetts, United States - WE1604-10 | ecosystem: Environmental > Aquatic > Marine > Intertidal zone >...
TGCCGCCGCGGTATTGCTGCCCAGCGCCATCACAACAGCTCGTAAGTCGGGGCTCCATCCCGGCCGCGTCTTGATGCCGCTGGCCTTCGGCAGCCTTCTCGGCGGCATGGCAACCCTGCTCACATCGACCAACATCGTGGCCAGCAGCTTGCTGCGAGACCAGGGCCTGCAGGGCTATGGCCTGCTCGACTTCGCCCCTCTCGGCATACCACTCATCGTGGCTGGCATCGCCTACATGGCTTTGTGGGGCAAGCGGCTTCTGCCCACCCAGCCCTATGGAGATCTCCCGCCTTCAGAATTCGGCGGGGAAGGTGATCTGGTCGACATTTATCGCCTTGAAGATCGGCTCTTCCGGGCGCGCGTCCCCCACGGCTCATATCTGGTGGGCCGCCCGCTGGCCGAGTCGACGTTCCGCGAGGAATACAACTTGAACGTGGTCGCGTTTGAGCGAGACGCCGGACTGAAGCTCCTGCTGGCTCCCGAGATGGTGATCGAAGAGGGCGATGTTCTCGTCTTGGAAGGTCGCCTCGACGAGTTCCGAAGCATGGACCGAGAACCCTACCTTGAAATCCTCCCCCGACGAAGCTGGCATGAGGCGGACCTGGAGAGCGGCGCCATTATCGTGGTCGAAGCCGTGCTTGCCCCTCGATCATCCTTGATCGGGAAGACGCTCAAGGGCGTCCATTTTCGAGAAAAGTACGGCATGTCGGTTCTGGCTGTATGGCGGAACCAGCGCCCCATCCGGACTGGCCTCAACGATCTGCCTCTGGCCTTCGGCGATACCCTCCTGCTTTTCGGGCCTCGGGACCGGATAGGCGTGCTGGATTCCGAACCGGACCTGATCATGTTGACAGAGAGGAAAGCCCGGGTGGTGCCGTCCAAGGGCAAGCGGCTTGTTGCCGGGGCCCTGATTCTGGCCAGCCTCGCCACTGCGGCGTTCCGGCCAGACCTGCTGGGGGAGATTCTCCTCGCCGGAGCGGTGGGTATGGCGGTGCTGGGGGTCATCACGATGGATCAGGCCTATCAGGCGATCGACTGGCGCAGCGTGTTTCTTGTGGCAGGCATGCTTCCGATGGGTATTGCCATGGCTAAGACTGGCGCCGCCGAACTGCTGGCCAACGGCCTTTTTGGCCTGCTCGGGGCTGGGAGCGGGATTCTCCTGGTGGCAGGCTTCCTGTTGCTGGCCACCTTGCTTAGTCAAGTCATGGCAGGGGTCGCCACAGGTGCGGTTCTGGTGCCGGTGGCCATACAAGCCGCCAACCATGCGGGAATCGATCCGCGTTCAGTTGCAATGGCCGTCGCCATCGGAACATCAATGGCTTTCATCACCCCGCTCGGGCACCCGGTCAACATCCTGGTGATGACTCCGGGCGGGTATCGATTCGGCGATTACTTGAAAGTCGGGTTGCCCCTTACGATCCTGCTTTTCGTGATCCTGCTGATCCTTCTTCCGGTCTTCTGGCCGCTCACTCCAGCCTGAGCAACAGCTCTCAAGCCTACCCGCCAGCACCTCCCGCACCGGCTGCCGAGCTGCGGCTGCGGTGCACCAGCCAGATTCCCAGCAGCACAACCAGTCCACTGGCCGCCTCCCAGGGGCTGATCCACTCACCCAAGACCGGCCCAGCCAGGAGGGCCGTCACCACCGGCTGTCCCAGCATGGTTGGGGAAACGATGGACGCTGGAAGATGGCCCTGAGCATAGTTCACCGCCAGCCACCCGAGCGCCTGCGGACCGAGGCCCAGCGCCAACAGGTACATATAGGTGACACGCGAGAATCCGACGACCTGCTGGCCGGTGGCAAGAGCAGCGCCGCTCAAGATGATCGTCGCCGAGAGGCTTGAGACCCAAAAGTAGCTGATGACATCCAGTCTTTGGCGCCCACGTTGGGTCACAAGAAAATAGGTCCCATAGAACATCCCAGCCAGCAGCCCAAGCAGCGTGCCCAGCCCCAGGCGAAACGACTCGACCGCATCAAGGCCAAGCACAGCCGCGGCCCCGAACATGGTCAACACCAGACCCAACCAGAAGCTACCCCCCAGGCGCTCACGGAACAGGAGCACGGCGCCGAGCCCAACCCAGAGCGGCGCTGTGTTGGCCAGCAGAGTTGGATTGGTGGCGCCCGACATCACCACTCCCGTGGACCAGGCCAACAGATCACCAGCGAAGAAGACACCCGCCAGCAGGGCGGGCCATATGGCGGACCAGGTGATCCTGCTGCGACTCAAACGCTGCTGGACGAACAACGGCAAGATGGCCAAGACGCCGATCGCCATCCTATAGAGGACAGCCACCACGCCCGACGTCCCGGCCAGACGGATGAGAATGGCGGAGGTGCCAATCGTCATCAGACCGAAAGCCAGAGCTAGCGGAGGCAGCCAGGGTTTGCTGGGCACAGAATGCATGCGCAGATGATAATCGGTCGACGCACAAGGGGCCACCCTTGAGGCCGTCTGGCCCGTTGAATGCCGACTGAACCCCAAGCCTCCCCAGCCGGCATGGCGTGTGATAAGGTTAGGGCTATCCGTTGTCGGCCTTCCAGCATCACTCCCGAGGTTCAAATGTCCGTCCTTTGCGCTCACATCACCCCCGACGAGACCAAGCGCCTGCCTTGCCGAGCCGAGAGTCTGGCCGAGGCAGCCCTGAGCGAACCCGAAGGGGTTTACACCGTCGCACGGACCTATCATCGAGATCAGGTGGTGCTCTTCGACGCCCACTTCGATAGGCTGGAGGACTCAGCTCGCAGGGCGGGAACTCCCATCGAGCTGAACCGGGAGCGGCTACGCCAGGCGCTCAAAGGACTGCTGGACTCGGCAGGATTCGCAGAGACACGTCTTCGGTTGACTGTGCCCAGTGCGACCCCGCAGATCGTGGCAGTGATTATGGAGCCTCTGCCGGTCTTGCCTGAAACCTATCGGCTGCACGGAGTCAAGCTGGTCAGCGTGCGCTTCGCGCGATCCCACCCCAAGATCAAGAGCAACCGCTTGGAATCGCTGCGCGCCCAGGTCCGAAGCCAGATGCCGGAAGGTGCCTATGAAGGGCTGATTACCGGCCCCCAGGGTGAAATCCTGGAGGGGCTCAGCAGCAACTTTTACGCCGTCCTAGATGGGGAGTTGCGGACGGCCGAAGAGCACGTACTGCATGGAATCTCTCGCAGGATTGTGCTGGAGGTCGCCGAGCACCGTATTCCGGTCGACCTTCATCCCGTCACGATCGCCGACCTCTCCAATGCCAGCGAGGCCATCATGAGCAGCAGCAGTCGCGGCATCCTACCGGTGATCGCCGTAAATGACACAATCATCGGGAACGGAAAACCGGGCCCAGTGACGACTGAATTGGTGCAGGCCTACGACGCCTGGGTCGAGGACCACTTGGAACCGCTATGGCGGAACAGCTAGGCGGAGAGATCTCTGGGACTGGTATTCTCGACGCTTGATATCCAGCCGCCGGCCGACACGTTCATCCGACGAGGCAAAGCAAGATGAGCACAATGCAAATTGCCAACACGCTGATCATCCTCGGGGTGCTCGCCTGGCTGCCCTTCTTCTGGCAGCTGGCACAAGGCGCGCAGCCCAATCTCCTTCCCTACCTGGCATTCCACCTGACCGGCGTGCTGAGTGGTGCCTGGCTCCGATCCCGGCGATCCGTTGGCCCTGATGTGCAGGCCATTGGACAAAGCCGAGTGCTTGCCAGCAAGGTGATGATCTACCTCGGCGTGCTGGCGTGGGGCCCCTATTTCTATCTCACCCGGGTGGCCGCCGCCGACGTCGAAATGACGGGCTTCTTGGTGGCGCACTTGACCGGCGTTCTTGGCGGGGCTGCCCTGCGCGGCAGCGTCGAGATTCAGCGTCTGGCCCAGCGCCGACGTGACGGCGGCGAATCGGACAGCTGATTTCCTCCCAGGCGTTTCCATTTGTGACATTTTTCACAATATGAGGTTGTGATCGGCCTTCAGCTCTATGGGGTTGCTGTCGGCGCCGGCTCGGAGGTTGGGGCCGACGTGTTTGTGGCCGTGAAGGTAGGCGTGAAGGTGGCTGTGGCCCCCGAGGTGGCGGTTGGCGTCGGCGTGGCCGAGGCTGAGGCAGTCGTGGGGGTGTTCGAGGCCGGCGCCGTTGTGGCGGTGTTGGTTGCCGTGGCTCCCGGTACCGAGGTGGCTGAAGGCGTGGCAGTGAAGACTTCGACGGTAGGCGAACCCGGCGTGGCCGTCACGGATGGCGTGGCCGTAGCGGGCTTCGCAGTGGCCGTTTGGCAGGCCTCAAAGGCGGCTGTCGCCGTAGGACGGAGTGACGCCTTGTCCAGAGTCGTCAACGAAGCGTCATACTGATCGACGGCAGCACAGTAATCCTTATCGCGTGAGACCAGGAGGTCTCCGTAACTGGCTGCCGATTCGGCGTACTTATAGCATGAGTCCCAGACACCGGCCGCGCACAGACTGCTGAAATTGGTGGCCGCTTGCTGCCAGTCCAAACCGTAGTAACTGTTGGCGTACAGGTAGAATTCGGCGGTTCTCTTCCAACTGGCGGCCTGGTTGTCGAGCGCACCGAACCGGGAGGCCAGCGTCAAGTCGTAGATCCCTTGCTCTTGTTCCCCGTTCAAAATCTCTTTCATGCCACGATTGCGGAGCGCACCGAAGAACATCTGGTTGACTTGGTCAAGCTGATATTCCGGATCCTTGCGCCGCAGCGTCAGCAGGACATCGATCGTTTGATCCCAATTCTGCTGGCTGAGTGCGCCTTGGGCAGCCGAGAAGAGTCCATCCAGCGTCTGCACGCTCAAAGTGGGCGTGGGCGTATCGACCACCTCGGTAGGTGGAGGCAACGGGGTTGAAGTCGGTTGGTTCAGCCCCTCAAGTGTCAGATCCAGCAAATCGTGGACGCTGGGGTAGTTGGGGTCCACCTGAAGAATGTAATCGAAACGTTGGCGGGCGATTTGCAGTCGACCATTCTGAAGATCGGCCACCCCCAGGTCAAACTGCTCCTGAAGCAAGCTCACCTGCTCCGTGGCCTTCTGGTCGACTCGCTCCTGCTCGCCGCCCAGGTAGCCTGTGACCGCCGACGCGCCAAGGGCAACCACCGCCAACACAGCGCCGGCTACAATCCACGGCCAATACCCAAGATTGCGGCCCCGGCCGGGCGGGCGCGTGCGCATCGGCTGCGTGTCGCCACCGGCTGAGGGTCGCGTAACAGAGGCTGAACTGGGGCGCGTCCTGCCATGATCTTGAGGGCGCGTCTGACCCGAATCTTGGGGGCGCGTCTGGCCAGGATCTTGCGGTCGAGTTTCGTCGTCTCTCATGGTCGACTCGCCGACTCGATCGGTCCCACCGAAGGACCAATGGCGCTTGAATTGACGAATATCTGGTCACGAAGTTGACGGATTTGATCCGGCACCGGCCGCAACACCTGCGCGCCGTCGGGGCGGGTGTAGAAACCAACCATCTTCGGCGGCGAGATGACTCCGTTGGTGATGTCGGTCTTGGGGACATGCACCGCCAACCAACCCAGCGACACCATATCCTGAAGCGACATATTGGTCCGGATCCCGTTCGAAATCTCTTGGTACAAGCGGGGGGCCTTGGAGATCAGCGTCGGAACCATGTTGAAACCCACCACGCGGTCGATAATCGCCAGCGCCACCTGCTGCTGGCGTTGGGCGCGCCCGAAGTCGTCCCCCGCCCCCTTGCGCACTCGCGCGTAGGCAAGGGTTTGCGCCCCATCCAGGTGATGGGGCTTCGGCTCAAGCCACAGACTGGTTTGCCCGATCGGCGAGATCTTGATGCGCTCGGTAACCAGCACGTCCACCCCGCCAATCTCGTCGATCATCCGCTCGAAAGCCGAGAAATCGATCACAGCGTAGTATTGAATCGGCACACCGATCACCGATTCAACCGTTTTGACCGCTAGGCCCGGACCGCCGCCGGGAAGACGGTTGGATTCACCATAGGTATAGGCCGTGTTGATACGGTTGAAGCCGAAGCCTGGGATCTCAACCCAAAGGTCGCGTGGAATTGAGAGCATCCCTGCCTGCATGGTAAGGGGATCGATCGTGACCAACATCATGGTATCGGTCCGGGGAGCGCCGCTGCCCGCCAGCCAGTCCCGGTAGTCCAATCCCATCAACAGCACCGTCACCCGGCTGTTGCCTGTCCAGGGCGGCGGCTCAGCCTCCAGCGGCACCAAGGTCGGCGTAGCCGCCGGTTGCGGTGTGCCGGGGCCGGGCTGGGTTGGCTGAGCGTTGAAGCGATCCAGGGCAAATCCGCCGCCGGTGGCCACGGTTTGACGCACCACGTCATGCACGATGAATGACGCCACGGCCAGGGCGACCAAAAAGGCTGCCCCGATGCCGATCACCATCAGGTCATACCACCTGGGACGTGAGCTGGATGTGGAACCGCGTTTGGGTGGATTGGGACGGGTCGCCATGTGATCCTCAATCAGCGTGGTGCAAGTCGAAGGCCATTCTATCGCGAAGGCGATAAGATGGGCAGTTGGGGGGAAGGTCAATCACAGGACCGTCTTCCGGGCCAGGAGGCTACCGGTCAGTGTTCCCCAGAGAGAAGAGACTGCAGAAGCCCAGGGCCTTGCTGCCTGCCTGCAAACCGCTGGCCAGTGGCACATGGGTGGACGTGGGCAGCGGCGACGGGGTCTTCACCCAGGGTCTCCTCGAAGTCGCGGGCGGATCGACGCGAGTCATCGGCTTTGACCGCGATCGTGCAATGCTCTCACGCTTGCTCGCTTGGGGGGAAGCCTCCAGCGCCAACCAGACAATCCGAGCTGTGCAGGGCGATTTCACCCAGACGCTGCCTTTCCGGGACCTTGGGGGGTTGATCGCAGCCAACGCCCTGCACTTTGTCCCCGACCCCCGGAAGCTCGCCGTCCTCGGCCACTTCCTGAGCGCCTTGGCGCCGGGCGGCCAATTGATCCTGGTCGAGTACAACGCCGGCCGGGGCAACCCCGCCGTGCCGTTTCCCCGACGTGACGTGGAATGGGAGCAGTTGATGGTCGAAGCAGGGTTCGAGGCGGTTCGGGTGGCGGCGCGTGTGCCGTCTTCCTTCTTGGGGGAAATGGTGGCGCTTTCGGGGATTCGTCCTGCGGCACGCTAGGCCAGCTGGCCTTCCTTGGCGCGTTTGTTCTGCCGACCGCGTTTTTCGGTGTTCAAAATCCGCTTGCGGATTCGATAACATTCAGGCGTGACTTCGAGCAACTCGTCTTCAGCCAGGTATTCAATCGCCTCATCCAGGCTGAGATCGCGCGCGCCGGCCAAGCGCACTTCGATGTCTTTGGTCGAGGAACGCATGTTGGTGAGATGCTTCTTCTTGCAGACATTGACCGACAGGTCCTCCGGCCGCTGATGTTCGCCGATCACCATGCCTTCGTAGACTTCTTCGCCTGGAACGACGAACAGCTCACCTCGAGCCTCAGCGTTCTTCAATCCGAAGGTGGTGGTGGTCCCGGACTCCCAGGCGACCAACGAGCCGGTGGTCCTCGAATCGATGGCGCCGGCAAAGGGCAGATAGCCGTGGAACAGCGCGTGCATCACGCCCTCGCCGCGGGTTGCGGTCAGAAACTGCTGGCGGAAGCCCATCAAGCCGCGCGTCGGCACCACAAAGGTCAGACGCACGCTGTCGTCGCCCATGTCGGTCATGTCGATCATCTGGCCCCGCCGTGATCCCAACATTTCCACGACGGTGCCCATGGTCTCACGCGTGGCCTCAATGTGCACCTCTTCGAACGGCTCCAGGGTTTCTCCCGCCTCGCTCTGCTTCAGGATGACCTGCGGGCGAGAGATCTCAAATTCGTAGCCTTCCCGGCGCATGGTTTCGATCAGGATCGCCAGGTGAAGCTCACCACGGCCCGAGACCAGGAAAGTCTCCGCCGATTCGCCTTCTTCTACGCGTAAGGCCACGTTGTGCCGCAGCTCTTCGAACAGACGATCTCGAAGCTTGCGAGAGGTGCCCCAACGGCCTTCTCTCCCCGCCATCGGGGAGGTGTTCACGCCGAAGGTCATCCTCACCGTGGGTTCCTCGACCCGGATGGCCGGGAGCGCCATCGGTTGTTCGGGGTCGGCCAACGTCTCACCGATGGCAACCTCCTCCAACCCGGCGATGACCACGATTTCGCCGGCCTGGGCCGATTCGACTTCCTCCCGCTCCAAACCACTATGGACGTAGAGGTAGCGTGCCTGTTCGTCGACGCGCGTTCCGTCGAGCTTAAGGCGGGCCACGGGCTGCCCGGCCTCCAACTCACCAGCCGAGATTCGCCCGACGGCGGTGACACCCCGATAGTCATCGTAGCCCAGATTGGTGACCAGCATTTGGAGCGGGGCCTCCCGGTCCACCTTCGGCGGCGGCACGTTCCTCAGGATCGACTCGAACAGCGGGCCCAAATCAGGGCCGAGCTCGGGGGTCAATCCGGCCTGCCCCGTAACGGCGTTGGTGTACACAACTGGGAAGTCGGCTTGCTCATCACTGGCACCCAGCTCAACAAACAGATCGAAGGTCTGATTGAGGCAGCGGACCGGGTCGGCGCCCTTGCGGTCCACTTTGTTGATGACCACCAAGGCGCGGTGGTTAAGCGCCAGAGCCTTCTTCAGCACGAACCGCGTCTGCGGCATGGGTCCCTCTGCCGCATCCACCAGGAGCAGGACGCCATCCACCATGTTGAGCACGCGCTCAACTTCGCCCCCGAAATCAGCGTGCCCCGGCGTGTCGACGATGTTGATCTTGACCTCTTGGTCGGCCTGGGCGTCCCAGATGTGGATGGCGGTGTTCTTGGCCAGGATGGTGATGCCGCGCTCTCGCTCGAGATCGTTCGAGTCCATCACGCGATCGATGACGGTCTGGTTCTCTCGGAAGACGCGCGCCTGGCGCAGCAGCCCATCCACCAATGTGGTCTTGCCATGGTCGACATGGGCGATGATGGCGATGTTGCGCAGATCAGTTCTCGGTTCCAGCATGTTTCTCTTCCGTGTATCTTGGGTACACACAAAAACCTCGGCCCAAAGGGCCGAGGTCTATCGAAAGCCCTTGATCTCGTCGATCCGATTCTACCAGAATCCACCCCTGTAGAACGAGTTCGTTTGCGGCCGAATATCAGCTGCCTGCCATTTGCGCCAACTGCGCCCTGAACTCGGGGGCGCCACCGTGGGCCGGGTGTCTCATCTCAACGAACGTGTACCCTTCGGTTTGCAGGCATTCGGCGGCCACCTTGCCGACCGCCGCCAGACGCGCCTCGGGAAAGAGCGCCAGCACGGATTTGAGAGCCGGCATCCCGAGGGACAGCTCATCGGGCTTGGGACGGCGGTTGGAGAGCAGCCCACGATCGGAGCGATAGGGATGCCAGGCGAACGTGTTCCACAGCGTGACGTTCAGTGGATCCATGCCGACTTGTCTCATGGCCCCCCACACGATCGTCGCCGTAGGCTCACTGAACCCCTTGGCCTTGAGATCGGGCCGGCTGGTCCGCTCCGGCGGCAGGTCGGGGAGAACGTGTGAGGGATCGATCCCCTCCCCGGTCTTGTGCCCCAGCAGAATCCGCTCCGAGGTCATGGGAACGCCACTGAAGTGGCCGCCTTGATACCCCATCGCCTCGCCCACCAACACCCAAGCCGTTCGACCTCGCCGGGCCTCGAAATAGCGCACCAACTGACGCCGCCGAATGGCCGGTCCGCGATCGCCGCAGCCGTGCTGATGGTCGATATCCGCCCAAGGGTTGAACACGGGCCCTTCGAAGCGGGTTTCCGCCAGCAAGCGTTCAACGTCAGAAACAGCTGGGTCCATTTGTGAAATTCCTCACACATTGCAGGCAGAACGCGGTCAAAATCATGTCTATGCGAAAGCCAGTCGTCGCCAGTATGCCAAAAACAGCCTACCACAATCGGCGCGGGGCGCGCCAAGCGCTGGATATGCGCACGGGCGCAGCCAAAAGGCTGCGCCCGTGCTTGCCGGAGGGGATTCAAGCGCCGAAACGGCCTATGGGGCGGCCAGCGCCCCCTGATGAGTGGCGACGTAGACGTTTGTTTCCGATCCATTGCCCAATTCAAAGTACAGATAGTAGGTGCCCGCCTGGTAGACCAAATCCGTATACCAAATAGCTCTTCCGCCCGGAACCACCTGCGGTGCCAGCACCGGGTTGCCATCGTAGCGCGCCCAGTGGATGCCATCATCGCTCAAGGCCAACCCCAGCTTGCCGGCGGCGCCGGCGCCGCTGCGATAGAGCATCACCCAGCCATCTGGAGTCAACTGAACACGGGGCTGCTGGACAAAACTGCCATCCCAAGCCGATCCGTCGTCGGCCGGGGAAAAGACAGGGTCGCTCTCGGCGAACGGCTCATCGGAGGTGCTCGGATCGTCATACTTGGTCCAATGCACGCCGTCGGTGGATGTCGCCCGGCCGATCCGCCACGGATTGTCGGATGTCAGGCCACCGCCTGTGTAGTACATCACGTAACCGTTCTCGGTTGTGACCACACTCGGCGCCAGGACGGTGAAGGAATCCCAAGCACCTTTGGGCCCGGCCTCAAGAACCGGCTCAGAATCCGCCGTCCACGGCCCATTGAGATCGGGCGCCGTGGCCCGCCCAATTTTGCTCGATGCGGCGCTGTACTGGGAATCCCACGTGTAGAAATAGAGCACGTACTGATCCCCCGCTTTCAAAATGCTGGAGGCCAGCAGGGTGAAGCCGGCGTAATCCACGCCGTCCTGAGTAAAGAGCGGCTGGTCGCCTTCGCGGCTCCAATGCAGGCCATCGGTGGAGACGGCATGCCCCACCCCGACCTTCGCCGGCCAGGAGGCGAACCCATTGGGGAACATTTGAAACTTCCCATCCACGAACCCGGCGGCCCCTGGATCCGTGTAGCGCCCGTCAAAGTCTCCGGCAGGCCCATGGGTGACGACCGGGGTGTCGACGGCCAGCGTGAAGGTCACGGCGGGACTCTCTGGCGTCGGCGATGACGCCATCGCGGTCGGCGCCATCGTCGGCGCTTCGGTGGAAACCGTCGTCGCAGGAGGTGGCGACGCCGTTGCCGACACCGAAGCCCCCGGACCACAACCAGCCATCATCCCAGCAAGCAAAACCACCAAGATCCCGAACCGTCGCATGTCATGCGCCTCCCAAGACTTCCGTCATAGATCAACAGGGCTCAGCGGGGCGATCGTGCGTCCCCGAGGGCCACAACTTGCTCTTCGCTTCTCACTCGGCGTGAGTCAACCATTGAAGGTGGTTCACAGCCTAGGCCACTGAACTTACACGTTGATTACGAGCGGCAGCGGATTTTGGTTCAGACCGGTACGTCCGCCGATTAGACACGGCGCAAGGGCTCATGCCTCCCAATCACGTTCGACGCACTACAGGGACAGACCAAGCTGCAGATAGGTTGGCCTGGAGTTCGAAGGTCGGTCCCGCAGATTGTGGGCCCGCTTCAGGGCGGCAACCGTCGAACTCAGGCCCTGCTGGAATCGCTTGGGCGCGTAGTCTCCCGGATAGAGACGCTGGTAGCCAGCCAGCAGGTCTGGATGCTCCGCTTTGAGAAAGCCCATGAAATGTTGGCGCGTCCCCGGCTTCAAGTACAGCGTCTGAACGCCCAGGAACTGCGCACCATGTTCGGCTGCCGCCTGTACGACGGCCTCCAACCCACGCCGATCATCCGTCAGGCCGGGGATAACCGGCGCCAGGAGTACTCCGGCCCGGATCCCTACCTCGGCCAGCCTCGCCATGGCCCGCAGACGTTGTGCTGGAGGCGGCGTTCCTGGTTCGAGCTCGCGCCACAGATCCTGGTCGACGGTGGTCAAACTGAAGCACACGCTGACGGCATCCTTGGCCGCCATGCTGCACAGCACGTCGATATCTCGCACGACCAGCGTGCCCTTCGTCACCAGGCTGACCGGCGTGGCGTGATCAAGGCAGGCGCTCAGGCAGCCGCGTGTCAATCGGTAGCGCCCCTCGATCGGCTCGTACGGGTCAGTCGCCGTGCCCAACATCACGTTGTCGCCGATCCAGCTCGATCGGCGCAGTTCCTGGCGGAGCCTTTGGACGATGTTCGTCTTGACAAAGATGACCGTCGGAAAGTCCTCGCCTGGATCGAGCTCAAGGAAACCATGATAGCGCCGAGCATAGCAGTAGTGGCAGCCGTGGACGCACCCCTGGTACGGATTCAGGCTCCACCTGAAAGACATTCCCTGCACCTTGTTCAACGCCGACCGACAGCTTCGTTCTTCGTAGTGGACTGGGCTCATCGGACTCCATTCGCCGAGAATAGAACGGGTGTTCTATTCTAGATCGACAAGAACGCGTTGTAAAATCCCCAGATCGACACCTGCCTCAAAACTCAAGAGCGGGCCCCAAGGGGCCCGCTCCTGGCATCTGGTCCTGCCGTTCAACTAACCGACGATCTCGAGAAAGGCGAAATTGACGCCCGATCGGTGTTCGTCAGCTCCGAGATTGACCTGTTGATAGGGATCACCGCTGGCGCCGAAACCTCCCGGATACATCGTCCCCCATCCGTAGGAGGCAGGCGGCAGCGTGCTCTTCTTGACAGTGACGCAGTAGGTGCCCGGGGGGAGTTCACTGAAGCTGTAGCTGCCGTTGGAGGACGTCTTGGTCGACCGGTAACCGCTGGACGAGCACGAGCCCTGACCCAGGGTGACCGTGACGCCTCCGAAACCCGAGCCTGAGGGGCTGGAGCTGGTCCCCCGATAGACGCTGCCCGAAATGGTGCCTTGAGGCGTGGGCGTGGGGGTCGGCGGGACGTAACATGCGCCCGGTTCGGAGCCGTTGGGAGTGAAACCATAGCCCCAGCGGCACGAATTATCGACTTGTGCCAGCTGGTTCAAAGGATAATTGCTGGCCCCCGATACGGGTGAGCCGGCCTCGACGGGGCTGAAGTGGTCGTTGTAGTCGAAGAAAGCAGGATCCTGTGGGCCGGCATCGGCCCACACGCCCCACATGAATTCAGCCGGTGCACCGATCAGTGCCTGCTTGAAGGCGATCTGAATCTGCGATCCGGAACTGGGCGAGCGGCGGATCCAGGCGGCGTCGGGGTCGCCGCCCTGGCCGCTGTCGAACACCACCTGATCGTATCCATTCCCGGTTTGGGGCGGTGGCTCGGCCTGGATGGGAGTCGAGCCCCCGACGTCGTTGTTGCTGTCTTGCAGGGCCTGAACGCCATCCGTGGTCCAATTCGCATCCGGCGGCGTCATACCCCAAATCAACCAATCACCCCGCCCATCCTTGTCAATATCCACCTCAACCCCGTAGCGGGCGGCAAAATCAACAGGTGGCATGTCTTCCAGTGAAAGCGTGATGTAGTACCAAGGACTGGAGGCGCTGAGTTCGCCGCGTGTGAGATCAAGATAGCCCAAGTAGTCCATTTTCTCGGACGTGAATGGCCGTTCGAAAAGGAGGGCGTCAAAATTGTCACCGATGGCCCGCCGCTCACTCGCCAGAGCCTTGGAAGATCGGTCGGTCATGAAACTGTTGGTCGACCCGGGATTCCCGGGAATGGCCGTGTGCACGACGGTGGCTGTTGCCGTCGGCTCGGCCACCGTGGCCGTGGCCTCGGGCGCCGTGGTTGCGGCGGGTGCCGCCGGTTCCGTCGCCGAAGGGACAGCCGCCAGGGACGCCATGGCGACCTGGGTGCCAACCGCCTGAAGGGTCAGCTGATCCGGGGAGACCTGGGGTGTGCCCAGTTGGGTCGGCAGGCTGCACGCTAGGCTGACGATCAGCAGGAAGGCCAGCGGAAGGGAGATACGGCGGAGTTGGCGGGGGCGGGAAGGCATGGCTGATCTCCTATGGCTCGATCGGGCGGCCTCGCGTCTGCCGCCTGGCGGAATGGCTGTCAACTCCTTCTTGGACCACACCCATCATATACGCAAACGGTCCCCGGCACCCCACCCGTTGGGCTCGGTGGGCGGCCGGCGGCCGGGTCAGCGGTCTTCCCAATCGGGCACATCCTCTCCAACGCTGTAGAGGAACACAAACGCCCCGGTTCGGCCCAGATGTTCAAAGGTCGCCTGCAGGGTGCGGTTGACCTCTCGGTAAGGTCGGTCATCGAGCGACCTCAGGAAGGCATGCATCGAACCGTGTTCGGCCCTCAGCGAGAGGATCTTGCGCGCGTTCCACACGGTGGCCTCGATTTTGCGTCGATTGCGCACAATCGACTCGTCCTGCACGAGCACATCCACATCGCTGGGGGTGAGGGCGGCCACCTTCTCGATTGAGAAGCCCTTAAACGCCTTCTGAAAGGCGGACCATTTCCGATCGATGACTTTCCAGCTGAACCCGGCCCGGAAGATGGCCTTGGTCATCTGTTCCAAATACCCATCATCGCTGTCAGGCGTCCGGCGCGGCGGGATGATGATCTCCGGCACGTCAACCTCCATTGGTGAAATATTTCACAATCAGTTTTGATGATTCCCGCCCCTGAATCTACACCCATTCCCCATCGAGATGGCCCCAGATGGCGATCTGGCGGCTGCCGCCGACCACGTCTCCCGCCTGGCGTCCAGGCCGTTCCCGGCGGATAATGGGAGGGTTCCGTCGCGAGCCCAGACCCAACCCTATGCCCCCTGACCAGGCACATGGACTCCTCTCTCCCACCTTCCCTGCCATCGCCGCGGCGCTCGTGGCTGGCAATCGGAGGGATTTTTCCAGCGACGCGCGCGCCTTGGTCCAGATACTCAATCCAACCCTACGCGTGCCAGCCGCCCCGCCCGAGCTGCCCTCTGGCCCCTTGGTGGTGGCCGTCAATCATTATGCTCACCCTGGGTTCCACGCCATGTGGATTGCCTTGGCGGTCTCGTCCTGCATCGATCGGCCGATCCGGTGGGTGATAACCAACGAATGGACCGCAACCTCGGGCCTGCGCCAGTGGGTCATCCCGCCGGCCAGCCGCTGGGTACTGCGGCGCATTGCGTCATGCTACGGGTTTCTGAGCATGCCGCCGATGCCGCCTCGTGACCAGGACACGCAAGCCAGGGCCTTGGCTGTGAGGAAGATCTTGGCGTACATGGTTTCGGATCCGGAGCCGACCCTGGGGCTGGCACCCGAGGGGGAGGAGTCTCCGACTGCCGAGCTGCAACGGCCACCGCCGGGGAGCGGCAGATTCATCAGACATCTGGCGGGCTGCGGGGCCGCCTTTCTTCCCGTCGGCGTCTTCGAGACCAAGGGCCAGCTCTGTGTTGCCTTCGGCAGGCCCCTCATGATAGACCCTTCGAATCCCGCGGGCCATGGGCCGGACGCTCCAGCCGAGATCGTCATGCAAGCCATTGCCGACCTTCTCCCGACCGCGCTTCGTGGACCCTACGCCTAGGAGGCGAATCTTGGAGCGAGCAACTCGCCGCGAATTGATCAACCTGAATGTGTACTGGCTGGGTCTGGCGTTCATGTGGAACAGCCTGCATGTGCTGGTCCTGCCCGCGGTCCTGTTGAACTTCGTTCCTGACGCCACAAAGAACACGGTGCTCGGCCTGCTGACCTTCGTGGGCTTGCTTATCGCCACCTTGGTCCAGCCGCTCTCCGGCGCCTTGAGCGACAACCTGTCCACACGCTTTGGCCGGCGCCGGCCGATGATGGGCCTGGGAATTCTCCTCGATCTGCTCTTTCTGGGCGGCATGGCCGTTGCTGGCGGTCTGGCGTGGTTGGCGCTGGCATATTTCGGCCTTCAGATCGCATCCAACATCGGGCATGGACCCGCGCAAGGTCTGATGCACGACAGGGTGCCTCGGGCCCAAATGGGCACCGCCAGCGGGGTGAAGAATCTGTTCGATATGGGAGGCGCCGTCTTGGCGGCGCTCATCACCGGACGGGTGCTGGTCCCCTCCCGTCCCGGCATGGCTTACCTGGCTATCGCCCTGCTCTTGGTGGGCAGCGCCTCGATCACGTTGTTCGGCAGCCATGAGGACCCGCCGGCCCAATCCCGACCGAGGCAGACCTTGCGCGAGCAATTCTCGCTCGACATGCGGGCCCACGCCGCGTTCTGGCGGCTGATCCTTGCTCGGGGTGTCTTTCTCGTCGGGGTGCTGGCGGTGCAGGGTTTCGCCGAGTACTTTGTCAAGGACGTACTCGGCGCCAAGGACCCGGTTCAGCTGACAGGGAATCTTCTGGCTTCGATCGTACTTTCGATCATGGCCTTTGCCTTAATCGCCGGCAGGCTGTCGGATCGGATCGGCCGAAAGCCTATGCACGTTGTCGCCTCCCTCCTGACCGCCAGCGGCAGTCTGCTGCTGCTCAGCGCCCGCTCGACGCCGGCCGTGCTGGGTTTTGGGGTCGTCGTGGGGGCCGGGATTGGGGTGTTCCTGACCGCCAATTGGGCCCTGGCCAACGACCTGGCCCCCCGGGGAGAAGGCGGCAAATTCCTGGGTTTGACCAACTTGGCCACGGCCGGCGCCGGAGCCATCAGCCGTCTGGCCGGCCCCGGTATTGACCTGCTCAATGCCGCCCGCCCAGGCGCGTACCTGGGTTATGCGGGACTCTTCGCTGGCGCAGCCATCCTCGCCTTGGTCAGTTTGGTCATTCTGCGGAGTGTGCCGGACCCGGCGAAGGGGCAACCGGGAACCTGATGTCAAAGCCCACGCTACTAGGGCCAGTCGATCTTGACCGGGTCCGTGTAGCCGTGCTTCTCGACCGCATACAGTTTTCCCGATGACCGCGAGTCGCAATTCGTGTCATCGGTGAGCGTGAGCGAGGTCCCATTCGTGTGGACGGCGGTGTCGAACAAGAAGCCATTCTGACACAGCCGAGCCTCGATCATGTAGCCGCGGAAATCATCCTCCGTCATCCAGACCGAATCCCAAGTCACCGTGACCTTGTTCCCGTCCCGCTTGGCGTTGACGTTGTTCGGCTGGCCGTAGAGCACCGAATGGGGCAGCCGAGTCTGGGTGACCACGACGCTCTTGACATTCCCATCCACGGTCACCACGGAGGCCGCCACCCAGCAGGCATAGTTCAACTTGTCAAAGCGCACCCAAAGCCAGGTGGCGCTGTAGTTTCGGTTCCACAGCAACCCATGATCCCCTTCATACAGATCGCCAGCATGCAGGTAGGCCGTGCCTGGGCCATAGCGGCAGTGCGCTGCGGGCACAGAAACCGTGATGTCCGGGAAATCAAATGTGGGTGTTGGAGTGATGGATGGCGTGGGTGTGATGCTCGGAGTCAGCGTGATGGTTGGTGTATCGGTGGGCGTGGCGGTCGAGGTGAATGTGGGGGTGAAAGTCGATGTCGGAGTCAAAGTCGGCACAGGGGTGGCCGTCCGCGTCGGGGTCGGCGTGGCCAAAAAGGCAAGAGGCTGCGTGCACGCCGCCAGCGCCAGGGACCAAACACCCAGCGCCGCCAGAAGCAGCGCCGGGCCACGTTCAATCTTGCGCAAACCACGGTGTGGGGCATTCATTCTGGGCCGCATTCTAAGCCACCCCCCCTGCCCACATCAATGACCCATTCGGCCCGGTGCAGCCCGGCGGCCACACCCGAACATCACTCGGGCAAATCCACGAGCCGCACTTGCTCGCCGACATCCAGAAAACACAATCTGCCGATGGGCCGCTCTCCCTTGAGCTTCTCCACGGCTTGGACATACGGCCGGATTTGCCGCTCGAAGTAGGCTCTCGCCGCCTCGTGCATGGCCGACTCGTCGGGCAGATGGTCGGTCTTGAAATCCAGAACAATCCAGCGGCCATCCAAACGGTAGAGCAGATCGATCACCCCCGAGCGAGCCCAGGCAGTCCCCATGGAGACGGTGAATGGCACTTCGTGCAGCCGAGGTTCAGCCCGCTGCAGATCCTCCCAAATCGGAGCCTGTTCAAGCCGCGTTAAGAGCTTTTGGGCCTGTTGCAGGGCCTGACGGCGCTGGTCCGGTGTCACCAAACCGGCGCGCAAGGCTTCGGATTCCACGAGGCTTGGAAACTCGGGGTCGGACGGCCGAAATTCTCTTTGGAGGGCCGAGTGGACCAGACGCCCGAGCGCAGCCCCAGGCACAGATCCCTCCGCTCGAGTCGCCCGCCAATCCGGCTCGGCATCCTGATCCAAGTCAGCGTCGGTGCTTTCCACCTGCGCTACCTCAATCGGCGCGAACAGATCCGTCTCCTGCGAGGCGGGCCAGTTGAAGGCCGGACCCGGCTGCCCATCAAACACCATGTCTTCGGCGGCAGCGGTCAGCCCGAGGCGGTTCCCATTTGGGGTCGTCAGCACGGACAGATCGGAGCCTGAAGACGCCACGTCAGCCACGTCGAGATCCAGTGCCGAGAGGATCTGGCCCAGCCAGCCGGCTGCCGACCATCTCCCCCGGCCCTGCGTGAGATGCCCGTTGACGATCAATTTCTCCCTGGCCCGTGTTGCCGCCACATACAGCAGGCGCTTTGCCTCAGCCTCGGACTGCGCCTGATCGATCGCGGCTGCCAGCCGATACGCCAAGGGTTCACCTTCCAGGCGGTCCGGACGCGGCGCCACCCCCACAATGGACGAGACATACACACTGGCCCGCCTTCGCGGAGGCTGGCGGGATGCGTCCGCCAGGACGGTGACGTCAAACTCCAATCCCTTTGCCTTGTGGATCGTCATCAGCCGCACGGCCCCTTCCGCCTCCGAAGCGGCCTCTCCTTCACGGGCCCCGACGGCGCGCAACGTGCGCAGGTAGGCCAGAAACTCCGTCAGGCGGACAACCTGGCTTGCCTGCGCATCCTCGACGAGCTTGTCCACATTGCGCCACAAACGACTATTCGAAGCCGCCAGCACCGCTCGCAGGTCGAGCCGATCGACGACGCGTTTGATCAATGCGACCACCGGAAGTCGATCAACCCAAGGCAGCAGATCTTCGAGAACCGTCAGGGCATGCTCAGCGGCCGCACGATCCGACGGCAAATGCAGTCTGCCCTGCTCTCTGAGCCCGTCCAGCATTGGACTCAGCGCCCCATCGCGAACTCGCAGTCTGAAGACCCCGGCATCGCTCATCCCAATCGCTGGGGAGCGGAGGAAGCCCGCCATGGCCAGATCATCGGTGGGGTCCGCCAGGACCCCCAATGTGTTCAGCAGATCGCGTATCTCTGGCCGCTCATAGAACCCACGGCCGGCCACGGTGACAAAAGGAATACCGGCCACTTCCAGTGCGCGCTCGTAATCATCGAAACCGGTTGAGGCGCGGAACAACAATGCCACCTGGTCCCACGACCCAACTTCGCCGCTTGACTTCAACGCCAGCAGCCTGGCGCACAGTGCCTGAGCCGCCCTCGGCCTGGCATCTTCCGCACGTTCACCCACGCCCAGCGCCAACTCGAGAAACAACGAGTCAGCCCCGTTCGGAGCCGACCGGAACGGCTCGAGCGCCGCGTAGGGGACATCGTAGAGCTCGTCGCCATCTTGGGTGCCCATAACCTGGCCGAGGAGCTCATCCAACCCGGCCAGGAGCCCAGCATGGCTGCGGAATGTGGTTGACAGATCGAAGGTCCTGCCACCGCTGCGGGCTTTTTGTACCCGCAGTTGGCGGAAGACCGTGACATCGGCGCCGCGGAAGCGGTAGATGCTCTGGCGGGCGTCCCCGACAACGAACAGTTTGCCCTGGTCCCCACCGGTCAACCGCTCGATGATCTCTCGCTGCCTGGCGTTGGTATCTTGGAACTCGTCCACCAGAACCGCGCCGACCGCCTCCCTCCACCGCCTTTGAACTGCAGGGGTAGATAGCAGCGACAGCGCGCCGGCCTCCAGGTCGTCGAAGTCCAAAGACCGTCTCGCATCCAGCTGCCTGTGGTAGCCGAGTTCAGCCCGACCGAACAGCCTTTTCAGACGGGGAACGTCCACGGCGAATCGGGCTTCGATCGACGGATCGGGTCGGGTATCCCGGGCCGAGGCGCCACCAAGCCAAGACTCCAACATCATTTCATACTGCTGGCGGACGGCCTCGATGGCCGATCTGGCCGAACCGTCCTTGCGGCCGACATTGGTCTTCATGGACGCTCGACGCAGGTCGAAGAGCTCCCCGGCCGCCTCGATGGGACGGTGGGCGTTGAGTGCGGAGCGCACAGCATCCCACCCGGCCAGGAACAACTCGACCTGGGAAGCCATGCTGTCGGTCATCTCTGCCTGAGTCAACTGGGATAGAAGCTGGACCGCACCGCGCACCGACGGATCCTCCACGAAGGCATGCAGAGCAGCCGCGATTGCTGCAGACGCCATCCAATCCGACTCGGACTCGACCTCAAATGCTTGGATGGCATCCAGCCGGCCTTCAAGGAGGTCGGACAGGACACCTCGCAGCGCAAATGGCCGAAAGGCGACAAACAGCTCGGCCATGTCCTGCTGGTCGACAGCCCAGGCCAGGGCATCCTCGACGGCCTGGGCCTTGAGAGCGGCGGACCAGCCCTCGTCGACGACCTCAAACCCAGGATCGACTCCTGCCTCAGCCGGATGGGCTCGCAGCACCTCGGCACACAGGCTGTGGATGGTTCCGATGCGGGCCGCATCCATCTGTGCCTCGACCGCCTCCCACGCCGGGCGCGTCGTGGCCGCCCCCTCCTGCGCCAGGGCAGTCACCTGGGATCGAATCCGGTTGCGCATCTCACGGGCGGCTTTCTCAGTGAAGGTGATGGCCACAACCTGCCTGGGCGTCATCCCATGCACAAGATGCCAAAGATAGCGGGCGACCAGAGTCTGCGTCTTCCCCGTCCCGGCCCCAGCCGTGACGACCACGTCGGCGGCCGGCTCGACCACGGCCGCCAACTGATCCGGGGTGAGGCCGAGCAGGCGCTGCAGCGCTTCGGAGGTGAGCAACGGGACGGGAGCGGTCATGGTGAGATCAGCCGCCCCAACTCGACGGCGTGTAGCGCCAACACCAGGCCGCCGCCGGGCAGTATCCCGGGCAGCCACCCCGTGGCGGAATCGGAGGGAAATCGCCCTGCCGCGCCCCGGAGAGGATGCGTTCCACATGCGCCTGGGCGACGGCGTAGGCAGCGGGCGGTCCGGACAGGGAGTCTCCATCCAGCTCGGCCTCAAATGAGCTCAACTTGAGGGACCCCGGCTGCGCCTGGCGGATCTTCCAATAGAAACCTTCTGTCGGGTCTCCCATCTCCAAAGCTTGCGCCGCGCCAAGAGCATATAGCGGAAGCTGCAGCCGCCGCCCGTCGAGCAGATCACTGGCCGCCAGATGGCTCGAACCTGTCTTGTAGTCGATGATGCGCAACTCGCCCGCCTGGTTGCGGTCGACGCGATCGATGAATCCGCGCACACGGACCGTTCCCAGACCTGTTTCGAGCTTCAGCGGCGGCGCGCCGCCCAATCCGAAGGCGGCTTCGAGCCCGGCCGGAGTCCAACCCGGGCTGATCTCAGCCAAGGCCTCCACGGTGGCTTCGAGCATCGCCTCCAGATCCTGGCGCTCGACCCCCCAAAGCGGCGTAGGACGGAAACCATATCGCTGGGGCGCGTCGCGGAAGACGTCCTCGGCCGCCTGACTCAAGCTGCGTTTGACGGAGTCCAAGTCGGCCGGGTCGTCCGCCTCCGCGTAGGCTCGCTCCAAGATGGCATGTAACATGGAGCCCAGCTGGGCAGCGTCAAAACCCAGCTCGGGAGGCTCGTGCGGTTCCAATCCGAGCGCAACCGCAACCAAGAACTGATGAGGACATGCACCATAGGCTTCAAGCCGGCTGGGGCTCCAAACATGTTCGGGACCATACAAAGCGGCGAACTCATCGCTCTCGGACGACAAATCCCCCTCGTATGGGCCTGCCGCCTCAGGCTGTGAGCGAGCTGCCAGCACGTCACGCGCATGCTGGAGCTGCGCCCATCGCTCACCCAGGGAGGCAAGATAGTGTTCGGGAAGGCCGCCGCGCCGAACCCCCCAAAAGAGCACCTCCTGGACCGAGGCGGCATCCGCCAGCGGACGGGGCGACTCGGTGGAGATGCGGCGGACGGAATCGGGGCTGAGTTGCGCAACCGCTTCCCAGAACGGCGAGGCAAGCCAGGCTTCACCGTCGTCCGCCAGATAGGGCCGGGTTAGAAGCAGCCAGCCGTCGGCGCGCGTCACGGCCTGGTAGAAGAGGCCAGCTTGCTCGCGACCAAGCCTGGGCTCGAGGCCCAGATCATTCCGCACCTCGTCGGGCAGGAAGGGATCTTCGCGCTCGACCTGTGGCAGGAGACCTTCGGACAGCCCCAGAACTGCTACAGCCTGGTAGCGGACGCCGCGGGCTTCGAGCAAACGGAGCACGGTTACGGGCGGCCGATCCCAATCGGATTCTTCCTCGAATTCTGCTGCCTCCAGCAGACCGGTGAGTTGGCGCACGAACTCCGAATAGCCCAGCGCTTCGGGCTGCGCCAATTCATCTCCCAGGACCAGCGCCCGCAGAGAGGCCCTCAGCCTGGCCAGCGCGGCCTTGTCGCCGGCAGTCGTTTGATGAGCCGTGAAGCCGAGATCATCGATCAGGTCTTCCAGCCAACTCACCCAACCCCCCGGCGTCTGCGCGTCCGGGGGTCGGAGGCGCGCGGCGAGCTGACTCAGGCCCCGCTCAAGCCGGTCGGCCTCGGCCCCGCGGGGCGTGCCTTCGCCCGGCATATCGATGGCCTCCTCCGGCCCACCTGTCGGGGCATCGGCCCTGGCCAGACGCCCCAGAGCATCCCGCCAAGTCTCCAGCCCGCCCACGACCTGACCGAAGCGGCTGGCTGCCTCCAACAGGTGGCGATCGGTCGTCATCAACCCGAAACGTCCCAGGTCAAAATAAGGCGAATGCACTGCATCCAGGGTCAACCGCTGCGGCCAATCCAGTAGGGGTAAGGCAAGCAGGTCCAACAGCGCCACAACGCCGGGAGCAGACGTGAGCGGATCGCCGTGGGTGAATCTCAGGGGTACCCCAAATTCAGCCGCTGCGCGCCGCAGAAGCGGCCGGTAGCGGGCGGGGTCGGGCGTGACCAGGGCGCAGTCGCCCGTTGAGAGCTGATCGCGGCGAATGCGCGCTTTGAGCCAGCGCAGGGCCTCGCGCGCTTCTTCGATCGGCGATCGGGCTTCGATAAGCGCCAGTCGAGAAGACGCAGGCAAAGGATCTGCCCCCGATTCGAACAATCGCCTCTCCAAGGCGACCAGAGTCTTTTCCTGGCGTGGTCCGGCTGAGGACACGTCGAGTTGGAATTGGAGACCGGCCTCGAGGAGCCGATTCAAGGAGCGGGCAAATCGCCGGTGGGCCCTGCGCTGCATGCCCTCCGTTCCGGGCAGCGTCAAGCGCAGCTCGGGGACGGCGCCGGCCAGGGACACGAGAGCACGCAGCTGATCGCCCTCGAAGGAGTCAAACCCGTCCACAACGATCAGGGCCACATCGCTGAGGAGATGCGGTGCCGCATCCAAGGCGGCGCAGGCGCGGGCGTTGAGGCTCTCACTATCCACCCAGCCCGAGCGCTCAAGGCGGGCGCGGTAGGCGGCATGGATCTTCGCCAACTCATCCAGCTTCGCCTTCGATCTCCCTGGTCCCTTTCCGAGGGTTTCGGGCGGGACGCCAGCCTGATCCAGCTCGGCGATGGCCTCCGCCATCGCCTCCAGGAATCCCGGCCTCGGCACCAGAGGCATGTAATGCGGCAGCTCCCCGGCGGCAGCCACCGCCTGAATCGCCTGACGCAGGATCAAGCGCTGCACGGGCCCCGGGGCCACTGGGGAGAAGCTGCGAGCCCGCCCCAGGATCTCCTGGAACAGATCGCCGAAGGTCCCCACCCTGGCGCCGAGGGCGCCGCCGGCGCGACCCAGCCGCTGACGGTAGGCGGCCACGGCCAGCCGGCCGGGCGCGATGACCCAGATCGGCGATAAGGGCGAATCTCGGCGCACTTCGAGGATTCGGGCCAGAGTGCGTTGGGTCTTGCCGGAACCGGCCGGCCCGAGGCTGAGAGAGACGGTCAAACTGGACTTCCGCTGGGGCTCACTTTGTGAAAGACCTCACAATCCTGGTGCTGCCACATGCCGCACCCTTCCGTCTGGAGGCCAGTATACGGCGCCCGCAGCGCCGCCACAAAGAGGAATCGGAAAGCTTGTGGCGCGGCCGGGACTCAACCCTCACGCAAAGCAGCCGCGAAGCGCCGCACCGATAGGGGTTCACCACTGAGCAGCGTTTGCACCCGGAACAGGCGCCCCATCAAGAACAGGGTCGCCACGCCGGTCACGGCGAGCAGCGAAAGGCTGAAAACCAGCTGCCAGGCAGGGACGGCGGTCGACGTCATGCGCATCAGCATCGCCACGGGGGCCGAGAAGGGAAACAGGCTGAGCGCAACCGCGAACACGCCGTCGGGGGCGCTGACGATGCTCGTCCACAAGTAGATCGGGATCATCATCGGGGCGACAATCAGGAAGACCCAGGCGCGGCTGCCCTCCATGTCTGGTGCCAAGGCCCCCACGCCAGCCATCAGCGCCGAGTAGAGCAGAAACCCACCCAGGGCAAAGGGCACCACCAGGGCGCCTTCCAGGGGTGAAATCTGAAGCGCCTGCAGGGCACTCACAGTGCCCCCGCGCATGTTCTGGAGCCAAACGGACCCCATACCAAACCAGACGACATACTGGATCACGGTCAGCAAGCCCAGACCGATCATCTTGCCGAAAAGGAGCTGCCGGGGCCGGAGCGAGACGAGCAGGATCTCCAATGTTCGGTTGCTCTTTTCGTTGACAATGCTCTGAAGGAGAAAGCTCCCGCTGGTGAAGAGTGGGATCATGACGGCAATCGTGACCAAGAAGGGGAGCATGAAGTTGACAAAGTCGCCTGAGGTGCCCTCCGGGCTCAGATTGACAAACGCCGGCGATCCGCCCGGCCCAAACGGCCAGCGAGCCAGAGTCAGCTGGGCCTCGTCAGCGCTCGGGAGCAGGTTGCCGATCATGAGCCAGTTGACGGCGTTCATGTCCGGAGAACTGGTCGGGAGGCCCGGCGACACATAGGTCAGATCTCCCGTGTCCACGTAATCCTCAGGAACAATGATATAGGCGCGCAGATCGCCTGACTCCAGGGCTCTCTTCGCCTGCGCCTGGGAAGCGAATGCCTTGAAGTCGGAGGCCGAGAGCGGCGGGGGCACCCGCTGGATCAGGCCCCCTGGATCAACGTAGCCAAGGGCGCCCGTCGAGCCGCTGGACTCGGAAAGAGATTCCAAC
>Ga0307440_1000274_pt1 | contig 24942 bp, 27 predicted proteins | sample SalMarWE160410MG_FD_202150 | JGI IMG/M metagenome (GOLD analysis project Ga0307440, IMG submission 202150) | Salt marsh sediment microbial communities from the Plum Island Ecosystem LTER, Massachusetts, United States - WE1604-10 | ecosystem: Environmental > Aquatic > Marine > Intertidal zone >...
CCGCCTGCTCGAGGACTTCGATGCCTGAACTGGACGCCTGGACGTACGTCGTGGCCGTGGTGTGCGGCGGACTGGTCGGCGTGGATGCCGTCTCCTGGCCGCAGGTGATGATCTCCCGTCCCCTGGTGGCGGCCACGCTCGGTGGTGCCCTGCTGGGCGACCCGGGCGCCGGACTGATGGTCGGGGCCGTGCTCGAGCTCCTCGGCCTCCGCCATCCTCCGTTCGGTGCGGCCCGCTACCCGGACACGGGGCCGGCAGCGCTCGTGGCGGGGGCGGCGTTCGCGGTCTCGGGCGGTGGGGTAACGTCGCTGGCCGTGGCCGTGTCGGCCGGCTGGCTGCTCGGATGGGTCGGTGCTCACACCGTGCACCTGCTGCGCGGCCTGAACGGACGCCTGGTCGGCCAACCCGCCTCCCTGTCGGTCGCTCCCGGGCGGCTGGAGCGGCGTCAGCGTTTCGCCGTCGGCCTGGACTTCGCGCGCGGGGCACTGCTCACGGCGGCGTTCCTGGTGCCGGCCGAGCTCGTGGCCCGCGTGGTGCCGGCGTCGGCGGGCGGACTGGCGCCCCCCGTCGCGGCCGCCGTGCTCGCGGTCGTGGTGGGCGGTGCGGCCGGCGCGGCGGCCGGCGGACTGTTCGGTGGCCGGAGGGGGTGGCTTCTGCTGGCCGCGGGTGGACTGGCATCGGTGGTGGCTCTGGTGCTCGCATGAGGCTCGCGCGCAAGGACTTCGCGAGAGCCCTGGCCCGGACGTTCGCGGCGCAGGGTACCTGGAACTACGGGTCCTACATGGCCGGCGGCCTGGCGTTCTCCCTCCTGCCGTTGCTCGAGCGCATCCACGCCGGCGATCCGGTCGGGCTCAGGCAGGCCATGGACCGTCATCTGCGTCCGTTCAACGCGCATCCGTACCTGGTGCCCCTCGCCGTGGGGGCCCTGGCTCGCCTGGAGTACGAGGGTGAGGACCCGGAGAGGATCGAGCGCTTTAGGACGGCGCTGAGCAGCAGCCTCGGCGCCGTGGGCGACCGACTGGTGTGGCAGGCCTGGCGTCCGTTCTGGTTGCTGATCTCGGTGCTGGCGTACAGTTTGGGATTCGGGCCCTGGGCGGCGGTCCTCCTGTTCCTGTTCCCTTACAACGTGGGTCACGTGGTGCTTCGCGCGTGGGGCCTCCGACGCGGGTGGGAGGAAGGGCTCGGCGTGGGCCGGACGATCTCGGCGCCGTGGATCCGGCGAACGGCCCGCCTGCTGGCGGGGGTCGATGTCGTGCTCCTCGGGGCCGTCACGGTGGCCCTGGTCGCCAAGCTGCAGGGCGGCGGCCTGCCGCTCACCGGCCGTGCCGTGGCAGCCGCGGTGATGGCGGCCTCCGGGATCGCCTGGCCGAGCGTCGTGGGAGCGGTCACGGGCGCTCTGGCCGCGCTGGCGGGCGTCGTGGCCTGGTTGCCGGGTTGAGGGAGAGGACGTGACGAACACCATGCCGGAGATCGGGGGGGAGGGGATGCCTCGAGCGAGTCGTGAGGTGGCGATCCGTAACCGCAACGGGCTCCATGCGCGCCCCGCGGCGGCCTTCGTGAAGCTGGCCTCCCGCTTCCGTTCCGAGATCCTCGTGTCCCGGGACGACCTGGAGGTGAACGGCAAGAGCATCATGGGGGTGCTCATGCTCGCCGCCGAGCCCGGGGCCGTGCTCACCATCCGCGCGGTGGGCGAGGACGCCGAGCGGGCCGTGGACGCTCTCGTGCGGCTGGTGGCCGAGGACGAGGGCGAGCCGGATCCGTTCGAGGACCCCGACGACCTCGAGGACGCCATCCCATGAACCGGCATCTTCAGGGCATCGGTGCTTCGGCGGGCCGCGTCCTGGGTCGGGTGCGCTTCGTGCGCCTCACCGTCCCGCCCGTGGCCCACAGGACGATCGCCCCGGAGGACGTGCCGTCCGAGCTGGTCCGTTTCGAGGAGGCGAGGCGCTGGGCGGTGGACCGCACCCGGGCCCTGGCCGAGCGGACCCGGGAACGAATGGGGGAGGTCGAGGCCCAGGTCTTCGACCCGCAGGTCCTCATGCTGGAGGACCCCGACCTGGTGGAGGGGACGCGGGCCTACATCCGCGAGAACTACCTGTCGGCCGAGCGGGCCTTCGATTGGCGGCTCCTGGAGATCCGCTCGCGCTTCCTCGATTCGGTGCACGCCATGGTGCTGGACCGGATAGCGGACCTGCAGGACATCCGCTTCCGCGTCCTGTCCAGGCTCGAGGGCGTCTCCGACACGATGCCGTGGGAGGATGGCGGAGAGCCGGCCGTTCTCGCGTTCCACGACCTCATGCCCAGCGTCGCGGCGCGACTGGAGCCGGAGGGTGTGTTGGGGCTCCTCACCTCCGCGGGCTCGCGGACGTCGCACAGCGCTGTTCTCGCACGGTCGATCGGTATTCCCGCCGTGGTCGGCCTCGGCGAACGACTCGACGAGATCGAGGATGGCACGACGATCATCATGGACGGCTCGACGGGACGCATCGTGGTCGATCCCGGCCGCGACGCGGTCGAGGGCTACCGTCGTTTGGTAGCCGAAGACAGCACGCGCCGGGCCCGCATCGAGGCGCTGGCGCAGCGGCCGGCCGTCACCACCGACGGCGTGCGACTCACGCTGCGTGTGAACCTGGACCAGCCCGACGAGGTCCTCGAGGCGACTCGCGTCAACCCGGAGGGCGTCGGCCTGTTTCGGTCGGAGTTCCTGGTGATCGGGCGTCGGACGATACCGACGGAGGAGGAACAGTACCGAGCCTACCGGAAGGTCGTGGAGGCCTTCCCGGAGCACCCGGTCACCCTGCGCACCTTCGACATCGGCGGCGACAAGTTCCCGATTTTCCTGGACGCGCCGTCCGAGGCGAACCCGTACCTGGGCTGGCGGGCGATCCGGGTGTGCCTGGACCGTCCCGATCTGTTCCGGAACCAGCTGCGGGCGGCGGTCCGCGCCGGGGAGCACGGGCGCATGCGACTCCTGCTCCCGTTCATCGTCTCGGTGGACGAGGTCCGCCGGACGCGCGACCTGCTGCGCGAGGTGTGCGACTCGCTGGACCTGGCCGCGAGCGGCTGGGGCATTCCGCTCGGGGTCATGATCGAAACGCCGGCCGCGGCGGAGATCGTGGACCTGATCGCTCCCCACGTCGACTTCCTCAGCCTGGGCACCAACGACCTCACCCAGTACGTCGTCGCCGTGGACAGGGGCGCTGCGCACCTGGCCGACCGCTACGAACCACTGCATCCGGCGCTCATGCGGATCTATCGGCGGCTGCGGGACAGCGCCGACGAGCACGGACTCGAGCTCGGCGTGTGCGGGGACCTGGCCACCGACCCGGTCGGGCTGGCGGCTCTCCTGGGGATCGGCTACCGGACGTTCAGCCTGCCACCGTACGTGTTCCCCGAGGTCAGGGAGTGGATCGCCGCCGTGTCGGTCGCGGAGCTCGAGGCGATCGCGGAGGAGACGGCGGGGGCGGAGACGGCCGGGGAGGTGCGGGTGCCCTTCCTACGCTACATGGAGGCCGCCGTGCCCTCCGGGGCGGTCCCAACGGGGCTGCTGTCCCGCCCGGAATGAAGCGCCCGCGCGCCTTGTCCGGTACGGGGTCCCGGGGTAGCTTCCCTAGCTTCGCGAGCCTGCCGGATGGCCCGCTCCCGAGCAGCAGCAGGGGCCGGGCGCCGACGAGTCTCCACACGACATCCAGGAAGCCGACGAGGGCCATGTGAGTTCCTCGAAAAGTCATCATTTCTTCACCTCGGAGTCCGTGACCGCGGGCCATCCGGACAAGGTCGCCGACCAGATCTCGGACGCGGTCCTCGACGCCATGCTGACGGAGGACCCGGACGCCCGCGTGGCGTGCGAGACCCTGGTGACCACAGGCCTGGCGCTCCTGGCCGGAGAGGTCACGACCAGCGCCTATGTTCACCTCCCCGACGTCGTTCGCGACACGATCAGGTCGATCGGCTACGACGACCCCAGGATCGGCTTCGCGGCCGGCACCTGCGCCGTCCTGACGTCCATCGACAAGCAGTCGCCCGACATCGCCATGGGCGTGGACCGCGGAGGCGCCGGGGACCAGGGCATGATGTTCGGCTACGCCACGGACGAGACGCCCGAACTCATGCCGCTTCCGATCTCCCTGGCTCACCAGCTCACGCGCCGCCTCGCGACCGTTCGGCGTGACGGCACCCTCCCGTGGCTCCGGCCGGATGGGAAGGCGCAGGTCACGGTCGAGTACGACGACGGCCAGCCGGTCCGGGTGAGTACGGTGGTCGTGTCCGCGCAGCACACGACGGAGCCGGACGACGCCACCATACGCGAGGGCATTCGTTCGTGCGTCATCGACCCGGTCCTCCCCGGTGGCATGGTCGATCCGGACGCGCTCGTGTGCCACATCAACCCGACGGGCCGGTTCGTGATCGGCGGGCCGCAGGGCGATGCGGGCGTGACCGGGCGCAAGATCATCGTGGACACCTACGGGGGCGTGGGCTCGCACGGCGGCGGAGCCTTCAGCGGCAAGGACCCCTCGAAGGTGGACCGCTCGGCGAGCTACGCTGCCCGTTGGGTCGCGAAGAACCTGGTCGCGGCAGGCCTCGCCCATCGGGCCGAGATCCAGATCGCCTACGCGATCGGCGTGGCGGAACCCGTGTCGGTCATGGTCGACAGCTTCGATACGGGCGAGGTCTCCGACGAGGACCTCGTCCGCGTGGTGGAGAGCGTGTTCGACCTCCGGCCGGCGGCGATCATTGCCGAGCTGGACCTCAAGCGTCCCATCTACCGGCGGACGGCCGCCTACGGACACTTCGGGCGTCAGCCGGAGGCCGACGGCGGCTTCAGTTGGGAGCGCACGGACCGGATGGACGCGCTGCGCGAGGCCATCTGACGGAGGGGCGTCCATGGCGTGGCTCGACCGCTTCGTGCGGGACGTCACGCCGCGGATCGACATAGAGACTCGAGGCAGGAGAGGGATTCGATGAGCGAGCGGAGTTCCAGGACCCAGGTCCAGCACGATATTGCCGATCCGGGGCTGGCCGAGAAGGGTCATCGCCGGGTCGAGTGGGCGGAGCGCTTCATGCCGGTCCTCGGTCAGATCCGGGAGCGCTTCGAGCGCGAGCGGCCGCTGGAGGGCGTTCGGCTCTCCGCCTGCCTGCACGTGACGACCGAGACCGCGAACCTCATGCGCACCCTCAAGGCGGGCGGCGCCGATATCGTGCTGTGTGGCTCGAACCCTCTCTCCACACAGGACGAGGTCGCGGCGTACCTGGTCGAGGAGTGCGGCATCGGAGTGTTCGCCGTGTGCGGCGAGGACGACGACAGGTACTACGACCACGTTCGCGCGGCGCTGGCGCACCGTCCACAGCTCACCATGGACGACGGGGCCGACCTGGTGGGCTCCCTCCACATGATCGCGCTCGAGCGCTTCGACGACCTGGCCGGTCCGGTTCGCGAGTGGGCCGTGGGGCTGGATCCGGAGGACCGGCGCTCCCTGGTGGAGGATGTGACGGGCTCCACCGAGGAGACGACGACCGGCGTGATCCGTCTGCGGGCCATGGCGGCCGACGGGGTCCTGCGCTTCCCGGTGATCGCCGTTAACGACAGCCACACCAAGCACCTGTTCGACAATCGCTACGGGACGGGTCAGTCCACGCTGGACGGGATCCTCCGGAGCACCAACATCCTCCTGGCGGGCTCGACGGTCGTGGTGGCCGGCTACGGATGGTGCGGTCGCGGCGTGGCCGTTCGGGCGCGCGGCGCCGGGGCGCACGTCATCGTGACCGAAGTCGACCCGTTGCGTGCTCTCGAGGCGTCCATGGACGGCTTCCGGGTGCTCCCGATGGCCAAGGCCGCGCCGGAGGGGGACCTGTTCATCACGCTGACCGGGGACACCGGGGTGATCCGCGAGGAGCACTTCCGGGCCATGAAGGACGGAGCGATCGTGGCCAACGCCGGGCACTTCGACGTCGAGATCGACGTCGACCGGCTCGAGGAGATCGCCGAGGAAGGCCCGCGGCTGCTGCGAGACCTGGCCGAGGAGTACGTCGTGGACGGCCGCCGGATCGTCCTCCTCGCCCGGGGTCGGCTCATCAACCTGGCCGCCGCCGAGGGCCATCCGGCCAGCGTCATGGACATGTCGTTCGCGAACCAGGCGCTCGCGGCGGAGTATCTGCTCAGCGATGCCGGGCGAGTCCTGGACGACCAGGTTCACCGGATCCCGCTCGATATCGACCGCCGGATCGCGGAGCTCAAGCTCCGGGGCCAGGCGATCGAGATCGACTACCTGACCGAGGAGCAGAAGCGCTACCTCGCGTCGTGGCATCTGGGCACCTGACGCACGGGTGCTCGTCACTCGGACGGACGGGGCGGACGCGGGGAGGATCCATGGGGGAGCCGATGCACGAAGTCACGGTCGCGAGCCTCGGGCTGGACAAGGCCTCGAACACACCGGTCGTGATTCTCAAGGAGAAGGAGGGCGACCGCGTCCTCGCCATCTGGATCGGTCCAGGCGAGGCGAGCGCCATCGCCATGAAGCTCGCCGGAATCCAGTTCTCCCGCCCCCTGACGCACGATCTCCTGAACACGGTGGTGCGGGGGCTGGGAAGCGAGCTGGTGCGGGTGCTGATCACCAAGGTCGTCGAGAACACCTACTACGCCAGCCTCATCTTCCGCCGGGACGGCGAGCTCATCTCGATCGACTCGAGGCCCAGCGACAGCATCGCGCTGGCCCTGCGAGCCGAGGCGCCCATTTTCGCGGACGAGGATCTGCTCGAGCTCACGGCGCTGGAGATCGAGGAGGCGGACTTCGAGCCGGGGGAGGCGGAGGCCGAATTCCTGGCCACCGGCGGCCAGACCGCCGAGCCCGAGACGACGGGCGCCGAGGAGGGTCCCCGGGGGGAGGGTCTCCGGGAGTACCTGAAGGGGCTCAACCCGGAGGATTTCGGACGATTCACGCCTTAGGGCGCCCGGCCGAAGCGATGAGCTGTGTGGATCGGCCTCCAGCGGGGGCCGTGCGGAGGTTGGCAGTGGCGATCGCCGCCTTCGGGGCCCTTGTGATCGGGGGAACGGTGGCGCCCCGAGCCGTGCTCGCTCAGCAGGCCAGCGCCATCCTCCACGGCCGCATCGTGCTGGGCCGGGACTCGGTCCCGGTGTCCGGCCAGCCCGTCATGCTGCACGGGATCACCGGCGACAGCGGGGCGGCGCTGGACAGCGCCGTGACCGATCGGAAGGGCGCCTTCACCTTCACCCTCCAGGGGGATACGGCCCGCACCGTGTTCCTCGTCGCGGTCCGCTACGACGACGTGCTCTACTTCGGCGATCCCATTCGGGAGGTGTCGCCCCCGGAGCCGTACGTCGTCCAGGTGTTTCCATCGCGTTCGATCCCCCGTCCGGACACCGTGCCCCTGACTCGCAGGAGCCTCGTGATCACCTACGAGGGTGGCGGGGCGCGCGTCCTGGACGCGATCCAGCTCGACAACGCGGGAGACACGGCCCTCGTGGCGTCGGGGTCGGGCGCGGGCGCGTGGCGCGTGGCGCTGCCCCAGGGTGCCGAGGACCCCCGGGCCCTGTCGGGGGACATGTTCCCCGGTGGGATCCAGTTCCAGAGCGGCTTCGCGCTCCTCGAGCCCTCGCTGCGGCCGGGCACCTCGCAGGTCCTGATCCAGTATCGACTCCCCTCTGACAGGGCGCCGTCGCTCACGCCGGTCCACCCGGTCCAGCGGCTGGAAGTGCTGTGGAGCGGAACGGATCGGGATCTGATCGGGGCGGGCTTCCAACCCGCCGAGCCCGTGTCTTTCCACGGCGACACGTACCGAGCGCTGGTCGCCAGCTTCGTACCCGCCGGCACCAGTCTCACCATGGCCCTCACCGGCGGATCTTCGAAGACGGTGGCCTGGCTGTTCATCCTGACGGGCCTCCTGCTGGCGGCGGCCGCTTACGTGACCTGGCGGCGGACCGGTGGTCGGGGCACGGGCGGGGGGACCGTCGCGCTGGCGATCCTCCTCGTCCTGGGACCGTGGAGCCGCGCGAACGCCGCGGAACGACCCTGCTGTCGGGACGCGCCCCGCCAGGATTCCTTCCAACTCCAGGACGACCTCGGGCGCACGGTTCGGCTCGCGGCTCCGCCGCGGCGCATCGTGTCCCTGGTGCCCGCGATGACCGAGCTCCTGTTCGCCGTGGGGGCGGGGAACCGGCTGGTGGGCAGGACGCGCTATGGTGTCCACCCTCCGGAGGCCCGGAGCGTCCCCTCCGTGGGCCAGGGCGTGCATCCGTCGGTGGAGACGGTCGTGGCGCGCCACCCGGATCTCGTCCTCGTGTACGCGGGTTCGGGCAGCCGTGCGGTCGTGAGGGAGCTGGACGGACTGGGCGTGCCGTCGCTGGCGGTGCGACACGACGACTTCGCGGACCTGTACAGGAACATCGGCCGACTGGGGCTCCTCACGGCTCGTCCGCTGGCCGCCCGGGCGTTGGCCGCCCGCATCCGCTGCGAGCTCCGAACGGTGGCACGGGCCAGCGCGCGCTGGCCGCGCCGCTCGGTGTACCTGGATGTGTGGGAGGATCCGCCCTACACGGTTGGCTCGGGCAGCTATCTGGACTCGCTCATTCGCGTAGCGGGCGGACGCGACGTGTTCGGGGACCTGCCGCAGGCGTCCCCGAGGGTGAGCCTCGAGGCCATCGCCGCGCGGGACCCCGACGTGGTCATCGTGCCTCGCAGCGTCCGGGGCCGCCTGGACCCGAGCCGCCGGCCGGCGTGGCGAGCGATACCTGCCGTGGCCGCCGGCCGTGTTCGGGAGGTGGACGGAGACCTCATCGATCGGCTCGGGCCTCGAGTGGGGGAGGCGGCCGGTGCCCTGGCCGCGGCGATCCACCCGGAGCTGGCCGGGGACCCGTCGGTCAGCGATCCGGCGCGTGCTTGCGGCGGAATCGGCCCTCCCGGCGGGAATTTGGGCCGGGCTCGGGACGACTCCGGCGGGAGGATCTGAGGCGGCCCGTGCCCATCGTCATGACCCGGGCCGTGGTGCTGCAGACCTACGCTTACAGCGACACCAGCAAGATCCTGCGTCTCATGACGCGGGAGCACGGTCCGCGTTCGGCCATCGCCAAGGGTGCCCGCCGTCCGGGGAGCCGCTTCGGAGGGCTCATCGAGCCCTTCGCCGAGGGAATGGCCACGCTGTACATGCGCGAGGGCCGCGACCTCCACACCCTCTCCGCGTTCGACCTCGTCCGGGAGCGACAGGCCCTCGGCCGCGACCTGGAGCGGTTCGCGGGTGCTTCGGTCCTGTGCGAGGTCGTCATGCGACTGGCGCCCGAGCACCGGGATGATCGGTTGTTCGGGGCCCTGGTGCGTGGTCTCGACGAGCTCCTGGCCGCCCCCCGGGAATCGGTCGAGGGCACGGCGCTGCGCGCCATCTGGCGACTGGTGGCGGTCCTCGGCTTCGCTCCCGATCCGGCGCGCTGCGCGACGTGCGGTCGGCCGCTGGCGAGGGGGCAGGGGGCCCGCTTCGACTTCGGGGCCGGGGGCCTGGTGTGCGCCTCCTGCGGAGGGCAGGGACCCCACCTCGCGCCCGAGGAGGTCGGGGTTCTCCGGAGCCTCCTCGCCCGAGGCGAGCCACCGGCCCGACCCGGGCGCCGTCACCGCCGACTCGTGGCCGACTTCATCCGCTACCACGTGGCCGAGGGCACGCACCTGCGGTCGCTGGCGTTCCTGGAGCGAGGGGAGGGGGGCGCGTGAGGGCCTTCGTCATCGGGACGGCGGGCCACGTCGACCACGGTAAGACCACGCTCGTCAGGGCCCTGACCGGAGTGGACACGGACCGGTGGCGCCAGGAGAAGGAGCGGGGCCTCACCATCGACCTCGGCTTCGCGCGGCTGCCGACGGGGGAGGGCAGCGACCTGGAGGTCGGGATGGTGGACGTGCCCGGCCACGAGGACTTCGTCAAGAACATGCTGGCCGGCGCCACCGGAATCGACCTGCTGCTCCTCGTGGTGGCGGCCGACGAGGGACCCATGCCGCAGACGCGTGAGCACCTGGTGATCGCGCGTCTGCTCGGCGTGAAAGCCGGGGTGGTGGCGCTCACCAAGGTGGACCGGGTCGAGCCGGAGTGGCAGGAACTGGCCGCCGAGACGGTGCGGGACGAGCTCCGCCTCGTCCTCGGACGCAACGACTGGCCGGTGATCCCGGTGTCGCCGGTGGCATCGACAGGCGTCGAGGAGCTGCGCGAAGCGCTCGTGTGCCGTGCCGGTTCGCTGGACCCGCGGCGGCAGGACGATCTGTTCCGCCTCCCGGTAGACCGGGCGTTCAGCGTCAGGGGAGCGGGCACCGTGGTCACGGGCACGACGTGGAGCGGTCGCGTGCGGGTCGGAGACGACGTCCGGCTCCTGCCCGGCGGGACCACGGCCCGCGTCCGCACCCTCCAGGTTCACGGCGAGGACCGCGAGGAGGTCGGACCCGGCCGGCGGTGCGCCCTGGCGCTGGTGGGCGTCGACGCTGACGCGGTCCCCCGTGGCACCGTCGCGGTCGTGGGCGCGGGCTGGTCGGAGGCCGCCGTGATCGGCGCCCACCTGACCATCCCCTCCTGTCTCGATCGGTCCATCGAGCCGGGTCAACGCGTGCGGGTCTTCCTGGGGACGCGCGAAGTCATGGCTCGGGTCGACCCCGCCGACGGGACGCTGGAGCCGGGTGCAGAGGGTTGGGCGAGGCTTCGTCTGGAGCGGCCTCTCGTGGCTCGCACGGGTGATCGCTTCGTGGTCCGATTCTACTCTCCGGTGGCCGTGGTCGCCGGCGGGCGCGTCGCCGAGGTCGATCCTCCCGGAGACTGGCGGAGCCGGACGGACCGCTGGCTGGGGCTCCTGGAGGGCGAGCCGGCGACGTCCCTGGCCGCCGCGACGGCCCTGCGGGAGGGTCGGGGCCTGACGGCCGTCGAGGCGCCTCTGCTGACCGGCCTGGCGCCGGCCGAGGTGACCCGGGCCGCGGAGCGGGGGCCGGAGGTCCTCCGCGTGGGCGATCGCTGGTTCGCCGCCCACACCGAGGAATCCTGCAGAGCGGCGCTGCTGGAGGGCCTGGCGGAGCTCCATCGGAAGGCGCGACGCACCCGCGCCGCCTCCCTGGCCGCGCTGCGGCGGCGGGTGGAGGCGAGTTTCGCCGGGCCGCTAATCGACCACTGCATGGCGACGCTCGTCCGGGCCGGCGAGGTCGTCGTGGAAGGGCCCAGGGTGAAGCTCCCGGGCCATCGCGTACAGCTCACATCCGCCGAGGAGCAGGCCCGGGAGGCCATCGTGCGAGCCGTCGAAGCCGGAGGGCTCGAGCCTCCCATGGTAGCCGATCTATCGGAGGGCGCCGGTGGGGACGCGGGGCTCCTCCACGACCTCCTGGGGCTCCTCGTCGAGGACGAGCGCGTCGTGGCGGTGAACCCGGACCTGTACGTGTCCCGTGGAACGGAGCGGGAGCTGCGCGAGCGTGTGCGTCGCGTCCTGGCCCGCACCACTCCGGCCCAGGCGTCCGAGTTCAAGGAGGCCCTGGGCGTCAGCCGCCGCTACCTCATCCCGTATCTCGAGTACATGGACGCCGAGGGGGTGACCCGGAGGACGTCCGAGGGCCGGGTGCCCGGCCCCGCGCCTCAGTCGAGGTGATACAGGAAGCAGCCGCAGTTTTCGCACACGTCGAGGCCCTCGTTCCGCTCGATGTCCGAGGCCCAGGCCGTCGGCACGGCCATGAAGCAACCGTAACAGATTCCGCCGACGACGGGCACGACCATCCGGTCACGGGCGCCCTTCAGGCGCTCGTAGCGGTTGCGGACACCCGTCTCGAGCCGGTCTTCGAGCTCCCCCAGCTTCTCGTCGATCCGAAGGACCGCCTCGTCGGGCTCGATGTCGAAGAGCTCGGACTCCATTCGGCCCAGGTCCTGCTCCGCGAGAGCCGCGCGCTGCGACCGGAGGTCCTGCATCTCCAGGAGGATCTCGAGCTGCGCATGCACGGGCTCAGGCTCCCCTGGTTTCGAGGAGCTCCATGAACTCCTCCGGGCTGTCGAGCTCGTCCAGGTGCTCGGCGATGTCCGCCTCCTTGCTGAACTGGGCGATCTTCCCGAGGACCGGGAGATACTGGTTGGACACCTCGAGAGGGGGGGCGACGATGAGGAAGATGTGGTGGACGGGCTTCCCGTCGATGGCCTTGAAGTCCACACCCTCTTTCTTGCGACCGAAGGCCACCCGGAGCCGGTTCACCACCAGCGAGCGGCAGTGGGGGATGGCGATCCCGCGTCCGATGCCGGTCGAGCCCAGGTTCTCCCTTCGCTTGAGCATCTTGAACAGAATGCCCTCGGACTTCTCGTCGAGGTCCAGTAGACCTACGAGCTCCTTGAGCACGTCGTCTTTCGTGTCGCCCTCGAGCTCCAGACGGATGGCCTCGGGGCTGAAGAAATCACGCAGCTGCATCTATCGACTCCTCCCCACTGGGGCGCGCTATGCGTTCACGGATCCTCCCCGGGGAACGGGTCGCGCCCGTCCCGGGACCGAGCCAGTATATTCCGGTGCCAGAAAGGGTGTCAAAGGCGCGGGGGACGCCGACCCCGGTTCCGGTGCGGCCCGCAGGACGCTCCCGGACGAGGCGAGACCGGCTCTGGCGTGGGTCCCGCCAGCGACCCAGCTTGGGTGAACATGCAGGAAGTGCACCGCTTCTCGGGTCTTACAGGAGCATGACGGTTCGACGAGAGCGTCTTCGCGAGCTGCTGGATGGTCTCGCGCGCGGTGAGATCTCGCGCGAGGAGCTCCTCCGGGTCCTGGACCGGGACCCGGTGGAGCGTCTCCCGTTCGCGGTCTTGGACCATCATCGATCGCTGCGCCTCGGGCATCCCGAGGCGATTCTCTGCGAGGGGAAGTCGACGGAGCAGGTGATGGAGATCGCCCGGCGCATGGCGGACCGGGGCGAGGGCTTCCTGGCCACCCGGGCGGGGCACGACGTTCTGGACCGGCTCGAGCGAGCCTTCCCGGAGCTGGAGGTCTCGCGTCCGGGCCGTATCGCCCATCTGCCCGCCGCGGACGGACACCGTCCGCGAGTCCTGGGGACGGTGCTGGTCGTGTCGGCCGGCACGGCCGACATCCCGGTGGCCGAGGAGGCGGCGTTGACGGCGAGGGCACACGGAAATCCAGTCGAATTGCGCTACGACGTCGGCGTGGCCGGGCTCCATCGGATCCTGGAGGTGCGGGACGAGCTGCAGGAGGCCGCCGTCGTCATCGTGGTCGCGGGCATGGACGGGGCCCTGCCCTCGGTGGTGGGCGGCCTGGTGGGCACGCCCGTCGTGGCGGTGCCGACCAGCACCGGCTACGGTGCGGCGGCGGGCGGCGTGGCGGCGCTGCACGCCATGCTGTGCTCGTGTGCCCCGGGAGTGTGCGTGGTGAACATCGACAATGGATACGGGGCGGGCTGCGCGGCCACCCGCATCAACCAGTCGGCCCTGGCTCGGGCCGACGTCGCCGGGGACGGCTGACTTGAAGCGTCCCGGCTGGTGGCCCGCGAACCTGTGGTTCTCCGGCGGCGCCGACGGAGCGCCTGTGAGCGGCGGAGGGCCGAGGCTACCCGAGCGCGCGCCCACGCGCATGGCGAGCGATCCGGGCCGGGAGCCGCCGGCCCGCAGCTTCCTGCGAACGCTGCTCGCCATGTTGGGCGCGGAGCGTGCGTCCGTGTGGGTCTACCGCCGGGACGAGGGGACGTGGAACGTGGAGCGCGAGGTGTGCTCCGAGGACGGGCTCCGGCCGGAGGGCGGTGGTCCGGTGCCGGCGGAGGGGCACCCCTTCACGTGGGCGCTTCGCGAGGGCCTCGTGCTCCAGCTCCCCTCCGAGCGGTTGGGATCCATGGCGCCGGGAAGCGGGTGGACGTTGCTCGGCGTGGTCCCGGGTAGCCGCCGTGCCCTGTCGCTCGAGTTCGTGGGCTCGCCGCCCGCGGCCGCGCGTCGAGGACTGGAGGCGGCCCTCTGCCACCTGGCCGACCTCGAGCGGGCTGGATACCTGCGACCGACCTGAGTTCTGGAACCGCGGGATAGATCCCCGGATCCTTCCGGGGGGGCGCGTGTATCCGGTGAGCGAGAGGCGGGTCGGCATCTGGATGCGTGCCCGCCGGATGATTGACAACCTGGGGGCGACCAGGCTTCGACGTGAGCGTCGGAAGTCGTGGGAGCGTGCCGAGGTGCTCGGGTCCTCGTTAAACACCGGGAAACGCTTTAACTGCCAACGACAACTTGGCACTGGCTGCGTAACTTAACGTAGCCCGTCTTCCGATCGGCCGGGCCCGAGGCGGGTCGGTAGACGACGACGTATCGGGCTGGTCCTGGACGTAGGCCTCGAGCGTTCTGGACGAGAGGGCGAGAGCCTCTTCGTGGCTGGCCGATGATGGGTCGCCTGCGGACCCGGATCCGGCGAGATTTCGAGCGCAGGCTACGCACGTAGAGACCACGTCGGATGGGTTCGCGGACGCGGGTTCGATTCCCGCCGCCTCCATGCTTCCGTGATGCCGCCGACCGGCGACATCACGGAATTTTTTTTCATCGACGTCAGGACACGCCTTTACCCACTCTCCAGGCCGGGCCGCCAGGTCCCGCTTCGGCGGTCGCCGGAACCGTGCAGGCAGGAGGTACACGTGCTCGAGGATCTCAAGCAGAAGCTGAACGACGAAGCCGAGCAGCTCCTCCATGAGCTCAACGTCACGCTGCCGGCCGAGATCGAGAAGGCCGTCGCCCAGGGCGACCTGCGGGAGAACTCCGAGTACTCGGCCGCCCTCGACCGTCAGCAGTTCGTGCAGGCCCGCCTCGGCTACATCTCGAGACGCATGTCGGAGCTCACCGAGCTAGACCTGGAGACGATCCCCGACGATCGCGTGGGCTTCGGCTCGCGCGTCCGGGTTCTGGACCTCTCCGACGAGGTCGAGGAGGTCTTCACCCTGGCGTTCGGGGACTTCATCGACTTCGAGAACTCCGAGATCTCCATGGCCTCGCCGATCGGCAAGGCCCTGCTCGGGAGCTTCGAAGGGGAGGAGGTGTCCGTGTCCACGCCCGGCGGCCAGCTGCGCTATCGGATCGTGGAGGTGACCACGATTCACGAGTTGGCCGACGAGGACGGCGACTCCTCTGACTAGAAGACCTTGACCGGCGGGATGTACTTCTTGGGGTGTTCCCGGACGTCGGCCAGCATGGCGTTGAGGTCGACCAGCGACTTGAGGACCTGCTCGTAGAGGGAGTCCGAGACCACGGCCCTCCCCATGCTGCCTTCGCCGCGCACCAGCTTGCCCAGTAGCTCGTTGGCCCGCGCGGCCGCCCCGTGCAGCTCGGCGTAGAGAGAGTCCGACGCCACCATCCGACCCAGCGTGCCCTGGCCCGAGACCACCCGGCTCGTCAGCGTGTCCAGCCCCGCTGTCAGGCCGACGAGGTTGCCGTAGAGCGTCGAGTCCGTGAGGAGCTGCCCCAGGGCACCCTGGCCGGCGTTCACGCGGCGCAGAAAGCGGTCCAGGGACAGGCTCAACCGGGACACGTTGCCGTACAGGGAATCGTCGACCAGCATGCGGCCCAGGCTTCCATGGCCGGCCAGTATCTCCCTGGTGATGGAGTCGAGCCTGGCCGCGAGCTCACCCAGTCCGGTCACCGCGTCCGAGCCCTTCCGCAGGATGGCCTGGTAGTCCAGGGGCTCCGAGGCCGGCAGCGTGTCTCCCTGCTCGAGGATCCGGCTCCCCTCCGACCCCGGTTCGATGTCGATGACCCGATCCCCGAGGAGGCCCTGGGTCCGGACCCTGGCCTTCGAGTCCGCGCGAATCTGCTCCTGGACCTCGCGGTTCACCGCCAGCCACACGGCCACGGCCTCCCCCGTCCGCGCGCGTTGAGCCGGCGCCAGCCACTCGACCCGATCCACCTGTCCGACGTTCTGGCCGGCGAGCTGGACGGCCGCTCCCGGGACCAGCCCCTCGGCCGATCGCATGAGCGTGACCATCTCGTAGCGGCGCCCGAACACGTGCCCCACCTGGCCGATGTAGAAGGTACCCACGGCCAGGATGGCGAGTCCGACGAGGAGCAGGATGCCCACCCTGAGCTGGTCCCAGGTCACCGCGCGCGACCGCCTCATCGTCGGCCCCCCGGAAGACGCCGATCCACGTGCGGGTCGGACCGCCGGTCAGCGAAGAAATTCACGCACATACTCGTCATCCGAGGCACGCATGGCCTCCGGTGTTCCGATGAACACGATGCGCCCCTCGTGAAGGAGAGCACTCCGATCGGAGATCGTGAACGCCGAGCGGATGTCGTGCGTGACGAAGACCGCGCTCACGTTCATCTCCCGTCTCAGCTTCAGGATCAACTCGTTGATCGTCCGGGTCGTGATCGGATCGAGTCCCGTGGTCGGTTCGTCGAACAGCAGCAGTTCCGGCTCGTGGGCGATGGCGCGCGCGATGGCCACCCGCTTCTTCATGCCCCCGCTCAGCTGCGCGGGCAGGAGCTCTCCCACCTCGTCCGGGTCCAGATCCACGAACGTCAGGACCTCGCGCACCCGCTCCCGGATGGCCTCCTCGGAGAGCTCGGTGTGCTCCTCGAGCGGGAAGGCCACGTTATCGTACACGGGAAGGGAGTCGAAGAGCGCCGACGCCTGGAACACCATGCCCATGCGCCGCCGAAGCGACAGCACCTCATCGAGAGGGGCCTCCGTCACGTCCACGCCCCGCACCAGGACGCGCCCCGACTTGGGCAGGGTCAGGCGCAGGATGAGTCGGAGGATGGTGGACTTCCCGGCGCCCGAACCGCCCAGGATGCTGAACGCCTCGCCCGCCTGGAGCACGAACCCGACCCCATCGAGCACGATCTTCTCCCCATAGGCGAGCGTGACGTCGGTCAGCTCCACCTCCGGCGCTCCAGCGTCCGGCGGCTGCGCGGGAGTCACTTGATCAGCGCGGCGATGATGAGCTGGGTCAGGATGTAGTCCACCGCCAGGACGAGCACCGAGGCCGTCACCACGGTGCGCGTCGTCGCCCGGCCCACGCCCTCGGTGCCACCCGAAGTGCGCAGCCCGAAGTAGCAGCCGGTGAGTGCCATGATGCCTCCGAACACCAGCGGCTTGACCAGCCCCCCGAACAGGTCCACCGGGATGAAGCGGAACAGGAAACCGTTCTCGGCGAGCGTGAGGTACACCGAGCGGAAGTAGAGTTCCGCGGTCAGGTGGAGCTTGGCGAGCGCGATGATGGCGCCGCCCAGGATGGCCACCACATCCGTCACCAGTGTCAGGACCGGCATCATGACGATGCCGGCCAGCAGCCGGGGCACGACGAGCTTGCGCACGGGATCCACGCCCATCGTGGTCAGGGCGTCGATCTGCTCGGTCACCCGCATGGCTCCCAGCTGCGCGGCCATGCCCGATCCGGCCCTGCCCGTCACCATGAGGGCCGTGAGGACCGGTCCCAGCTCGCGGATCGTGCTCGCGCCGACCAGGCGGCCGATGTAGATGGTCGCCCCGAACTGCCGCATCTCGACGGCGGATTGGAGCGCCAGCACCATGCCGGTGAACAGTCCCGTCAGCACCACGATCCCCACCGACGAAACGCCGATCGTGTCCATCTGCTGGACCAGGTCCCGCAGGTAGAAGGGTCGGCTGACCGCCCCACGAGCGGCGTGGGCGAGGAGCACGAAGTACTCCTGCGTCCGCAGTGCCCACCCCTTGAGAAGGTCGTCGATCCAGCGGCCGACGCGCCGTGGACCGGAGCTGGATTCCATGGAGAGGTTCCTTTGACACTCCGGAGAGATCGTCCGTATGTTCGCCGCCGGTCGCGGCCGTGAGATCCCGTTGGGCCCGGATCGCGCCGGAGGTTACGCCTCGTCATCGGGCCACGCAAGCTGAAAGCCCTACGGACCACGTGGACGATCCCTCTCCGACCTTCGATCCTTCACGCGCCGCTCGCTGGCTGGGGCGCGCCGCCGATGCGCGCGTCCTCGTGGTCGGCGACGTCATGCTGGATCGCTACCTCACGGGCGCGGTGGACCGCATCTCTCCCGAAGCTCCGGTGCCGGTCCTCCGGGTCGAGGGGGAGCACGCCGCGCCGGGCGGCGCCGCGAACGTGGCGGCCGGCATCGCGGCCCTGGGCGCATCGTGCGATCTCGTCTCCGTGGTGGGGGCGGACGTCGACGCGGAGGAGCTGACGACGCTCCTTGGCCGATCGGCGGGCGTGCGGCTGGATCTCCTCCAGGATCCGGAACGCCCGACCACGGTGAAGACGAGGGTGCTGGCCCGTCACCAGCAGATGCTACGCGTCGACCGGGAGTCGACCGGCCCTCTCCCGGAATCGGTTCGCGAACGCGTGAAGCGACGCGTGCTCGACCGGCTGGAGGAGGCGTCCGCCGTGGCCCTGGTGGACTACGACAAGGGTGTGCTCGGATCGGACTGGGTCGCCGAGATTCTCGACGCCGCCAGCCGACGGGGCGTTCCGGCGGTCGTGGACCCCAAGCTCCGGAACTTCTTCTCGTTCCGTGGGGCGTTCCTGTTCAAGCCCAACGGGCGTGAGCTGGCCGCGGCCATCGGGGCCGAGCGGCCGCCGCAGACCCGGGCGGAGCTCGCGGCCGTGCGCGACCGGCTCCGGTGCCGGCACCTCCTGGTGACCCTGGGCGAGCACGGCATGGCGCTGCTGGCCGAAGGTGAGGAGACGCTCCGGCATATCCCGTCCAGGGCCCGAGAGGTGTACGATGTGTCTGGAGCGGGGGACACCGTGACGGCGGTCCTCGCGGCCCTGCTCGCGGCGGGGGCGGACGTGGGCGAGGCGGCGGTCCTGGCCAACGTCGCGGCGGGTGTCGAGGTGTCGCACCTCGGCGCCGTTCCCGTTCGCGGGGAGGAGCTCCTCGCGGCGCTGGAGGAAGCCCACGAGGCCCCGGAGAGGTCTCGAGGGTCTCCGGGCAGGTGAGCGATGCGACGCAGCACCGGGTATGTCACGACAGCAAGGGAGCCACGATGAGCGACGCGCGTGAAGCGATCCACACCGGCCGGGCCCCGGAGGCGATCGGCCCATACTCGCAGGCCGTACGTGCGGGCCCGTGGCTGTTCACGGCCGGACAGATCGGCCTCGATCCGGCCACGGGCGAGTTCGCCGGCACGGACGTCGACAGCCAGGCGCGGCAGGCCATGCAGAACCTCCAGGCGGTGGTCGAGGAAGCTGGAGGGTCCATGGACCACGTGGTGAAGACGACGATCTTCCTGGCCGACATGGGAGACTTCGCGGCCGTGAACGAGATCTACGGCTCCTACTTCCGGCCTCCCTATCCGGCCCGCTCCACGGTGGCGGCCGCGCAGCTGCCGAAGGGAGCGCGGGTCGAGATCGAGGTCGTGGCCCGCATCGGAGGCTGAGGCACCGCTTCGGCGGGCCGATCGGTATGGGAGCGGATGGTGACTGGTGTCGCCTGCGGTCTTCAAAACCGTCAGAGGGCGTGAGAGCGTCCCCGGTGGGTTCGATTCCCACACGTTCCCGCCATCCCGGCCGCGCCCGGACCGGCTCGCCGGCTCCGGGCGCCGGCCCCCCTCCGGGTCGGAAGGTGGGCGCCATCCTCGGGCTCGCGGCGGCCCTCCTCGTGTCGGCCGCTCCCGCAACGGCCTTCGCCCAGCAGCCCGACTCGGCTTCCGGGGCGACCCGGCAGCTGGCGCCCGACACGACGCTCCGCCTCCCGGCCGACACCGCCCGGGCCGACAGCGCGGGCCGGCGGAGTATTCCACCGCTGGGCGCCCTGGCGCGGTCGCTGGTGGTCCCGGGTTGGGGCCAGGCGTCGGTCGGCCGTCCGGTGCGCGGCGCCTTCTACTTCGCGGCCCAGGCCGGCAGCCTGTTCATGGTCATCAAGTCGCAGCAGAAGCTCGAGGCGGCCCGACGGGCCGTGGCCGCCGGACGCGCGGATTCCTCGCTCGTGGAGAGCCGGGTGTCGCAGCGTGAGGACTGGATCGTCCTGTCCGTGTTCTGGGCGGTCCTGAGCGGCGTCGATGCCTGGGTGTCCGCCAACCTGTCGGACTTCCAGCATCCCCTCACGCCACCTCCGGATGGCTCTCCCGGGGCGGCCCTCCAGATCCGCGTGCCCGTGGGAGGGCCGTGAAGGAGTCCGGGAGGGAGAGCGCTCCGATCGGTGTGTTCGACTCCGGCATCGGCGGACTCACGGTTCTGCGGGCCCTGCGCCGGAGGCTGCCCGCCGAGGACACGGTGTACCTGGGCGACACCGCACGCGTGCCCTACGGGCCCAAGTCGCCGGAGACGGTGCGGCGCTATGCGGCGGAGGCGGCCGAGTTCCTCCTCGGCCAGGGGATCAAGCTGCTCGTGGTGGCCTGCAACACGGCCACGGCCCGGGCGCTCCCCGAGCTGTCCGAATCGCTCCCCGTTCCGGTGATCGGGGTGGTGGAGCCGGGCGCGCGCGAGGCCGCCCGCCGATCGAGTTCGGGGCGCATCGGGGTCATCGGCACGCAGGGCACGGTCGACAGCGGCGCCTACGAGGCGGCGATCCTGGCCCTGCGACCCGAGGCGGTCGTGGAGGGCCTGGCGTGCCCGCTGTTCGTCTCCCTCGTGGAGGAGGGATGGACGGAGGGCGAGGTGGCGCGGCTCACCGTGGAACGCTACCTGAGGCCGCTTCTCGATCGAGGCATCGACACCCTCGTCCTCGGCTGCACGCACTATCCTCTGCTGCGTCCGCTGCTTCAGGAGGTGGCCGGGCCGGCCGTGACGCTGGTCGATTCGGCCGAGGCGACGGCGGACGCCGTGCAGCGGGAGCTGGAGGGGCGGGGCCTGGCGACCCCGGTGGCGGCGGGGCGGGGGACGGCCCGCTATTTCGTCACCGACGACGCCGGCCGATTCCGGCGGCTGGCCGCTCGCTGGCTCGATGAGAAGCCCGAGTCGCTCGAGACGGTCGAACTGGCTCGGGCCGCGGGCGGCCGGCGGCCCGGAGCCTCTCGGCGCTAGGCGTCCGCCTTCCAGCGCTTCAGCTCGACGGCCTCCGGCCGGACCTCACCGTACGTGAAATGACGGATCCAGTCTCCCGCGTTGAGGTAGTACCGACCGGTCTCGACTTCCGTCAGCTGGGGCCGATGGGTGTGTCCGAACACGACCAGGTCCAGGGATGCGTCCCGTTCGAGGAGGTGGTGTGCGTGCTCGGCGAGACGATCCGCCCGGCGCTCTTCGTGCGGCCGGAGTGGACTCGGTCCCTCCGGCGTCCGGCTGGCTCCGCGGGCCAGCCAGTGGCCGAGGTCGGGATGGATCCACCGGAACGCCTGGCGGGCCGCCCGGCTCCGGGTCACGGCCTTGAGGAGTCGGTATCCCCAGTCGCCTCCCGCCAGCCCGTCGCCGTGCGCCAGATAGGTCCGGCGACCCCCGATCTCGGTGATCAGTGGACCGTCGATCAGCTCGATCCCGAGCGTGTCGGCCAGGAAGGCGCCGCCCCACGCATCGTGGTTTCCGCCCACCCACCGCACTCGCACGCCGGCGTCTCGCAGGGCCGCGAGCCTTCGCAGGGCCGGGAAGTTCCGGCTGGGGATCACGCTGTGGTACTCGAACCAGAAATCGAACACGTCGCCCGCCAGGACCAGGTCGTCGGTCAGGTCGGGCACGGCGTCGAGGAAATCCAGGAACGCGTGCTCGGCCCGCGGGGAGGTGGCACCCAGATGGGCGTCGGAGGCGATGAGAGCGGGAGGTGCGGGCATGGGCCGAAGATAGGCGGGAAGCGCCCCCCGTCAACGCGCCGAGGCGGGCGTCGCCGTCGTTTGACACCGCCCGGGACCGCCGGTAACCTCGGGCGATTCCCGTCGCGACGCCCGGATCGATCGCGCTCCCCGGCGGTCGACCGCGGGCCGCTCTCGCACCGCGTGGAGATATGAGCACGAGCACGATTCGGCTCCGGGTCCGCTACGGCGAGACGGACCAGATGGGCCGGGCCCACCACAGTCACTACCTCCTGTGGTGCGAGGAGGGACGGACCCACTGGCTCCGGGAGCGGGGAGCCTCGTACGCCGAGCTCGAAGCCGAGGGGGTCCTCCTCCCCGTGTCACGCGTCGCCGTCACCTACCGCGAAGCCGCCGGGTACGAAGAGGAGATCGAGGTCGTCACCCGCGTCGAGGAGGTCCGGAGCCGCTCCGTGACGTTCGACTATCGCGTGCGGCGGGCCTCGGATGGCGCGACGCTGGCCGAGGCCCGGACGGAGCTGGTGTGCATGGACAGGAGCGGCCAGGTGCGACGGCTCCCCGAATCGTTGAGGGGGTTGCTGTCGGAGGCGGCCGTGGAGGGGCGAACCGGATCGGGGGACGGAGGGTGATGGGGCGCCGAGCGCCCGGGGGCCGGGACGGCAGGCGTCTCGTCCGCACGGGATCCGTGGGCTGGCTGATGCTGCTGGTCGCCGGCTGTGCCGCACGTGCGGCCTCGGGACCTCCGCTCGAGGATCCGGCGAGCGCGGCGCACGACCTGGCCGTGGCCTCCGTGCCTTCGCGGCCCGCCCGCCTGAGCTTCCACTGGGAGTACTCGGACCGTCGCGGTCCCACGCGAGGTGAGGGCGTGGGCCGCTACAACCCGCCCGACAGCCTCCGGCTGGACCTGTTCGGCGTGGGGGACGCCAGCATGGCGGTGGCGCTGGCCGGGGATGGGCTCCGGAGCCTCGGGACGCTCGAGAACGTGCAGTTGCCTCCGGCGGCCTTCCTGTACGCTACGGCGGGGCTGTTCGTCCCCCCGGCCTCCGCGCCCGCCCGCGGCTTCCGGACCGAGCAGGGCGAAGTCCTGGTATACGATGTTCCAAATGGGATCGAGCGTCGATATGTTGTGCGCGGCGATCGGCTGGTGCGGGTCGAGGACGTGCGCGACGGGCGCACCCTGAGGCGCCTCGAGATCTCCTGGCCGGCCGGGCCCGCCCGGTGGCCTTCGGGCGCCGAGTACAAGGACCTGGTCACGCCGAGCCGAGCCCGGTGGAGCCTGGACGAAGTGATGAGCAGCGATGAGCGGTACCCTGCGGACATCTTCGATCTTCCGGTCCGCGGCTAGCCTGCTGCTGGCCGCCCTGGCCGCGGGCTGTCTGTACGGGTTCTCCGGCGGCGGGGGCCTGCCGTCGGACATTCACAGCATCTACGTGCCGCCGGTCGATAACAGCACGTCGCGATTCGAGCTCACGCAGCAGCTCACCCAGGGGCTGATGGATGCGGTCCGGGGTCGGCTGGGTGCGCAGCCGGGATCGCAGGACAACGCGGACGCCATCATTCGTACGAACATCACGAACTACTCGGACCAGGCGGTGAGCCTTCAGGGCCGGCAGAGCGTGGGGGCCAAGGTGTTTCAGCGCAGAGTCACGATCAGCGCGTCGGTGCAGATCGTCGACCTTCACAAGAACCGGACGATCTGGAGCTCCACGGTGAGCGGGACCGGCGAGTACGCGCCGGACCAGGAGTCCGATCAGCAGGCCATCAAGCTGGCTCTCGACAACCTGATCCAGAAGGTCGTCGATGGTGCTCAGTCTCAGTGGTGATCGTGACCGTCGGCTGGCGACGCTGGATTCTGACGCGGATGGAGGAGCCTGAGGCGATGAACATGGCAGATGGAATGAAGGCGGAGGGGGCTCGATGAGCGTGGCGGACATTACGCGGCGTGATCCCGTCACGCTGGGGCCCGCCGACACGGTGGAGCGGGCGGCGGAGCTGCTGGTCCAGGAGCGGGCGCTGGCCCTGCCGGTGGTGGAGGCCTCGGGGAAGCTGGTGGGAACGTTCGGGGTCGACGGCCTGGCCAAACTGCTGCTGCCGCGGGCGGTGACGCTCGACGTGGGTCTGGAGGAGCTCACGGACCTGGACTTCGTGGCCGACAGCCTCGAGGAGCTTCGTGAGCGCATGGGCCGCGTGTGCGAACAGCCCGTGAAAAAGTACATGGACACGGAGACGCGGCGGCCTCTGGACCCCGACTCATCGTTCACCGAGGCGCTGTTCCTCTTGCACCGGCTGGGCGAAGACCTTCCGGTGGTGGATCCGTCGACGGGGAAGCTGGTGGGGATGGTCTCGCCGTGGGACGTGCTGTCCAGGCTCGGCTGAGGGGAGAGCGGGGATGCAGGAAGGGATGACGGGCGCGGGGCACGTGCTGTTCGGCTGGAACGCGCTGGTGGTAGCGACGATCCTTTTCGGGCTCACCTACGTGGTGATCATGTCCGAGAAGATCAACCGGGCCATCGCGGCGCTGCTGGGCGGCGGGCTCATGATCCTGGCGGGCGTGCTCACGCAGGAAGCGGCGGTGCGGGGGGTGGACTTCAACGTGCTGGGGCTTCTGACGGGGATGATGGTGCTGGTGGCCATCACCCGGAAGACGGGGGTGTTCCAGTTCGTGGCCATCTGGTCGGCCAAGAAGGTGAACGCGCGGCCCATGGGCATCCTGCTCATGCTGTCCGTGGTCACGGCCGTGTTCTCGGCCTTCCTGGACAACGTGACCACAGTGCTGCTCATCGTGCCGGTCACCCTCCTCATCTCGGAGGAGCTGCAGATCGACCCGTATCCGATCCTGGCGGCGGAGATCTTCTCGTCGAACATCGGAGGCACGGCCACCCTGATCGGCGACCCCCCCAACATCATGATCGGCTCGGCCGCGGGCCTGTCGTTCAACGCGTTCGTGACCAACATCGCTCCCATCATCCCCCTCATCTTCCTCCTCACGGTGCTTCCTATCGCGTTCCTGTGGAGGAAGCGGCTGGTGACGACCGAGGAGCACCGGCAGCGCGTGCTGGAGTTCCGCGAGCGCGAGGCGATCACCAACCCCCGCCTGCTCAAGCGCTGCCTGTTCGTGCTGGTGCTCGTGTTGTTGGGCTTCGTGTTCGACCGGGCACTGCACCTGGAGCCGGCCACGGTGGCGATGTTCGGGGCGGCGCTCCTCCTGCTGCTGGCCAACGTGGGCAAGGAGGCCGAGGAGCAGTCGAAGGCGGTGCACGAGGCGTTCGCCGAGGCCGAGTGGGTGACCCTGTTCTTCTTCGTCGGCC
>Ga0307440_1000275_pt1 | contig 24907 bp, 17 predicted proteins | sample SalMarWE160410MG_FD_202150 | JGI IMG/M metagenome (GOLD analysis project Ga0307440, IMG submission 202150) | Salt marsh sediment microbial communities from the Plum Island Ecosystem LTER, Massachusetts, United States - WE1604-10 | ecosystem: Environmental > Aquatic > Marine > Intertidal zone >...
AGCTCTCTGGGACGATTTTCATAAGCCTGAATTTGAGGTGATAGCAACTGAATCGAGGTTTGTTCTCAAAGAACTTAATTATACCATCAGGAAACTACGGCGGTGGTCGGGACCCAGGAGAGTGAGGACACCTATAATTCATTTTCTGTCTCATAGTTATATTATACCTCAACCGTACGGCCAGGTATTGCTAATGTCGCCCTGGAATTTTCCTTTTCAGCTGGCTTTTCTTCCCCTGGTAGGGGCAATAGCAGCAGGTAACTGTGTTATAATGAAAATGTCCAGGCAGGTACCCAACACCTCCAGGGTAATGGAGAGGATACTCAGTCATATGCCACCGGAACTGGTTGCTATAATTGATGGTGATCATTCAGTAAGTGACTACCTCCTCGACCAGAAGTTCGATTATATTTTCTTTACAGGCAGCCCGGCTGTTGGAAAACATATTATGAAAAAGGCATCTGAGAATCTGACGCCCGTTTCACTGGAGCTTGGAGGGAAGAACCCGTGCGTGGTAACTGCTGATGCAAGACTCGATTTTGCTGCCAGGAGGATAGCATGGGGCAAATTCATAAATTGCGGACAGACATGTGTGAGCCCGGATTACCTGTTAATAGACAGCAGGATAAAGGAGAAATTTCTTGATCTTCTAAAATCTGAGATAAAAAAGTTTTATGGTGATGATCCTGAAAATTCAGGAGATTTTGCAAGGATGATCAGCGCTCAGAATGTAAAAAGAATGTCTGAGCTGCTCAAAAAGGGCAGAGTTATAACGGGAGGAGTTGACATTCCGGCCAGGAAATACATGGCGCCGACTATCCTGACTGAAGTCAGTCCGGGCGATCCTGTGATGCAGGAAGAGATATTCGGGCCTGTTCTGCCGGTAATAGACTTTAAAGATTTTGAAGAGGTTTATAAAATCATTGAAAGGAATCCGAACCCGCTTGCAACATATATATTTTCAGGAAGTAACAGGCTGATTAAGGAATTCCTTAAAAGAACGCAGTCGGGTAATGCAAGTGTAAATGATACTGTCATGCAAATTGCATCTCCATACCTTCCTTATGGTGGAGTGGGAACCAGCGGTGTGGGCCGTTATCATGGAAGGATGTCATTTGAAACATTTTCGAATATGCGGTCAGTAATGGTTAAGTCAAACCTGTTTGACATATGGCTGAGGTATCCGCCATATACAAAGTTCAAAACAGCCATAGTGCGGTTCCTTATGAGATAAATAATACACTGTAGGAACAATAAAATCAAAAACAGAGGGAAAGATTTCTATGTTTCACACAATAATAACACTGGCCTATACAATCCCTAATATCTATGTATTCATAAGGATATGGAGCTTGTTTATCAACAGGAGGCACAGGCTGCTGTACACAGTAATATATATTCTGCTGGCCCTTATATATCCTTTCAGTAATATCCTTTCGGGTGGAAACCAAGGATTTCCATGGAATTTCCTGACCGTGATGGCCGACTATATACTGCCTTTCTACCTTTATCTTTTCCTTTCTGTATTCCTGTTGGATATTTTGTTGTTGTTGAACAGGCTATTCAGATTTATACCTTTTCCCACGATCAGGTCCGCGGGATTTAGAAAATACGGTTTGACCGTTATACTTATATTATCGGCAGTCGTTGTTGTGGGAGGCGTCATAAACTTCGATACAATCAGGACTTCAGAATATACAATAAATATTCCGGCGCGATCGTCGGAAATGAAAAAGCTCAGAATTGCATTTGCAGCTGATTTTCATCTTAGTCCCGGCGTTGATACTTCATTTGTCAGAAGATTTGTTAATAAGATAAAGATCATCCATCCTGACCTTATGATTTTTGGAGGAGACATCATAGAGAGTCACATGGGAGAAGGAGGTATGGAGCCTTTTGAGAATATCCTTTCTGAAATAAAACCGGAATATGGTGTATATGCAGTGCTTGGAAATCATGAACATTATTCCGGCCAGGAAAGGGGAGAATTTTTCAGGAAAGCCGGCATGGTGTTACTACGTGATTCGGATGTGGTCATCAATAATTCATTTAATCTTATTGGAAGGAATGACAGTCATGTCAGGTCCAGAAGAACCGTAACCGAGTTATTAAAGTCAGTCAATGATTCTCTCCCTGTGATTCTCATTGATCACAGGCCTACAGAGATTGCCCTTGTCAGTCATACTCCTGTCGATATACAGTTATCAGGTCATACGCATAATGGCCAGCTATTTCCTATCAACCTTATAACAAGGAGAGTATATATATTAAGCTGGGGTCACAGAAAGATCGGGAACACTCATTTCTTTGTTACGAGCGGTATTCGTTTATGGGGTCCCCCGGTCAGGACAACAGGTAAATCAGAAATCATGGTAATTAATGTTAATTTTGTAAAAAGATAGAACCAAAACGAAAAAATAAGATTATGACATTTAATTACTGTCCTGCAGAAGAACATCTGGGACATTGACCATACAATATAAAAACATAAATAATGTCACAAACTACTATAATTGCAGGGTTCATCGGGGCTGGTGGTATAGCGCGGTCCCATGCTTTCTGCCTGAATTCGCTTCGTTATTATTATGATGGCGTTCCGGATGTAGAACTCAGGGCAGTATGTTCAGCAAGAGAGGAGAGCAGGATGTCATTCATGAACAAATACGGCTTCAGCAGGGCAACCGGGCTGGATGAATTTGCAAATGACGAGACTATCAATACAGTTTTTATTCTCGGACCAAATAAGGTTCATTATCATCACCTTCGAACTGTGCTTGGCATGAACAATGTAAAACGTGTTTATCTTGAGAAACCTGTTTGCTCCGGTAAAGATGAAGAGGATGCTATCAGGGAACTTGTAAGGAAACACCCGGATACTAAGATACAGGTTGGCTTTCAGTATCTTTTTAGTCCGGCAATAAGAGAAGCAATTGTTTTCTGGCGATCAGGCAGACTGGGCAAACCACTGCATTTTGACCTGAAATATTATCACAGCGATTATTTAAGGAAGGATTACCGCGATCACAGGCAGAACAGGCTGACACCGGCTCCCGACGGAGGAGCAATGGCAGATCTCGGATCACACGGATTAAGTATTCTTACAGCATTTCTTGGAGAGGGACTTATCATCAGGAGCGCCTTGCAGGGAGGCCATTTTGAAGATGTGGATGAGCGTTCTGATCTGTTCAGCCTTATTTCACTTTTTCATCCTGGCACGGGTGCAGTCGGTACACTGTCGGCAAGCAGGATAAGTTCAGGAACAGGAGACATGCTGACATTTGAATTCTTTTGTGAGAAAGGATCGCTGAGGTATTCCTCCTTAACTCCTGATTTTTTCGAGTATTATATAGAGGATACGGGTATCTGGTCAAAACAGTTTACGGGTAGTAACTACAGGCCCGTCACCAGCTTTCCTTCCGGACATGTTCCTCCCGGCTGGCTCAGATCCATGATACATGCCCACTACGTTTTCCTGACCGGTAACGATAAAGAAGGATTTTTTCCCGGCATTGAGCATGGCCTGGCGGTACAACGGCTGGTAACTCATACTGCTGACCATTTACAGCAATTCAGGGAATCTCCGGTATAATTATTATGGGCTTGTTTTTTTATAATTTTCCCGGACTATAACCGCTGCCATGTATAGCTATAAGATCCTCATTATTGTGACAGCAGAAGGTTGACAACGAGGTTCCCGCTGTAGTCCAGCTTCTGTATCAGGGCATGGTAAGTTACTGTATCGGGTCCTGCTGCAGGCGATTGAATGAGGTTTATAGTAAGCATCAGCTCATTACCAGGACAGGTGTTTTTCAGTTCATATGTTATTGTATCGTTCAAATTATCTGTTACCTGTCGCCCGATAACCAGGTCATATGCATCGAAGTTTATGTCAGGGTGACAATCTCCATATACTTCCGCATCATATGTTGATTTGTCCCTTATTATTTTCACATTATTAAGCATATTGATATGCAATGTGTGTTTTGTATCCTTACACCCGTACTCACTTTCAAACTGGCTTACAGGATATGGTGTTTCCCTGCAGTCTTCCTGCTTCATGCATGATATCACGGCAGCGAGTATAAAGAGAAATATTAAACGTTTATTCATATTTGCAGGATTAAGATGGATTATCATCAATTCATTACGGCTTTCCTGTGAGAAAAGCTAATGGAACCTCCCTTGCCGTTTATAATACTTTTCACCACACTTTCCTTATTGCCGTTTAGCCAGAAGATTATTATGTGGTGAATATCCTTTTCAAGAGCGGGAGGCGTCTCTATTGCGTTGTCAACAATCACGGGAGCTTTATAAAATACATTATAAATACCGAGACCCCATGCCTCATGAGCTTTCACACTGTCTGACACCTTATACGATGCATATCCGTATGTTCCGTCATGCATCCATGCATCTACTGACGGCGGATCGTATGGCATTTCGCTCTGGTAGAAGAAAACCCGGCCATTTTCCCCGTTCCACAGCGTCTGGTACTCCTGGAAGTGTTCATTGAAGAGTCCATAAACTGTTACATTGTTCCCGTTCACAACAAGACCGTTGGCACACCTGTTCAGGTCCCAGCCGACTCCATGACCATGATCGGCACGCCACAGCCATGTATGGTCTATACATACGTCATTGCTGTTTATTTCCACGCAGCTGGTGACAGTGCCCCGGAAAGGACCTCCGACCCTGCAGAATATGTCAAACAGGAATGTAGGATCGGATGCATGTGAATGGAATGAACCTCTTTCACCCACCTGGAGGAGGTTTTCAGATTTATCAGAACCGGCATCAAGGATGAGGCCTGCCACAGTAATCCCGTCTGCATCAAATAATCTCATTACAGAATGGCCTGTCAGAGGTGTTAATGAAGGAAATCCCAGGCCCATGACCAATGTTCCCGGATGAGTGACAAGAAGGCACTTGTCAAATCTGTAAATACCCGGAGTTATCAGGATATTCATTCCTTTAATAAGAGCTGAATTAATAGTGGAGGAATTATCGGTTACAGCATTGGTTATATAAAAATTTTTCAGTGGAATGACCCTGTCGTCATTAGATCCTCTGATCCAGTCCGGCCCTTTTGAATCCTTCTTAAGAGAAGGTATCCTGATACAAAACTCTCCGTTTTCCCAGGTAAGATATGGCTTTTCACGCACAATAGGTGTTGTCTCTATCCTGGTGTAAGGTTTTTCAGGCCAGTCACCGGATGGAGCATTATTTACTCCCATGAACATCATATTCCAGTTACCGCCAACCCACTTGTCCCAACCTGTATTTCTTGAGAACCATTGCTGTTGTGGACCCGAAGATACCACCCCGTCAATCTGTGAATCAGCCAGGAACCCACCACTGGCATATCCCCTGTCAAACAGATGAAGGTTCCCTTTTATATGAACCCTTCTCATAGGAGCTGCCTGTGATACACCCCAGATATCTGTCGTATCTTCCACAGGAAAAACTGTAAGGTTTTCAGCCGACCTCCAGAAATTTGTAAGGACACTGTTATGGTGCGTTGTATTGGATCGTACAGCTCCTTTTATGACAACATCATCAGGCGATTTTCCAAGCCCTGCTACCTGCATATAATATCCAACCTGTATATCAAGATCATAATGCCCCGGCTTGAAAAGAAGTGCATAGCGATTGGTATTGAATTCACTTTGCGCACCTTTTTGCCTGTCAAAGAGCGTATCTATTACAACCTGTATATCACTCATCTTCATAGTCGGATCGAAAATAAATACATTTTCACCCAACAACGGATCGTGGTACTTATTGCTAAAAGCAACATTTTGTGATATTCCCGAAGAAAAAATACCTGCAAAGAGCAATACAAGGATAATGGTTTTTGTTTTCATGGTTGGATATTTTCTATTTTATTTTTTCCGGTGTGTTCATCCAGTACTTATCATTACCCGCGACTTTTGAGATGCAGTTGTCTATAAGGGGAAGATACTGCATGTAGCAACTGTCGGTAAAGGTTACAGGTTGGTTATATTCCTGCACAAAAAGTTCCCTGTACTGGTACATCTCCCTTGTACGTTTGTGATTCAAAATATTACCATCCGTATCTTTAATATTCTCTATTCCCACATAGCACTTGTTCAAACGTTTTTTTACCTTTTTGTCACGAAGGTGGATAAGCAGTTTGTTACCTGAGACCCGGATGCTTTTTATACTTTTTGACCTGTTGCCAACCCTGATATCATAATTGATCTTTCTTGTAGCTGAAACAGGATCAATTTGATGATTTAATTCAACTATAAGAGTTGACTTGGAATAAGGGGAAGGATTCCAGTATGACTTCAGTATTTTGAAATAATTATTATCTGCTGTATCCACAAGGTTGAAGATATTATTAAATGATATGTATTTCAGGCACATTAATGAATCCACTGCTTTTTCACGTCCATATTCAATATCTATATTGAACATTTTCTTCTTCTCATCTTCATAATTGTAAAAGCATGAATATTCAAGCTTATAAATGGAATAATCATCCGGCTGTATGTAAATAGCACCTGAAACTGTAAGATTTTTACCTGTAACCCGCTGCTTTCCGCGAAAGTTGATCCGGTAAAGCAGAAGATCATTATCATAAACCGCATACGGATCGGAGAATGAATGGTTCTTCACGAAATCGACCGCAAAGAAATCCACGAATGAGAATGACCATACACTGTTATTCCTTATCGCATCATGTACCATGAGTATAAAAAGTTCGTTCCCGTTCTGATCACCCAAAGTGGCATTAGGTATGAATTTACTGCCACTGAAAAAATCATTATTGTGATCGAGATTGTAAAAAGGTGGTATGTTTATTCTTGGAAATTCCATATTCTCCCTGAAATCAAGCAAACGGTATTTATTGGACGTGGATAAAGTACGGAATCCGTTATCAAGAGTCTGTATAATTGCCTCATTCAGGTTAATATAATTTCCTTCTTCCTTCTGGTAATCCCTGTAGTATGCTATATAACTGAATGGTTTTTGCGGATAGTTGCTTCTTAACCTTCTTATTGCTTTTTCAACAAGTATTGCTGGCTTGGGTATTCGTCTCTTTGCCACTATCTTTACTTCTTCAAGTCCGTAAACTGACTGGTCCAGGAGAATGTTGTTAACAGAGTTTCTGTCCAGGTCATTATATGATATTGCCTTTCTCTTGTAACCTATGCAGGTTATGATGATACTGTCATTCCTGAAATCCGGGTTACTGGCTATCCGAAAGTCGCCATCGGCATTGGCATAGACCCCTAACTGATTTTTCTTGATTTTGACAGTGGCAAATTGCACAGGATTTTTGGTAGTCGAATTGATAATTTTACCATTTATATATTCCTTTGCCTGTGAAAAGGCTAAATCAGTATTGAAAAAAATGGAAATGACAAGTAACAGGATATTCATCCCGAGGTAATAAATGTTTTTCTTCCTGATCCTTTTCAATATTGACATTATTTCATGTAATAAAACATTACAAATGGTCCGGAGACTTAAGAATTGTAACGCTTTTAAAACGTAAAGTATTGTATATCAGACTTAAATACCAGTATTGTTGAACTTTCCATTTTCATGGATGTTATACCAAAAATAAGTATTAAAAATTAATTACAGCTTAAAAACATGGGTAAAACTGCGCTGATTACCGGGGCATCTAACGGAATAGGATATGAACTATCCAGGGTACATGCTGAAAAGGGTGGTGATCTAATTCTGGTTGCGAGAAGCAAAGACAAACTGGTTGATCTGAAGACTGAACTTGAGGATAAATATGATGTGAAGATATATGTGCTGGGCAAAGACCTTTCTGTTCCAGGAGCTGCCAAAGAAGTATATGATGAGGTGAAAGAAATGGGGTTAACGGTTGATTATCTTATTAATAATGCAGGATTTGGTGATTATGGCATGTTTATAGAAAGTGACTGGGACAAGCAGGAGAGAATGATCAATCTTAATATCACTTGCCTCACACAACTGACCTGGCTTATTCTTCCTGAGATGGTTAAACGGGGAAGTGGCAGGATCCTTAACCTGGCATCAACGGCTTCATTCCAGCCCGGACCGACAATGTCGGTGTATTTTGCCTCCAAAGCATTTGTCCTTTATTTTTCAGAAGCAATTAATAATGAGGTAAGTGGATACGGAGTAACAGTTACAGCACTTTGTCCGGGAGCCACCCGGAGCGGTTTCCAGGCAGCTGCCTCAATGAAAGACAGTAAAGTGTTTGACAGAAATAACTTCCCTACTTCCAGGGAAGTGGCTGAATATGGATACAGGGCTATGGAAAAGGGAAGGGCTGTTGCCATCCATGGTTTCAAAAATGCTTTGATGGCAAATGCAGTCCGTTTTGCCCCAAGGTCTGTTGTGGTAAAAGCGGCAAGAAAAGTACAGGCAGGTAAATACTAATAATAAAAATCCATCGCTATGCAGACAATATTGGGTTCCGGAGGAACAATTGGTTCTGTACTTGCAGGTGAGTTAATAAACTTTACCGACAAGATCCGGCTGGTAAGCAGGAAACCTGTAAGGGTAAATGAAAATGATGAGTTGTTTCCGGCAGATTTGCTGAATCCTGATCTGGTTGACCAGGCTGTAGAAGGCTCTGAGGTTGTCTACCTTGTTGCGGGATTGGAATATAAGGTAAAAGTATGGGAGGAAAGCTGGCCAAGGATTGTAAAGGCGGTAGCAGAGGCCTGTATTAAGCATACTGCACGACTGGTTTTTTTCGATAATGTCTATATGTATGACATTGATGAAATACCACATATGACAGAGGATTCCGTGATGGATCCTCCAAGCAGGAAAGGAGCAGTACGAAAGCACCTTGTCGAAATAATTATGAACGAGGTGAAGTCAGGAAGGCTTCTTGCCCTGATAGCAAGGTCAGCGGATTTTTATGGACCCGACAACAGGAACAGTATCATGACTGAACTTGTATTTAACAACCTGAAAAAAGGGAAATCTGCCAACTGGTTCCTGGATGCAGACAAAAAACATTCGTTCACCTATACTCCTGATGCTGCAAAGGCTACGGCTTTACTCGGAAACACAGCCGATGCCTATAACCAGACATGGCATTTACCAACTGACAGTAATACACTAACAGGGAGGGAGTTTGTTAAGCTGATTGCGGAAGAAATGAAGGTCAGGAACAGAATAACAGTCCTGCCTGCCTGGCTGTTAAAGATGATGGGATTCTTTGTCCCCGTTCTTAAGGAAATGTCGGAAATGATGTACCAGTATGACCGTGATTATTTCTTTGATTCCTCGAAATTTGAGAATAGGTTTGACTTTAAACCTGTAACTTACAGGGAAGGAATAAAGCAGATAGTTAGTAGTAAGAAGTAAGTAGTAAGAAGTAAGAAGTAAGAAGTAAGAAGTAAGAAGTAAGAAGTAAGAAGTAAATCGTTGCGGGTTGCATTTAGCGGTAAGATTCATTCTTAATACCTTTTTACCAATTTTGATTATTTGTTCGTAATTTGCATAAATAATCTCAATCGTTTTTAACGACCGGGAATCAATGCAAGCATTTACATCATGAAAAAAACAATTTTTTCCGTAATCCCCATGATCTTTCTGCTGTCGTGGCCGGCAGGGAAAGGCAGCTATTTATTCAATAATGATATGGAGAATTTACAGGTCTTAAGAAAAGAAGTAACCGCAAATCTTACAGATAACCTGCTTCCATTCTGGTCGGGAAAAGTGACCGACAGTGTAAACGGAGGATTTTATGGAAGAGTGGATGCGACCAATAAGATATACCCGGATGCAGATAAGGGAGGCATACTGAATGCAAGAATCTTATGGACCTTCTCATCAGCATACAGGATATTGGGTGATACAGCTTATTTAGATATGGCCCGCAGGGAAAAAGACTATGTCATGGATCATTTTATTGACAGGAAGTATGGAGGAGCCTACCGATCAGTTACAGCCGGGGGTGAACCTGCCGATACAAGAAAACAAACTTATACCCAGGCTTTTTTCATCTATGGTCTTGCAGAGTATTATCGGGTAACAGGGGATAAGGAAGCACTTGAGACAGCACAGGATATTTACCGGTTGTTTGAAAAGTATGCCCTTGACAGGGAGTACAATGGCTACTTTGAAGCCTTTACACGAGACTGGAAGAGGACCCGCGACAGGCTGATAGGAGAGACTTCGGAAAAGGATGAGAAATCAATGAACACGCACCTTCATATACTTGAGGCTTATGCAGGTTTATTCAGGGTTTGGCCTGATAAGGGTCTGGCCGTGCGCCTGCGCAATCTGATAAACATCTTTCTTGATGAAATTATTGATAAGAATACATCGCACCTGATCTGTTTCTTCGACAGGCAATGGAACAGCACTTCTGAAACAGACTCTTATGGTCACGACATTGAATCTTCGTGGCTGTTATATGAAGCGGCAAAACTATTGAATGATAATGACCTTGTGAATAAGGTTAAGTCTGTAGGTATGAGGATTGTACAAGCTGCCTCTGAGGGCCTGCAACCGGACGGAAGTATAATCTATGAAAAGGACCGTTCAAACGGGCATGTCAATAATGAAAGAAGCTGGTGGGTACAGGCCGAGGCTGTCACAGGTTATCTCAATGCTTTTGAATTATCAGAAGATACTGAATTCCTTAACAGGTCCCTCATCTGCTGGCAATATATCAAGAATCATCTTGTGGATAATAAGAACGGGGGATGGTTCAGTTCTGTTTCTTATCCGGAAGGTAAAGGTACCGGTGATAAAGCCGGGTTCTGGATATGCCCCTATCATAATAGCCGTATGTGTTTGGAAGTTATAGAACGTACGGATAACAAATAGCATATAATACTTTATTTCGCAAGGCTAAGCGGATTGGGAAAAATTGACCATGTACTGATTTGTTGTCAATGAATTAAAAAATTCTTATAAAACCACGGAAACATTTTATATAATATTTGTTTCCGTGGTTTATTTGTTGCATTTTTGCGGCATGGATGAAGAACTGAATAATATCTTGTCAAAAGTACGGGATCTCTATAAAAATTACGGGATCAAAAGTATTACGATGGATGATGTTGCCAGGGAACTTGGTATTTCAAAAAAGACACTATACCAGTATGTTACAGACAAGGAAGACCTGGTTGATAAATTTGTCGAATCGGAGATTAGGATAAGACAGGAAGAGATATGCAAGTGTTTTAAGACAGGTTATAATGCTATTGAGGAGTTATTCGAGATATCTGTGTTTATGAACAGGATGATGCGCGACAGGAATCCTGCCACCGAGTATGATCTAAAGAAGTATTACCCGGCCCAGTATCAGAAAATAGTGAAAGCCAGAAGGGAAGGAACTTACAGTTATCTTATGCTTAATCTCCGAAAGGGAAAGAAAGAAGGCCTGTATCGGGCCGATATGGATGAGGAGATTATAGCAAAACTATACCTGTCCAGGTCTGAAAATGTACATGACAGTGATATTTTCACAGTTTCTGAATTTACATCATATCAGCTGTTCATAGAACTTCTGAAATATCACATAAGGGGAATAGCGACAGAGAAGGGAATTCAGGAACTGGAGAACAAAATAAAAGGATTGGAAACAAATAAAATTTAACAGTAGTAAATTATGAATTGGGTTCGGAAATATTTTTTTATTGTTTTTTTTATCGGCTTGTTTGCCGGTGCTTTCGGGCAGGAAAGCAAGGAAGTGATAAAGCTATCCCTGTCTGAGGCGCAGGATTATGCACTTAAGAACAATCGTACAGTCCAGTCTGCCAAGATTGATGTGACCAGTGCAAAAAAGAAGGTTTGGGAAAACCTTGCAACAGGATTGCCACAGTTTAATGTTTCTGCGAATTATCTGCATCAGTTTGTTATTCCTCAGGTCAGCTTTGGACCGTATCTCGATGTGGCTTCCTTACCTGACGGTTACCTGACTAAAAATGATTTCCAGAATGCTTATGTTAAAGCACCGCCTATATCACTTGGAGTAAAGGACAATACGACTATAGATATGACTCTGTCGCAAATGATCTTTAATGGTCAGTATTTGGTTGGTTTACAGGCAACAAAAGTAGTGAGTGAGATAACTCAAAAAAACCTTTTCAAGACTGAACAGCAGACCAGGGAAAATGTCGCCGGCACATATTATCTTATATTGGTACTGGGCGAGAATATAAAGTTGCTAAAGGAGAGTTATAAGACTGTTGACCAGACATATAATGATCTTTATAAAATGAATCAGCAGGGATTGAACGAAGAAACTGATGTTGACCAGATGAAGATAAACAGGTCAAACATACAGACTCTTATTTCTTCCATGGAATCACAGAGGCAGATATCTTTGAAATTACTGAAATACCAGCTAGGAGTTGATTTTAACAGGACAGTTGAACTGGCAGACAGCCTGACTGGAATAATACGCCAGGGTAATCTTCAGTATCTATCGCCACAGAATTTTGATGTGAACAAAAGTGTTGATTACCAGATGGCTGTTGCACAGGAACAGGTTTCCAAATTGCTTCTCAAAACACAAAAGGCACAGTATCTGCCAACAATATCAGCATATTACAGGCATGAAGAACAAACCAACCAGCCTTCCTTCAACTTTGCTGTCAAAGATGTTGTGGGAGCTTCGCTCAATATACCGATAGTAACAAGCGGGGTAAGGAATTCAAAGGTAGGACAGGCCAAGCTTGATCTTCAGAAGTCGGTACTGGCCAGGGAAGATGCAAAACAGGGCCTTATTATGGAATACGAGAAGGCAAGCAGTAACTACCAGACCGCATATAACAATTATATCATTAACAAGGAGAGTATGAATCTCAGCGATACAATCTATAACAAAACAGTGATCAAATATAAAGAAGGTGTGTCAACGAGCTTTGAGCTAACCCAGAATCAGAATCAGTTTCTTACAGCAGAGTCAAATTATTATAACTCAATCCTTACTCTGTTAAATGCCAAAGCAGAGCTTGACCGCATACTTAGTACCAGCTCAAAATAAAAATCTAAAATGAAAAAAATTCAAATCAGATACGATATGCAAAAATTTAAATTACTTATAACAGGAATAGCTGTATTGTTATTAGTTTTTTCCTGCTCGGGTGATAAGAAGGCACAGCTTTCAAAACTGAAGGATAAGCAGACAGCTCTGCAAGAAAAGATAAGGAATCTTGAGGATGAGATAAAGTTCGAACAGAAGGATACCCTGGACGTGGGAAAATTCAAATTTGTCGGGATAACTGAAGCAAGTGAGAGTCCGTTTGATCATTTCATAAGGGTCCAGGGTACACTCGACGGAGACAAGAATGCAGGAGTTTTTGCTGAAGCGCCCGGTACTATTATTGCAAAATATGCCGATGTAGGCCAGAAGGTAATAAAAGGACAGGTCCTTGCCCAGATCGATGATAGCCAGTACAGGAGCCAGATGCAGAGTTTAGAGGCCCAGTATAGACTGGCAACGGATCTTTATGAGAAGCAGAAAAGACTCTGGGATCAGAAGATCGGCAGTGAGGTACAGTATCTTCAGGCTAAAACAAACAAGGAATCGCTGGAGCGCCAGATATCGTCACTCAAAGACCAGATAGACAAGTTCAGGATCAAGTCACCTATAGACGGGACAATCGAAGAATGCAATATTAAGATTGGTGGCGTCGTTTCACCCGACCCACGGCTTGCAGCATACAGGGTTGTGGCTTTCAGAAATCTTAAGGTAACGGCCGAGGTTTCGGAAGCTTATTCTTCCAAGGTACAGGTTGGAGATTCACTTGTGGTTATCTTCCCCGACATTAAGAAGTCCGTAAAAACAAAGGTCGATTTTGTTAGCCAGTATATTAACCCGACAAACCGCACTTTCATAATTGAAACAAAAATTGGGAATGGTGTTCCCAACCTGAAAGCAAATATGCTGGCTGTTGTTCAGATAAATGATTATCATTCAAATAGTTCTATCCTCTTGCCAATGAATGTTGTACAATCTGACCTGTCGGGCAGTTATGTTTACGTCGTCCGTTCAAAGGGTGAATATAATGCTGCATTTAAACAGCCGGTGGTTATTGGTAACAGCTATAACGGTGTAGCCGAAATAGAGAAAGGTCTGAATGTCGGTGATAAGGTTATTTCGACAGGTTACCAGGAACTTATAAACGGTGAATATATCAGATTTTGATTATTGTCTTGGTATTCAGGCAATTGGAAGATAAACAATATTTTCATGGAAAAAAAATACAAAGAATTTTTCGGTACCAGCTGGGCAATCGACAATAAGATAAGTGTATATGTCCTGCTGTTTATTATAGCTGTTTTCGGGATTATTAATTATAACACCGTTCCCAAAGAACAGATCCCTGATATTGTGATACCAACAATATACGTAAATACCATTTACCCGGGAACATCTCCTGCCGATATGGAGAATCTGGTAACCAGGCCTCTTGAAAAGAACCTGAAGTCGATGAGTGATGTAAAGAAGATAACATCGCGCTCCATACAGGATTTCTCCGCTATTATTGTGGAGTTTAACACGGGTATAGAGATGAAGGATGCCAAGCAAAGGGTAAAGGATGCTGTTGATAAGACCAAAAGTGATCTGCCGACAGACCCATCTTTTGTTGAACCTACAGTTATGGAGATCGATCTCTCAGAAATACCTATTGAATATATTAACCTTTCAGGGGATATTCCTCTTGACAGGCTGAAAAAATATGCTGATGAGATGCAGGACAGGATAGAGAGCCTTCCTGAGATCACAAGGGTTGAAATAGGGGGAGCACTCGACCGCGAGATACAGATTGATGTCGATATGTACAAGATGCAGACAGCGAAGCTTACTTTCCGGGATGTGGAGCAGGCAGTAAGTCTCAACAATATGACTGTATCAGGGGGCAACATCAATCTTCAGGGCATGAGTCGTTCCATACGGGTAGTTGGCGAAGTAAAGAACATAGATGAGATAAGTAATATCATAGTAACCTCTTCAAGCGGGGCATTGGTGAAGCTAAAAGATATCGCTGCTGTAAGGGATGGATTCCATAAGCCGGAAAACTATGCCCGTTTTGATGGCAAGAATGTTGTTACTTTGAATGTCATAAAGAAGAGCGGGCAAAACCTTCTAGATGCATCTGATAAGATACAGGCTATCATAAGCGATATGCAAAAGACTGTTTTACCTAAAAACCTGGTTGTCCAGGTTACAGGTGACCAGTCAAGATATACCAGGAATACACTTAATGACCTGAACAATACCATTATACTGGGATTTATCTTTGTTGTTATTGTCCTGATGTTTTTTATGGGGCTTGTCAATGCAATCTTTGTGGGCTTTTCTGTACCGTTGTCGATGGCTATTGCCTATATCGTCCTGCCCTGGATAGGTTTCACAATGAACATGCTCGTGATGTTCTCATTCATTTTTGCACTCGGTATCGTGGTTGATGATGCCATTGTGGTTATTGAGAATACTCACAGGATACACAGGCAGACAAGGATGGATATACGGTTATCGGCAAAATACGCGGCAGGAGAAGTGTTTGAGCCCATACTGTCAGGTACACTAACGACACTGGCTCCGTTTTTTCCGCTGGCTTTCTGGCCCGGGGTTGTTGGAAGTTTTATGGTCTTCATTCCGGTTACACTTATTATTACATTGTTTGCATCCCTCATAGTAGCCTATATATTCAACCCGGTATTTGCAGTTGATTTTATGAAACATGATGATGAGGAAAGGCCGGTGCCAATGCCAAAGGTCTATAAGATAGCCCTTGCAGGAGCCGTAGTGGCTGTGATCCTTCATTTTGCAAAATTTCATGCTATAGCCAACCTGCTGCTTTTTATTGATGTATCATTCGTGGCACACCAGATGTTCGGGTATAAGGTACTGCGTAAATTCCAGAACCATTTTATTCCTGCCATGATGCAGAAATATGAAAAGCTTCTCAGATGGATTCTGCAGGGTAAACGTCCAGCCTGGATGCTGTGGAGTATGGTCGCCCTGTTTGTCTTTACCATGATGCTGAATAATATTGTGAAACCGAAAGTTGTATTCTTCCCCGATAATGAACCCAATACAATAAACACTTTTATTAAGATGCCGATCGGGACCGATATTACAGTCACTGATTCAGTGGCGAAGATTGCAGAACACAGGATTATGGGTGTTCTGGGTGAGAACAATCCTATTGTGGAATCCGTAGTTACCAATGTGGCTTTCCTGGCTTCCGATAACAGGTTTGATAACTCAAGTAAGTCTTCCAACCTTGCAAAGATTGCGGTCAACTTTGTAGAGTTCAAATACAGGCATGGGCGGAATACCAATGTGTATATGAACAGGTTCAGGGAAGCCCTTACGGATATACCCGGTACGGAGATAGTTGTTGACAAGATAAAAATGGGACCACCTACCGGTAAACCTGTTAATATAGAGGTATCAGGCGATGATCTTGCTTTGCTGGATAAAACATCGCAGAAATTACAAAGATTCATAGATTCCCTGCAGATTGGCGGGATAGAAGAACTTAAATCCGACTTTGCATCGTCAAAACCTGAGCTGGTGATCAATCTCGACAGGGAAAGAGCCAACTATGAAGGCATATCGGCAGGAGCCGTTGGTGATGCCATTCGTACGGGTCAGCTTGGCAAACAAGTATCAATGTACAGGGAAGGGGAGGACCAGTATCCTATTATTCTTCGTTTCCAGAAAGATCAGCGTGAGGATATTGAACAACTCCTTAATCTTGATATCACTTACAGGGATATGAACTCAGGACTGATAAGGCAAATACCATTATCTGTTGTTGCAGATGTCCAGTACGTTAACAGTTATGGTCAGATAAACAGGCTTAACCTCAAGAGGGTTATTACTCTGTCATCTAATGTAATTGATGGTTTCAATGCCAACCAGATAAATGCCAGCATTCGCAAAGCACTGCCCGCTTTCTCAACACCATCAGGAGTTGAAATACGAATAACCGGTGAACAGGAAGATCAGCAGGAATCGATGGTCTTCCTCTCAAAAGCAATGATCCTGTCACTTTTCCTCATCATGTTCATACTGATAACACAGTTCAATTCAATGTCGAAGGCACTGATAATCATTTCCGAGGTGATCTTCAGCCTGATCGGAGTGTTATTAGGTTATATGATATTCGGAATGACAATTTCGGTGATCATGACGGGAATGGGTATAGTTGCACTCGCAGGTATTGTGGTGAGAAATGGAATACTGCTGGTCGAGTTTACCGATGTAATTAAAAAACGGGGTGCAAAAACACGTGCTGCTATCATTGAAGCAGGCAAGACCCGTATCACTCCTGTTATACTTACTGCTACTGCCACAATCCTGGGACTGATACCTTTGGCTATAGGTATGAATATCAACTTCTCTACCTTGTTGTCAAGGTTTAATCCGCAGCTGCATTTCGGTGGTGATAATGTTATGTTTTTCGGTCCTTTATCATGGACAATTATTTTCGGTCTCAGTTTTGCAACATTTCTGACACTGGTTATGATACCTGTAATGTACCTTGTTATTTATTCAAGGAATATCAGGAAACAGCGTCGCAGGACGAACAGGTTGATAAAAAACGGTAAATTGCAGGCTAAAAAAATATAATCTAATAACAGACAAGCATGAAAAGATTTCTTACAGGAGCACTTTTGCTCATATCAGTCATCTCATTTTCGCAGAATGCAGACACTGCGAAGTATGAAAAGTGGAAAAGCTATTACAGGGCAAGTGCAACCAGGGTAAACGATCTGGTGAATACAAAACTTGAAGTACGTTTCGATTTTTCCAAATCGTGGATGTATGGAAAAGAATGGGTCACCCTGCACCCTCATTTCTATCCGACGGATACACTTACTCTTGATGCAAAGAAGATGAGTATCCTGGAAGTGGCGGTTGTGAAGGGTAAAAAGAACATTCCTCTTAAATATACCTACGACAGTATGAAGCTTCATATTACACTGGATAAAACATACAGGGGGGGAGAAAATTACACTTTGTACATAAATTATATTTCCAAACCCAATGATATGAAAAACGGGGGAAGTGCGGCAATAACCGGTGATAAGGGACTATATTTCATTAATCCCCTAGGTAAGGAAAAAGATAAGCCCACGGAGATATGGACACAGGGTGAAACCGAATCCAACTCGGTATGGGTACCTACGATAGACAAGCCGGACCAGAAAACAACGGATGAAATAATTATGACAGTCCCGGATAAATATGTTACACTCTCAAACGGATTACTTATAAAAAGTAAAAAGCATAAAGACGGAACACGTACGGATACATGGCTTATGGATCTGCCTCATGCACCATACCTTATGATGATGGCAGCAGGAGAATATTCCATCATTAAGGATAAATATGAAGGGAAAGATGTGGCCTATTATGTTGAAAAGGAATATGCTCCCGTTGCGCGTAAGATATTTGGTCTTACCCCGGAGATGATAGCTTATTATGCAAGGATAACGGGAGTGGATTTCCCATGGCAGAAATATGACCAGATCGTTGTAAGAGATTATGTCAGCGGCGCAATGGAGAACACAACAGCAACAGTTCATGCTTCTTTTGCCCAGCAGGATGCACGTCAGCTGGTTGATGGTAACAGCTGGGAAGATGTTATAGCCCATGAGCTTTTTCACCAGTGGTTCGGCGACTATGTGACTACGGAAAGCTGGAGTAACCTTACCCTGAATGAATCGTTTGCGGACCTCAGCGAGACTCTGTGGGAGACATACAAGCATGGGAAGGATGCAGGTGATGAACATAATTATAATGCCATGCGTCAGTACCTGGCCAGCGGCAGTGCCAATAAGGACCTGGTTCGTTTCTATTATAAGAACAGGGAAGATATGTTCGACCTTGTAAGTTACCAGAAAGGAGGCAGGATATTGAACATGCTCAGAAATTATGTTGGCGATAGTGCTTTTTACAAAACGCTTAACCTTTACCTGAATACATATAAATTTGGTACAGCTGAAGCTCATGAACTTCGTCTTGCTTTTGAACAGGTAACAGGTCAGGATATGAACTGGTTCTTTAATGAGTGGTATTTCGGAAGCGGCCATCCTGTGCTGGATATAAAATACGGATATGATGAGGCGGCTCATAAAGCAACAGTGGTTGTTAAACAGAAACAGTCCGAGAAGGTCTTCAGAATGCCGGTAGCTGTTGATGTATACCAGGGGGGAGGTAAGAAACGGTACAAAGTCTGGATAGACCACAGGGTGGATTCATTCAGTTTCCCGGTAACAACAAGGCCTGACCTCATAAATTTCGATGGGGATAAGATCCTTCTTTGCGTTAAAACTGAAAATAAAACTCTTGATAATTATATTTTCCAGTATAAGAATGCCGGGTTGTATCTCGACAGAAGGGAAGCCATTGAGTTTGCCGCAAAAAACCAGACAAAGGACCCGGAAGCTTTTAATTTTTTGAAGTCAGCATTGAATGACAGGTACTGGGGTTTAAGAAGGTTGGCTATTGGAAATCTCAATATGAATAATGATTCCATAACCCGGGTACTGGAGCCATTACTTAAGAATATAGCTGAAAATGATCCGAAAACACTGGTGCAGGCAACTGCAATTGAGGCTCTTGGTGACCTGGGTAAGAAACAATATACTGCACTGTTCGTCAAAGCAGTCGATGATTCATCTTATACGGTGGCAGGTAAGGCACTTATTGCCCTTGGCAAGGTGGATTCTGTGGCCGCACTCAGGAAGGCCCATGAATTTTCCGGAGAAAAGACAAGGGGTGAATTATCAACTGATATAACACTGACACTTTTTAAATATTCAGGGGACAGTGATTTTGATGAGCTGGCTTCACGGTTTGAAAATGCTCCTTTCGGGTCAGGCAAATTTTCTCTCCTTCAACCTTTTGCTGAACTCCTTATAAGAACGACAAATCCGGACCACTTTAAAAAGGGAATTGATATGATTGCAGATTTCCGTGACTCTATACCTGAAAATATTAGAAGCCGTGTTTCGGGATTTATCAACGGGATGATCCTTGGCAGAATAATCAATATGAAACAGGCTGCAGGTCTTACAGATCAGGCAGATTACGTAAAATCTAAAATTCCCTCGGCCAAAAGCAAGTCAGCCAGCTTTAATCCCAGGGTTAACCTGGCAAAATATACGGGGGAATATGATATTCAGGGTACTGCAGTAAAAATAGTATTAAGGGATAATAAATTATTCCTGGTGATTGAAGGTCAGCCCGATATGGAACTCGCACCTGAGTCCCGGGATAAATTCAGTATCAGGTATATGGACGGTTATTCCGTACAGTTTACTACCGGTGATAACGGGGAAGTCACTGAATTCCTGTTTGCAACACCAAACGGTAAGGTAACGGCGAAAAAGATAAAATAAAAACTGCTTCTTATATCTTAATAAATATCTTATTCTTATATAGCCAGTAGCAGAGGTACCAGAGCGCAGCCCATGCACCCAGGCTGGCTATAACTTCAGTTGTAAGTTCCCCGGTCCAGGAAAAGAGCAGCCCGCTGAAGGCTGTTGCTATCCTGGTGAAGATATGTGTCCCACCTATCGAAAAGAAGAGATAGATGAAGATGCTGTTCATACCTACTATGATAAATATCCTCGAGCCCTTTGTGAATTGTTTTTTTACATCGATCAGCCAGTAGCTGAAAGCCAGAACAAGGATTGACCAGCCACCACTGGCAAAAACGAAAGATGATGTGGCAATCTTCTTGATAATAGGCGTAATGTTGAGCCAGTCAAGTGAATAACCTATAATAAGGGCCGCAACACCTGCTATTACAAGCGTTTGTATCTTTTTACCGGCAGGTTTGTCGCTCATGAGAACTTTACCGCAGAGGACACCCCATACGGTATGTGCCGTGGTCGAAACAAAATTGAGTGTAGCCCATTCACTGGCTTTATCTACTCCTTCTATCTTATTGTTGAACCATGCCCCAAGATTCTCATAATTTACCCATGGATGATTAAATCCTTCAACAGGAAAGAACCTGTAAGCAAGGTCGATAAGTATAAGGATGACAAAGGTAAAGATAAGCTGGAAACGGAAGCTCTTGTTTCTAATAAGGAAAGCTACTAGATAGGTAACCGATAACTGGGCCAGTACATTCTGAAACCTGAATACAAGGTGGCCGGCATCAACGAAATAAAGTGCCCATCCAAAGAAGAGAAGAAGAAATGAACGTTTAAGTGCATGCTTCAGTATCTGTTTATTGCTATACCCTTTTTTAAGCCTGTTTGCAACTGCAAATGGAATTGCAACACCAACAATGAACATAAAGAAAGGCTGTATCAAGTCCCAGAAATGTAATCCATGCCATTGGTGATGGCTGAGCTGGGTCCCAAGGAAATGCAGGAAACCGTTATGGTATTTTCCAAGCTCATAATACAGCTCAGTCGATTCCCCTGCAAGCAGGAACATTGTAAAGCCCCTGAAGAAATCAACAGACGTTACCCTTCCCGGTAACGGAGAAGCTGCTGTTTGCGTATTTGCATTCATAATATTGTAAGGTTAGTTTCAGTATTATATTGAACATGTAGTTACAGTGATGCAGGTATTATCCAATGGTTAATTTTCTGATCGGGTTAATGGTCAATCAAATTTATTGTTTGTTTTATAAAAATCAATAAATTTATCCTATTATCTTGCTAAATCTGGAAGGATATATTCAAAGTATTTTATAAAAGAGGATTGAACAGGATTTGCCCGTTATGGGACTAGAAAAAATAATATCCGGCGGACAGACTGGTGTTGATCAGGCAGCACTTGATGCTGCAATGCAGTTAAGCATTGATTGCGGGGGATGGTGCCCCCCCGGCCGGCTGAGTGAGAACGGGATCATTCCCGACTATTATCCTCTTTTAGAAACACCACATGATAAGAGTGATTCAGCTCCCGGCATACCACGTTCGCTGAGGACTGAATGGAATGTAAGGGATTCCGATGCAACGTTAATATTAATACCATCAGATCTTATAAGTGACAGTGGATCTGAATGGACATATCAATGTGCTGCAAATTACAATAAACCCTGTATAGTCTTAAATCCTTTTGATAATGAGGTAATACCACTAATTATTAAGTGGTTTGAAGAAAATAATATAGGTGTTTTGAATATAGCCGGTCCTTCTGAAAGTAAATATCCCGGTATTGGCTCCGCTACATATAACATATTGATCAGTGTCTTTAAAGCTATCCTGGACAGCACCTGATATTTAAAATTATGAAGATACCCTGTCGTCAATTTTAATTGGTAAATAGCCTTTTTCCGAAAGGATTTTTTTAAGTTTGTAACATCCTGATAGGTCTTAATAGGAGAATGTAAATGAAAGACTCTATAGAAAAATAATTTTGCATTTGCTATAACCGGCAAATAGAATAATTAACCACAGCTGCCATGCATAATAAATTACCATTACTAACACTGTTCGGCATAGGTGCCACGGTGCCTGCGATGATCTCCTGTCAGAAGCAGGAACAGAAGCAGAAACAGCCCAACATCATTTATATAATGAGTGATGATCATGCTTATCAGGCGATAAGTGCCTATGGGGACCCGCTTGCAGATCTTGCCCCAACACCCAATATTGACAGGATTGCTGCCAACGGTATGAGATTCAACAGGTGTTTTGTTACCAACTCATTAAGCGGACCATCGAGGGCCACAATATTGACAGGACTTTACAGTCATATAAATGGTTTCAGAGACAATTTCGGGGGAGTCAGGTTCGACAGCACTCTTACTACTTTCCCAAAGGTACTTCAGCAAGCGGGTTATATTACTGCAATGATTGGCAAGTGGCATCTGGTTTCTCAGCCAACAGGTTTTAACTACTGGGATGTATTGCCCGGCCAGGGAGTTTATTATAATCCCGATTTTATTGATTCCACCGGAAGGCATCGAAATCATGGCTACGTAACAGAGATTATAACTCAGAAAACCCTTAAGTGGCTTGACAAAATAAAGGATTCCGGGAAACCTTTTATGATCATGATGCATCATAAGGCTCCACACCGGAACTGGCAACCGGGACCCAATGAACTGGGGATGTATGATAATACGGTTTTTCCTGAACCTTCAACACTTTTTGATAATTATGAAAACAGGGGACAGGCAGAACACGACCAGAATATGACAATTGCCCATACAATGACCCTTAAGACGGATCTTAAGCTGACATCTGAACCTCAGAGAGGATTTGATTCGGTGCAGCAGGCAAAATGGAATGAGGAATATCTTCCGAAACTTGAGGAATTTAATAAGCTGAATCTCACAGGGACTGCCCTTACTCAGTATAAGTACCAGCGATACCTGGAAGATTACCTTGCCTGCATTGCAGCTGTCGATAAAAGTGTGGGTGAGATACTTGATTATCTTAAGGAGAATGGTCTTGATAAAAACACAATTATTGTTTATACATCGGACCAGGGATTTTATCTCGGTGAACACGGGTGGTTTGATAAACGCTGGATGTTCAGGGAATCTCTGAGAACTCCCTTACTAATCGAATGGCCCGGAGTGACCAAACCCGGAAGTGTTAATAATGACATGGTCTCAAACCTCGATTTTGCAGAGACATTTATTGATGCCGCAGGGCTGACGGTCCCTTCAGAAATGCAGGGGCAGAGTTTCCTCCAACTACTAAAAGGGCAGAAGCAGTCTCATCCACGTACGGAGTTTTATTATCATTATTACGAATCTCCCAGCGAACATTATGTACCAAGGCATTATGGGATTACTACCAACAGGTATAAACTCATACATTTCTACTATAATATGGAAAACGATATAAATGAGTGGGAGTTATTCGACCTTAAAAAGGATCCTAATGAACTGGTCGATGTTTATAATAATCCGCAGTATAGTTCAGCCAGAGACAGTATGCATGAAGAATTGAAAAAAATTATGGCTAAATACAGGGATAGTGATTCTCTGGCAATGAAATATGTGAATGAAACTATTGAACATCCGCCGTTTATGTACTGGCTTAAAAAACAGGTCCCTCTGAGGAAGACCTATCAGCCGAAATCAGCCGCCGATAAAGGAAGGTAAAATTAATGTTGGTTTAGTTTGAAACCTGTAAATCCGATAAATTGAATCTGGCATTATGCTTAAGATACTGCTCCTGCCTTTTTTGATGCTTTTCCAGCATACACCGGTCACTTTTACAGGCATTGAATATATTAATGGTACTGATTCATTAAAAGTGTCTGTTAGGATGAGTCATGAACTTTTCATTCGCGATTACCAGCAAAGTGTTTTTGACGATCTCGATCTTGAGGATCTGCGTACTTATAAACCATTTCCTTCCGACCTTGCAAATAACTATATTAATTCAAAATTGCTGATAGAAGTTAATAAAAAACCGGTAATCGGAAAATTACTGAGTATGGAGGATGATGGTAAAGATACCAGATTCAGTATTTTATACAGGGTGGATAAGAAGATAAGAACCCTTACTGTAAGAAACACTTTTCTTACAGGTCTCTACAGCGATGTGGAAAACCTGACTATTATAAGAACCGGAAATTCTGAATCTGAAGTCAGGTTTACCCCTGAACATAATGAACAGACTTTTAATTTCAGATAAAGATTTCAAAAAATTAATTCAGGTCTTCCATACATTTATATTAATTTAAATACTAATTGACTTTCCTGTATATACAAGCAGTATTGGATAATAACTCTGAATCAGATCCTTAAAATGATAAAAGTTTTAATATTAAATGCTTTCTTACTCCTGCATCCTCTGCATGTCTCCCTGACAACTATTACCCAGGATCAGGGAAGTGACACTCTAAGAGTATTCTTCAGAATGTATTATGATGATTTTCTAAGGGACTATAAGCTTTATGATCCTGATTTTAATCCCGGCACCACTAATGATACAATAATTATCCCAGATA
>Ga0307440_1000276_pt1 | contig 24907 bp, 17 predicted proteins | sample SalMarWE160410MG_FD_202150 | JGI IMG/M metagenome (GOLD analysis project Ga0307440, IMG submission 202150) | Salt marsh sediment microbial communities from the Plum Island Ecosystem LTER, Massachusetts, United States - WE1604-10 | ecosystem: Environmental > Aquatic > Marine > Intertidal zone >...
CGCCAGGAGGAGCTCCGGCTGCTGTACCAGGCGTCTCTGGAGACGAGCAGCGGAAGTGACTACCGCGACATCCTGAGCACCATCGTCGAGGTGGCCGCGCGCCTGGCCCACGCACGATTCGGGGCCCTGGCCGAGCTCGACGAGCACCAGCAGGTGGTGGAGTTCGTGACCACGGGCGTCGACCCGGGCACGGCGGCCGTCATCGGGCTGCCGCCGACGCACCGCGGGCTGCTGGGCCGGCTGTCGCGCCACGATGTCGTGCGCATCGACGACGTCACGATCGAGCCCGACATGGCCGGCTTCCCGGACGGCCACCCGCACCTCAGGGCGTTCCTGGGGGTCCCCGTGCGTTACGAGGGGGAGCTCTTCGGCCATCTCTACGTCGCGGACGCCGAGCCCGGTCGCTTCACCGAGCGCGACGAGCACCTGCTGGTGCTGTTCGCACATCAAGCGGCCGTGGCCATCGGCAGGGCCCGCGTCGACAGGGAGCGCGGCGAGCTGCTGCGCATGGAGGAGCAACGGCGCGTGGCCTCCCAGCTTCACGACGGAGCCCTGCAAGGCCTGTACGCGGTCGGCATCCAGCTGCACCGGGCACGTCGCCGCGGGCTGGCGGTGCTCACGGACAGCATGACCACGACCAGCGCCATCGGGGCGATCGAGCGCGCCATGGCCGCGATCCGGGGGCAGCTGAGCCTGCTGACGGATAGCGTGCAGCGCAGCAACACCTGGGAGCAGCTCCAGAAGCACGTGGCGGACGTCGCCGGCCTCTACGGCGTGGATCTGGCCTGGCGTTGCGAGCGGGTGCCGGAGGTCTCCGAGGAGGTGGCGTCGGCGCTGTCCTCGGCGCTGGCGGAGCTGGTGGCGAATGCCGTCCGCCACGGTGGCGCCGACGAGGTAGCCGTCACCTTCGCATGCCGCGAGCGCGAGTTGGAGGTGCGGGTACGCGACGACGGCCGCGGTGTGCCGGCCGGCGCGGAGGTGGTCGAGGGAACCGGGCTCGCCGGTGCCAGGCGCCGCCTCGAGCGGGTTGGCGGGCGCTTCACGACGACCCTCGGTGACGGGGAGTTCGGCGCCAGCATGGTGGTGCCGATGGCGGCAGGCGACGGGTGAGCGAGGCGCGGCGCACGCCGGACGGCCGGGCGGCGCGCGGCCCCGGAAAGGATGTCGGCATGCCTATTCGCGTTGCCATCGTCGACGACCATGAGATCGTCAGGGTGGGGCTGGCGTCGCTCCTCGAGGACGAGGAGGGCATCGCGGTGGTCGCCGTGGCGGGCAGCGCTGCGGAGGCCCGGGCCGCCGCGCGGCGGGAGCAACCGGACGTGCTGATCCTGGACGTGCGCTTACCCGACGGCAATGCCATCGACATCGTGCCGGAGCTGCGAGCGGACTCGCCCGCGACCCGCATCCTGGTGCTGACCTCCTACTCCGGCGAGGACACCGTCGCCAAGGCCGTCGCGGCCGGCGTCGACGGCTTCGTGTCGAAGACCACCGACGCGGAGACGCTGACGCGGACGATCTACGAGCTGGCCGAGGGTCGTGACGTGCTGCGGGCGCAGGTGAGCGCGGCGCTCATACGCTATCTGCAGAGGCAACCCGTCAAGCAGCCGCCCATCCTCCGCGAACAGCTCACCGCCCGCGAGTCGCAGATCGCCGGGTTCGTGGCCGAGGGCCTGTCCAACCGCGAGATCGCCGAGCGCGTGGCGATCTCCGAGAAGACGGTGAAGAACCATGTCAGCAGCATCCTGAGCAAGATGCACGCCCGCCGCCGCGCCGAGATCATCCGCTACTTCCTGTCCCTGGGCGACGCGCGCGAAGCGCCCTGACGCCGGCGCGAGCGCCGCCGCCGCGCGCCCCAGTCTCGCTGGGCCGAGCGGTGCGGCTGCTACGGGCGGACGTCAAGCGGGGCGCGACCCACGCCGGTCGCGCCCCTGTCCCGAGGAAAGCTTGGTGGAGCTGAGGGGATTCGAACCCCTGACCTCCTGAGTGCGATTCAGGCGCGCTCCCAACTGCGCCACAGCCCCAAGCGGACTGTAGTCTACGGGGTTGCCGTCGCCGTTGTCAACGAAGCCCAGGCGCGAGAGGTTGCGTCCACGGCGCAAACTTCGGACCTGCTAGGGAGGCGCGACGAGGTCACGTCGCCACCGCGTGCAGGGCCTCGGCGGCGCGATCGACCTCGTCGGGCTTGACGTAGATGACGTAGCCGTAGCGCCCGGAGCCGGCGGTGACCCCGCTGGTGGCATAGACGTCGACGCGAGCGTCGCAGAGCCGCTCGTGGAGCTCCGCCAGTGCGCCCAGGCGGTCGTCGCCCTGCACCAGCAGCGCGTCCTGGACTGCCGAGATGGGCAACCCGATGTCGTGGGCGACCGCTTCGAACTCCTTGGTGTCGGCGGGGAAGAGCGACCACTGAACATGGTTCGGCCCCACCGGCGCGGCCGTGAATGCCAGCAGGTCGACGTCGCAAGCGGCCAGCTGCGCGAGCACGCCGTAGGTCTGCCCCGGCACCTCCTCGAGGGTGGCGTAGTAGTAGCGGACGCGGTGGACGGAGACTGGCATGGCTCCCCCTCTCCAGCGACGCGAGCACGATCGTGCCTCGCCCGGAGTATGGGCGGCAGCCGTGGCGGGCGCCAGAGGCAAGCGTCCTGCGAGCCGCTGCCGGACGGGATCGCTAGAGGCGGAGGAACTCGTCGACGGACAGCACGAAGAGGATGGCCCCGCCCACCGGCACTGCCAGGGGCGGGCTGGTGAATACGCCCTCGAGGGCGTGAACCGGTGAGCTCGCGCTCATCGCCTTGGTGCGCTGACGGCAGGTCTCCTGCACGATGGCCTTGACGCGCTCGAGCTCAGGCTCCTCCACGCCGATGATCAGGGTGGTGTTGCCCTCGCGCAGGAAGCCGCCGGTGGATGCCAGCTTGGTCGACTGCAGGCCCTGACCGGCGAGCGCCTCCTGCAAGCGGCCGGCGTCAGCGTCCTGAACGATCGTCAGGATCAGCTTCATGGGTACCTCGAGGATAGCACCCGTGCCGGATGCGCCCGCGGCCGCGCCCCGCCCGCCGGGATGCCGCCGGCAGGGAAGCGCAATACCGAACGCCGACCGGCCGAGCCGGACGTTTACAATGACCTTCGTCACGGGGGCGGACGTATGGCAGAGACTCGGTTCGTGGTGGAGGTGAGTGAGCCGGTCGCCGGAGAGCTGGTCGGCGAGATCGCCGCTCGGATCGCCGGGCGCTTCGCCATGGACGAGAGCCGCGTGCGCAAGCTGGTCGAGGGCCGGACCGGGCCCGTGACCAGGCCCCTTCCGAAGGACAAGGCCGAGCGCATCGCCCGGGCGTTCAGGGACGCCGGCGTGGCGGTTCGGGTGCTGTCCGAGCCGCACCAGCCGGCGCCTGCCGCGACCGCGGGGCGCGCGCCGCCGGAGCCTTCGCGGCCGGGTCAGTCCGAGTACCAGGAGCCCCCCAACGTATTCCTCTCGTCGACCCGGTGGGTGCCGTCGCCGCACGAGGCGCCGGCGATCGCCGCGGAGAGCGGAGCGGTGGTGGAGGGGCCGCCCACCTCGGTGCCGGCAGAGGCCCGGGAGGGCGCACCGTCAGCCACGCCGAGGCCGGGCGCGGAGCCGATCGAGCGAGCCCCGGCGTGGATGGCCGACGACGCCTGGCGTCCCGGCGGCCCGGTGGCGGCATCCCGCGCTCCTGGGCTGCGCCGAGGGCTGTTCATTGGCTTCCTGGTGGCGCTGCTGCTGCTGCTGGCGCTGCAGGCCCTGATGAGCCTTCGCTCTGGCGCACGGTCTCAGGCGGGCGTGGATGCCGGCATGCGCGCCTACAGCAGTGGCGACTTCAGCGAAGCGCGGCGCGTGTGGACGCCTCTGGCGAAGTCCGGCAGCGCGCGCGCCGAGTACATGCTCGGGTACATGGCCGAGAACGGACAGGGCCGCGCTTGGAGCAACCACGACGCGGCGACCTGGTACCGGCGTGCCGCCGATCAGGGCTACCCCCAGGCGCAGGTGGCGCTGGGGCAGCTCTTCGCCCGCGGCATGGGCGTCGAGCGCAATCCCACCAGGGCGGCAGGGCTCTACCGGGCCGCCGCCCGGGAGGGCTACGGCCCCGGCCAGTTCCAGTACGCCCTGGCGCTGTTCCACGGGACCGGGGTGCCGCAGGACTTTGCGGCGGCGCTCACCTGGTTCAAGGCTGCTGCCGCCAACGGCGTGGCGGAGGCGCGGCCGTACGTATCGTTCGCGGGCTCGGCGGGCCAGGCCGAAGGAGCGGGACCGCCCGGGGGTAGCGCCACCGATGCGGTGGGGACGCCGGGGCCCGCCACCGGCGGGGGGCCGGCCGCCGGCTCGCAGTGAGTTGCGGCGGGCGCCTGGCCGGCGAACCTTGACCGTTCCTTCAGGGAGCTTTCAAGACCGCGTCATGCTGCCCTGGTAAGCTTGATCGATGACAGCACGAAGGTACGCGCTTCCGCTGGTGGCCGCGCTGCTTGCGATGGTGGCCATGAGCCCGGTGCTGGCGCAGGATTCCGGTTCGCAGCCGGCCGCCGGCCAGTCGGCAACCAGCAACCCCATCCAGCTCCGCACCGAGATCTACATCGTCAGTGAGGTCACCAACAAGGACGGCTCCAAGGGCGAGAAGCTCACCAAGGCCGACACCGCCCGGCCGGGCCAGATCGTGGAGTACCGCCTGTTCGCCAAGAACGTGGGCGACACCACGCTTCCCGCCGGCGTGGTGGTGATCAGCACGCCCGTTCCCAGCGGCATGGAGTACGTCGCCAACTCTGCCACGCCCTCGAGCGACAGCCTGCTGGCCGAGTTCTCGGCCGACGGCGGTCACAACTACTCCAAGCCGCCGGTGCTGACCGGCAGCGGCGACGCCAAGAAGGTGGCCGAGCCCACCAGCTACACCAACATCCGCTGGACGGTGCTCACCGCCATGGAGCCGGGCAAGGAGATCCCCTTCTTCTACCGCGTGAAGGTGCTCAAGCAGTAGCGGCACGCCGCGCACCGTACCTGCAGATGTCTTCGTGCCCGGCGGCTCGACCCGCCGGGCACGCCTGACACCGGCCGCGGACCGCGGCCGGATGGCTTCCGTGCAACAAAAGTTGAAAGGCCGGCGAGGGCGGTCCGGCCTTTCGTGGAGGGGTCACGTGTCTCTAGGAGGTGTTACGACGTTGCCCTGCAATCCGAACCATAGCGCCGGGGCCTGAGGCATGCTTGAAGGCCTCGTGAGGATTGTGAGGTCGCCGTCCGTGGCGACCGGGAGGCGCGGACGGCGCGGGGTCGACGCGCGGCCTCGACGCGATCGTCGCGCGAGTGGGGGGCGTCGCCGTAGGATCGGTGCATGACCCTGCTCGCCATCTACGCTCATCCGGACGACGAGGCCTTCGGGGCCGGCGGCACCCTGGCACGCTACGCGGCCGCGGGCATCGACGTGCGCCTCATCTGCGCCACGCGCGGCGAGTCGGGGAAGATCACCGACCCCGACATCGACCCCGCCAGCGACGTGGCGGCCCTCCGCGAGGGCGAGCTGAAGGACGCCTGCGCCGCGCTCGGCATCCCCGAGCCGATCTTCCTCGGATTCCACGACTCTGGGCGTCAAGAGAGGACCCGCCATGACGACCCTCAGGCCCTCATGAACGTGGACGAGATGGTGCTGGAAGAGGCGCTGCTTCCCTGGATCGAGCGTTTCCGGCCGCAGGTGATGCTCACCTTCGATCCGCACGGGGGCTACGGGCACATCGACCACATCCGCATCCAGCGTGCCGCTACCGCCGCCTTCTGGTCCTGCGGCAACCTGGTGACGGCGGCGCCCCGGCGACTCTTCTACAACGCCATCCCAGTGGAGCGCATGCGGCGCCTGCAGGCCGCCCGCCGCGGCGGCCCCATGGACGGCCTCGACCCCGCCCGCTACGGCGTCAGCGACGACTCGTTGGCGGCCGTGCTGGACGTCAGTGCGTTCATGGAGGCGAAGGAGCGCGCCATCCGCGCGCACCGCAGCCAGGTCGGGCCGCGCTCGAGCTTCGCCTCCCGTGAGGGCCAGCAGGAGGGCTGGCGGGCGTTCATGGAGCGCGAGACGTTCACGCTCGGCGGGGTTCGCGGGGCGTTCCCCGAGCCGCCGGTGCCCGACCTCTTCGCCGGCCTCTAGCTGCGGCCCGGGCACGCGTTCGTCAGGAGCGCTCGGCCTGGTTGCGGTATTGCAGCTCGTACAGCTTGCGGTAGTAGCCGTCCTGCTTGAGCAGCTCGACGTGGCTGCCCTCCTCGATGAGCTTGCCCTTGCGCATCACCAGGATGCGGTCGACGTCCTGGATGGTCGACAGGCGATGGGCGATGATGATGCTGGTGCGGCCCTGCATCAGCTTCTTGAGAGCGTCCTGGATGAGATCCTCGGTCTCGGTGTCGATGTTGGCGGTGGCCTCGTCGAGCACCAACAGGATGTCGGGGTTCTGCACCAGCGCCCGGGCGAAGGCGATGAGCTGCTTCTGGCCGGTGGAGAAGCCCGCGCCACGCTCGCGAACCGGCGTGTCGTACCCGTGGGGGAGGCGCGCGATGAAGCCGTGGGCGTTGACGAACCTCGCGGCCTGCTCCACCTGCTCGTGAGGGATGCTGGCGTCGCCCAGGGTGATGTTGCTGCGGACCGTGCCGCTGAAGAGGAAGGGGTCCTGCAGCACGATGCCCACGTGCCGCCGCAGCTCCACCTGGTCGTAGTCGCGCACGTCCCTGCCGTCGATCCTCACGGCGCCCTTCTGCACGTCGTAGAAGCGGCTGATGAGGCTGATGATGGTGGTCTTGCCGGCGCCCGTGTGCCCCACGAACGCCACCGACTCGCCCGGCGCGATGTCGAAGCTGACGTCGTTCAGCACCCAGTCCTCCGCGTCGTAGGCGAAGGACACGTGCTCGAACGCCACCTCGCCGCGGAAGGCCGTGACGAAGTGGCCGGCGTCGGGCCGGTTGACGATCTGCTCGGGCGTGTCGATGAGGCCGAAGATGCGCTCCGAGGAGGCCATCGCCGCCTGCATGATGTTGAACTTGTCCGACAGGTCCTGGAGCGGGCGGAAGAACATGTTGGAGAACTGGATGTAGGCCACCAGGACACCGATGGTCACCGTTCCCGAGAGTCCGGGGCCGACGATCTCCAGGGCGCCGTAGTAGAGGATGAGCGCCATCGACACCGCGCCCAGGGTGTTGACCGTGGGCCAGAACAGGCTGAACCAGCGGATCTGCTCGGCGTAGGCGTCGAGCAGGCCCAGGTTGATGTGGTCGAAGCGGCGCCCGTTGCGCGCCTCGCGGTTGAACAGCTGGACGGTGCGCATGCCGCCGAGGTTCTCCGCCAGGTAGGCGTTGGACCTGGAGGTGCGAAGGCGGACCGCCCGGTAGGCGTCACGGATGCGGCGCCTCAGGAGGTTGAGGATGAGGAACAGCGCCGGCATGACGGTGAGCGTGATGAGCGCCAGGCGCCAGTTGATGCTGAACATGTAGACCAGCAGCCCGGCCACCAGGCCCACGTCGGCCACCAGGCCCACCACCCCGTCGGTCATCATGGTCTGCACCGCTTCCACATCGCTGGTGATGCGGGTGATCAGGCGGCCCACCGGCGTGCGGTCGAAGAAGCCCATGTGCAGCGCCTGGATCTTGCCGAAGACCTCGCGGCGGACGTCGTAGATGATGTGCTGACCCAGCCACTCCACCAGGTAGGTGTAGCCGTAGCGGAGCCCGAAGTTGACCAGCCTCAGGCCCAGGTAGATCAGCACGATGACCGTCAGGCCGTGCAGGCGCTGGTCGATGGTGAGACTGCTGTAGGGCGCCTTGTCCGCCACGATGTAGCGGTCCACGGCCTGCGCCAGCAGGGTGGGGAAGGCGGGCGTGAGGGCGCTGTACACCAGCAGCAGCAGAACACCGGCGGCCAGCTGCCCGCGGTAGGGCTTGAGGTAGGCCATCAGCCGCAGCATGATCTGCCAGTCGAACGACTTCTCGAAGGCCTCCCCGTCCTCGTCGAGCTGGCTCTCGGCGCGCATCTGTCTGCGGCTCGCGCGTCGGCGCCGCTTGAACTCGGCCTTGGCCTCCTCCACGGAGTACTCCGGCAGGTCCATGTCGGTCACGGCGCGGGGCCTTGCGGTGCGGTCGAAGGCGGTCATCAGGCAGCCTCCAGGTCCGCTTCGAGCTGCTGGCGACGGTGCATGTCGGCATACCAGCCGTCGCGCTCGAGGAGCTCGGCGTGCGTGCCTTCCTCGGTGATGCGGCCGCGCTCGAGTACCAGCACCCGGTCGCAGTGCTGGAACGCGCTGATCCGGTGCGCGGTGATGAGCGTCGTGCGGCCACGCTGCACCTGCTCGAGGCCTTCGAGGATGCGCGCCTCGGTCTGGGTATCGACGGCCGACAGGGCGTCGTCGAAGATCAGCACCGGCGGGTCGCGCACGATCGCCCGCGCGATGGCGGTCCGCTGACGCTGCCCGCCCGAGAGCGTGACCCCGCGTTCACCGAGGCGCGTCCGGTAGCCGAGCGGGAAGTCCTGCACGTCGCCGTCGAGCTGGGCCAGCTCGGCGGCGTGGCGGACCCGCGGCATGAGTGCGTCGATATCGGTCTCAGGCACGCCGTAGGCGATGTTCTCGGCGATCGTGTCGCTGAACAGGAACGGCTCTTGCGGCACCAGCCCGATGAAGCGGCGCACCACCGCCACCGGGTAGCGCTTCACGTCGATGCCGTCGATGAGGATCTCCCCGCCGTCGGCGTCGAGCAGCCTGGCGATGAGGCTGGCGATGAGGGTCTTGCCCGCCCCTGTGCGGCCGGTGATACCCAGGCTCTCGCCGGCGCGCAGGTGGAAGCTCACGTCCTCGAGCGCCGGTACCCCGTCGAAGGCGAGGCTCACGTGCCGGAACTCGATGTCTCCCCGGATCTCGTGGAGGCTGTCGTCGGTATCGGGGCCGTCGACCACGCGAGGCTGGCTGTCGAGGATCTCGCGCAGCCGGCGCCAGGAGGTGGACCCGCGCTGGGCGATGTTGGCGATCCAGCCGAGCGCGATGAGCGGCCACTGGACGCCGTTGAAGAGGAACACGAAGCTGGAGAACTGGCCGATGGTGAGGTGGCCGCCCACGCCGAGCACGTAGCGCCCGCCGAAGAGCAGCAGCACCGCCACGGTCACGCCGAAGAGCGTCTCCATCAGCGGGCTCAAGGGGCCGTCGACGCGGGTGAGTGCCAGGTAGCGGCGGATGTACTCGTCGTTCAGCCGGCGGAAGGTGCCGACGTGGCGGTCCTCGATCCCGAAGCCCTTGACCACGCGCATGCCGTCGAAGTTCTCCTGGGCCATCGCCGAGACCTCGCTGAACTGCTCCTGTACCCGCTGGTAGCGGCGGTGGATGACCCGCATGAACAAGAAGAAGGTGAGCGAGATGAGCGGCATGATGGCGGCCGTGAGCAGCGTGAGGCCGCCGCTGAGGCGCGCCATGCGCGTGATCGTGAACCCCAGCAGCAGCACGGTGTTGATGGCCTGGAAGGCGCCCACGCCGACCAGCATGCGCACCGCGTTGAGGTCGGCCGTCAGCCGCGCCATCAGGTCGCCGACGCGGTGGTTGTCGTAGTAGTCGGCGTCGAGGCGGGCGAAGTGCCGGAAGATGTCGTGGCGGATGTCGAACTGGATCTCCCAGCTCGCTGCCAGTAGGGTGCGGCGCACCAGGACCATGGCCAGGCCGCCCGCCCCGGCGGTACCCAGCAGGGCAGCGACGTAGAGCCACATGTGCGCCAGGGTCATGGTGCCCTGCTTGAGCGCGTCGATCGCCATGCCGGGGATGATCGGCGTCAGGGTGGTGAAGAAGGCGTTGAAGACCATCATCGCCACCCCGACGGCGTACGCCCGGCGGTGAAGGCGGACGTAGCGCATCAGGTCGCGGATGGTCTCGATCAGCACGGTTCCTCCCAGGGTGAACCCGGACGCCGCCCGCTGCGGCAGGTCGTTTCGACCATCACAACGGACGGCGGCCCCCACGCGCGTCGGCGACAGGTTGCACCGCCGCCTGCGACCAAGGTCGCAGACCGCGGCTGGAGGCTCCTCGCGTTAGCGCTTCCCGGCGGACGAGCCCGACCGGGCGGTGCACGGCCGGCCGACACCATACCGCGTCCAGCTGGGGGAGCGTGGGGCATGCGGCGACAGTGACCGCCCCGGAGGCGTGGCCGGCGGACCCGATCGCCGCGCCGCCCGGGGTCTGGCCGCAGCCGTCATGCGGCCCGTTGGCGGCGGCCTGCCGAGCGGCTGGAAGCCCTGCTCAGGGTACGAACAGCGGCGAGCCGTAGGGCTGGCCGTTGAGCTCCAAGGTGAAGGTCACCGGCCCGGGGTAGGTGGTGAGCCAGCTTCCGTGCAGCACCTGCCCACCGCTCACGGTGGAGCGGTCGACCAGCGTGCGCTTGCCGCTGAGCGGCTGGGCGTACACCGTGGCCACCTGCTGCGAAATGCCCGGCTGGATGGCCCAGGCGTAGGGGACGTGGCGGAGCTGCGGCCGCCTGACCGTGGCGACGGCGCCGGGCGGGGTCAAGGCTACCGGGTGCACGTTGACGGTGAGCGCCAGGGAGTGGTTGCCGGGATCGGCGCCTGGAGCCGGCGACTGCAGCACCACGCCTTGCGGCAGTAGCGGAGACTCGACGGTGGTGGTGGTGATGGTGTAGCCGGGTGCCGCTGCCTGTGCCTGCTCCGGGTCCATGCCGATGAGCGAGGGAACGGTGTCCGCCTGCTGGGCGTTGCTCGCGGGCGTTCCTTCCTGCACCACCAGTCGCAGGATGGTCTCGTCGAGCGGCTCCGCCAGGTGGGGTGCCAGCGACTGGCTCAGCACCTCGCCAGGGTAGCCGTCGGGGGCGTTGACCTTGTCCTCCAGGATCTGGTCCGGCGCCAGGCCTGCCACCCCGGCCAGGTAGCGGGCGTCGTCGGCGGAGAGCCCTACCAGGCGCGGCAGGAAGGTCTCCGGGTGGGTCGGCCCCAGGCTCACCAGCACGTCGACCGCCTGGCCCTGGGCGAGCTTGGTGCCGCTCGGCACCGACTGCGCCAGCACCACGCCGGCCGGCGTGTGGGCGTTGATGTGGGCGACGCTGCCGAGCTCCAGCCCGGCACTCTGCAGTGCGCCGGTGACCTGGTCGGGGTAGCTCACGCCCACGAGTTGCGGCACCTTGGTGCCGGCGAGCTGGCCCTGAGGCAGGGCGTAGGCGAGCTGCACCGTGCGTCCCGGCCGCAGCTGCGCGCCGGCGGCGGGTTGCGCCGACAGCACCGTGCCCGCCGGCTTGGTCGACTCGAGCGGCGTGGGCTTCGGCTTGAGGTCGAGCTGTGCCAGCGCCTGCTGGGCGTCGTTGATGGGCTTGCCGACGACGTTGGGGACCTTCACCAGGCGGCCGTTGGAGCGGCGCAGGAAGCCGCCGCCGATGAGCGCCAGCGACGCCAGCAGCAGCACGATCGTGAGCGCCCAGGGCAGCGCCGCCCAGGGGATCGACGGGCGCCGCCGGCGAGGGGCTGCAACGGGCTCCTGGACGGCGGCGGCCTGGACTGGCGCACTCCCGTCCCAGGCGAGGCCGTAGAGCCGCGGCTGGCGCCCGGAGCGACGGACGTCGGCCGCGGACGGATCGAAGCCGTGCTCTGCCAGGGCCGCCTCGATGGCGGCGTCGCGCCCGCGCGGCAGGCCTTCGCCGGCGTGCTCCCAGGCCACGTAGTGCGCGCCCGGCCGGGATATGACGTCGTAGATGGCCGCTCGACCCTCGCGCTTGAGGCGCTTCAGCACGCGCCGGTAGCGCTCGAAGGTGGACTCCTTGTCGGGCTGAAGGTCGAACCACTCGATTCGGACGAGGGTGCCGTCGGGGGCCGTGGCCTCGATCAGCGTCCGATCTCTACTCACTGCGGACTGGCTGATGATCTCGTACTTACCGTCGAGCAACGACACCTTGGCAGACTCCCCGAGCTAGGCTCGGGCGCAATGATACCGTGCCGGCCATGAGAGGTGTCTGGGCGGCCGCCGGCGGACGTCCAGCCGCTGCCGCGCCGCGGGCTGGGGACGCCTACGGGCCGGTGGCGACCCGCTCAGCTGCCGGTCTCGGAGGCGGGACGTGGCTCGATGGTGGGCGGGGTGCGGTTGTGGTCGGCGGCGTTGCGGCGGCGTTCCTCCTCGGCGCGGCGTTGCCGTTCTTGCTCTTCCAGGCGCCGCTCCACCTCGTCCGCCTCACCGACGATCCATGTGGCGATGTCGTCGGGGGCCTCGCCGGCGTGCGACTTCTCCAGTGCAGTGTGGATGAGCTTGCCGTCGATGGTCTCGCGCTTGAGCAGGGCGCTGGCTACCGCCTCCACCGCCGGCCAGTGCTCCTCGAGGATCTTCTCGCAGTCGTGGTAGGTGGCCTCCAGGATCTCGGTGACCTCCTGCTCGAGCTCGCGGGCGGTCTCCTCGCTGAAGTCCTTGCGGCGTGAGATCTCGCCGCCCAGGAACACCGGTCCCTGGTCGGAGCCCCAGGCCACGTACTCCTGGTTCCCCATGCCCATGTCGAGCACCATCTGCTTGGCGAGGTCCGTGGCTTGCTTGAGGTCGTTGCTGGCGCCGGACGAGATGGTACCGGTGATGCGCTTCTCGGAGACGCGCCCGCCGAACGCCACCACCAGCTGGCTGCGGAAGCGGCCGACGTTGTAGAACATCTCTTCCTTGGAGAGCGGCGCCATGAACCCGCCGGCGCCGCCGCGCGGCATGATGGTCACCTTGCGGATGTTCCCCAGCTCGGGCTGGGCGGCGAAGGCCACCGCGTGCCCCGCCTCATGGAACGCCAGGATGCGTCGCTCCTCCTCGGTGGGAACCAGGCTGCCGCGTCTCAGACCCAGCGTGATGCGGTCGAGAGCCTCGTTGAAGTCGGTCCAGGAGATGATCTGCTTGCTGGAGCGCGCCGCGATGAGGGCCGCTTCGTTGGTGAGGTTCTCGAGGTCGGCGCCCGAGAACATGGGCGTGGCCTCCGCCAGGCGCTTGAGGTTGACGTCCTCGCCCACCGGCTTGTTGCGCACGTGGACCTTGAGGATGTCCTCGCGCTCGCTCTGGGTGGGCAGGCCGATGGTCACCTGGCGGTCGAAGCGCCCGGGCCGCAACAGCGCCGGGTCGAGGATGTCCGGGCGGTTGGTGGCCGCCACCACGATCACCGACGTGTCCTTCTCGAAGCCGTCCATCTCGGAGAGGATCTGGTTGAGGGTCTGCTCGCGCTCGTCGTGGCCGCCGCCGATGCCGGCGCCGCGACGCCGGCCGATGGAGTCGAGCTCGTCGATGAAGATGATGGCCGGGGCGGCCTTGCGAGCCTCCTCGAAGAGGTTGCGCACGCGGCTCGCGCCGACGCCCACGAACATCTCCATGAACTCCGAGGCGCTGACCGTCAGGAAGGGGACCCCCGCCTCGCCGGCCACCGCCCGCGCCAGCAGCGTCTTGCCGGTGCCGGGAGGTCCGACCAGCAGCACGCCCTTGGGGATCTCGGCGCCGATGCGGAGGTACTTCTGGGGGCTCTTGAGGAAGTCGACGACCTCCATCAGCTCCTGCTTTGCCTCCTTGTGGCCGGCTACGTCGGAGAAGGTGGTCTGCACCTTGTTCTCGCGCCCGTAGAGCTTGGCCTTCGACTGGCCGAACTGCATCACCTGGTTGGGCCCGCCCTGGGCGCGCATGAAGATGAACCAGAAGAACCCCAGCAGCAGCGCGATGGGGAGCAAGGAGCCGACCACGAACCCGATCCACTGAGGCGGGTTGCGGATGGTGACGCTCGTCACGTTGTTCTGCAGCGTGGTGATGAGCGTGTCGGTGATGATGGCGGTGGTGCGGAACGACTGGATGGTCTCCGGCTGGCCCTTGATGTTGACCTGCGAGGCGGTCTTGAGCTCGCCGTCGACGTTGCCGTTGGTGCGGTCGACGGTGACGGACGCGACCTTGCCGGACGCCACCAGGTTCGTGAAGGTCGAGTAGTTGATCTGGCGGCTCGACCCGCCGGAGTTGAACTGGTTGAACACGAAGATGCCGAGGATGATCAGCATCACCAGCAACCAGGGATTGAACGATCGTCTCAACGGGCCCTCCAGCGGGCGCCTCTCATCGCGCGGCGTCTCGTGGCGCCACGCACGGCGCGCGCGCAGCTAGTCAGATAAGGGTAGCACCCCGACGCGAGCGCGTCCTGTAAGCCGTCCGACCAGCTTCCACGGCGCGGCCGGCGGCCGGCTCGCGGAGACGCTCACTGGAAGCTGTAGCTCTTAGGCACCGCCACCACTCCGCCGTCCGTGACGCTGAAACCGCGCGCACGGTCGGCGGCGGGATCGACGCCGATCTCGGTGCCGGACGGCACCTTCACGTTCTTGTCGATGATGGCGTTCCGGATCACGCAGCCCTGGCCGACCTCCACGTCGTCGAACAGAACCGAGCTATCCACGCTGGAATGGGAGTGTACCCGCACCCGCCGCGCCAGCAACGAGCGCCGCACGGTGCAGCCGGAGAGGATCACGCCGCCGGCTACCAGCGAGTTGAGCGCGCGTCCGGTGCGGTCCTCCTCCTCGTGGACGAACTTCGCCGGCGGCGAGTACTCCGCAGAGGTCCGCAGCGGCCAGTGCTCGTTGAAGAGGTCGAACTCCGGCTGAACCGCGACCAGGTCCATGCTGGCGGCCCAGTAGCTGTCGAGCGTGCCTACGTCCCTCCAGTAGGTGTTGGCCGCTTCCTGGCCGGGGATGGGGTTGCGCGCGAAGTCGTAGGCGAACAGCCGGTAGCCCTCGGCCAGCGCCATCGGCAGCACGCTCTTGCCGAAGTCGTGCTCGCTGCCGGGGTCGGCGGCGTCGCGGTTGAGCAGCTCCACCAGCTTCTCCACCGTGAAGATGTAGTTGCCCATGCTGGCGAGGCAGTGACTGCTGCGACCGGGGATCGCGTTCGGCGTCTCGGGCTTCTCCTGGAACTCCTCGATGCGCCAGTCGTCGTCCACCTGCAGCACGCCGAAGCGGCGGCCGTCCTCGACCGGGGTGGGGTAGGCGGCGATGGTGATGTCGGCCTCGTGCTCGAGGTGGTAGTCGATCATGTGGCTGATGTCCATCTTGTAGATGTGGTCGCCCGAGAAGATCGCCACCAGGTCGGCGTCGTTGTTGGCGATGAGGTGGAGGTTCTGATAGATGGCGTCGGCCGTGCCGCGGTACCACTCCGCGCCCAGCTCTTCGTAGAGGTACATCTGCGCCGGTGCCAGCGTGATGAAGTAGCCCGACAGGAAGCTGCCGAAGCGCCAGTTGCGCTGGATGTGCTCGGTCAGGGACTGCGCCTTGAACTGGGTGAGCACGTACATGCCGAAGATCTGCGAGTTGATCATGTTGTTGAGCGCGAAGTCGATGATGCGGTACTTGGCGCCGAACGGCACGGCGGGCTTGGTGCGCTTCCACGTGAGGGGGTGGAGGCGCGTACCCTTGCCGCCTGCCAGCACCATGCCGATGGTCTTCAGCTTGCGTGCGGCCATGCGTCGGTCTCCCTGGGTCGACGAGAAGGCGTGAGGCTAGGCGTTTGCCCGATGATAGCCCAGCCGGGGCCGCGCGCCGCCGTGTACGGCGTGCTGCCGGCGACGGTGGGGGCGCTCGGGCGCGGTACCCTTGCGGTCGATGCCCAGCTCCGACACCCGCCCGCGCGAGCCTCGCCCCCGGTCGTGCCTGTACGACCTGGCGCCGGAGACGCTGTGGCTCCCGGACGGGGAGCCCGCCTACCGGCGCGCGCAGCTGGCCGGCTGGCTCTACCGCCGCGGCGCTCAGAGCTTCGCGGCCATGAGTAACCTGCCGAGGGCCGTGCGAGCGGCGCTGGCGGAGCGCTGGCGGCTGTCCCCCTTCGACGGGGTGCGGCGCTTCCCGTCCAGCGACGGCTCGGTGCGCTACCTCTTCACGCTGCAGGACGGGCGGCGCACCGAGGCGGTGTACATGCCCTACCGCGGTCGCAAGACGGTGTGCCTGTCGTCGATGGTCGGTTGCCCCGCCGGCTGCGCCTTCTGCGCCACGGGCGCGCTGGGCTTCGGGCGCAACCTCGCCAGCGGTGAGATCGTCGGCCAGCTCCTGGCGATCGCCGCGGCGGAGCAGGTGGCGCCCGGCGACATCCGCAACGTGGTGCTGATGGGGATGGGCGAGGCGCTGCTCAACTACGACAACGCCATCGCCGCGGTGCGGACGCTGGTGTCGCCCGCCGGGCTCGACCTCTCGCCCCGACGCATCACCGTGTCGACCGTGGGCCTCCCCGGCCGCATCCGCCGTCTGGCGGAGGAGGGGTTGCCGCTGGTGCTGGCCCTGAGCCTGCACGCACCGGACGACGAGACCCGCAAGCGCATCATCCCCACCGCGCACGCCTATGCCGTGGCCGACATCGTGGCGGCGGTGCGCGCCTACCAGCAGGCGACGGGGAGGCGCGTCACCATCGAGTACACCCTGCTCGCCGGCGTCAACGACGATCCCGCGCGTGCGCGCGCGCTGGCCGGTCTGCTCGAGGGCCTCAAGAGCCACGTCAACCTCATCCCCTTCAACCCCTGGCCCGGGTCGGGCTTCCGGGAGAGCGGCGAGCGGGCGACCGAACGGTTCCGCGCCGAGCTGGAGCGTCGCAAGGTGCCGGTGTCCGTGCGCTTCAGCCGGGGCCGCGACGCCGGTGGCGCCTGCGGGCAGCTGGCGCTCAGCGAGGGCGGCTCGCGTAGCTCGCACGAGCGCCCGGCCGACCCGCCGGGCTGATCCGGTGGGGGGCGCCGGGCTGGCCCCGGGGCGCGCGCCCGCACCGTCGGCCGACACCGGCAGGACACGTCCCTGAGTGGGTTTTTTTGCCGCTGTGACGGGATATCTCGTGGGGGATTTCACACGGCTTCGAAGCACCCTCGTACTAGAGTGAGCACCGGAATCATCGTTTCGCACGCAGTCTATGGGGACGCGTAGGCGCAGCGATCTGGAGGCTTGCATGAAGATCATGACGTGGAGTCGGGGCGCGGTCAGGACGCTCCTGGCATCCGTTGCCCTGTTGCTGGTGCTGTCGACGGCGCTGGCCCAGACGTCGATCGCCGATCTGCAAGCCAAGGCCCAAGCCAACCCCAACGATGCAAGCGCGTGGGTGGACCTCGGCAACGCCCAGTACAAGGCGGGCAGCTACGACGCAGCCAAGCAGAGCTTCCTCGAGGCGATCAGCATCAACTACAGCAACGGCGACGCCCACTACGGCCTGGGGCTCTCGGAGTACGCCCGCGGCGACTACCAGGCGGCGCTGTTCGAGTTCAGCGAGGTCACCAGGCTGTACCCGGACCGCTTCGACGGGCACTTCAACCGGGGGGTGACGCTGGCCAAGCTGCGGCAGAACAAGGAGGCGGCGGACGCCTTCCGGCTGGCGATCAAGGTCGCCGACAACGTTGCCACCAAGCAGGACAAGATCAATGCCTACCTCGGTCTGGCCGGCCAGCTCGAGCTCACCAGCGACTACACGGGCGCCGCCAGCGCCTACGCGGAGGCGCTCAAGCTCGATCCAGGCAACGCGGACCTCATCCTCCGCCGCGGCCAGGCGCTGGAGAACGCCGACAAGGGGCTCGAGGCGTTGCCGGAGCTCACCAAGCTGGAGGCGAGCAGCAGCGACTACCGCGTCAGCGCCCTCATCGCCGACATCTACGTCAAGCAGGGGCAGATCGACTACGCCATGTACGCCCTCAACCGCGCCCTCAAGAAGGCGGACGCGGCCGGCAACAACTCGGCCAAGGCCAACATCCTGGTCAAGCTCGGCACCTTGCAGAAGAGCCTGGGGCGCGACGCCGCCGCGGCCCAGTCCTTCCAGCAGGCGGCGCAGGCCGACCCCAACTCCTGGCAGGCGTTGTACAACCTGGGCGTGAGCTATCTCGAGGGCGGTCAGACGCGCAGCGCGCTGGGCCCGCTGGAGCAGGCCGACAAGCTGGCGCCGCAGAGCGGCGAGGTGAACCTCGCCCTGGCCTCGGCGTACGATCAGCTCGCCGAGCCGGCCAAGGCGCTCTCCGCCGCCAAGATCGCGCTCTCCGGCTTGCAGGATGCCAAGCAGCTCACGCAGGCGCGCTTCATCGCCGGCCGTTCGCTGTACCGCCAGGGAGACTACGCCAGCGCCGCGAACATGCTCGATCAGGTGGTGCAGGCCGAGGCCAGCGACGCCCAGGCGCAACTGTGGGCGGGGCTTGCGGACTACCAGCAGCAGAAGTACGCCTCCTCCATCCGCTTCTTCGAGCGCGCCACGCAGCTCGCTCCCAACAGCGTCGAGGCCCGCGTGGACCTTGGTGCCGCCTACCTGGCCGCCAAGCGCTACCAGGATGCGCAGACGGTCTACCAGCTTCTCGTCAAGCAGAACCCCAAGGACAGCGAGAGCTACTACAACCTCGGCTGGGCACTCTACTCGCAAGACAACATGAGCGCAGCCGGCGATGCTTGGAAAGCATCCTGCCAACAGGGCTATCAACAGGCATGCCAGGCGATCACCAAGTACCTGTGAGCTATCTCCGACCTCTGCCGGCGCGAGGAGCGCCTGACATAGAATGGTCCCATGGACTGGCTTCGACGTAACTGGCCCGACCTGCTGATCGGGATCGCCCTGGTCGCGGTGATCGCCGGGATCATCGCCACGCTGATCACCGGGGGCTCGTTCTTCCCCGTGGGGCAGAACACCCGTACGAGCACGCCGCCGGCCCAGAGCGCTACCGCGCAGAGTGGGGCGCCGAAGTCGTCAACGTCGTCGTCCACATCGTCGTCCACACCGTCCTCGACCACCGTGGCTCCCGGCAACTCGACCGGCGGGAAGACCTCCTCGGCAACGGCCGGTGGCGGCGCCAACGGCGCCATCTCGACCGGGTCGGGGAGCAGCGCCTCCGGCGGCGCCGGCCAGAGCGGCTCGAGCGCCTCGTCGAGTGGCGTCTCGGTGTTGCCGCCGAGCGCCAGCGCGTCGGGCGGGAACGCCTCGACGGGCTCCGGCAGCTCGCAGAGCGGCGGCTCCGCCGCCACTGCAACCTCGTCGCCGCCGTCCAGCAGCGCGTCCAGCCAGCCGGCGCCCGCCCCTGCCAGCCAGGCGGCCAACGGGCCCGGCGCGGCCGCGCCCTACCGCATCTCCGTCGGTGCCTTCTCCCACAAGGACTACGCGCAGCGCCGCGAACAGCAGTTCAAGAAGGCGGGCTACCCGGTGTTCCTCGCCACTCAGGGAGACCTGACCATCGTGCTGGTGGGGCCCTACAAGAGCCAGTCCGAGGCGCGCCAGGTGGCAGCCAAGATCAAGAACGGCGGCTTCGGGGTCGACCCCGTGGTGTACCAGTTCCAGGGCACCAGCGACCAGGCGCCGGCGCCAGCCAGCTCCGGCAGCGCCTCGTCGTCCGGCTCGGCTTCTTCCACTACGTCCTCGACCAGCGGCGCGTCTTCGAGTAGCGGCGCGTCCTCGAGCGCCAGCGCGCCGCCGAGCGCGGCCAGCGGCCAGCGCTATCTCCAGGTGGGCGCCTACGGCAGCTCCGCCAGTGCCAAGCCGCAGCGCGACAGACTGCAGAAGATGGGCTTCACGGTCCAGGAACGCACCGAGAATGGCCTCGTGAAGCTGCTCATCGGCCCCTTCGGCCCCGACCGACTGCAGCAGGTCCAGTCGCAACTGACGTCGGCAGGGATCGACAGCTTCCCGCGCTGATGCGCAACATCCCGACGGCGACGGTCAGCCGTCTCGTGACCTACCTGCGTATCCTGGCGGATCTCGAGGAGGCGGAGGTCAAGCGCACCTCGTCGGACCTGCTCGCCGAGGAGGCGCAGGTGTCGGCGTTCCAGGTGCGCAAGGACCTGGCCTACTTCGGCCGCTTCGGCACGCGCGGCGCAGGATACAGCGTGCCGACCCTGCGGCGCGAGCTGCGCCGCATCCTCGGGCTCACTCGCCCGTGGAACGTGGCCATCATGGGCATGGGACGTCTCGGTCAGGCGCTGGCCGACTACCCGAACTTCGATCAGTACGACTTCATCCTCAAGGCCTCGTTCGACGCCGACCCGGCCAAGGTGGGCCGTCACATCGGCGGCGTCGACGTCTACCCGGTGGATGAGCTCGACGCCCGCGTCAGCGAGTGGGCGATCGACATCGCCTTCCTGGCGGTGCCGGCCCCGGCGGCGCAGGACGCCGCCGAGCGGCTCGTGGCCGCGGGGATCCGCGGCATCCTCAACTTCGCGCCCACCGTGATCACCGTGCCCGAGGGCGTGTTCGTCGAGCCGGTCGACTTCGTCGCGGGGCTCAAGCGCCTCGCGTACTACCTGCAGGGGAGCGGCGAGAAGGCCACGCTGGGAGCCTAGAGCGCGGCCGCCCGTGGGGATGCTGGCGGCGCCGTCGCCGCGGTGCGCAACGGGCTCGCGCGGCGGGACCGCCAGGCCGGCGCCCGTATACTGGCTAGCGTTGTGTTCGAGTTCATCCGCGACGACCTGCAGGCGTTCGAGCGGCGCCTGAAGCAAGAGCTGCACTCTTCGGTGGCCTTCATCGAGGCCATCGGTGACGATCTGGTGGGTGCCGGCGGCAAGAGACTTCGTCCCAGCCTGAGCTTCCTTGCCGGCCGCCTGCTGGGCGCCGACCCCGAGCGGACCATGCTGGTGGCACTGGCGGTCGAGCTGCTCCACTCGGCGTCGCTGCTGCACGACGACCTCATCGATGATGCCCAGACCCGCCGCGGGGCGCAGGCCGCCTTCCGGCGGTACGGCAACGTGGTCAGCGTGATGTCGGGCGACTTCATGCTCGCTCGCGTGCTCGACCTGCTGGCGGAGACGGGCAGCGTGCCCTTCACGCGGCTGATGTCGCGCACCGCCGCCGGCATCTGTGAGGGCGAGGTGCTGCAGTTCCAGACGGCGACCCTGGAGGACTACGGCTTCGACGCCTACGACGCGGTCATCGAGGGCAAGACCGCCATCCTGCTGGCGTCGGCGGTGGAGGGCGTGGCCATCCTCGCAGGTGCCGGCGAGGCGGAGCGGGAGGCGCTCGTGAGCTACGGCATGCACTACGGCCGCGCGTTCCAGATGCAGGACGACTATCTCGACCTGTTGGGCGACGCCGACAGCCTGGGGAAGCCGGTGGGGGGCGATCTGCGTGAGGGCAAGGCCACCTACCCGGTGTTGCTGCTGCTGCTGGAGCATGGCGTGACCGAGGTGCGTGCCATCCTGCGGCGCCACGCCTCGCGCGAGGGTGACGTGGCGCGGGTGGTGGCGCTCGTCCGAGAGCACCGTGCGGACGAGGGCACCCGGATCCGCATCCGGGAGGAGGCCGAGCGGGCGGCGGCGGCGTTGGCGGGCTTCCCGCCGTCGCCTGCTCGCGAGGCGCTCATGGGACTGGCGGAACGCGAGATCGCCCGCGCCCGTTAGCCGTTCCGGAAGGCGCTGGGCGGCGCTGCCGGCGCGCGCCGTGGCGCGTGGCAGAATGGGCCGCATGCCCACCACCGAGCCGCTGACGGGATACCTGCCGCGCAGTGACGACGACATCCTGGCGCGGGCGCGAGACTTCTACCGGCGCGTTCGCGCGCGCCGCAGCGTTCGCGAGTATGCCGGGCGTCCCGTCCCCCGAGCCGTCATCGAGGCTTGCCTGCTGGCCGCAGGCACGGCACCCAGCGGCGCCAACCTGCAGCCCTGGCACTTCGTCGTGGTCACCGATCCCGCGCGGAAGCGGCGCATCCGTGCCGCCGCGGAGGCCGAGGAGCGCGCCTTCTACCGCGAACGCGCGCCCCAGGCGTGGCTGGAGGCGCTGGCGCCTCTGGGTACCGACTGGCACAAGCCCTTCCTCGAGACGGCGCCGGTGCTGATCGCGGTGTTCGTTCAGCCGTACGCGGAGCTCCCCGACGGCGGCAAGCGCAAGCACTACTACGCGACCGAGTCGGTCGGCATCGCGACCGGCATGCTCGTCACCGCCCTGCACGAGGCGGGACTGGTGTGCCTCACGCACACGCCCAGCCCCATGGGGTTCCTGGGTGAGATCCTGGGGCGGCCCCCACACGAGCGGCCCTTCGTGCTGCTGGTGGTGGGGCACCCGGCCGCGGACGCGCGGGTGCCGGCCATCGGCAAGAAGCCGCTGAGCGAGATCGCCACCTTCGTCTGACGCGCCTGGACGGCCCGGCTCGCCAGACCGCTGCCGGGCGTGGCGCCCGTCGCCGCGACGTTACCGACGGCGCTGACCTCGCTGGCGGGCTACACTCTCATCGATGGCCGACCTCGACAAAGAGCAGGTGTTCCACTTCTTCCAGACCAATCCGCAGCGCCCCTGGCACATACAGGACGTGCAGAAACGGCTCGACGCCGGCGACCGGAACGTGTTGGGGAAGCTCCTCTCGGAGCTTGCGGACGAGGGCCGGCTGATCCGCACCCGGCGCCGCACCTTCGGGCTGCCGCAGGAGATGAACCTCTTCCTCGGCAAGCTGCAGGTCACCTCCGGCGGCTACGGCTTCGTCATCCCCGACAGCGGCGAGGGCAGCGACCTGTTCATCCCGGCCGACAAGCTCGCCGGCGCCTGGGACGGCGACCGCGTGGTGGCCCGGCCCAACCCCATGGTCAAGGAAGGCGACCGCCAGAACGGCGAGATCGTGCGCATCCTCGAGCGCGGCTACGACAACGTGGTCGGCACGCTGGAGTATGCGCGCGGCTACGCCATCCTGCGCCCGGACTCGCCCAGGTTGCGCGAGCGCATCCTGCTCACCCCCGAGTCCGTCGGCAAGCTCGAGGGCGGCTCGCGCATCGTGGCGCGCATGGTGTGGCCGGAGGCCTCCGGCGAGAAGGAGCCCTTCGGTGAGGTCGCCGAGTTCCTAGGCAGCGGCGACGACCCCGAGGTCGAGACCAAGGCGGTCATCGTCAAGTACGGTCTCAAGGCCGACTTCGACGCCGACACCACCGCCGAGGCCGAGGCGGTTCCGCCGACCGTGCGCGGCGACATGATGGAGGGCCGCACCGACTACCGCCACGTCAGCACCTTCACCATCGACGGGGAGGACGCCAAGGACTTCGACGACGCCCTCTCCCTGGAGCGCCTCGAGGGCAGCGGCAAGGACGGCCTGCTGCGCGTCGGGGTGCACATCGCCGACGTCTCCTACTACGTCGCCGAGGGCACCAGCCTCGATGCGGAGGCGCGCGAGCGCGCTACCAGCGTCTACCTGCCCGGCAGCACCCTGCCGATGTTGCCGGAAGGGCTCTCCAACGGCATCTGCTCGCTGGTCGAGGGCGAGCCGCGGCTGGCGCTGTCGGTGTTCGTGGACATCAGCCGCGGCGGCGACGTCAAGGGCGTGCGCTTCCGCGAGACCGTCATCCAGTCCGACGGGCGGCTCACCTACGAGCAGGTCCAGGGCTTCAGCGACGGCGGCCGCCTGCCGCACGGCAAGCGCAAGCTCGAGCGCGACATCAAGGTGCTCGTCAACCTCAGCCAGGAGCTGCGCATCCAGCGCATCGGCGCCGGCGCGCTCGATTTCGACTTCACCGAGGCCAAGGTGGACGTCGACGAGCAGGGTGCTTTGCATCTGACGCCGGTGCGCAGCAACACGGCCCGGCAGCTCATCGAGGAGATGATGCTGCTGGCCAACCGGCTGGTGGCCGAGGAGCTCGACAGGAAGGACGTGCCCGCGCTCTACCGCGTGCACGAGGATCCCAGCGAGGAGAAGGTGCAGGCGCTCCAGAAGGCGCTCGGCCGCCTCGGCTACACCCTCGACCTGCAGCACGCCCGGCCGCAGGACCTGCAGCGCATCCTGCGCGAGGCGGCCGGCAAGCCCGAGGCGCAGATCGTCAACACCCTGCTGCTGCGCAGCCTCAAGCAGGCGCGCTACAGCTCCGAGAACCTGGGGCACTTCGGCCTGGCCTTCGAGAACTACCTGCACTTCACCAGCCCCATCCGGCGCTACCCCGACCTGGTGGTGCACCGCGTCATGCGCGCGCTGCTGCAGCACCGGCTGTCGCCGACGCTCAAGGCGCGGCTGAAGACCGACTTCCCCAAGCTGGCCGAGCAGTCGAGCGAGCGCGAGCGCCGCGCCGAGACCGCCGAGCGGGACCTGACCCGCTACTACCACGCCCGCTGGGCCAAGGAGCACCTGGGCGAGAGCTTCACCGGGGTGGTCTCCGGCGTCACCAACTTCGGCGTGTTCGTGGCGCTGCCCAACGCCGTCGAGGGGCTGATGCACGTGTCGCACCTCGACGACGACTACTACATCTACCTCGAGGACGCGCTCATGCTGATGGGCAAGCACACGCGCAAGCGCTACCGCCTGGGCGACCGCGTCGAGGTGAAGGTGGCGCAGGCCAACCCCACCCAGCGCCAGATCGACCTCATCCCGGCCGCCATGGAGATGCCGGAGATCGAGGGAGAGGAGAAGCCGCAGCACCAGCGCCCGCCCAAGAAGCTCAAGGATCCCTTGGCTCGCGTTGACGACGAGGCGGCCAAGCCGGCGGGCAAGCAGCCGGCGGGCAAGCAGCCGGCGGGCAAGCAGCCGGCGGGCAAGCAGGGGGCGGCCAAGCAGGCGGCGGGCAAGCAGGCGGCGGGCAAGCAGCCGGCGGGCAAGCAGGGGGCGAGCAAGCAGGGGGCCGCCAAGGGCGGCGGGCGCCGCAAGGCGTCCGCTAAGGACGCATCCTCCAAGGCGCCGTCTGCCGAGGCCGCGTCCGGGAAAGCCGCGTCCGGGAAGGCCGGTGCCGTGACCAAGCCGGCGGACGGGGCGTCTCCGGGCGGCTCGCAGGGCGGCAGCAGGCGGAGCCGTCGGCGCCGCTCGGGGAACGGGAGCGAGGCGCAGGCGAGCGCCAAGAGCGGGCCCGGCAAGAGCGCGCCGGCCAAGGGCAAGGGCGCGAGCGGACCCAAGGACCGCGCCGGCCGAGCAAGCGGCGAGCGGCAGCCCTCCCGCCAGGTGCCGGACCGCCAGCCTGGGGAGGAGCGCGCCCGCGACAAAGGCTCGGCCACAGGCAGAAGCAGGAAGCGCCGGCTGGTGTTCGGGCGCACCGATAAG
>Ga0307440_1000277_pt1 | contig 24821 bp, 17 predicted proteins | sample SalMarWE160410MG_FD_202150 | JGI IMG/M metagenome (GOLD analysis project Ga0307440, IMG submission 202150) | Salt marsh sediment microbial communities from the Plum Island Ecosystem LTER, Massachusetts, United States - WE1604-10 | ecosystem: Environmental > Aquatic > Marine > Intertidal zone >...
ATGTGACCGGATCAAACTGTTACCTATCTGCCAGTCTGCTCCATGCGGGCGATCCCCCGGACCGGGCCACTGGCGGCGGGCTCCCTACCGCCCGACGGCCGAGCCGTTTATCCTGCTGATCTGGTCCAGTGTCATCCCGGCGTGCGTAGCCGTGCGCATCGCCGGCCTCTCTCCGGGCCGGCCGCGACTCTCCCCTGACTGGAGGCCGTCATGACGCCCCTCGCCGCGCTGTGGCTCCCGATCCTCGTCTCGGCCGTGATCGTGTTCGTGGCCAGCTCCCTCCTCCACATGGCCACGCCCTGGCACAAGGGCGACTACCCGGCCCTGCCCGAGCAGGACCGGATCCAGGAGGCCCTGCGACCCTTCTCGATCCCGCCCGGCGACTACATGATGCCGAGGGCCCAGAGCATGGAGGAGATGCGCACCCCCGAGTTCGCCGAGAAGATGAGCCGGGGGCCGGTCCTCGTGATGACCGTGATGCCGAGCGGTCCCATGAACATGACCCGGAGCCTCGGCCTGTGGTTCGTCTATTCGGCCGTCGTGAGCCTGTTCGCGGCCTACATCGCGGGCCGGGCGCTCGCTCCCGGGACGGACTACCTGCAGGTCTTCCGCTTCGTCGGGGCGACGGCCTTCATCGGTTACTCGGTGGCCCTGTGGCAGATGACCATCTGGTATCACCGGGGCTGGAGCCTGACGATCAAGGCCACGATCGACGGACTCATCTACGGGTTGCTGACGGCCGGGACGTTCGGCTGGTTGTGGCCCAGGTAGGGTAGGGGTCGGCCACGAGGCTGGCTCCGGCCTCCCGCCGTGCGGTAGTTTCAAAACCGTTCCCAGGGACGGACAGTCACACGCGGAGCGTGGCCATGCGCATCGCACTGCAGGTGAACGGGCGGCGGCACACCGTCGACGTGGATCCCTCGCGCAGCCTTCTCGACGTCTTGCGCGAGGAGCTCGGGCTCACCGGCACCCACTACGGGTGCGGCGAGAGCCAGTGCGGAGCTTGCACCGTCCACCTGGGAGGCCGGGCCGTGCACGCGTGCGTCACGCCGGTGTCGGACGCGGCCGGGAAGCCCGTCACGACGATCGAGGGCCTGGCCACTGGTGGCCGGCTGCACCCGGTCCAGCGGGCGTTCCTGGACGAGGAAGCGTTCCAGTGCGCCTACTGCACACCGGGCATGATCATGGCCGGCGCCGCGCTCCTCGCCGGGAATCCCCGCCCGACCGACGCCGAGATCGTGCGCGGGATGGAGGGCAACGTCTGCCGGTGCGGGACGCAACCTCGCATCGTGGCGGCGATCCGCCGGGCCGCCGGGCTGTCCTCGGGAGGTGGCGCCGCGGCGAAGGCCCGGGCCTCCATGACGGAGAGCCGGCCGTGAGCGGGCCGCGGGGAGAGGGCGAGCTCCGGGAGGTGCTCCTCCCGGGCGAGGAGGCGAGCACGACGCGTCGCCGTTTCCTGAAGGTGGTGGGCGGCGGCCTGGTCGTGGTCCTGGTGGCGCCGCGCGCCCTGGCGTGGCCGGAGGCCGCGACGGAAGGGGCCGGCGCCGGCGGCCCGGGCGGCGACCCGCGCCCGGCGGCCGGGACGCCCCGGGAGATCGCGGCCTGGCTTCAGATCGGCCCGGACGGGGTCGTCACGGTCTACACGGGCAAGGTCGAGTTCGGCCAGGGCATCCGCACGTCCCTGGCGCAGGAGCTGGCCGAGGAGCTCCGGGTCCCGCTCGAGGCGGTGTGCATGGTCATGGGCGACACGGACCTCACGCCGTACGACATGGGGACGTTCGGGAGCCGCTCCACCCCCCAGATGGGGACGCAGCTCCGCAAGGTCGGGGCGGCGGCGCGCCAGCTGCTGGTCCGGATGGCGGCCGAGCACTGGGCGGCCGAGCCGGGGTCGCTGACCGCGGCGGAGGGGCGCGTCACCGATCCGGCGTCGGGGCGGTCGGTCACGTACGGGGAGCTGGCCGGCGGCGAGGAGCTCACCGAGGTCCTCGAGGATGACGTGGAGCTCACGCCACCCGCCCGCTGGAGCGTGGCCGGACGGTCCGTGCCGCGGGTGGGCGGAGCGGACCTGGTCACGGGGGCGCACCACTACACCTCGGACGTGACACGGCCCGGCATGCTGTACGGGAAGGTGCTGCGGCCGGCGTCGATCGGCGCGGCGCTCTCGGGGCTGGACACGAGCGCGGCCGAGGGGATGGACGGGGTCGTCGTGGTGCACGACGGGGACTTCGTCGGGGTGACGGCGCCGGACACGCACGCGGCCGAGCGCGCGCTGGGGTCCATCCAGGCCATGTGGAAGCCGGCGCCGGGCCCCCGGCCCTCGTCGAAGACGATCTACGACTACCTGCGCCGGACGAGGGCGTCCTCGCGCGGCGAGCGCGAGGACGGCCGCGGTCGGGGCGCCTTCACGAAGGGCGATCCCACGGCCGCGCTCGCCGCGGCGGCCCATCGGGTGGAGCGGACCTTCACGGTGGCCTACATCGCCCACACGCCGCTCGAGCCCCGCGCGGCGGTGGCGGAGTGGTCGAAGGGGGCGGACGGCCCCCGCCTCACGGTGTGGACCGGGACCCAGCGCCCGTTCGCCGTCCGCGAGGAGCTCGCGCACGCGTTCGGGATGCCCGTCCCGCACGTGCGCGTCATCGTTCCCGACACGGGCTCGGGCTACGGCGGAAAGCACACGGGCGAGTGCGCGGTCGAGGCGGCGCGGCTGGCGCGGGCGGCATCGAAGCCCGTCAAGCTGGTGTGGACCCGGGAGGAGGAGTTCCGGTGGGCCTACTTTCGGCCCGCGGGCGTGATCGACGTGCGCGCCGGCGCGAGCGCGGAGGGGACGATCACCGCCTGGACCTTCGACAACTACAACTCGGGCGCCGCGGCCATCCGGCCCATGTACGACATCGCCCATCAGCGGATCGAGTTCCATGCCTCGGACTCGCCGCTGCGGCAGGGCTCCTACCGGGGGCTGGCGGCGACGGCGAACCACTTCGCCCGGGAGATGGCCGTCGACGAGCTGGCGCGCGAGGTCGGCCAGGACCCCCTCGCCTTCCGGCTGCGGAACCTGTCGGACGCACGCCTGAAGGCGGTCTTCCAGGCGGCGGCCGACCGATTCGGCTGGGGCCGCACGCCGCCCGAAGGCCACGGCGTGGGGATCGCGGGCGGGTTCGAGAAGGGAGGCTACATGGCGACCTGCGCCGAGGTGGCCGCCGACAAGGGCACCGGGTCCGTCCGGATCGTCCGGGCGGTGAACGCGTTCGACTGCGGCGCCATCGTCAACCCGGACATCCTGAGGAACCAGGTGGAGGGAGGCCTCATCCAGGGGATCGGGGGCGCGCTGTTCGAGGCGATCGACTTCCGCGACGGCGTGATCACGAACGCGCACCTGGCCGACTACCGGGTGCCGCGCTTCTCGGACATCCCCGAGATCGAGATCGTGCTCATCGACCGGAAGGACCAGGCCTCCTACGGCGCCGGCGAGACGCCGCTAATGGGAATCGCTCCGGCGGTGGGCGCGGCCATCTTCGAGGCCACCGGCGTGCGGCCGGCCTCCCTCCCCATGGCGCGGGGCGGGCTGAGCGCGTCGGCGTAGGAACGACGACGCCCTCGGCCCGTACCAGCCCCCGTGATCCTCGATCTCCTGTTCGGCTTCGGTGGTCTCCTCATCCTCGCCGCCGGCCTCCTGGTCCGCTGGCGGATCCGGGAGGCCACGCGTCGCCGCCCGCCCGAGGTCACCGACGAAGCGCTTCGCCGAATCGTGGAGGAGGGCGTGCTCCGCAACGACGATCCGGGCCCGCTGGACGAGGAGACGATCCGCGAGGAGGAGGACCGCTTCTGGTCCGAGACCTGGGATCGCCCCGAGAACCTGTGGGAGTAGGCGATCGGCCGCGGACCTCTATCCGAGTCGCCCGCTGAACCTCCGCCACGGTAGGCACCAGCCCGCTTCCCGCTCGGAGTCGTCCGCGTCGCGGGCGCGGGCGATCCCGCCGTCCACCGTACGCGTGACGACCGGCGGCGGGGCGGGCGCCAGCAGGCTGCGGCCCGTCGGGTCGGCGAAGCCCCGCTGGCGCGCCTCGTCCCGGGTGAGGGGGATGAAGCGCCCGTCCGTCGCCCCCACCCGAAGGGCCTCGCTGAGGTCCGACAGGTACGTCCCGTGCCGCGCCTGCAGCCATGCGGCGATGCGGGCCAGCTCGGACTCCACGGCGCCCGGCAGGCCCGGGTCGTCCGGGCGGGGCCGGTCGCGCGTGTGGAGGCGTCCGTCGGGGCGAAGGTAGGCCCGGGGCACCGCCCAGCGAGGGTCGCCGCGGCCCAGCAGGCTGGACGCCTCGTCCAGGTAGGCCACCGCCAGGAGCAGGGCCAGGGGTTCGAGCCCCCCGTGCGAGCGGCCCGCCATCAGGAGCCAGTGGTAGCTGTGCCTGGAGGCGTGCTTGGCGATGAGCGCCACGGTCCGCGGCGTGGGCGGATTGAGCCGCATGAGGACGAGCTCGAACCGGCGCCCCTCGCCGGAGCTGCGCGGGGCGCTCACGCCGCCCCTCCCGTGTCCCGTCTCGACCTCACCGCGCCGTCTCCCCGCGTCCGTCGACCGCCCGCTAACGACTCCCGTCCGCCCGTCGATACACCACCCGGCCGCCCACGATCGTGAGGTCGACCTTCGCGGTCGGAATCGAGTCGGCGGGGATGGTCATGAGGTCCTTCGAGAGGACGACCACGTCGCCCAGCTTCCCGGGCGTGAGCGAGCCGAGCTCGTGCTCCTCGAACAGCGCGTAGGCCGCGTTGATCGTGTAGGAGCGCAGCGCCTCCTCACGGGTCATCTTCTCTTCGGGGAAGAAGAGCTTCCCGTTCGACAGCCTGCGCGTGACCGCGCAGTAGAAGTTCGGGATCGGGTCCAGCCGCTCCACCGGGGCGTCGGTGCCATTGGCGATGATGGCGCCCGCGTCCATGAGCTTCCGCCATGCGTAGGCGCCAGCCTTCGCCCGCTCCTCGCCCAGTCGTGTCACCACGTAGGGGCCGTCGGAGCAGGCGTGCAGTGTCTGCATGGAGGCGATCACGTGCATCTCGCCGAAACGGGGGATGTCGGCGGGGTCCAGGTGCTGGGCGTGCTCGATCCGCCAGCGGAGGTCCTTCGCCTCCGGGTGCTCGGCGAAGATCCGCTGGAACGCGTCCAGGACCTCGCGGTTGGCCCGGTCCCCGATGGCGTGCACGGTGACCTGGAAGCCGTTCCTCAGCGCGACCTCCGCCTCGCCCCGTATTCGGGCGATGGGCGTGACGTTGAGGCCCGACGTGGAGGGAAGGTCCGCATATGGCTTCAGGAACCAGGCGCTGTGCGTGCCGAGCGCCCCGTCCGAGAGGATCTCGCCGACCGCGCGCACGGTGAGGTGGTCGTCGCCGTAGCCCACCAGCCAGTAGTCGGGGAGGTGGAGGGCCAGACTGTCCGGTGACATGGACTCGACCTCCACGTACAGCCGGATCGGCACCTTCCCGGCGGCCACCTGCCGCTTGAGGAAGTCGATGGTGGCGAACGACTCGCCCTGGTCGTCGAAGCCGGTGACCCCGGTCGAGACCGCGTCGTGCGAGGCCAGCCGCACCGTCTCCGCCATGTCCGCCCGGACCTGGTCGGGCGTGCGGCGGTCCAGGTCGCGCCGGTAGACGCGCCGCACCAGCCCCTTGGCGTTGTCCCGCAGCATTCCGATGGCGTGCCCGTCCGCGTCCCGGACAATCTCGCCGCCCTTCGGGCTGGGCGTGGCGTCGGTGATCCCGGCCAGCTCGAGCGCCTTGCCGTTGACGAACACGGCGTGGCCGCTGGCGTGCTCCAGCAACACCGGATTGTCCGGGCTGACCGAGTCCAGGCTGGCGTGGAGGGGAAGCCCCTCGACGTTCGGATGCGGGGGATGCTCCCACTTGGCCTGGTGCCATCCCTGGCCGAGGATCCACTCGCCGGGCTCGGCCTTCCTGGCCGCCTCGGCCACCTTCGCCACGATGTCACTCCAGGTGGGGACGCCCATGAGGTCGAGCTGCTTGAGGGATTCTCCCAGTCCCATGAAGTGGGCGTGCGCGTCGATGAAGCCGGGAATGGCCAGGCGGCCGCGGAGGTCGACGACCTTCGTGTCAGGGCCCACAAAGCGCTGAATGGCCGCGTCGCTCCCCACGGCCAGGATGCGGTGGCCCCGGATGGCCAGGGCCTCGGCGCGGGGCTGCGCCGAATCGACGGTCACGATCTTCCCGTGCTCGAGCACCAGGTCGGCCGGGCCCCGCTCCCAGTACCAGTCGCCGTGGGCCGTCCGGATGGCGGGGGGCGGTCCCTGCTGGGCGCGCAGGCTCGAGGTGAGGACGGCGACCGCGACCACGGCGAGCCCGAAAACCTGCGGTGGGTAGCTACACGGCCTCATGCTGCTATCTCCTTGCCTCCATCGAATCGTAGGCTGCGGCCGGGACGGGGTGACGCGTGCCCCGGCCGGCGCGGCTCGTGGTGACTCTCAAGTCACCTCGGCCAGGCACTCCCGCAGGATGGCCAGGCCCGCGTCCACGTCCCCCTCGTCCACCACCAGAGGTGGTGCCAGCCTCAGGGTGCTGCGCCCGCAACCCAGGATGAGGAGCCCCCGGCCGAAGGCGGCCTTCTCCAGCGCCGAGACGAGCTCGGGCGCGGGCTCGCGGGTGTCCCGGTCCCGGACGAACTCGACCCCGATCATGAGGCCGAGGCCGCGCACGTCGCCGATCGCGTCGAACTCTCCCTGCAGCTCGCGCACGCCCTGCATGAGCCGCTCGCCCATGTGCGCCGCGTTGTCGCACAGCCCCTCCTCGACCAGGTCGAGGGTGGCCAGCGCCGCCGCGCAGCATACCGGGTTGCCCCCGAACGTGGACCCGTGGGAGCCCGACTCCCAGCCGGTGGCGGCCTCGGTGGCGACGATGGCGCCGATCGGCATGCCGGAGCCGAGGCCCTTGGCGGTGAGGAGGATGTCCGGCTCGATCCCCGTGTGCTCGATCGCGAACATCTTGCCCGTGCGCCCGATCCCCGACTGGATCTCGTCGGCGACCAGCAGGATGCCGTGCCGGTCGCACAGGTCGCGCAGGGCGGGGAGCCAGTCCGGGGGCGGCAGCACGTAGCCGCCCTCGCCCTGCAGGGGCTCCACGAAGATCGCGGCGACGTCCTCCGGCGCCAGCTCCCGGCGGAACAGGTCCTCCTCCAGGGTGCGCACGCAGTACAGCGCGCACCCGGGGTAGGTCTTCCCGTAGTCGCACCGGTAGCAGTAGCCGTAGGGGACGTGATGGACGCCCGGCAGGAAGGGCCCGAACCCGGCCCGCTGCTTCACCTTGCTCGAGGTGAGACTCATGCCGCCGTAGGTGCGGCCGTGGAAGGCGCCCTTGAAGGCGATGATGTCGGTGCGTCCCGTCGTCCGCCGCGCCAGCTTGATGGCGCCCTCCACGGCCTCGGTGCCCGAGTTGCTGACGAAGACGCGCTTGGGACTCGGGCCCGGCGCCACTCGGGCCAGCCGCTCGCACAGGTCCGCGAGGCCCGGGTAGTGGAAGTCGCTTCCGCAGATGTGGAGGAAGTCCTCCGCCGCCTCCTGGATGGCCTTCACCACCCTGGGATGGGAGTGGCCGGTGGCCGCGACCGCGATCCCGGCCATGAAGTCCAGGAAGCGGTTCCCGTCCACGTCCTCGATCATGGCGCCCCGGCCCCGGGCCACGACGAGGGGGTACTCCTTGATGTAGCAGGAGGACGCGAAGCGGGCGTCGCGCTCGACCACCTCCCGGGCGCGCGGGCCCGGAGGAGGCACGACGATCCTGGGATAGTCGTGGTCGCGCGTGGCCGTCCCCGTCGAGGACGCGGCCCCCGCGCCGGAGCCGCCGGCGCCGCTCGCGGGGCTCACGCGCCGCCTCCGATCACCGTGCGGCTCTGCTCGCGCATGAACTGGGCGACGTAGTACGGTCCGCAGCCGCCCTTGCCCGTCGAGCCGGAGCCCTTCCAGCCGCAGAACGGCTGGGCGCCCGGCCAGGCGCCCGTGGTCGCCCCCGTGCGCTTGTTGGCGTAACACACGCCCGCCTCGATCTCGTCGAAGAACCGCTCGATCTCCTCTTCGCGGCCCGTGAAGATGCCGCTGGTGAGGCCGTAGGGCGCCCGGTTGGTCTCGCGGATCGCCTCGTCGAGGCCGGAGACCTCGCCCACGGCCAGGAAGGGGACGAACAGCTCCTCGGTGAACAGGGCGCTGGACAGGGGCAGGGTGGCCACGGTGGGCGCCACGTACAGTCCCTTCGCCAGATCCCCTTCTTTGAGCCGGTGGCCGCCGGTGAGGACCTCTCCTTCCTCGCGGGCCCGGGCCACGGCGCGCTCGTAGCGCTCCACCGAGGAGGGCTCGATGAGCGGGCCGAAGTTGACGTCGCGCTCGGTGGGATCCCCGATCACGACCTCGGCGGTCTTCTCGAGCAGGAGCCGGACGAACTCCTCGGCCACGTCACGGTGCACGTACACGCGGGAGGTGGCGCTGCACTTCTGGTTCTGGAGCCCCCAGGCTCCGCGCGCCACACCCTCCGCCGCGGCCTCGAGGTCGGCGGTGTCCATGACGAGGGCGGCGTTCTTGCCGCCCAGCTCCATGAGGCAGGGCTTGATCCACTCGCGGCCGAGGCCGTGGTGGATCTTCATCCCGACCTCGCGCGAGCCGGTGAACACGACGCCATCCACGCCGGGGTGCCGCCACAGCGGCTCGCCGGCCTCCTCGCCGCGCCCGGAAACGTACGAGAAGGCGTCGGCGGGGACGCCGGCCTCCATGTAGATGTCGTACAGCCGGAGTCCCGTCCACGGCGTCTGCTCGGCCGGCTTGTAGATCACCGTGTTGCCGGTGGCCAGGGCGGCCGCGGACATGCCGGTCGACAGCGCCATGGGGAAGTTGAACGGCGAGATGCAGGCGAACACGCCGTACGGGCGCAGCACGTCGATGTTGCGCTCGTGGGGCGTCACCCGGGCCATCTCCCGGACGAAGCCGTCCGCTTCCTCCACCTGGGAGCAGTAGTAGTCGACCAGGTCGGCGGCCTCTTCCGCGTCCCCCATGGACTCCAGCCGGCTCTTCCCGACCTCGAGGCTCATGGTGGCCGCCAGGAGGTACTTGCGCTCACGGATGAGCGCCGCGGCCGCGCGCAGGATCTCGAGGCGTTCGCGCCACGGGAGGCGCGCCCACTCCGCCCGTCCGCGCCGCGCCGCGGTCACCGCCTCGGAGACCTCGTCCTGGCTGGCGGCGGCGAAGCGCCCGAGCACGAACGAGGTGTCGATCGGGGTCACGTCCTCGATCGGGTCGTGCGAGCCCGGCACCTCACGTCCCCCGATGAACAGGGGATGCTCCTGTCCCGAGGCGCCGCGCACGGTCTCCAGGGCCTGGTCGAACCGGACGTGGAACGCCTCCATGTCGACGTTCGCGCTCGTGTAGGTCACCTTCTCGCTTCCGCCGTCGCCTGGGTTCGGCGCCATGAACCGTCCTCCCGCCCGAGGGGCCTGAATGCGTGGCGACTCGTCCCCCCGGGGGGTGCGAGTCGCGAAGGGCGAGAGTATAGTGGCGCACGGTATACCAAGGCCAGACGAGGGCGAGCTCGGTCGCCCGTCGCCGGGCCGAGGCCCCTGGTGTGGGCCGGCCGCGCCCCGGCGCGGCGGCGATCGAGAGCGCGGCGCACGCACGGCGGAACGCCGGCGGGTGCGCGAACAGAGTGGATCTCCGTGGGAGCCGGACCCGATGAGCGCAGATGACGCACCGCTGCTCGTGAGGCGCGAGGACGACCTCCTCGTGCTCACCCTGAACCGACCCGATCGACTGAACGCCGTGAGTCTCCCCCTGTACCGGGCCCTGGTCGAGGCGCTGCGCGGAGCGGGGGAGGATCCTGGCGTGCGGGCCGTGGTGCTCACGGGCGCCGGCCGGGCGTTCTCGGTGGGGGCGGACCTCAAGGCGCACGCGTCCGATCCCCTGGCCGAAGCGGCGAGGCGGGAGTACGTGAGCCTGGCCCAGGAGGCCAACGAGCTCCTCCAGTCCCTTCCGCGGCCCGTGGTCGCGGCCGTGAACGGGCACGCCATCGGGGGCGGCCTCGAGATGGCGCTGTCCTCGGACTTCATCGTGGTGGCGGAGGCGGCCAAGCTCCGCTTCCCCGAGGTCACGCTCGGGACGTTCCTGGGCGGCGGGGTCACCCGGACCCTTCCCGCGCGCGTCGGGCTGGCGAAGGCCCGGGAGCTCCTCTACCTGGGCGAGTTCTTCTCGGGGGCCGAGGCCGCCGCGATGGGCGTGGCCGACCGGGCGCTGCCCACGGAGCGCGTGCTCCCCGAGGCGTTGGATCTGGCCGGGCGGCTGGCCAGGAAGGCGCCCCGGTCGCTGGCGCACGCCAAGCGGCTCCTGGGCCTGGCGCCGGGCCTCGACCGTCGGCGACTGCTGGACCTCGAGGCCGAGGCGCTCCTGGACATCATGGGCACGCGCGACTGGCAGGAGGGGCTGGACGCGTTCCACGAGGGTCGGGAGCCGGAGTATACGGGTGAGTGAGCTCGACGCGCTGCTGCGGCCGCGCTCGGTCGTGGTGGTCGGGGCCTCGTCGGACCCGAGCAAGCGCGGTTACCAGGTGATCCCGGCCCTGCGAGAGGCGGGCTTCCGGGGGGAGGTCCACCTGGTGAACCCCAGGGGCGGCGAGATCCTCGGGCTTCCCGTGGCGCCGTCGATCGAGGCGCTGCCGTCCGCGGCGGACCTGGCCCTGGTGTGCACGCCGGCGGCCACCGTGCCGGGGATCCTGGAGGAGTGCGCCGCGGGCGGCGTGCGGGGCGCGGTCGTCCTGGCCACCGGTTTCCGGGAGGCCGGGAAGGACGGGGCGGCGCTCGAGGAGCGCCTGCGGGACGTCATCCGGCGCACGGGCGTGCGGGTCATCGGGCCCAACACCTCCGGAATCCTCAACATGACCCACGGGCTCAACCTGATCGGCGCCCGCGACGTGCGCTCCGGCTCGATCGCCCTCCTGCTCCAGTCCGGGAACGTGGCGCTCCAGTTGATGACCGAGATCACCGAGCGCACCTCGGCCGGGATCTCCGTGTGCGTCGGAGTCGGAAACGAGGTCGACGTGGGCTTCCACGAAGTGCTGGAGTGGCTGGGCCGTGACCCCGACACGGGCGCCGTGCTCATGTACGCCGACGCTTTCCGGGAGCCGCGCGCCCTGCTGGAGACGGCCTCGCGGGTCAGCCGGCACAAACCGGTGGTGCTGCTGGGGGCCGGGCGCACCGGGGAAGGGGCGATCGCGGCGCGCTCGCACACCGGCGCCCTGTCGGGTCCGCACGACGTGCTGGCCGCGGGGCTGGCGCAGGCGGGGATCACGGAGGTCCGGCGCTCGGACGAGCTCCTCCCCGTGGGACTCGCCCTCGCCACGCAGGCCGCGGCGGCCCGAGGCGGCGTGGCCATCCTGTCCGATGGCGGCGGTCACGGGGTGCTGGCCGCCGATGCTCTCATCGAGGGGGGCACGCGGCTCTCCGAGCTCGCCGGGGCCACCCGCGACGCGCTTCGAGAGGTCCTCGGCCCCCGGGCCGCGGTGGGCAATCCCGTCGACGTCGGCGGTCCGGCGGACGCCGACCCCATGGTGTTCGCCCGGGTGGCGGAGACGCTGGCGGCCGATCCCGATGTGGCCACGATCCTGGTCATAGGGCTGTTCGGAGGCTACCACATTCGCTTCGATCCGGCCCTGGAGGACGCGGAGCGCGCCGCGGCCCGCGGCATGGCGGAGGCGGCGCGCCGGGCCGGGAAGGGACTGGTGGTGCACTCCATGTACGCGCTCCGCCGGCCCTCGCCGCTCCGGGCCCTGGAAGAGGAGGGCGCGCCGGTCATCGCGTCGCTCGACGCAGCGTGCACGGTCGCCACGGCGCTCATGCGGCGCGCGGCGGGGCGGGCCACCTGGCCGCCGCCGGCGGCGCCGGAGCCCGCGGGACGGGCGGACGTGGCGGAGGCGGCCGGTCGCACGCGCGAGGCGGCCGCCGCCGGGCGCACGGCCCTCACCGAGCCCGAGGCGCGGCGGCTCCTGGCCGCTTTCGGCGTGCCGATGGTCGAGGCCGAGCTGTGCGCCTCGGCGGAGGAGGCCGTGGCGGCGTCGGAGCGGTTCGGCGGGGCGGTGGCCGTGAAGGTCGTGGCCCGCGAAGTCCTCCACAAGACGGAGGCGGGCGGGGTGGTGCTCGGCGTCCGGGGGCCGGAGGCGGTCCGTGAGGCGTTCGAAGCCATCCGGGCCCGGACGCCGGGGCTCGAGGGCGTGCTCGTGTCACCCATGCTCCCCGAGCCCGTGGCCGAGGTCCTGGTCGGAGCCAGGCGCGACCCGGGGCTCGGTCCCGTTCTCACGCTCGGGGCCGGCGGCGTGGCCGTCGAGCTCCTGCACGACGTCGTCCACCGGGTGCTGCCCGTGGGTCCCGGGGAGGTTCCGTCGATGGCGCGGGCGCTGCGGACGTCGGCCCTCCTCCTCGGGCACCGCGGCGCCCCGCCCGCCGACCTCTCCGCTCTCGAGGCCGCCGCGGCGGGCGTGGCACGCTGCCTGGCCGAAGTGCCCGTGGTGACCGATGTCGAGGTCAACCCCCTGTTCCTGTATCCGGACGGTGCCCGGGCGGTGGACGCCCGGGTCCTCCTGGAAGGAGACTCATGACTGCTGCGAAATCGGATGCCGTGAACGTCATCGTGCTGGGGGCCGGACGCGTGGGAGCCGCCATGGCCAGGGACCTGGCCGCAAGCTCCCGGTTCGAGACCACCGTCGTGGACGTGTCGGAGGAGGCGCTGAACCGCCTCCAGGACGTCCCGCGCCTGGAGATGGCGCAAGCCGACCTGTCCGATGCCTCGGTCCTGCGGAATCTCGTCGAGGGCCACGACCTGGTGGTGAGCGCCGTGCCGGGGCCCATGGGCTTCCGCACCGTATGGACGGTCCTGGAGGCCGGGCGGAACGTGGTCGACATCTCCTTCTTCGATGAAGACCCGTTCGAGCTCGACAGCCTGGCCCGGGAGAAGGGCTGCACCGCCGTGGTCGACTGCGGCGTGGTCCCGGGCTTCTCCAACATCCTCGCCGGCCGCTACGAGCAGGAGCTCGATCCGCTGAGGCGCGTCCGTTGCCTGTGCGGGGGCGTTCCCACCGTGCGTTACTGGCCGTACGAGTACCGGGCCACCTTCTCTCCCATCGACGTCATCGCGGAGTACACGCGGCCCGCGCGCCTGCGGAGGGGAGGCCGGGACCTCACCCTGCCGGCGCTCTCGGAGGTCGAGCCGGTGGAGTTCGAGGGCGTGGGCACCCTGGAGGCCTTCAACACGGACGGTCTACGCACCCTTCTCCGGACCGTGGACGTGGAGGAGATGGTGGACAAGACGGTCCGCTATCCGGGGCACGCGGACAAGATGCGGCTGCTGCGCGAGACCGGGTACTTGTCGGAGGAGCCGGTCCGGATCGGCGACGGCGAGGTCCGGCCCATCGACCTCACGGCGGCGCTCCTGTTCGAGGAGTGGCAGTTCCGGGAGGGCGAGGAGGATCTCACGGTCATGCGGGTCGAGCTGGAGGGCGGCAGCGAGGGACGGGAGGTGCGCCACACCTGGAGCCTGGTGGACCGGTACGACCGCCAGCAGGGGATCTCCTCCATGGCGCGGGCCACGGGCTACACCTGCACGGCGGCCGTCCACCTGGTCGCCGATGGGCGCTACCCGGCTCCCGGGATGTCTCCGCCGGAGTTCCTGGGCCGGGACGCGGACTGCTTCGAGTTCATCGTGGGCTACCTGCGCGAACGGGGCGTGGACTGGCGCCACGACGTCGAGGCGTCGTGAGAGCCCGGCCGGGCGAGGGCCGACGGCCGGCACCGCCGTGCGTCCCGGTTGGACGGGCCGGGCCGGGCCCGGTAGGTTGGCCGGCCGTCGAACCGTCCGTCCATCGGCCCCGGTCGGTGCGCCGCTGCGCACCCGCTCCCGGGGATGCGTCGACAGGCAGGACGGAACGGGTCACCCGCCGTAAGCCAGTGGAGGTCGCGTGAGCTCCTTCGACCGTGGTGGGCGTCCTCGTGGCGCCTCGCTCCCCCTCGTCCGGACGCTACCGGCGGTCGCCGGGATCCTCCTGGCGCTCGCTCTCACCCTCGCCCTCCGGACCGCTCCGGCGGCCGCCCAATCGGCCCCCCGCGCCCGGGACCTCGGCATCCCGTTCGAGGGGACGCCCGGGCACTTCGACGCGATCACCGACGTGCCCGGCGTCGAGGTCGGGGAGAAGACGGTCATCGAGGGGAGCGGCGAGCTCGTGGTCGGGAAGGGGCCGGCCCGGACGGGCGTGACGGCCGTCTTCCCGCTCGGCAAGGAGGCCACGGACGGGGTCGCCGCGGGTATGTTCACGCTCAACGGCGACGGGGAGATGACCGGCTCCCACTATGTCAACGAGTTCGGCGAGCTGTACGGACCGGTCATGATCACCAACACGGTGAGCGTGGGCACGGTGTCGGCCGCCACCATCGAGTGGGATCGCCGGCACATCCACGTGCCGCCCGCCCTGTACGCCCGCGTGCTCCCGGTGGTCGCGGAGACGTGGGACGGGTTCCTCAACGACATCTACGGGCAGCACGTGACCCGGGCGGACGTGTTCGCGGCGCTGGACAGCGCGCACGGCGGCCCGGTTGCCGAGGGCGACGTCGGCGGCGGCACCGGGATGAACTGTTACAACTTCAAGTGCGGCACCGGCACGGCCTCCCGGATCGTCGAGACCGAGCACGGCCAGTACACCGTGGGCGTCCTGGTGCAGGCCAACTACGGGAGCCGTGACGAGCTGCGCGTGGCGGGCGTCCCGGTGGGGCGCGAGATCACCGACCTCATGCCCGAGCGGGGCGAGGACGCCCGGAAGCGGCAGCAGGGCGGCCACTCCATCATCGTCGTGGTGGCCACCGACGCTCCGCTCATCCCCAAGCAGTGTGAGCGCCTGGCCCGCCGCGTGTCTCTCGGCCTGGGCCGCAACGGCAGCATCTCCGAGAACGGTTCGGGCGACATGTTCATCGCCTTCTCCACGGCCAACCACGTGCGGCACTGGGGCGCCGACATCAAGCACCTGGGAATGGTCACCGACATCACGCCCATCTTCCGGGGCGTGGTGGACGCGACCGAGGAGGCGGTCATCAACGCGCTCGTGGCCGGCAAGACGATGGTGGGACGGGACGGCAACACCGTCTACAACGTCCCCCACGACCGGCTGCGGGCGATCCTGAAGAAGTACGGCCGGCTGAACGACCAGTGAGTCCGGCCGCCGCGCGGGACTCCGGGGCGGGGACGGTCCGGGGAATCGGCCTGTGGACGGCGGGCGCGCTCGTCGTCGGCAACATGATCGGCTCCGGGGTCTACCTCCTGCCCGCCGCGCTCGGGCCCTTCGGGGGGATCAGCCTGGTCGGGTGGCTGTTCTCGGCCGCGGGCGCCATGCTGCTCGGGGTCGTGTTCGCCCGGCTGTCGCGCAGGGTGTCGGGGGCGGGAGGACCCTACGCCTACAGCCGGGCGGGCTTCGGGGACTTCGCCGGCTTCCTGGTGGCGTGGGGCTACTGGATCTCGATCTGGGCCGGCAACGCGGCCATCGCCGTGGGGTTCACGACCTACCTGGGCTACCTGGTGCCGCCCCTGTCGGCCACCCCGGCCGCCGGTGCCCTGACGGCCGTGGCGGCGATCTGGGTGGTGACGGCGATCAACGCGCGCGGCGTCCGCGAGGCCGCCATCGTCCAGGGAGTGACCACGGTTCTCAAGATCGTGCCCCTGGTGGCCGTGGGGGTCATCGGGTGCCTGTTCTTCTTCAACGGCGCTCACTTCCACCCGTTCAACGCGAGCGGCGGCTCCACCCTGGGAGCGGTGGCGACCACCGGCTCCCTCACCCTGTGGGCCTTCCTGGGCCTCGAGTCGGCCACGGTGCCCGCCGAAGAAGTCCGCGACCCCGGCCGTACCATCCCGCGGGCCACGCTGCTCGGGACGGGCTTCGCCGCCCTCATCTACATCGTGGCGACGGCGGGGGTCATGGGCGTGATCGCCCCCTCGGCGCTGGCCGTCTCCCAGGCCCCGTTCGCCGACGCGGCGCGGGTGATGTGGGGAAGCTGGGCGGGGAAGGCCGTGGCCGCGGGGGCCGCCATCTCCTGCCTGGGCGCGCTGAACGGGTGGGTCCTGCTCCAGGCCCGGGTGCCCTGGGCTGCCGCGCGCGACGGCCTGTTCCCCGAGCGCTTCGGCCGGCTGTCCGGCAGCGGCACGCCCGTGTTCGGGCTGGTCGTGTCGAGCGCCCTGGCCACGGTCCTCATGGCCACGAACTACACGGGCGGCCTGATCGCCGTGTACAAGTTCGTGATCCTGCTCTCCACCCTGACCTCCCTGTTCCCCTACGCCCTGTGCGCCATGGCGGAGCTCGTGCTCTTCATCCGCGAGCGCGAGCGGTTCGAGGGGGAGAGGCTCGCGGCGGCCGGGGCCATCGCCGGGGCGGCGTTCCTCTACTCGCTGTGGGCCATCTACGGGACGGGCCAGAAGACCGTGTTCTGGGGCTTCCTGCTCCTCATGGCCGGGGTGCCCGTATACGTGTGGCTGGTGTCGAGCCGGGCGCGTGCGGCGGCGGGTGGGGCGGGTCCGGGCGAGGCGACGCGGTAGCCGAAACCGCCACACCTCCCCTGCGGGAAGGTTCCATTTCGGCAGTGGCATCGGTGTGGCAGCGCGAGGGGGCCAGCCTCTGTTGAGGCACTGTTGATACTTCGTATATGACTGGCAACCAATGGGATGGGACTTCACATGTCCCGGGCGGCTCTCTGGAGGACGTCACTTCCTCTTGACAGTGATTGAGCCCCTGTATACGGTGTGCCAATGTTAGCGGGGCGTCCGTCCGGAGGGACGGAATGCCCGCGCACGGAAAAAAGAGACGCCGTACCTCGACGTGGCCGGAGGTTGGTTCACGACGCCACGGACCTGCGGGTCGCGGGGTACGCACTGAGCCGAGGTACTGCCATGCGCGCACTTCGTTCTGCGGCCCTGCTTCTCGCCGTCTCTCTCCTCACACTCTTCGCTCCGCCGCTGCACGCCCAGCAGGCCCAGGGCGTGATCGCCGGCCGCGTCATCGACGCGTCCAGCGGCAAGCCCCTGGCGGGAGCGCAGGTCTCGATCCCGGGGACGGGGCTCGGGGCGATCTGCAACGCCCAGGGTCAGTTCCGGATCGAAGGCGTGACCGGCAGCTCGGTCACGTTGCGGGTGCAGCTCATCGGCTACACGACCAAGAACGTTCCGGCCTCTCCAGGGGTGACTGACCTTACGATCTCCCTGGACCAGTCGGCGGTGTCGCTGGAACGGATCGTGGTCACGGCGACGGCGGGCGGCACCAAGGAGCGGGCGCTCGGCAACAAGATCGCCTCGATCAACGCGTCCGAGATTCAGGACGCGTCCGCGGCCAACTTCTCCAATGTCCTGCACGGCCGTGTGACGGGCATGGTGGTGAGCCAGGGTACCGGCGGCGTGGGCGCGGCGTCGAGGATCGTGGTCCGCGGCCGGGCGACCCTGTCCCTCAGCAACGCCCCGATCGTCTACATCGACGGCGTGCGCATGAACAGTCAGTCGGAGGGGGGCTTCGGCGAGCAACAGGTCTCGCGACTGGATGACCTGGACCCGGCGGACATCCAGGACGTCTCGGTCATCAAGGGTCCCTCAGCCGCCACTCTGTACGGCACCGAGGCCTCCAACGGCGTCATCCTCATCACCACCAAGAAGGGAAGCGCCAGCAAGCCCCGGCTCCGTCTGGACGTGCAGATGGGCAGCAACTGGCTGCGGAATCCCTCCAAGCGGTTCCTGATGCCCAACTACTACAGGGATCCGAGCTCGGGCACCGTGATCTCGGACAACCCGATCCAGCGCTACGCGGACGCCGGGAAGAACATCTTCCGGAACGGGCTCAACCAGCAGTACACGGCGTCGCTCTCGGGCGGGAACGAGGGCCTGCGCTACTACATGAGCGGCCACACGGGACTCAACAACGGCGCCGATCCGGAGAACTTCGCCGACAAGTACGGCGGGCGCCTCAACCTGACCTTCAGTCCGATCCCGAGCCTGGACATCCAGAGCGGCGTCGGCGTCCACATCGACCGGATTGGGCTGGCCCCGCAGGCGGTCGACGAGCTGGGCGTGATTCCGTCGATCATGTGGGGCTGCCCGTGCGACCTGAACAGCCCGCTGGATGGGTTCGAGATCGCGCCTCCCGATGTGCTGCGGCGGGCCACCAACCAGTCGGAAAACTCCAACCGCTTCATCCCGAGCCTCACCATCACGCACAGGCCATGGTCGTGGCTCACGCAGCGTCTGAACTTCGGCGTGGACTTCACGGACCAGCAGATCGTCCACTTCACCCCCAAGCTGGACGCCCACGACGCGCAGTTCTTCGGACCAGGCACGGCCAACGGTACCAGGGAGGTGGACCGCGAGGACGACATCTACACGACCCTGGACTACGGGGCGACGGCCACCGCCCAGGTGAACGACAATCTGCAATCCAAGACCTCCGTCGGCCTGCAGATCTACGCCAAGCACCTGGAGTATACGACCGCGAACGGTCAGAACTTCCCGAACGCGGGGGTCAAGGTGGTGGCCGGGGCCGGACTGCAGAAGGGGACGGACAACTACCTTCAGAACAACACGGTGGGCGGGTTCGTGCAGGAGCAGCTGGGCTGGAAGGATCGGCTGTTCCTGACCGGCGCCGTTCGCGGCGACAAGAACAGCGCCTTCGGCTCGGGCTACAACCTCGCCTACTACCCCAAGGCGAGCCTGAGCTGGGTGGTGAGCGAGGAGCCCTGGTGGAACCTGGGCTTCGTCAACTCCTTCAAGATCCGGGCGGCCTACGGGCAGAGTGGCCAGCAGCCCGACGCGTTCGCGGCCCTGCGCACCTTCCAGCCCCAGTCGATGCCGGACGGCTCCTCGGCGATCACGCCGCAGGCGGTCGGCAACCCCGACCTGGGCCCCGAGCGCGGCAAGGAGATCGAGGCGGGCTTCGACGCCAGCATGTTCTCCGACCGGGTGTCGGTGAGTCTCACCTACTACAACGATCACACGACCGACGCGATCCTGCAGCGCAACGTCGCCCCCTCGACCGGGTTCGGCGCCAGCCAGCAGTACGTCAACGTCGGCGAGGTGTTCAATCGCGGCTTCGAGGTCGACGTCCACGGCCAGCCGATCAACTCGAGCATGGTGCAGTGGGACATGGGCGTCACTTTGGCGACCAACCACAACCTGATCACGAAGCTCGGCATCCCGGGCTACCTGGCCATGGGCTGGACCGGCCGTAACCAGCAGGGCTACCCGGTCGGCTCGCAGTGGGCCCACAAGGTCGTCAGCGCCCAGTACGATCCCAACACGCAGGAGGCGGTGAACATCCAGTGTCAGCCCACCAACGGCGGCACCACGGACTGCCTGGACGGCCCCCGCGTCTACCTGGGCCACCCATATCCGGACGTGTCCGGCTCCTTCCGGACCAACGTCACGCTGGCCGGACGGCTCACGCTGAACGGCCTGGTCGACTTCAGGGTCGGGCAGACCAAATACGTCACGGAGTTCTGGAACCGCTGCGTGTGGCGGCAGGTGTGCCGGCAGAACGCATACCCCTCCCAGTACGACCCGAAGATCCTCGCGGCCATTCAGTTGGGCGGAGCCGACGAGTTCAGCTGGTGGCTCCAGAAGGCCAGCTTCGCGCGGCTGCGGGAGCTGTCCCTGGACTACACCCTTCCGGAGCGGTGGGCGCATCGGCTCGGCGCCACCAGCGCGCGCGTCAGCATCGCCGCCAACAACCTGGGCTACATCTCCAACTGGCCCGGCATCGACCCGGAGGCGGTGAACCTCCAATACGCGAACTCGCTTCTGGAGGGCCAGGCGGCGATGCCCGCGCTCCAATCGCTGACCGCCCGCATCGACCTGGTGTGGTGAGGATGAGCATCCCGACGTCGAACGCGTTCCGCGGAAGGACAGGAGAGGCAACCATGGCAGGTCGACATAGCCGCAGGTGGATGGAGCGTGGGATCCGGATCGTCGTGGCGGGCGCCATGGCGGCCCTGGTGACCGCGTGCGGACCCCTCGACAGCCTCACGAACGTGGAAGAGCCCTCGCAGGTGCAGGCCTCGGACGTGCAGGACCCCGCCAGCGCGGAGCTCCTGGTCAACAGCTCTGTCAACGACTTCCAGTGTGCGCTGGCCGGCTACATCGTGGCGACCGGCTACGTGGGGACGGAGCTGGAGGCGGCGTCCAACACGGGTGGTGGCTCGTACGTGTTCTACGACCAGCGCGCCTGGACGCCAGAAGGATTCGGTGCCACCTATGATACCGGCAACTGCGGCAGCCTGACCATCTACGAACCGCTTTCCACCGCGCGCTGGATGGCCGACAACGCCCTGACCCTTCTGGAGGGTTGGACGGACGCGCAGGTGGCCCACCGCAAAGATCTCATGGCGACGGCGGCGACGTACGCCGGTTACAGCTACACGCTGCTGGGTGAGAGCATGTGCTCGGCGGCGTTCGACCTCGGACCGGCCCTCCAGCCGGCCGACATCTTCAAGCTGGCCGAGGCCCGGTTCACCACAGCCATCCAGAACGCCAGCGTGGACAGCATCAAGAACATGGCGCTCGTCGGCCGCGCACGCGTGCGGCTGGACCTGGGAGACATGGCCAACGCCAAAGCCGACGCCGACCAGGTGCCGCAGGGCTTCGCCGTGTACGGGAGCTACTCGAACGTGGCGTCTACCACGGAGAACACGATCTGGACCACCATGAACCGGGAGCTCACGGCCTCCGTCGAGGGCCCGCCCTACAGGAACATGCAGTTCGATGGGACGCCGGACCCACGCGTCCAGCTCACGGACCTGGGCATCAAGGGCCCCGGCAGCGACGTGGAGATGTTCGCGGCCGACAAGTACCCGAGCATCTCGAGCCCCATCCCGATCGCCACCTGGCGTGAGGCGTGGCTCATCCGGGCCGAGGGTGACCTGGCGGCCGGGAACGTCCAGTCGGCCGTGGACCGGATCAACGACCTCCACGACAACGTGGGATTGCCCCACTACAACAGCACCAACGCCGACTCCGTGATGGAGCAGCTCATCTACGAGCGGCGCGCCGAGCTCTTCCTGGAGGGGCAGCACCTCGAGGACATCAAGCGCCTCAACCTGCCGCTCGTGCCGGCGCCGGGGACGCCGTTCCGGTTCGGCGGAAAGTACCAGGCCCAGACCTGCTTCCCGCTTCCTGGCGTGGAGTACCTGAACAACCCGAACACGAACGGGTGAGGTCGATCCGGCGCGAACTCACGCCATGACGGGGATCGCGCATGGGAGGGCGGTGCGTCCGGCGCTTCGGCGACCGGATGCGCCGCCTTCGCATTACGGGCTGCTCGCGTCGGCCGTGGCGTGTGCGGCGCTGGTGGCGTGGAGTGCGGCGCCGGCGGCGGCGCAGGCGGGGGCCGGGGGCGAGGCGGCGACGGGGCGGCTGGGCCCGGTGCTGCCGGTGCCCTACGAGCGGGCGATCGAGGCGGGGACGCGGAGCCGGACGGGGGCGCCGGGTTCGAAGTACTGGCAGAACGGGGCGGACTACGACATCCGGGCGCGGGTCTCGCCGCGCGACTCGCTCCTGTCGGCCGACGAACGGGTGGTCTACCACAACCGCTCGCCCGACACCCTGACGACGGTCGTCTTCCACCTGTACCAGAACCTCATGAGCCCGTGGGCCCGGCGCGAGCGGCCCACGGCGCCCTGGATCGCCACCCACGGCATGGTGATCGAGCGGCTGGTGGCCCAGGGCCGTCCGATCGCCATCCCGGACAACATGCGGGGCGAGCCGGCGGGGCCGCGTGGCGCCAGCATCTACAGTACGCTCATGTCCGTGCCCCTCCCCGAGCCCCTCCTGCCTGGCGACAGCGCCGCCTTCCAGGTCTCCTGGCACTTCAAGATCCCGCCCTCCCACGTGCAGGCGCCCGGGTGCTGGGGAGGATGCCGTATGGGGATGCAGGACCCGGGGACGGCGCAGGTGGCGCAGTGGTACCCGCAGATCGCGGTGTACGACGACGTGCACGGGTGGGACACGGAGCAGTACACGGGGACGGGGGAGTTCTACCTGGACTACGGGCGGTTCCGGTACAGCGTGACGCTGCCGGCGGGCACCATCGTGGGGGGGACGGGGACGCTGGAGAATCCGGGCGAGGTGCTGACGGCGAAGGAGCGCTCGGCGCTGGAGCGGGCGTCGAAGACGGACGAGGTGGTGCAGGTGCTCACGGAGGATGAGTTCGGGGCGGGGACGGCGACGCGGGGGGCGCCGGGGGAGGCCCTGACGTGGAGGTTCGAGGCGGACAGCGTGCGGGACGTGGCGTTCTCGTTCGGGGACCACTACCGGTGGGACGCGACGCGGGCGCTGGTGGACTCGGCGCGGGGCCGGTACGCGGCGGTGAACGTGTTCTGGCGGCCGGGGGCGCCGCGCTTCGACCAGGTGGCGGCGATGGCGCGCTCGGCGCTGGAGACGCACTCGAGCCTCATGGTGCCCTACCCCTACCCGCAGCTCACCGAGACCGAGGGTGGTCGCGGGGGCATGGAGTACCCGATGACGGTGTTCGTGGGGGCCTATCCGGGTCTGTACCGGGAGGACGAGGTGACGGCCCACGAGATCGGGCACGAGTGGTTCCCGATGCTGGTGGGGTCGAACGAGACGCGCTACGGGTGGCAGGACGAGGGGCTCAACACCTTCGACACCTTCTTCGCCACCGACGCCTTCCTGCCCGACTCCCTGCACGGCCACGGGCTCGAGGACTCGCAGAACGGGTATGTGAACTTCGTGACGCACGCCGACGAGGACCTCCCCATGATGTCGCCGGCCAACTCCTTCGGCGTGGCCAACTCGGGCTACACGGTGGAGGCGTACGACAAGCCGTCGGCGGCGCTGTGGGCGCTGCGGTCGATCCTGGGGGACGGGGCGTTCCGGAAGGCGTACAGGGCGTACATCCGGCGCTGGTCGTACCGGCATCCGACGCCGTACGACTTCTTCCAGACGTTCGACGACGTGACGGGGCGGGACCTGGGGTGGTTCTGGGGCCCGTGGTTCTTCGGGCGGGGCCGGCTGGACCAGGCGGTGACGAAGGTGGAGTCGTCGGGAGGCCGGGTGACGGTGACGGTGGCGAACCGGGGGCGGCTGTACGCGCCGGTGGACGTGACGGCGACGCTGGCGGGCGGCGGGGCGGTGCACTGGCGGGAGCCGGCGTCGGTGTGGTTCGGGGGGAAGACGAGCGTGACGACGAGCCACGCGGCGAGCGGGACGGTGACGGAGGTGGAGCTGGACGCCGCCCACGACTTCCCCGACATCGACCGCTCCAACGACAGCTGGACGAAGGGATGAGCCGGGCGGCTTGAGCGTGGCTTCTGCCGATCGGGGGCGCCCCGCACCCGCCCGGGGCGCCCCCGATCACCGGTCCGCCGTCCTGGCCGGCTTCCTGGGCTGGACGCTCGACGCGTTCGACTTCTTCCTGGTCATCTTCTCGCTCACGGCCATCGCGGCCGAGTTCGGCCGCAGCGACGCCGACATCGCCGTAGCGCTCACCCTGACCCTGGCCTTCCGCCCGGTCGGCGCCTTCATCTTCGGGCTCCTCGCGGACCGCTACGGGCGACGGATCCCCCTCATCCTCGACCTCGTGTTCTTCTCGGTCATCGAGGTTCTGACCGGGCTGGCGCCGAGCTATGGAAGCTTCCTCGTCCTCCGGGCCCTGTTCGGGATCGGAATGGGGGCCGAGTGGGGAGTGGGCGCCTCGCTGGCCATGGAGAAAGCGCCCTCCGGCCGCCGGGGGATTCTCTCGGGTCTCCTGCAGGAGGGCTACGCCTTCGGGTACCTGCTGGCGGCCGCCTGCTACTTCCTGGTGTTTCCGCGCTTCGGCTGGCGGCCGATGTTCTTCATCGGGGGGCTCCCCGCTCTGCTGGCCCTCTACGTCCGCTCCAACGTGCGGGAATCCGAGGTGTGGGAGTCGGTGCGGCACCCGGACTGGCGGTCGCTGTTCCGGGAGATCGGGGCCAACTGGCGCCTGTTCCTCTACATGACCCTGCTCATGGCTCTGATGAACGCCGTCTCCCACGGCACGCAGGACCTGTATCCCACCTTCCTTCAGCGAGACTGGGGCTTCACGCCCCGGGGGCGGGCCGTGCTCACCGCGTTCACGATGGTGGGGGCCATCGCCGGCGGGGTGCTCACCGGACATCTCTCCGACCGGTTGGGGCGAAGAAGGGCCATCATCGGGGCCCTCATCCTGGCGATCGTGGCCATCCCCCTGTGGGCGTTCGCGCCGACGCTCGCTCTCCTGTGGGCGGGTGGCTTCCTCATGCAGTTCATGGTGCAGGGCGCGTGGGGCGTGATTCCAGCCCACATCACCGAGCTGTCTCCCGACGGAGTGCGCGGCTTCCTTCCCGGGTTCGCCTATCAGTGCGGCGCGGGCCTGGCGGGCTTCGTCCCCTGGATCCAGGCGCGCGTGGCCCAGCACATGAGCTACGCGCGCTCCATGGCGCTGTCGGCCGGGGTAGCCTTCCTCCTGGCGGCGATCGTGGCGGGGCTGGGCCGCGAGCGGCGCGGCGTGCGCTTCGGCGGGTGAGACGCCCCGATCACCGGATCCCGAACACGATCCCCAGGTTCAGCGTCACGAGGTTGGCCCCGCTCCGCACGGGCGTGATCGTCACCGAGCCGTCCGGCTGCTCCACGATGCTCTCCTTGCGCAGATAGCGCGTGCGGCCGTTGTGCACGTAGGTGGCCTCGAGCGAGAGGTCGATCGGCGTCCGGCTTCCACCCAGGTGAATCCACAGGCCTCCCCCGCCCTCCAGCGCCAGCCGCGTGTCGTGGAAGTTGGTCGTC
>Ga0307440_1000278_pt1 | contig 24758 bp, 20 predicted proteins | sample SalMarWE160410MG_FD_202150 | JGI IMG/M metagenome (GOLD analysis project Ga0307440, IMG submission 202150) | Salt marsh sediment microbial communities from the Plum Island Ecosystem LTER, Massachusetts, United States - WE1604-10 | ecosystem: Environmental > Aquatic > Marine > Intertidal zone >...
CGGAGTCGGCTTGGAGGAGGCATTTAAGACCTTGGAAGATAAGGGGGCCAATATAGTCGGCATCAACTGTTTCCGTGATCCCGAAAGACTTCTGCCTTTAGCTAAGAGGGTCCGGGAGGCTGTTAGCTGTTTCGTTGCCACCCAACCTGTGGCATACCGGTGTTCCAACGAGAGACCCTACTTTCAGATCCAGGAATTTAATGGAAAAATAGCCTTTCCTTTAGACTTGGACCCGTTTGTCCTAACGAGACAAGAGATGGCAGATTATGCGATTGCAGCGCAGAAAAGCGGCATCAACTACATCGGAGCCTGCTGCGGTGCTGGTCCTCATCATATACGCGCCATGGCCGAAGGTCTTGGTAGGACCGTTCCGTCGAGTAGGTACTCGCCTCAATTGGAAAAACATACCATCATCGGTGATTCACTCCATATTAAAGAAAAGGATCAACAGATTCTTTCTGAGCAGCGGTATGGTAAAAACCTCTGCCATTTTAGGGAATCAAATCAGAAATAGGGAATCTATTGCGGCCTGATATCCAAAAGATAATGCAGCTCATTTGCTGTATGTCCTTTTTGTCTGCACCAGGGGAGATTGCCTGACTCAAACCATGATTCCGGAATCTGAAGGTTGCAAGGTAGAGGCATATTTCTGATTTGGCTGAAGGCTTGGGTACTGCATGAGATAGGGATAATGATTGTTGCGGCTCGAACGAAAAGCGGCTAAAAAGAACAGGGGGGAAAATCGCTCTTTTTAGCGGAGAACAGAAAAGACATACATGTTACTGCATAAGGACTCTGCGCATTCACTATATAATCGAACAACCCGGAGGGATTCATGAAATTTCCAATTGACCTCAGTTCCTACAAATCCTTAAAGTTCAGCACCTCCCAGACTGGACTGGATGACGACCAGCGGCGATCGCTGGTCAACAACATACAGCTGGTCAGGGACAGCCTGATATTTTTTACGGCCTTTGCCAACTGTAAGGGATTGGGAGGCCATACCGGAGGGGCCTACGACATCGTGCCGGAGATCCTGATCATGGACGGGTTCATGAAGGGCTCTGACAGCATTCATCCGGTCTTTTTTGACGAGGCCGGACACCGGGTGGCGATCCAATATATGATGGCCGCCTTGAATGGATACCGGGAGACCGAGTCTCTTCTGCACTACAGGGAATTCAACGAAGGTCTGTACGGACATCCCGAGAGAAATGAACAGAATGGTATCTTTTTCAGCTCCGGGCGATTGGGGCATCTCTGGAGCTATGTCAACGGTGTGGCCGAGGCCTTCAGGGACAGGACCGTAGTCATGTTCGGCAGCGACGGGGCTCAGCAGGAGGGCGATGATGCCGAGGCGGCCCGTTATGCCGTGGCCCGCAACCTCAATGTGAAGCTGATCATTGACGATAACGACGTGACCATTGCCGGGCATCCGAGCAGCTACATGCAAGGCTACGATGTGGCGAAAACCCTGGCCGGCCATGGACTGAGCGCGAATACCGGTGACGGAGAGGATGTGGACGATCTGTTTGGCCGCATACAACATGCGCTTGTTGCCGAGGGCCCTGTGGCCCTGATCAACAAACGGAAGATGGCAATCGGCGTGCCTGGAATCGAAGGACTGCCAAAAGGCCACGACGTGATTCCGGTGGCGATGGCCATCGATTATCTCCAGGCCAGGGGGTATGATGCTGCGGTCGGTCTCTTAAATGATACCAAGGCCCTGAAAACGACAACTGTTTATCGCGGCAGTACAAAGGAAACGGGCAAGAACCGAGACGATTTCGGCAAGGCGATCTGTGAGGTCTTAGCCGGTATGACTGATCCGAACTCGGCGGTTCTGGTGGTGGACTCCGATCTTGAAGGCTCCTGCGGGCTCCATCATATCCGCAAACAGTTCCCGGAGGTCTATGTTCATGGCGGCATCATGGAACGAAACAATTTCTCGGTTGCAGCCGGTTTCGGCTCGACCTTCGGTCGCCAGGGCATTTTCGGAACCTTTGCCGCCTTCCAGGAGATGGTGATCTCGGAAATCACCATGGCCCGCCTGAATCAGGCTAATGTGCTGGCCCATTTCTCCCATTCCGGCGTCGACGACATGGCCGATAATACCTGTCATTTCGGCATCAACAACTTCTTTGCCGATAACGGGCTTTCCGAAGGTGATACGACAAGGCTGTATTTCCCTGCCGATACCCTGCAGCTGCGCCAAATCATCAAGTCCGTCTTTGCCGATACGGGACTGCGGTTTATCTTCTCAACTCGGTCGGCTACCCCGTATATCCTGGACGGCAATGGAGAGAAACTCTACGGAGAAGGCTATACCTTCGTACCGGGCGAAGATGAAATCGTCCGCCAAGGGACGGCCGGCTACATCGTTTCCTACGGAGAGATGCTCTATCGATGTCTGGACGTAGTGGAACAGCTCAAGGAGGAAGGTGTCGACATCGGTCTGGTCAATAAGCCGACCTTGAATGTCGTCGATCCGAAGATGCTCGCCACCCTGGGGGCAAGCCAGCGGGTACTGGTGGTTGAAACCCAGAATGAAAAAACGGGACTTGGCATTCGCTTGGGCACCTGGCTGTTGGAACATGGACACACAGTAAAATATGCCCATATGGGAACCAGCAGGGAAGGACGCGGGGGCCTGAGCGAACAGATCCCGTACCAGGGTCTCGGAGTTTCGGACATCAAGAAACGAGTACGGGCTCTCCTGGCTGATTGACGGGCCTGATCCTAAAGGAAGAAGGGTACAGCCATGCCTGGAGGGTTCCAGGCATGGCTGTTTTTTTGCAGGTGCGATATCACGAAGAGAACGGTTCGTAATCTGCTATCGGCTTAAAGAGATAGTATGAAAGAAAATACATATGCCTACGGTTTGCTCGAAGAGGTAAGGATAAAGAGTCCGGTCGTACACCATCTGACCAATTGGGTAACCATCTATGATTGCGCCCAGATCGTCAAGACCCTTGGTGCCTCACCGGTCATGGCCCATGCACCGGAGGAGGTGGTCGATATGACCCGGATTGCCTCGGCCCTCGTTCTCAATATCGGGACCTTGACGGTGGATATGATAGAGGCGATGAAGTTGGCTGCTGCAAGCGCGAACAGGAAGGGTATTCCGGTGGTTCTGGACGTATGCGGAGCCGGTGCCACAGGACTGCGTGATCAAAAGGTGTTTGAGATACTTGATGAGGTCAAGGTCGATATTGTAAAAGGAAATGCCTCTGAGGTTGCCCGCATTAGCGGACGCAATATCAAGACAAAAGGCGTCGATGCGGGTGAGGTTACGATGGAAATGACCACACTTGCCCAAAAGCTTGCCGTTGCAAGAAACCTTTGCGTGGTGATCACCGGGGAAGAGGATATTGTGGCCGATGCCAAAGGGGTCTCCCGGATACGAAACGGGCATGTTCTGATGACCCATGTGGTCGGCACCGGTTGCATGGCGGCCTCGGTCATCGGTTCTTTTGCAGCTGTTGAGCCAAATTGCAGGAAGGCGGCTGTCTCGGCCCTTTCCTGCTATGGCATTGCCGCTGAACTGGCGGCGGAGCAAGCGAGGGGGCCGATGGCCTTTAAGGCAGCTCTTTTTGATTGCCTCTATAGCCTTGATGAATCCACGGTTGAGAGGATGCAAAAGATTGAAGAATGAAAGGGTATTACTTTATTACCGATGCTGATATGAGCCTGGCCGGAAACTATAGCGATGTGCAAAATGCCGTTGCCGCCGGTGTCGAGGTGGTTCAGTACCGTTGCAAAAAGGCTTCCACCAAAGATCTTTGCCTCGAGGCCGGAGTGTTAAAAAGGCTCTGCCAAAAGACCCTTTTTCTGATCAACGACCGGGTGGATGTCGCCCTGGCCGTTGATGCCGACGGAGTCCATCTCGGACAGGAGGATATGCCGCTGCTGCAGGCGAGAAGACTTCTGGGCCGGGGCAAGATCATTGGTCTGACAGCTCATGATCTTGTCGAGGCAAGAGAGGCTGAAAAGGCGGGGGCGGATTATCTTGGGGTCTCGCCGATCTTTGCCACCCAAACCAAGGCCGATGCCGGTCTCCCCGTCGGCATCCGTCTGATCCAGGAGATTAAGGCGGTTGTCGGGATTCCGCTCATCGCCATAGGCGGGATAACGCTTGCCAATGCACCGGATGTAATTCGGGCAGGCGCCGACGGTCTCTGTGCAATCTCTGCCACCGTGAGCCGGGAAAATGTCCGTGGGGAGATACAAAAATTCCAGCGACTGTTTGCTGGCATCAAAAAGCAGGCCTTGCTTCATCCATAGCTTTCCTCCGACCGGAGGATTTCCATTGGACTGCCGCTTTGGCAGTATTTTTCTTTCATGTCCTCAGAGTCCGCATTGTGGTTGCTGGTTGGGTCTGGGGCCCTTTTTTTTACACCTTTCTCCTTACTGCCCAAAAAAAAAGATCTCCACCTTCATCTTTTCTTCATGATGAGAATCTATAGTCTCCGTAATCAGTATGATGGAGCTATCCAGAGGGGGTCCGGTTGAAAATTGCCCCGAGTTTATTTGTATCACAAAGATGCCTGCAGGATATGAAAATGGGCAATGAAATAGAGGAGGGATAAAATATGGGGAAGAATCAACAAGAAGAAAAGGTGTTTTTTTTCGAAGAGGCGGGTTTTGCCCCGCAATCGAGCAGACAGATGCTGAATAAGGTTCCGGAGGTGACCATCTTCTTCTGGATCATAAAGATCCTGGCTACAACCGTTGGGGAGAATGCTGCTGATTTCCTAAACATCAACCTGAACTTGGGCCTGACCAAAACCACCGTTGTCATGAGCGGCCTGTTGATTGTTGCGCTCTTCTTCCAGTTCAAATTCAAAAAATACGTGCCCGGCATCTATTGGCTTGCCGTGGTCTTGATCAGTGTTGTAGGAACGCTTGTAACAGATAACCTTGTGGATAATTTCGGTGTACCTTTGGAGGTGACCACCATTCTCTTTTTCCTTGCCCTGCTGGCAACCTTTGGTACCTGGTATGCCTATGAAAAGACACTCTCAATTCATTCTATTTTTACAACCAGACGCGAGGCCTTTTACTGGCTTGCCATCCTTTTTACCTTTGCTCTAGGAACTGCAGCCGGTGATTTGACCGCTGAAGGTCTGAGCCTGGGCTATTTGAGATCCGCGTTTATATTTGCTTTACTGATCGGCGGCATTACCATGGCCTTCTATCTTTTCAAATTGAATGCAATCCTGGCCTTCTGGATTGTCTATATTCTGACACGTCCTCTCGGCGCCTCACTTGGAGACTTCCTGGCACAATCCCATGAAAATGGCGGTTTGGCATTTGGTAACGTTGGAACCAGTGGAATTTTTTTGGTCACAATTTTATCTCTTGTCGTTTTTCTGACCATTACCAAAAGAGATCAGATTCCCGAGAAGCCGTATGGTGAGTGACATTTGGTAAAAATCGTCTAAGAGAAACGAAACATCACGGGAGGTTCGCTGTATGATCACGATAAAAGGACTGCACGTAAGCATTGAGGGAAGGGATATCCTCAAGGGTATTGACCTGCATGTGAGACCGGGCGATATCTACGGCCTTTTAGGGCCAAATGGCGCAGGGAAGTCAACCACCATCTTTGCCTTGCTGGGTCTGCGGGAATACGAAAGCGGTCATATCAGTGTGCTGGGATATGATCCCAAAAATCATGGTGCAATACTTCGCCGTTCTATCGGTGTGATGCCTGAACATGCGGGATTCTACGACTGGATGACAGCCACTGCTTACCTGCGATGGTACGGCCGATTTTATCAATGCCCCTCGACGTCTAGCAAGGTGGAAGAGTTGTTGGAAAAAGTTGGTCTCAAGGGTGAGGGGCAAATCCCCATATCCGGGTATTCCAGAGGAATGAAGCAGCGTCTGGCTATCGCCAGGGCACTGCTGCCCCGTCCCCGTTTGCTGATCCTCGATGAGCCGACCAATGGATTGGACCCGAAAGGCAGGCGGGAGATTCATGATCTTCTGACCGATTATGCCCGGGACGGCAGTACTGCGGTTCTTCTTTCCACCCATCTTCTGGATGATGTGGATCGTCTATGCAACCGGATAGGGATCATGGATCAGGGGTGCAGTCGATATGAGGGCAGTCTGATGGATCTCTTGACTCAGGGCAAAGGATCCGTGCGATATCGTCTTCATCTGGAGTCGGAGCCTGACGCGGTGGTGATGCCTGCAGGCATGGATCTGCTGGGTCGGGACGGCGATTGGTGGCAGGTTGAAATCCAGCTCAAGGCCTCTGAGGGACCGTCCTCTTACTGGCGTGAACTCTGGCGGCGTGGTTGGCCTATTCTGGAAATCCGTTCAGAAGTATCGAGCCTGGAGTCTTTTTACCTCGATACCGTCGCGCCATCTCACCTGCAATTACGGGAGACGGTCTAATGAAAATGTATCAGCTTATTGCTATGAAAGAGGGCCGGCAGATGATGTCCAGCAGAAGAGGTCTGGTTTGGTTGCTCGCCTTTAGTTGTCTCCTGTCGGCTTTTAGCCTTCTTCTGGTAAGCAACACGGAGTTGAGCCTGCTTGACAATGCCCAGGTGGTGAATATGATGTGCGGAACGGTCATGGCTGTGGGCGCCTTGCTGGCCGTTGTCTTGGGCAGTGATGCCTATGCCGGAGAGAAAGAGCGAGGGACGTTGGTTCCCTTGCTCTGTGCACCTATTGATGCACAGGCGCTCCTTGTCGGCAAGGCTCTGGGCATGCTCATATCCTGGGCTGTCATGTTCCTGGTGGCAATGCCCTATCTGTGGGCGGTGGGCGCGAGTGGTCAGAACCTCGGCGCGGCCCTGTTTTATCTTGCCCTTTTCGGCACGCCCGTTGTCCTGGGTTTCGGCTACCTGGCCATGGCAATTTCGGCCCGAACAGGCAGTGTCCTGGCTTCGCTTATGAGTATGATTATCCTCTTGCTGTTGTCCGCCGGTCCTCTTCTAATAGGTCCTGGGCTTCGGGCAACCGTCATCGGACGGACCATGGACATGGTGAATCCTTTCGCCGGGGCCCTCAACACCTTCGACAGCGTCATCATCGACAGCCAGTCATTTGCTGATCAGGCAGGGAGGTTTCTCCTGGTGGCTGTGTGGTTGGCGCTCTGTCTGTGGGTGGCTCGGCGTAAGGCTGCCCACCCAGAATTCCAATAAGGATGAGGGAAATGAAGATAGACAAAGGCCTGCTTTTGACATGCATCATGATGGTTTTGCTGACCTCGATCTCTGCCGCAGCCGAGACGTCGCTGACCATTGACCTTCGCCCCGATGGCAAGAATCCGTCAGCCCCAATCATGGGGAATCATCTGAAGTTTCTGACTGCCATTACCAACACAGGTGGATCAACCGTTGAAGGACTGGTGGCCTGGATCAGCCTGGTGGAAATCGATCCCGGCAATGAACAGCCCATGGACCTGGAAGATTGGAGCGCCCACAAGGCCGTTTCCGGAGCATCCTTAAAACCCGGAGAGACCTTGCATACTGAGTGGCCCATGCGGCTGATAAAAAGCGGAGATTATCGTGTATTGGTTTCCGTTGCCAATCGGGGTGGCCGCGATGTCCTGGCAAGTCGAACCATAGAGTTTCATGTCCGACAGAAGCCGGTTCTGCAGGCGGGAAGGATCGTTCCGGTGGCAATGGGGATTCCGTTGGTGTTTGCAGGACTTCTGCTTTTTGCCGGAAATAAAAAGCGGCGCTGGAGGAAATCGGACTAGATGAGAAAATCCAAATACATATCATGTCGTCGTTACCTGCTGGTCGCAGGAGCGGCAGTCATCCTTAATCTCGGAGGTTGCGCCTCCTATCAACCGAGCCCTCTGCCTGGGAGAACTGATCTGGTTTCAAACATCGATCAGCTCACGGCTAAGGAAAGCGGAGCCATTCCCACGCCCGCGGCGGGACTGGGCCTAACCGATGTGGCCATCCTTGCTGTGCGTAACAATCCTGACCTGAAAGCACAACGCGAGCGTCTGGGAGTGACGCGGGCTCAGCTCTTTTCTGCAGGGCTGTTGCCGGATCCTCAGGTGTCGGGCAGTTTTGACCATCCTACCGGAAACGTACCGGGGGCAGTCAATGCCTTTGGTGTCGGCGTGGGCTACGACATGATTCCCTTGCTGAACCGCGGGGCACGGCTGGAGAGCGAAAAGCAGGCAGTGTTGCAGTCCCGCCTTGAGTTGATGTGGCAGGAGTGGCAGGTGGCGCAACAGGCCAGATCTTTAGCCGTGCGCCTGGAGGGTCAGAGACGGCAGTTAGCCCTGTTGCGCACCATGGCAGATCTGTACAAGAAACGTTATCGTCGCTCTCGTAAGGCGCTGGATAACGGAGACATTACGTTGGATGTTGCCGGTACCGATCTGACGGCGCTTCTCGACAGCTTCAGCCAGATCAATCAGTTGGAACAGACCCTTAACGAGACAAATCATGAACTGCATACGGTGCTCGGCCTGACACCCGAGGCACCGCTTGCAATTCATTTGTCCCCCTTATCTGCGGAGACGCATCCGGAGACATATCAACGGAAAATGAAGGGTCTGGAAAAACGTCGGCCTGATTTGCTGGCGCTGCAGGCGGGATATCGGAGCCAGGAGGCCAAGGTTCGTGCTGCCGTTCTGTCGCAGTTTCCTTCTATTACCATCGGTTTCAACCGGGCACGGGATACCGGGAGTCTTGATACCGTCGGATTTGGCATCAGCCTTAATCTGCCTTTGTTTTCGAGAGGCAAGGGGCGGATCGCCATCGAGCGGGCTACCCGTAAACAATTGCGTGAGGAATACCAGGCACGCCTTGACCACGCAGCGGAAGATGTTGATAAATTATTAAAATCACAAAATATAGTAGCATCTCAGCAGCGACAGCTTGATGCCTACCTGCCGACTTTGAAGGAGCTGGTGGCCAGAGGACGCAGGGCCTATAAACGTGGAGATATCGATGCGCTGACCTTTTTGAATATGGAGACAACCTGGATAAAAAAACGTCAGGAAAAGATCAGTCTGGAGCAAACGCAGAGAGAGGACCTTATAGCCTTGCAGACATTGCTCGCCTTGCCGGAAAATGGCGTCCCGCGGCAGATCGAGAAGGGAGATGGAGGAAAAAAATGATGCAAAAAGTAATGATTATTACCGTGGCCTTCCTGGTGTCGGTAATGACCGGTCTGACGGTAGAGGCGCAGGAGCCTACTGTACTGGTAAAAGAAAGCAGTGTTGTGCAACGGCCTGTCAGTGAAACCTTGACGGTATACGGGCAGGTTTGGGCTGACCCGGATGCGGTGCTGACCATTTCCTTGCCCCATGCCGGTCTGATTACCCGTGTGGCGGCTCGGCTCGGTCAGCGGGTGAAACGCGGTGAGGCGCTATTTCGACTGGCCATATCCCCGGATGCCTACAGGCAGTATCTTGAGGCACGGAGTGCGGTGGACTACGCACAGCGTGAACTGGATCGCCGGCAACGTTTGTTCAATGAGCAACTTGCCGTAAAATCCCAGGTGGATGCCGCACGCAAGTCCCTTTCAGATGCCCGTGCAGGCCTGCAGGCACTGGAGGCCCAGAAACAGAACAGGAGCCAGGAAAAGGTGACTGCTCCCACTGACGGTATTGTTACCGAGCTGAAAGTGAAACAAGGTGATCGGGTCCAAGCCGGGACAGCGGCTTTGGCAATTGCTACGGGTAACCGTTTGGTGGCGCTTCTCGGGGTCGAACCGGAGGATATCCGTTTTCTCAAACCCGGCACTCCTGTTATGCTCAGATCGGTATTCGTGCCTGATTACAAGGTCCAAAGCAGGTTGCGAGAAATCCACGCCATGATTAATCCCGCAACCCACCTGGTAGATGCGCTTGTCCCCATCCCGGAAGATCGGACTGATCATCTGGTGCTCGGCAGTCACCTCACGGCCGAGATTCCGCTCAATGTCCATACCGGGTTGACTGTTCCCCGCAGCGCGGTTCTGCAGGATCAACAGGGGACGTATGTGTTTCTGGTCGTCCACGGTTTGGCCAGGCGCGTCAACGTGACCACCGGGCTTTCAAGCGATCAGTGGATTGAGATTAAAGATGGACTGAAAGCGGGTGACAAAGTGGTCAGCGTCGGAAATTACGAACTTTTGGATGGCATGTCTGTTCGGGAGGGAAAATAAATGGATATTGCTCACTGGGCGGCCGCGCACCGCCGCTCCATCCTGTCGCTCTTTCTGCTCTTCGCTGTGGCTGGGGTTCTGACCGCCTTTCACCTGCCTGTGGCCCTTTTCCCCCATGTTAATTTTCCGCGCATCGCTATCAACGTGGATACCGGCGACCAGCCGGCCGATCAGATGGTCATTGCGGTGACGCGCAAGATCGAGCAGGCGGTGAGGCCTGTTCCAGGTGTTGCCTCCATCAGGTCCACGACGAGCCGCGGCAGTGCCGAGATATCGGTAAACTTTGTTTGGGGCAGCGATATGGGCGCGGCGCTTTTGCAGGTCCAGTCAGCCGTGAATCAGATCCTTTCCGACCTGCCTGCCGGGACTACCTTCCTGGTGCGCCGGATGGATCCGACCGTCTTCCCGATGGCCGCCTATAGTCTGACATCCTCGACTCTTTCTCAGACTGAGCTGCACGATATCGGTGTTCAGCAGTTGTTGCCGCTTCTGTCATCGATAAAAGGGGTTGCCCGGGTGCGGGTTATGGGTGGAAAAGAGTCGGAGTATCGGGTCGAGGTGGATCCGGTGAAGCTTGCCGCCTACGGCCTGAGCTTCTCGGATGTGACCAAGGCGCTCAGCGCCGCCAACGTCCTGCAGGCTGTGGGGCGGCTCGAGGATCATTATAAACTCTATCTTACAATGGCGGATACCCGCATTCACAGCCTTACCGATATCCGCAACACCATCCTGCGCAGCGGTGCAAACGGCCTTGTACGTCTCAATGATATCGCCCGCGTCTACGCCTCCGAGAAACCTGAGTGGCTGAAGGTGTCGGCGGACGGCAAGCAGGCGGCTTTGGTGATGGTCTATCAGCAGCCTGATGCCAATACTGTGCAGATCGTCGATGATATCCACTCCCGTTTGGCTGCATACCATGACAAGTTGCCCAAGGGCCTGCATATTGCCAACTGGTATGATCAGAGCCGGTTGGTGGTTGCGGCCGCCGCTAGTGTCCGTGATGCCATCCTGATCGGCGTGTTGCTGGCGGCCTTGGTACTGTTCATTTTTCTTCGCAGCGTGAAGATTACGCTGGTGGCGATGATGACCGTTCCGGCGGCGCTGGCTACCACGGTGCTTCTACTGGATGTGCTCGGAGACAGCTTCAACATCATGACGCTTGGCGGCATGGCGGCGGCGGTGGCCCTGATTGTGGACGATTCCATCGTCATGATTGAGCACATTGTTCGCCGTCTGCGGGAAAGAAAGACAGAAAACGGTGAGTGTATTCTCGCAATTCGTGAGGCAGCCATCGAATTTACCCGGCCGCTTGCCGGCTCTTCCATGGCCACCGTAATCATCTTCGTTCCATTGGCTTTTTTGACCGGGGTGACCGGCTCTTTCTTCAAGGCCTTGTCGCTGACCATGGCCAGTTCCCTGATGGTGTCCTTTCTGCTGGCCTGGCTGGCGGTGCCGCTTCTGGCGGAACACCTGCTCACCCAAAAAGATGCCGAAAAAGAAGACAGTGGCCCAGTCTTCGGACGTATACAGCGGAGCTACCAGAGATTGATGCGACACCTGATGCGTCGACCCGCATTGATCCTGACCGTGCTTATCCCCTTATTTGTTCTCATTTTTTTCGCCTATAAGCAGGTGGGCTCCGGCTTTATGCCCCATATGGATGAGGGTGGCTTTGTCCTTGATTTCCTGTCACCTCCGGGGACGTCGCTTGCCGAGACCGACCGTTTGGTTGGTCAAATTGAAGACATCCTTAAGGCCGACCCGGCGGTTGCGACCTACTCGAAACGTACCGGAGGCGGCTTGGGCGGCAGCCTGAACCAGTCCAACGAAGGAGATTTCTTTGTCAGGCTCAAACCTCTGCCGCGACCTCCGATCGATCAGGTCATGGATCGGATTCGCAGGCAGATTCACCAGAAGGTGCCGGGGCTGGATACTGACCTGGTCCTCTTGATGGAAGACCTGATCGGTGATCTTACAGCAGTACCTCAGCCCATCGAGGTGAAGCTCTATGGTGATGATTATCAGGAACTGATGAAGGTCGCCCCACGGGTGGCGGCTGCTATAAAAGGTATCCCCGGAGTGGTGGATGTGAAAGATGGTATTGTATTGGCGGGCGATGCCCTTACCATCCGTGTCAACCGGGAAAAAGCCGCTCTGGAAGGAGTCGATCCGGCCAGCGTGACCAAGCAGCTGCAAGCCTGGATGAGCGGTATTGTTACTACCCGGGTACAGGAGGGGGTCAAGCTGGTGGGCGTTCGGGTCTGGACCCCGGCTCAGGTTCGACAAAGTCCTGCCGATCTCGAAAACATGCAACTGCGGGCTCCCGACGGGCACCTGTTTCCGTTGAGACGGATCGCTCGTTTTGATAAGGTCACAGGTCAACCACAGATCACCCGGGAAGACCTCAAACGCATGATTGCTGTGACCGGCCGGATAAGCGGCCGTGATATGGGCTCAACCATCCGTGATGTGAAAAAGGTGCTGGCCCAAAAGGGCCTGCTCCCCCAATCAGTCTATTTTGAACTTGGCGGGTTGTATAAACAGCAGCAGATCGCTTTCCGGGGTCTCATCGCGGTTTTTGCCGCTGCTCTGGGCTTGGTTTTCCTGCTCTTGCTCTTTCTCTACGAGGATTTTGCCGCCGCCTTCTCTATCATGGCCACGCCAATTCTGGCTACGGGAGCAGTCTTTATCGGCCTATGGGTCAGCGGTATTGAGCTCAATATCACGGCAATGATGGGCATGACGATGATTGTGGGCATCGTCACCGAGGTGTCGATCTTCTACTTTTCCGAATACCACGAGCTCATTGGCAGGGGGATTGACAAGGGCCAAGCCCTTGTGCAGGCCGGGGTTAATAGGATGCGCCCCATAGTGATGACCACCCTGGCCGCCATCTTTGCCCTGATGCCGTTGGCGCTGGCCATTGGGCAGGGTTCGCAGATGCAGCAGCCTCTGGCGGTGGCGATTATTTCCGGCCTGCTGGCGCAGGTACCCCTGGTCATCATTGTGATGCCTCTGACATATCGGACTCTGGCCCGCATCAACGGCAAGAAAAGATAGAGGAGTGGGATTTTTTCCAAGGAGAGCGTATGCAGATAATCAGTCGTGTCAGAAAGAGATGGTTCTACTGGGTTTCCGGTTGGGACACATTTGCCTATCTTCTCTTTCTCACACTCTTTTTCACATTTCAGAACACCCGTTTTGTATCCGCTGTTTCAGACAAGGCAAGGCGTTTTTTGCTTGTTCATTTTAGAAAGAGACATGTTGAACGGCAAGGGTCCGTCCGTAAAGGTACTTGCCATCGATGTGGCGCCTGCTGTAATCTTGTATGCACCTGCCCGATGTTGACAAGGCAAGGATCCTGTCTCGTTTACGGTAAATGTAGGCCCCAATCCTGTAAGGCCTTCCCGATAGATGGCCGGGATATTCAAGAGATGCGGCTATGCGGCGTTCAATGCGGGTATTTTTTTGAGAGTAAAGATAAGGGGAGAGGACTAATGAAGACGTATCGAGACCTCCCTATGAAAAATTGTGTCAATGAGTCAAGCTGTCGGGTACCGATAAAATGAAGATCCTCATCGTCGATGACGAGAAAGCCTTGCTGGACCAGCTCAAACGCGCCTTTGAGGGTCAGCGCTATATGGTGGAGACCGCGATGGATGGCGATGAGGCTCTGGAGAAGCTGTTTGATATGCCCTTTGACCTGATTATCCTTGATGTCATGTTGCCCAAGCAGGACGGGTTTTCCGTCCTGCGGGGCATTCGACGTTCAGGTGTATCCACCCCCGTTCTGATGCTCACTGCCAGAGGCGAGACTGGAGATAGAATAAAAGGGCTTGATCTGGGGGCGGATGATTATCTTGCCAAGCCCTTCTCTCTCGACGAGTTGTTGGCCCGTGCCAGAGCTTTGTTTCGACGAACGGGAGGGCAGACCAATACTGTGCTGCAGACAGGCGATTTGCGACTCGACACTGTGACACGTGAGGTGACCAAAGGAGGAATATCCCTGGATCTTACAGCCAGGGAGTTTTCTCTTCTCGAATTTCTCCTCTATAATAAAGACAGGGCCGTGTCGCGATTCAGTCTGGCCGAGCATGTCTGGGGGGACGCCTTCGACCCCTTCAGCATGTCCAACTTCATGGATGTTCATATAAAGAACCTGCGGCGCAAGATCGGAGATACCGGTCGCGGCAACATTATCCGCACATTGCGCGGTGTCGGCTATATTATCAAGGATATGTCCGAATGACCATTCGGTGGAAGATCTCTCTTCTGATTACGATAACAGGCTTTGCCGCCAGTTTGGTCTTTTCCTGTTTTATTGTGCGCGAGCTGCTGGAGCAGCCGTTTCGGATTATGGATTCCGACCTTGGGACCATGGCCCGCAGGGCCGTCCATATCGTCTACGAGAAAGAAAAAAGCGCTCAACTGGATGCGCCATTTTTAATCGGTGACAAACGCTACTGGCTAAAGGTTTGGGAGAAAGATAGAGACAAGCTTATCTACACATCCGATCTGGCAAGGTTGGTGGAGATTCCTGAGCCTGCCCCTGGTACCGGTATCACTGTGAGCCTCGATATTTCAAGAGATAAAATCTATCTGGGCCGGGAAAAGGAGCGTGATATCACCTTCAGGGTAAGAAAGGAGAAAATTTCCTATAACGGAAAAACCTTTTTCGTGACGGTGGGCCGCCCGATGGAGAGGTTGGAAGAAGAGCTCAGGGAGACCTTTGTCGGGATTATCGGCGGCCTGATATTTTCAGTGCTCTTGCTTTTGGGTACAAGCTATTTTGTTGCCGGTCTAATCCTGAAACCGGTGAAGATTATAGGCGACCAGGCCCGGGATATCTCGGAAAGACATCTCGATCTGCGGATTCCGGTAACCGGCCGGCGTGATGAGTTCAATGCCTTGGCCGAAACATTGAACCAGGTCTTCAATCGGTTGCAGCGTGCCTTTATGCAACAGAGACGGTTAATTGCCGATGCCTCCCACGAACTGAAAACGCCTTTAACCATGATGCGGCTGTCAGTGGATGAAATGCGATCGCAGTATGGGGAAGACCCCTCTGGACCTCAGGCCAGAGACATTGGCCGGATGACTGGACAGGTACTGCGCATGGAAAGGCTGGTGAAAAACCTTCTGGACCTGTCGTCTCTCGAGATTGAGAGCACCATTGCCGTGAAGCCGGTGAATGTTGCGTCTGTGCTGGAGGCCCTTTTGGAGGATTATCGTTTCCTGGCCGAGACAAAAGACATTGGGATAAAAGACGCACTTGCTCCCGGTCTTCTTATCCATGGAGACGAGGAGAGGCTGAACCGAGCCTTTTCCAATATCATCGATAATGCCTTGAAGTATAATGTGTATGGAGGTTGGGTCGAGGTACAAGGCGATGCCCTGGAAGAAAAGATCCGAATTACAGTCACCAATTCAGGACCTGGTGTTCCAGAGGACAAATTCCAGAAAGTCTTCGACCGGTTTTATCGGGTTGAGGCGTCCCGGTCACACCGTCATGGTGGCTCGGGCCTGGGGCTTGCCATAGTCAAGCGGATCATCGAGCTGCATGAGGGGACGGTAGGTCTTGAGAGCGATGCGGGAACCTGGACGCGGGTGGTCGTGACCCTGCCTAAAAAGGAGGGGAAGATGCCGGCATGACGGACGATTGGAGGGATGGGGTTCGATGGAGGCAGATCTTTCAGGGGAACATCCTGGCAGGGGGTCTGGCCACTTTGCCGGCTAGTCTTATTTTTAGGATCTTCTGGCTGATATTGGGTGCCGAATTACCCTTTTGACCGGTTCACCATTGCATCCTCTAAATGAAAAATGTTATAAAGATATGCTATTGTTTTCGTAGTATCGCATAGTTACAGATGAAAAATAAGGCTATCATTATTGATAAGTATTGTCAATTATGAATATTGACACGGTTTTGCCTAAAAATGAGTTGAGAGAGCAGTTCAACAGAATGGGGTTGCGGTTAACCCCGCAGCGTGAAACTGTATGGCGACTCTTCGAGAAAAATCCCGCAGGGCTGACCATCTCTTCCGCCATCGTCCTCCTGACCCGGAAAAATATCGGCCAGGCAACCGTCTACAGAACAATTAAAGCCCTTCAGGAGATCGGTTGCCTGAAATGGGTGCATGACCAAAGCGGGGAACATTGTTTTGTCGCAACCAGACTGGGGCATTCCCATATGCTTGTCTGCAGGTTGTGTTCCAAGGTGGTGGAGTGCAGTGATTGCGACCTCTCTGTCCTTGAAAAACTCATTGCCAGACAGACGGGTTTTCCGGTCGAAGGTCATCACCTCGAATTTTTCGGTCTCTGTCCAGATTGTGTTTGAGTCTGTGAACATGAGGGAGTGATGGGTGATGAGCAAGCCAATAACGCTCTAGATAGTAATAATAATTTTTCCTATTGCCTTCTTCTGAAGTTATGTTTACAATGGGTGCCGATGTCGTTTTGATGGTGGCGAAAAGGCGGTTGATGCGTTTAACCTGAGTCTGGATGTGTAGTTCTAGTTCTACGCGGATTTTCAGGTAACACGTTCTTCAATCTTTCAGTCGGTGGTCAAGACGGCTTGCCTTTGTCATTTCATAATGATTTACTAAGAGAATAGTAGTTACCGTATGCTCTTCTCGCTGTTTTTTCCATGCTGTGGATGTGGCCGAAACCAAGGTGGCCATGCGGGTTGGGAATGCAAAATTTTTTGATTCCATTACTCATAACTTTATTAGGAGGAACGTATGTCAACAACAACCGAAAATTTGCAGGAAGCCTTTGCCGGTGAGAGCCAGGCGAACCAGAAATACCGTGCCTTTGCCAAGATGGCCGAGAAAGAAGGTCTTGCCAACATTGCCAAGCTTTTTAAAACAACCGCCGAGGCGGAACGGATTCACGCCGAAGGGCACCTGAAAGCCTTGGACCATGTAGGATCTACCGTTGACAATCTGCAGGCTGCAATTGACGGTGAAACTTTTGAATTCACGACGATGTATCCACCCATGGTCGAGCAGGCCAAGGCTGACGGTCACAAGGCAAAGACAATGTTTACCTTTGCGGTCAAGGCCGAGGCCGTCCATGCCGAGTTGTACAAAAAAGCCATTGAGGCTGCAAAAGCCGGTAAGGATCTGGCTACGAGCGATTTTTATCTCTGCCCGGTCTGTGGTCACATCGAACTTGGAAATCCTCCGGAGAAGTGTCCGGTATGCGGTGCCAAACAATCTGCCTATGTGACGGTTGCCTGATTTATACAAGGAGCATACCTCGAAAAGCGGTATGCTCCTTCACCCTCTCATTCCGATGTCTATCGATTTACTGGGCACCATCGGATAATGGAGATGTGTGCATAATATTTCTGCGAATGGGTGTTCCTTCGCCTGGAGGGATTGATTTGGAAAGCGGTTCTTGCAATAGTTTTGGAGACCTGCTACAGGTATCCCATGTCCGAAGTCGTTCGCGCTCACTATAATAAATATCCTTATCCCTGCTATCCGCTGGCGGCCTCGATCCGTCGATGCGACACCTATGCCTTAAATCTTTCGGCCCTGTGGACTCGATTCAACCGGGTGCTGCTTCCGCCTGAGGCAAGAAGAATCCTGATTGCAGGCTGCGGTAGTTTCTCTCCCTATCCTTTTGCTGTGGCCAACCCCGAAATACCGATCGTTGCCCTTGATCTCTCAAGACGCAACATCCAGCGGGCCCGTCTACACTGCTTTTTGCATGGACGCTTCAACGTGTCCTTCAACGTCGGTGATCTTTGCCAACCCCAGTCGCCGGGGGCCTTCGGTTTGATCGATGCCTACGGCGTACTTCATCATCTTGAGGACCCCCTGGCGGGTTTGAAAGCTCTGGCAGACAGGCTGGCAGCGGGAGGAATCATAAGGATAATGCTCTACAACCGTATAAACCGGCGCCAGGAGGAAGCTATTCGCCGGGCACTGCGCATGGTGAAGATCCAGGACGCCAAAAAGCTGAAGCGTCTCCTCGCGAGGGCAAAACCTGGCTCCCGTCTTCACCGCTTTATGCAGGACTCTTGCGATGCCTCCTCGGTCTCGGGACTTGCCGATGCCCTGCTGCACCCCTGTGTCCATACCTATCAAGTCGATGAGTTCCTTGAGTTGGTTGACGCCGCGAGTCTTAAACCGCTTTTCTTTATCCACGCGAACGCCAGGGAGGATGTCGGGGCCGAAATAAAGCGGCTGCGTCTTCTGGAATCCCAGGATGAAGCCCCAGGCAATTTTATCGCCTTTCTGGGTAAAAATTCAGACCCGCAGGTCCCTGAAAAAGCTGGCTCCCTTCTGATGTTGAACCCCTGTCTACGGGGGAATGTCGGATCTCTTCGCTGCGGGACCCTGCGAATCCTCCCTCGCTTGGGACATCCGACTCCACTCATCGGTCGCAGCCAAAGACGATTTCTCAGGCGCTTTGTGAATCCAACATCCTGGGATGTCCTTCAGCCAGCTGATCGAATCAAGGCTAATGAGTACTTGAAGGCTCTCTTTTTGTTACGATATCAACCGTAATGACCATGCCTGCTGGTGGCCTCTTGTAGAGATAAAACCGGTAGAGACGGTTGGGCGTTGCATCCGTGAGGAACTTGAAACATTCCCCGGAAAAAAAATATCTGAATTCCCCTGAAATTCAGCCTATCGGGATGGAAGGGGGTGAGCTGTTTGTTTCTCGGGTCTCTGCAGGCTGGACGGCGTAAGCGTTGTTAAGCGTTGTCCCCAGGGATGGGTTAATGGTATCCCGTGAAACGAAGAGCGTACTTTTGTAAAGCTGAAAAGGACCTCTCCGGCAGAGGGCATCGCTTCCGGACGCTACTCTGCGGCCTCATCGCCGGTACACCACGGCTGACGGAGGCCGTCCCTGGCCTGCTGTCAGGTGCGGACGTCCTATCCGCACCCCTCCGGGCCTTGTGTGGAAACCCTTCGGGCCTCCGCGAGGCGTCCTTCAGAGATGTCCTCCGCCTCCCCGCGTTATAGATAAGTAGTCTTAATCCAGAAGAACCAAAAATAATGATCCATCATGTTGAAATTTCTACAACCAGATACTGCAGCTATTATTCCGGCATCTCTTCCAGAAAACGCTGCATGGCAGGAGTTATTCCCAGGGTCTTGGCTAACCTGTCCAGCCATTGTCTTTCCGCATCGGTGTCGATGGTGATGGCCATGACGGCTACCGAGTACATGGTTTGGGCGGTGGCCGGGTCCTCGATACCGGCGGTGAATTCGTCAATGGGCGTTGGATTGTGCAATTCTTGCAGAAGAACCTGCTTTTCCTCCCGACTAAGTCCTTGCTCCTGGAGTTTTTCAAGAATCCTTGCCTCTTCTTCGGTATCAATCCGGCCATCTGCCGCGGCGGCTGCGACCATTGCCTGGATCATCTGCATGGCAAGTTTCGGCCCGCTGAGTTGGTTGCAAGGGGTCTCGCCTGTGCCGGCAATGACGTTTTGTTGGGGTGGCGGTGTCGGAATTTGAGGTGGAGATGGAGCAGTTTGGGGAGGACTCGCCGAAGATGGTGGAGGCGGAGGTATTGAAGCCCCGGTCGGGGAAAGGGGGGGCGGCATCTGAGGGCTGCCGGAGGGTGTTTTATCCTGGCCTTTCATGATTTCATAGGCTCCGACTCCCAGGCCGATTACGGTCATCAAACCAACACCTGAAGTAAGTTCCGAGACCAGGGAGGAGCCAATCCCACGGGAACGGGAGCCGGAGCCGAGCGCTCCGGTCAACATCTTTCCAAGCATTTTTTCGGCGTTAAACATAGTCAACCTCTTTTCGGTTTCACAGCTATCTTGAATTGTTGTTTCCTATCGCTAATCACAAAATTATCGTTTATGGGAACGGATTTTTCCATAGGCCCTCTGTAAAAGGGCCTGGTTGGAACGTTTGAGCTCCTGGTCATTTCCAGCCAGGTTGTTTGATTTCAGGCAGAACTGGATGGCCTGCTCATAGGCACCCCCGGCAAATTTGGCCCGGCCCATCGCATGCCAGTACCAGCCATTTCGGGGCTCGATCCGAAGTGCCCGGTTGAGCAGCATTTCCGCACGATCGTATTTTCCTTTTCCCATGGCCCGCCCGGCATCCCGGTAGAGGGTGTATGCGGGGCCTCTGCCGGTCGGTTGGGTCGGGAGCAGTTGTTCCTCCTGTTCCCGTCTGATCGAGGGACCGGTTTTTCGTCTCTCGATACCTTCTTCTTTTCGCTGTTCCTGCGTGGGAACCCGATTACGTTCATAGCGAGTCGGTGTCTGTGGATAAGGATAATAGACGCGGCGAGGCGCGCAACCACTGAGAATAAGAGAAGAAAAAAAGACGATAACAGTTAGTTGTGTAATTTTTTTGAGAGTAGTTTGCATGGCAGATATCATCATTATCTATGAAACAGGTTACGGACACTTTGAAAGAGATCATGAAACGACTTTTGTATTTCAGGACTATCTGAGTGCTGAGATTCGGAGGACTGTTTAGTGGACAAATCACCTGTAAAATACGGCAGTCGTTCGCCGTCCTGATAGGCCCATTCGATCCCCGGAGGAGGGATGAGATCAAGGCTTTGCGGATGCAGCTCCCGCATGATCCTCCCCCAGATAACCATGGCTCCGGTGGCTCCGGTCATTCGGGTCGGCTTGTTGTCATCCCGGCCGAGCCAGACGACAGCGAGTTTGTCACCGGTAAAACCGGCAAACCAACTGTCACGCAGATCATCCGAGGTTCCCGTTTTACCAGCTACTTGGTATGGCGCGGGAAGGTAAGAGGAGAGAGCTCTGGCGGTGCCCTCGCGGACAACATGCTGCAAAGCACAGTTGAGCAAATAGACCGCTTCCGGAGGAAAACGTTGTTGAACCGAAAGTCCATATCGCTTTATCACCTTATTGTCAGCAGACAGTACGGAGTCGATGGCCCGTTCCGGCACATAAAATCCTCCGGTGGCAAGTGTCTGGTACATCTGAGCGACATCCAGGGGTGAAGGAGAGGCGGCGCCGAGCAGAAAAGAGGGATAGGCCTTGAACGTTCCCGGCAGGCCAAGGTCCCTGGCCGCTTGGATGGCTGTCTTCAGCCCGATTGCCAGACCGAGATGGACGGTTGCCAGGTTGTAGGAATGGGCAAGGGCCAGGTACAGCGGTACGGAGCCGTGTTCCCGCCGGTCGAAATTCTGCGGCCGCCAAGGATGGCCGCTTTTGACCGGTACGGAAACAGCGGTATCCTCCAATGGGCTCGTAAGCGTGTAACCATGGGTCAGGGCTGCCAGGTAAATTGCCGGTTTGATGAGGGATCCCATCGATCGCTTGGCGTCGAGAGCACGGTTGAATCCGGAATTAAGGGCTTCCCTGCCGCCGGCGAGGGCGAGGATGTCAGCGTTTTCCCTGTTCGTGACCACAACTGCCCCTTCAATGTGGCTTCGGTGGTGGATCCTTTCCAGGGTGGCAATCCCGTCATCGAGCTGTTTTTCCACCTGCCATTGAACCTGAGGATCAAGAGTAGTCAGGATCTTCAGCCCGTTTGAGGTTAAATCCTCCTCCTTATAGTGCTGCTGTAACCTGCGGCGCACCAGGTCGAGAAATGCCGGAAAACGGTTGAATCCGCTCTGTACCGCTCCCGATTGGATCAGAGGGGTGGAGACGGCCTGGGTATAGGTGGATTTGTTGATCAGTCCATCGGCCAGCATTACATCCAAGACTACTTTTCTTCTTCTCAGGCAGTTTTTTGGATGCCTCCGAGGATCGTAGTAGCTGGGGCCTTTGACCATCCCGACCAGAATTGCGATCTGATCGGGTGTGAGATCCTTAATGTTGCGGCGGAAATAAAACTGACTGGCCAGCCCGAAGCCGTGGATTGCCCGATTGCCGTCCTGGCCGAGGAAGATTTCGTTGGCATAGGCGGTCAGGATTTCGTTTTTACTGTAATGGCGTTCCAGAAGAATAGCCATGACAGCTTCGTTTATTTTTCGTCTCAGGGTTCTGGCCCGGGTCAGAAAAAGATTTTTTACCAGTTGCTGGGTCAGGGTGCTGCCTCCCTGGACGGTGCTGCCGGCTTTCACATCGGCGTACAGAGCTCTTAGGATTCCTATGGGAGAGATTCCGATGTGGGAGTAGAATCTCCTGTCTTCAACAGAGATAAGGGTTTTGACCAGCAGGCTGGGAAGGTCTGTGCGGGTCAGGACTATCCGGTCCTCGTTGTCCTGGGGATGGAAACTTCCGATCCGGGCCGGATCGATACGTACCAGGCTGATCGGGGCATGGCTGCCGGCGGTGGCGTTCAGTTCGCGGATTGTGTCTCCTGAAAATGAGACGATGAAGTGTTTTGATTTTTCCAATCCCGATGAATAGTGGAAATCACGGGTGAAGATATCAAAGGTTGCCCCGTGCCGGCTGTAGCCTCCGGAGGCTGTAACCCTGTTCTCTTTCCTATAACCTGCAAGCTGAAGCTCGCGTTCGAGCATTCCGGGAGTGAAGGTAAGACCTGGGAAGAGCTCAAGCGGCCGGGCATAGACTACGGCTGGCAGCGACCATCTTTTGCCGTTGAATCTATTGCGGATTTCTGTGTCGAGGTAGGTTATGTACGAAGCAAGGATCAGACCTGCAAGGATGAGTGCCAAGGCGACCATGCCGAGGTTGAAAAACGGTATCCGGCGTTTCTGATTGTTCTTTTTTCTTGTTTTTCTCTTTTTTCTCGTTGTTTTTCTTTTTTTCATGGTTCTTTGAGGCTCTTAATGAAGGAAAATCTTTTCTACTCTATCCTCTTCCTGTAAAATCTTCATTAAAATGGTGTAAGGCAGGTCATTTTTCCATTATGTCCGCTCGCCGGATCAGGCGCCTGCCGTTGAACGTTTGCAATATGGGGACATACCGGCTGATGTCCTTGCTCATCTACAGTAATTCAATGGCTATTTGAGGAAGACCAGTTTTGCGGCGAATGACAAAAAAATTTTTCAAGATCCTCATCCGCTGTTTATTTGCGATATTTGTTCTTTCCATTGTCCTTGTTCTCGGTCTGCGTTGGATTAATCCCCCGACCAGCGCCGTTATGATTGAAACACGAATTACCAGACTTTTGGGCGGGGACAAGAAAAAACCCATAAGATATCGATGGATTGATCTTAAGTCAATCTCTCCTTATCTTCCCATAGCCGTGGTGGCCGCCGAAGACCAGAAATTCCCTTCCCACTGGGGATTTGATACGGGATCGATCGTGAAGGCCATCGAAAGCCATGAACGAGGACATCGTCTGCGGGGGGCAAGCACCATTACCCAGCAGGTGGCGAAAAACCTCTTTCTCTGGTCGGGAAGAAGCTATATACGAAAAGGGATTGAGGCTTACTTTACCGTTCTTTTAGAGATTTTCTGGTCGAAGAGGCGTATACTGGAAGTCTATTTGAATATTGCCCAGTTTGGAGACGGAGTTTTCGGGGCCCGGACCGCATCTGAAATCTTGCTGAAAAAGAGTCCCTCCAGGCTGACCCGGGAAGATGCGGCGCTTTTGGCGGCGGTATTACCGAATCCCATCGAATATAAGGTGACAAGGCCATCCCGTTATGTGATTGCCAGACGGCGCTGGATAAAATTACAGGCCGAACATCTGGGCGGGACGAGCTATCTGGCGAGGCTCATGAAAAAATGATCAAAAAACCAAGGCAAATTTTCCTGCTTCCCATCCTGGCACTGTTCCTTGGGGTATTCTTTTGGAGTGGCGTTATTGACGGGGCGGTGACGGAGGGACCGCTTGATCTGCCTCAGGATATAATTTTGGCAAACATCAAGACATCTCAGAACCTTGCCGACTTCTTCGAAAAACGAACCAATCCCAAAACCGGTCTGTCCTTGAGTTTTTACGGCGACGAAAGTCCCGTCGGGCTTTACGGCACCCAGATATACGATGTCGGCCTTCGCCTGCTGGCCGAGAGCACCTTTTCCAGGCAGATCATCCATACATTTGCCCAAAACAGTTCTTCCCGTGCCAGTCGTGATACCCCTCAGACCGTGAAAGGCGACCGTATAGCCCCGGAAGGTATCTTCAGCTGGATACGGATCGAAGGTTTCGATAAACCGGCCTGGTGGCATACCTGGGAGTGGTCCGTCAAAACAGGTGAAAATGCCTGGCTGGGAAAAGGGGCTCTCCATTATTACAGGCAGACTAGGGATCCCCTGGGTTTGCAGATTGCCAGGGAAAGGGCGGAGTTCATCCTGGGGCTTCAGGATGAGGACGGAGGTGTCCGGGTCGGCCCCGAACACCCGAAGAACAATCTCTGGTGGAAGGTTAGGTCCACCGAGAACAACGAAAGTGCCCTGAATTTTCTCGATGAGACCTACCTGACCACCCATGACCGTCGCTATAAAGAGGCCGGCGACAGGATCTATGACTGGCTGGTCTCGACCTTATACGACTGGAAAAGGCACGTATTCTTACAAGGGCAGGTGTTTAAAGGTGGCACATGGACAACCAACGATTCGCAGAATTTTGCAACCGACACGATATCTTGGGCACCTCTTGGTCGGATTCTTGATGACCCACGTTTTGGTAAAGACCGGTTGGAACGCCTCGCCGAGGTGGAGCGGATGCTTGATGCAACCGTTGCCTTGGCCGGTGTCGTGCAGGATGGAACTCTTAAAGGGATGAGCTATTCGTCGG
>Ga0307440_1000281_pt1 | contig 24660 bp, 16 predicted proteins | sample SalMarWE160410MG_FD_202150 | JGI IMG/M metagenome (GOLD analysis project Ga0307440, IMG submission 202150) | Salt marsh sediment microbial communities from the Plum Island Ecosystem LTER, Massachusetts, United States - WE1604-10 | ecosystem: Environmental > Aquatic > Marine > Intertidal zone >...
CCATTGCATATATATAGCATGTCCTTGCCTGGTTCCTTCGTGTAATTTCCATGGGGGTCAACACAGTTTTTATGTTTGCCAGTTCGCTGAGAGGAACCTTAACACTCCCTGCGGTAATAAGAAGATCTCGAAGCTGGTTTATTGAGATGTACCCAAGCTTAATGGTTATGTCGGTCATCTCACCGTCTCTCTCAAAGCTTCCTGCTGATGCTCCTTCCAGGTAACTCTTTACCTGGCTTATTATGCTCTCCACGGTTACGTTATAATAGCTGGTCTTAAACCTGTCAATATCAATGTCAACCTCGGGGGTGCCTTCGTCCAGTGAGGTAGTAATATTTTTCAGATCGGGATCTTTAATAAGGATGTCCTTAGACTGGGCCACCAGCTTTTCCAGCTCGGAATAATCCTTGCCCGAAATCTCCAGGGTAAATGGCGCCTCATCAGTTCCCAGCGTTGACTGCAGTGCCGTTTCTTCCCTTTTGAAGCTTACTTCCATATCGGGGACCGTTTTCAGGTAATTGCTTACCAGGGTGATTGCATTCTCCGTTCCGGAAGCGAAATCTTTGGCCAGTATCACCTTCATCGATGCGGTATTTTCGCCAGTAATTTCTCCGTTCTCATCAGCTGTGGCAGTATTATCGGCCCCTGCCTGGCAATAGATCAGTCTGACCTTGTTGCCCAGCAACTCCCTGATCACATTCTCCGATTCAATGACAGTGCTCTCTGTTCGTGCAAGACTTGTTCCTTCGGGGAGCTTAATGTCAATAGTAAATTCAGCCGACTCGGACCTTGGCATGAATTCGCTGCCCAGCATCGGAATCAGAAGAGCTGTTGCACCCATAAGGACAATTGCCAGGATGATCACCAGCTTTCTTCTATCAATGATCTTTTCAAGCAAGGGAGGATACCATGTGAAATGAACAGCATTATCGATCCTTGCCTTACTTTTTTTATCTCCGAATAATGTTGAAACCAGCATCGGGATAACAAGCATTGCAACGAACAGGGAAGAGATTAGTGCAAAGGCAACAGTCCAGGCCTGGTCCTTGAACATTTCACCGGAAGCCCCGTGCAGGTATACAATAGGAAGAAAAACAACTATGGTGGTTATGGTTGATGCTGTAATAGCACCACCAACTTCACCGGTGCCTTTTATGACAGCATCTTTCAGAGTCATCCCTTCCTCACGGTTTCGTGTTATGTTCTCAAGTACTACAATTGCATTGTCGACAAGCATTCCCGCACCTAGAGCCAGCCCTCCAAGTGTCATTATGTTCAGGGTAAGATGATCGAAATACATAAGGTTGAACGTAGCAATTATCGACACCGGAATAGCCACACTTATGACGAATGTAGTGCCTATTCGCCTCAGGAAGATATATATAACAAACACTGCCAGTATTATACCTATAATAAGCGTGTTGGTGACTTCATTTATAGCGCTATGGATATAGCTGCCCTGGTCCTCCACCCTTATAAATTCATAGCCAGGCAGAGCCTTTTCCAGGTCGTTGATTTCAGTCTCCAGGCTCTTTACGGCATCAACAGTGTTGTACTTGGGCTCTTTATAGATTGATAAGCCAATGCATCTTTCGCCATTTACGGTTACAATATTGACCGGATCCTTATTCTCATATTTTATGGTAGCCACATCCTTGAGGTATACGGGAACTCTGCCGGATATCTGAGCTGTCTGAGTGGCGGTTTGTGATGAGGAGGAAGAAGCTGAGGATGGCTCCTTAAAACCTACTATAATGTTGCGCAGATCGTTAATGTCTTTCAGAACGCTGACACCCTTGACCACATATTTCAGGCCCATATCCACGATGGAACCACCGGACACATTACGATTATAATTACTTATCTGGGCAGCGATGGCATCAGTTGTAAGACCGTAAGATTCGAGAATGTATTTGTTGGTCTCTATCACTACTTCGCTCTCTTCAACTCCTGATAACCTGACATCGGCAATACCTTCTATTCTTACCAGTTCATTCCTGATATAGTTTTCAGCTACCTTCCTGACCTCATCAAGGTTGGAAATGTTCCTGTTCCTCAATCCAATGATCATCACAGGTGATGCATTGGGGTCATACTGGGATAGTGTCAGATCATCAAGGTCAGAATTCTGACGGAATGAGTTCAGCTCTTTCTGAAGATCAAGGAAAGCTTCATCCATATCCTTATTCCAGTCATATTCAACTGTTATGGTAGCAGCACCTACCTGTGAGACGGATGATACCTGGACAACGCCATTCTGGCGCATGGAAAGTGATTCAATCTGTTCGACGTAATTCTTTTCTATCTCTTCAGGAGGTCTTTCTCCTGCCTTTAGTTCAATATAGATCTTGGGATTATTAAGATCGGGGAACAGATCGGTACCTAGTTTCCCGAATGAGATAAATCCCAGGAGGATAATCCCAAGTACGAACATTAAGACTGTAACCGGGTATTTTACGGCAAAACGGGCAATACTGTTCATATCAGCTATTTAATTATTTTTACCTTCGACCTGTTACTGAGGGTCTCAAAGCCACTTGTTACCAGGCGGTCATTCTTCGTAAGACCCCTGGTAACTTCAACCTCGGTAAGGTTCTCGAGTCCTGTCTCAATAATTCTTTCCATAGCTACCCCGCGATCTACCACAAACACTGTTTTTCCCCTCTGTCTTGAAAGGATGACATTCTTTGGAATCACAATGACTGAATCTTTATGGTTGGTAACAATATCTGCCTTTACAAACATGCCCGGACGAAGAAGATAGTCTGAATTGTTAATGGAAATATATCCTTTAAATGTCCTGGTGTCCGGATCAATGGCAGGGGAGAGCTGAGTTACCTTTCCCGGTATTGTGTCATCGGGGATGGTGTAATTGGTGAGATTTACCGGCTGTCCGGGCTTAACCACAGATATATATTTCTCGGGTAGATTCACTTCCATATACATGGTTTTGTAATCCATTATCTTCACTATTGATGATCCTGTTGGTATCTGGGTGCCCTGGGTGTAATAGGGAAGATCCACAATGACTCCGTCGATAGGGCTTATGATACGCGTCTTGTCCATTTGAAGCTTTGCTGTCTCAAGGTTGGTTTTGGCATTGGCATAATTTATCTCGGCTGTTTTAAGGTCATTTTGTGTGACCCCTCCTTTTTCGTACAGCGATTGTTGCTTTTTAAGCTCACTTTCCGTGAGGTCAAGATTGAGCTGGGTGGTCTCCATCTTGATCGAATTGATATATTCCCTGTCTTCCAGCCTGGCTATAAGGTCACTTTTCTTTACCCTGTCATTGAGTTGCCAGAGCTTACCTGTTGCCGGATTCTTTTCCAGGAAGTATTTGGCGGTGATCTCCGACTTAAGTTCAATATCACCTTTGGGATATACTGTCCCGGAAGTATTAACATATTCTTCTATGGATTTAAGCGATACATCCTGAACCGATACCGGTATTTCAACATCAGCATTAAGGTCAGGTGTGCTGTTCCTGCAGCCTATAACTGCGAGGGCCATTGCCAGGAATATTAATATATTTCTTCTCATAGGTCTGTTATTTTACTGGTTTAATGTCTTTACCGGTATTACGGGTTGTTTTTTTTCAAAATCGTAAAGTGTCTGTATTTTAAGATTGAGTAATTCAAGCTTATATGATATCAGCGAATTGGTATATGTAAGTTTATTTTGGGAAAGTTGGTTCTGGTATATATTCAGATCCATGCCTGTAAGGTCGCCGTTCTTATATTTTTCAAGATTAAGATCGTAGGTCATCTGGGCGTTCTTTACCGACTGCTGGGCAATCTCGATCTGGTTTTTCAGGTTATTAAGATTCCTGTAGCTTTGTCTTATACTAAGTATTATATCATTCTGTTCCGATTCGAGATCTATCTTGCTTGATTCGATAGCTGCCTCGCTTGCCTTGATCCTCGACTTCTTCTCTCCCCAGTCCCAGAGAGGTATTGTAAGTGATAAGGATACATTCTGGTTATCGGTTGGTTTGGAGTATATATCTCCCAGCTTTGGGTTATCACCCGATAATCCAACAGATAATCCAAGTGAACCCTTGAATTCATTTAATGCTTTTGTCTGTATAAGGTCGAACTGGGCTGTCTCGATTGATATCTGGCTCTGACGCAGTTCCATCCTGTTCTGGAGTCCATGGTCGATGGCAAAGGCGATATCGACATTTACCGTGTCAACGGCAATGTTGGGTATTACTACAATATCATCATAAAGGTTCATCCCAACCAGTATCTTAAAGTTATCCTTGGCATTTTCAAAGGCAACCTGCTTGTTTTCATAATCCGACCTGGTGGTTGCGAGGTTTACCTCTGCCTGGAATATTTCTGCCTGGGCTGAAATGCCTGCATCGACCTTGTTCTTTGAGATCGCATAGCTCTGCTGCATGTTCTCAAATGCCTGCAGGGCAATTTCCATACTCTGCTGAGCCTGGTAAACCGAATAAAAAGCCTGTGTTACATTTTTCTCCATCGACAGCAGCTGGATAGCATAATTAATCTGTGCGTTTTCCAGGGCAAGCTGAAGCTCTTTCAGCTGAAGCTTGGTCCTGTTGTAGGTAAAAAGCGGCTGGTCCAATGAAAGAGTGAGATTATTACTGAACCCTTTTGTGGTCATATTTGCATATTCACTGTAAGAATCAGTATAACCAAAACTATTTATCAGAGAGATCCTGGCATCGGTCAGTTTAATGGGCTGTGATATTGTGAACTGCCCGAAACTGGTAGTTGTGGTTGTAGTATTCCACTGAGAGATGAGATCATTGAAATTCCTGTTCTGACTATATTCGATCGGGTTAATGGTCAGGGAAAAATTTGATTTAAGGGAAGCATTTTGGGCATTCAGATTTTCCTGGCTCCTGATGAGATTCAATCTTGTCTTTTTGAGAGTCGGGCTGTTTGTTTCTGCAATTTTCAATGCCTGTTCAAGCGTCAGGCCTGTCTGGGCTTTTGCATCGCTGAGACCCGATAGAGCCAGGCATAGCATAAGCATAAATGTCACGGGAAATATTACATGGTGTTTCATACGTAAATAATTATTTTTAATGGACGTATGGAACCCGCATGTATACTTAATTCTTTTCATCAGTGTTTGTGTAATGCTTACATGTGGGTTTCATATAAGTTGTTTTATTCTTTATCCTGTATTCTTTTTTATTAAGTTATCAGATTATTGTCTTCTATTTATTTCTCCTTAACCCATTTTATAGCGTCTCCCAGTACTATTCTGCCGGATGACTGGTTTGTCAGAACCACCTTTGCCGTATCCGGTGACAGGTAATATCTGCCCAGGCTGTTCCAGCCTGCCTCAGCCTTTTCGTAATCCAGGGTTATGTCATCTTCTCCCTCATCGTGATATATCTTATAATGCAGATCCTTGTAAGGACTTTCGGGTTGTCTGGCATTCTCTCCGGGTCCTCCTGGTCCGCCACGGCCACCCCGTCTTATCATCATCCTGTCGGGTGTCTTCCCGATGTAACTGTAAATCTCATAATATCCGGGCTTTTTTATAACTGCATCCCATGTTACGGATCTGTCACCTGAACCACCCCTGGTGTATACGGCCGACCTGATATATTTGCCGTAATAATCGGACTGGACCACGGACTGCCAGTATTCAGGGATGAAGATCATACTGATTGACTGATAGCTTTTTCCCCTGTTGGTCCGGATGCCAAGAAGTCTCTTGAGAGGACTCGATGTATTTTGCTGACTTGTAGAGAATCCCGGGTCCTCATTATCAACTATAATATCCGACGGATCGGCGAATTCCGGTATCTTATCCAGCACTTCCTCCCCTGTGAATTCAGGTATATTACCTTTTGTTTTTACTATATCGTTGATAGGCATTGTTATCTCACCGGGAATATTCCTGGCGAAGAGGGTGTTTATCATCATCTCTCTCGGCTGGGCATCAAGTACTATTCCAATCCTCTTTGCCTCTTTGGGTTCCATCAGTACAATTTTGGAGATATCCTGGGCCTCCATTCCTCTTCCCTGCATTGAAATGGAGATTCGTCCACCGCCACCTCCTCGTAGCATAAACATTGATGCCTGTCCTCCGCCTCTTCCGAAGCCACCGGTCCGGAAGGAGATATTAAACAGGCCGGCCACAGGCTCAGGATTGGAAGCAACGAAGGTAACCTGGTACCTCGACCTGTCACCCACGACTATCTGGCTTGTCTTCAAGCCCGAGAAGAGAAATCCAGGTTGTTTTTCCCCGTTGAACCAGCTATCCAGATAGGGATAAAATGCAAATCCGAATTTGTCCATTACATCCTTGTTGAAACTGGTAATATCCACTCTTTTGAAGCTGTTCTTTTTGAGATATGTTGTGAACCAGTCTGTGAATTCATCTATTCCTGCCTCAGACCTGAGAAGGTTAAACAACCAGTCCCCTTTGACGGCAAGGACAATTCTGATGGTATCCCCCCTTGGATCACGGGCCAGAAGGTCCCTGAAGCTTATCCTGTTCAGGATCAGGTTTGCTTTGTCATTATCTGAAAGATCACTGAAGAATCCTCTGCCTCTTCCCTGGGGACCTGAATTCACCTGCTGCAAATGTGATTCAAAGACCGCATTTATTACGGGATATTTTACAGAATAGAAATTATTCCGGAAAAAATAAAAACTTGGTCCGAGAAGATATCTTCCCGGTTCATTGTATGCTCTGCCATTTATCATGGTGAAGTTTTGACCACTGATAAATGTATTTCTTATGAAATTGTTGAAAATCCTTACCTGCAGCTCTTTATCCGTGATCACCTGGTTATTCCTTTCATTTCTTCTTTTCTGTCTCTGATACTGCTTGTAAAAGCCGGCATTTTGTAAAGTAGCCAGTTTTTCAGGCAGCAGGACCATTGATGGCTGAACTTCAGAACGTGTCTGAGTGCACTCTCTCGGGAATGAATAGAACTGTACCGGTACTTCAACAAGACTCAGTGTATTAAAGGGGAATTTAACAGAGAAATTGGTTTCAAGGTCTCTCATCACTCCCGAAATCATGCTTTTAAGAGTATCTTTCAACTCGTATAGATCTTTTTTATAATAATCATCACCGGGGAAATAATAGGTCAGGTATTCCACAGAATCCACTTTCAATGTGTCGGTTTTGTAATTACCGATTGCCAGTGTAAGTCCTGTAAGCGGTTTGTCCGGTCTGAAGACCTGGTGCCCTTCGGTCTTATGTGATATACCCTGCGATACTGCTGTAAGACCGGGTTCATCCTTAACCTTTAATGAATACCTTGTGAAATCAACTTTTATCCGTGCCGGATTGGAAGGATAATAATTTAGTGATGGTAACGGATACCAGTAAGTCTCGGGTGTCAGGAGGAGATACTTATCCGTCAGGAAAGCCTGTCGTTTATTTACATTTACCATTGTAATCCTGTAAGGGGTCTCCTTCAGGTTATCATTGTAATTCGGGTAGCAGAATGATTCGTTTATACCTCCCCTGTAGGATATTACCAGGCTGTCGGCCTGTCCCGGAGACAGCGACCTTAGAGGAGAAATATCAATCACCTGGTTTACTCTTCTGAATGAGAGCTCCTGTCCGGCAGAGGTGATCTTTTCAACTTCCAGGGAGGGATTAAGGGTAAAGATATAATGGTCGATAGGGACACTGTTGTCGTTCTCAATTTTTAATGATGCAGTTGCCTGTATCCTGTTCCCTATATGTGCCAGATCGATATTGGCATCGGTAAGTGCAGGGAAATTCATGTTTTCAAATTCCCTGTTGGCTTTTATTGTCATGGCTTTTTCCCTGACACCGGACCTGTAGGCATTGTATGTATTATATGCACAGAATCCGGCAGCGATAAAGAAAACTGTCATAAAGGTAACCGAGAATATACGGTGCAGTCTCGACTGCGGAAGGCGGTTGAAAAGTAAAACAGTGGCAAGAACCAAAGCCAGTCCCAGGAATAGGTACAGAAGCCTCTGGTTAATGATAAGGGAAAGATCATCATAGCCCACCATCCCCGATTTGAACAGGGGAAGGCCAAAGGCCATATAGTCAAACACTGAACCTGCCCTGAACCACAGGTAAAACATGTCGAGAGCTGAAATACCCAGAAGCAGGAGGAATGTTATCGCCTGGTTACGAATGACAGTCATCAGGACATAGGCCAGACCAAGACTGAAAATTATTGTCGGGACACAAATGATCAGAAGATATGAAATGTACGAACTTATATCAATTGTCATCGTTTTTGAAATGAAATTGATCAGCAGTGCTATAGCCAGGATCATCAGGTCAAGGCCAAGGAAAAGCTTAAGGATTCCCCAGGTCTTGCCGATAATATATTCGAAATTTGACATTGACCTGGTATACAGCACTTCATTTGTATCAACCTTCTTGTCCCTTTTCAGGAAGTCGGCTGCAAGGAAGATCACCACTATTGCCTGTCCTATGTTAAGGAGGTAGAGGTTTACCAGAGGAACTGATGACGGGATGGCCACAAGATTCCACGGCTCATCTCCCACAGGGGAGAAAAGGCCAATGTTTAGGAAAACAAATATGACAAGTGCACCGAGTGAAAATAGCCGGAAGAACCAGCTCCTTCTCAGTGTTTTTGCCTCATATCTTGCAACTGTGCTTATGTTGTGAAGAAATGCCATACAGGTGATTTGTAGTTACTCTATAATATCAGCATGAAGCTTGTGCTCCATATAATATACATATGCATGTTCTATATTAGGGATTATCTTTTCAGAACTGTAATCAGGCGGATTGTCACATACAATCTGTACTTCCCATCCTGTTTCAACCGGTATCGTACTGATGACATTATAGTATTCCTTGACCTTGTCATACTCATACTGATTAAGGTGAAGCCTGAAGACATGACCGTCTGCTTTTTTGACCAGGTCCTCCGGGGAGCCGGCAAAAACCACTTCTCCCTTGTTCAGTAATGCCATCCCCTGGCATGTTGATGAAATATCACCAACTATATGAGTTGACAGTATTATTGTGACATCATGCTGGCTGAGCTGTGACAGGATATTCCTGAAACGGATCCTTTCATCAGGATCAAGACCTGTTGTTGGTTCATCAACTACTATAATTTTCGGATTACCAATCAGAGCCTGTGCAATACCAAGACGACGTTTCATACCTCCTGATAACCTGTTAGCCTGCCTGTCTCTTACTTCAAGCAGTCCTACCTGGTCAAGGAGACTGTCAACCTGTTGCATCCTTTCTTTCCTGTTCTTCAGACCTGCCAGGGAACCTGAATAATCAAGAAACTCCCATGTACGCAGAGAGGTAAAAAACCTGAAATCCTGCGGGAGATAACCCAGCATACTCCTCAACTCCTTTCTTTGTTTCTGAATATCCTTACCGTTTACAAGGACCAACCCCGAGGAGGGTTTCATGAGAGTCACCATTATTCTCATGAGGCTCGATTTGCCGGCACCATTCGGACCGAGAAGTCCGAACATACCAGTTCCGAATTCAAGGTTAACATTTTTTAATGCATGGTTGCCGTTAGGGTATATTTTGTTAAGTCCCAGGATCTCAATTTTCATAGGTTCAAAGGCTTTTAAAAAGAAATTAGTTTTCCGGTTACAAAATTCAATTCGTGTTAAAATCTTCTTTGATTTCCGGTCTACTGCTTATCCTGATAAATAACACTCTAGTAACTTTAAATGGAAATTATTTCTACTTACATTGGACTACTTAAAGACGTTAATTATTTCAAATGTTACACTAAAATAACATGTTTTGCAACATAATTGTGGTTTTTCTGTTAAAATTCTAACATAGTCGTGATCTTTAAAAGTGAATTTTATTTATTTCCAGGATTGAAGCAGTTTATTTGTCTCCCCGGCTGCGGGGCAGACAAATAAATACAAATAAATATAGAGACCTGAAGCATGCCGCAATATTCGTGTTCTCAAAATAAAAGCATATTTTTGTAGATTAAAATTTATTGATTGACATACATTACCAACAAGAAGAAAATAATCAACGATCCGGTTTATGGTTTTATAAACATCCCGGGTGATTTTGTATTTGATCTCATTGAACACCCCTGGTTTCAGCGTCTCAGGAATATTAAGCAGTTGGGACTGACAAGCTTTGTATACCCGGGGGCCAATCACACCCGTTTTCAGCATGGCTTAGGTGCTTTGCATTTAATGGACATGGCCATAACTACGCTAAGAAGTAAGGGTGTATATATCTCTCCCGAGGAAGAAGAAGCTGTGAGCGTGGCTATTCTTCTCCATGATGCCGGTCATGGCCCATTTTCTCATGCACTGGAGAAATCAATAATAAATGGTATAAGTCATGAAGATATGTCACTCCTGCTGATGTGGAAGCTAAACGAGGAGTTCAGGGGAAGGCTCGACATGGCGTTGGCTATATTCAACGGCTCATATCCAAGGAAGTTCTTTCACGAGCTGATTACCGGGCAGGTTGATATGGACAGGCTTGATTACCTCAGGCGCGACAGCTTTTTTACAGGTGTAATAGAGGGATCGGTAGGATCTGACAGGATCATAAGGATGCTTAATGTAGTGGATGACGGTCTTGTTATTGATGAGAAAGGCATCTATTCTCTTGAAAAGTTCCTGATAGCACGTCGTCTCATGTACTGGCAGGTTTATATGCATAAAACAGTACTGTCGTCCGAAAGCCTGCTTGTTAAGGTTCTTAAAAGGGCCAAGGAGCTGGCTGATGAAGGTGTTGATATGTATGCCTCACCGGCTCTGAGGTTTTTCCTGTATAACAGGATCGGCCAAGATGACCTGGCACATGACGGAAAGTTCACACCGGGACTGGTGGCTTCAAACTTCACACGACTTGATGATTCTGATATACTTGTATCTGCCAAGTACTGGGGAGACCATTCCGATAAGGTTCTGTCCGATCTTTCGGGACGGCTTATGAGAAGGGCTTTGCTGGCCATTGAGCTTCAGAATGATCCCTTCCCCCTGGAAAGAGTAAAGGAGCTCAGTTCACTGGCAGGAAAGATAATGGGCATAAATAAGGGCCTTGAAGATTATTATGTATACACGGAAAGTGTCTCGAACCTGGCATATACGGCTGATGAAGCGGAAGTAAGGATACTTCTGAAAAGCGGAAAAACAGCCAATATTTCAGAAGTCTCAGATATGTTCGATCACGGCTTCGTACACGATAGAATTACCAAATATTTCCTTTGTTATCCAAAAGAATGCAAATAATTTAAAATATTGTCAAATGGAATTTACTGCTGCAACAATTGCCGGTTTTCTTAACGGTAAAATAGAGGGCAACCCTGATGTGAAAGTCAATACGGTTGCAAAAATAGAGGAGGGCCACAGCGGAGCCTTGTCATTCCTGGCCAATCCAAAATATGAACATTACATATATACCACACAATCCTCGATCGTCCTGGTAAATAATACATTTGTCCCGTCATCAAAAATTGAGGCTACACTGATCAGGGTCGATAATGCCTACGAGGCATTCGCCTCTCTGCTGAGGCTTGTGGATCAGTCGCGTCCAAGGAAGAAGGGGATACATCCAACTGCCATTATAGAACCGACAGCCACGATAGGTTCAGATGTCTATGTCGGTCCTTATGCCTATATAGGTGATAACTGCCTGATAGGCGACGGCTGCTCAGTTTACCCCCATGTATATATTGGCGATAATACAAGGCTCGGAAAAAACTGCAGTGTTAATCCGGGCGTAAAGATCTACCACGAATGTATTATTGGTGATGACTGTACAATACATGCAGGATCGGTGATCGGAGGCGACGGATTCGGCTTTGCCCCCCAGTCGGACAGTGAGTATATGAAGATTCCGCAACTTGGCAATGTCATCCTTGAGGACCAGGTGGAGATAGGAGCTAATGTGACCATAGACAGGGCAACGATGGGATCAACAATAATAAGGAAGGGCGTCAAGCTTGATAACCTGATTCAGATAGGTCATAACGTTGAAATAGGAGAGAATACAGTTATGGCTGCACAGACTGGTATTGCAGGCTCCACAAAGATTGGAAAGAACTGTATGTTCGGAGGACAGGTGGGTATTTCCGGTCATGTTAAGATACCCGGAGGTACAAAAATAGGTGCCCAGGCTGGTATCCTCGGGGATATAAAGGAAGAAAATGCTGTACTTCTTGGTTCACCCTCCATGGATCTTAAAAAATTCCTGAGATCCTTTGCCGTATTTAAGAAACTGCCCGAGATCCAGGCACAACTCAGTTCTATCCAAAAAGAGGTTGAAGCTGAGAAAAATAAGTGATCTTTCAGCACGTTCGGAATGAAAAGCATTGTTTTAAATTTAGTTAAAAGATAAATTTCTGGATTGTTCGAAAAATTTTTATTTTTTTTGTACCCGGAATTTAACTTAATACCTGATATTAATGAGTGAAAAACAGAGGACCCTGGCAAAAGAGGTAAGTCTTTCTGGTAAGGGGTTGCATTCGGGGATCGAGGTAACTTTGACATTTAAACCTGCTCCTGATAACTTCGGCTATAAATTCTGCAGGACTGATATGCCGGATAAGCCGATGATTGAGGCTTTGGCTGAACACGTGACCGATACTTCAAGAGGTACCACTCTTGTACATAACAATGCTTCGGTATCGACTATTGAACATGTTCTTGCAGCTCTTCACGGTATGCAGATAGATAATGCCATAATTGAACTGAACGGACCTGAAGCCCCTATAATGGGGGGTTCTTCATGGAGATTTGTTGAAGCGATTAAGGAAGCCGGTATCGTTGAACAGAAAGAGGAAAGGAACTATTTTGTTGTGCAACAGAAAATAACCTTTTCGGATGAAGAGCATGGAGTTGACCTGATGGTATATCCCGACGATCATTTCAGTGTAAACGTATTTATCGATTATAACTCAAGGATACTCGGTAATCAATATGCAATTCTGGATAACATAGAGGATTTTGAAGAAGAGATAAGTCATAGCCGCACATTTGTATTTTTCCATGAACTTGAGCCGTTGTTCAGGATGGGACTTATCAAAGGTGGTGACCTTGATAATGCCATTGTGATACTTGAAAAAGAGGTGGAACAATCAGAGATCGACCGTATTGCCACCCTGTTTAACAGGCCGGGTATCAACACTCATAAAACAGGGATACTTAATAATACGGAGTTGAGGTATCCTAATGAACCTGCACGTCATAAGCTCCTCGACATCATGGGCGATCTGGCCCTTGTCGGCCATCCTATCAAAGGGAAGATTGTTGCAACACGACCGGGTCATCATGCCAATACCCGTCTGGCGAAGGTGATGCGCCAGGAGATGAAAAAGGCACTGCTTAAAAAGGATATTCCCGTTTATGACCCCACTGCTAAACCTGTATTTAACCTTGATGACATAAGGAAACGTCTTCCTCACCGGTTTCCTTTTCTCCTGGTTGACAAAATTATCGCCCTGGGAGAGAGTTCGATAGTAGGCATAAAGAATGTCACTTTTAACGAAGAATTTTTCCAGGGGCATTTCCCCGGAGAACCTGTCATGCCCGGAGTTCTTATGGTCGAGGCACTTGCCCAGACAGGAGGATTGCTGGTCCTGAGTACCGTTAACGAACCTGAGAAATATTCAACATATTTCCTGAAGATAGATAAGGTAAAATTTAAAAATAAAGTTGTACCGGGAGATACCCTTATACTTAAGCTTGAACTGGCGGATGTAATAAGGAGAGGAATAGTCACCATGTTCGGACAGGCGTTTGTTGGTAATAAACTGGTGCTTGAAGGAGAACTTACAGCCCAGGTTGTAAAAAATAAATAGTAACAGTTAATGATCTCAAATTTAGCCTTTATTCATCCGGATGCAAGAATTGGTAAAGATGTAACCATTGAGGCATTCGCATATGTAGCCGGGAATGTTGAAATTGGAGAAGGAACCTGGATAAGCCCTAATGCAACCATCCTCGACGGAGCACGTATTGGCAGGAATTGCAGGATATTTCCAACGGCAGTTATATCGGGTATCCCCCAGGATCTGAAATTCAGGGGAGAGGATTCAACCGCTGAGATAGGAGATGACACCACAATAAGGGAAGGTGTGACAGTTAACCGTGGAACTGCTGCTGTGGGTAGGACCATTGTGGGTAACAACTGTCTGGTGATGGCATATGCCCATGTCGGCCACGATTGTGCAATTGGTAATAATTGTATCATCGGGAATGCCACAGGCATGGCAGGTGAGGCAAAGGTCGACGACTGGGCCATCATCAGCGGCGGAACACTGGTGCATCAGTTCACTCATATAGGTGCACATGTTATTATCGGCGGCGGATCCAAAGTGCGAATAGATGTACCACCCTATATCAAGGCTGACAGGGAACCACTGTCATACATGGGGCTTAATTCTGTGGGGCTGAATCGCAGGGGATTCGCGAAAGAAAGGATAGATGAGATACATAACATCTACAGGGTGATATATCAGAATGGGTTGAATTTCACAAAGGCTCTGGCTCAAGTTGAAAATACATTCATCCCGTCGCAAGATCGTGATTATATTCTTAATTTCTTCAGAACATCTGAAAGGGGCGTAATACGAGCCCGCTAACAACGGCCGATCATTCGGCCTGCATCCAGCCCCTGGCTTTGAGCTCTATTTCAGTACCCCCTTCTCCAATAAGAAAGTTTCCTGATTCCAAGGGTGTAATATGACCAATAACTTTTACCTGTTTCAATTTCTCGGTTTTGTCATACAAATCAAGAGGTACTGTGAAAAGTAACTCATAATCCTCACCTCCATTCAACGCCGGAACCAGGGGATCCATATTAAACTCTTCAGCTACCCTTGCAGTCTCATGATCCACAGGAATCTTATTGGAAAAGATCCTGCAACCGGTTCCTGAAAGCCTGCAGATATGCATAAGATCCGATGCGAGCCCGTCTGTCACATCTGCCATTGCAGTAGGAACAATTCCTTCCTGTCTCAGTTCATCAAGAACAGATACAGGGAACTCGGGCTTAAGCTGTCTTCCTATTATATATTCAAAACCTGACAGGTCGGGTTGAACATTCTTTTCCTGGCTGAAGAGCTTTCTCTCCCTTTCAAGTACCTGTAATCCCATGTATGAAGCTCCAAAGTTACCCGTGACACAGATCAGGTCATTAGGCCTGGCTCCGGTACGCATTACGAGACTATCCTTTTCAGCCGATCCTGCTGCGGAAAGACTTATTGTCAGGCCTGTAATTGAACTGGTAATGTCGCCTCCCGCAAGGTCCACGTTGTATTTTTCACATGCAAGTTTTATACCGTCATAAAGCTCATCGGTATCTTCAACAGAGAACCTTGAGCTGATCCCCAGGCCCACAAGCAATTGTCCCGGTGTCCCATTCATGGCATATATATCAGAGATAGCCCTGATAACCGATTTGTATCCAAGGTGTTTTAAGGGATTGTAGACAAGATTGAAATGAATGCCCTCCAGCATAAGGTCTGTGGTAACAAGTGTCAGGGTGCTTCCATTGTTGATTACAGCCGCATCATCACCGATACCTGCGATAGTTGTCCTGTTGGTGTTTTTTATGCCGGCAGTCAGATGATCTATCAGTCCGAATTTACCGAAATCACCTATCGGCGTCTTACCATTATCCTCTTTCCCCATAGTGTAATATTAGTTTTTCACTTGGCCCTTCGTCATTTCCTGATGATGTCCCGGCCAAAAGGTGATAACGCGATAGCTGTCAGTTTAAAATGCTGAAGCCCGAAAGGGATACCAATAATTGTTAAACACAGAATAGATCCGAAGATTGCATGAGTAACAGCGATCCACAAACCTCCTGTAAGGAGCCATATTATGTTCATCAGGATATAAAGGCATCCGGAGGCCCTTTCGTGTACCCTGGTGTCGCGGCCAAATGGCCAGAGAGAAAGGGATGCCATTTTTAGGGTTTGAATACCAAAGGGTATTCCGACTATTGTTATCATCAGGCACAGGCTTCCTACGAAGTATTCAACTGCAATAACAAGACCGCCAAAAATGAGCCATATGAGATTTCCTATCAGGTTCATCAGGATGCTGTTGGATTATTCCAGAATTACTTTCTTATCTTTTGGGTATTTTGCTGACCATGTCAGAATAATCTGTTTTGTTTCACCCGGAGCCATATCAAGGTTCCACCTGACTTCCCCGGTCTGTGAATTGAGTTTCCCTCCTGAAAGCTCAACTGGATCGATATTTATACTGCTGTTGGAGGAAACGGGTACCTGGTCGGCAACAGTAATACTTATCCTGCTGTCCTTATTATTCCGTACTGTAATTAAGTATGATAATGTTACCGTCCTGTTCGACCCGATGGTGCGGGTGCTTGTAAAATCCTTCCTCTTTTCCCTTTTTACCAGTATGCTGTTGTCGGTACCCAGGGAAATGGTAAGAGTGTCTTTTAACTGATCTACATTCAGGGTTGATTTACCGACATATGAATTTTCAAAATAGAGTGTTGCCTCTCCGTTCTGAAGACTGAGTCTTGACCAGTCGGGAATATTGGCAGTCAGGTATGCCTGTAATGATAATTTCGGGACAGTAAAATAACTATACTGCCCGGGAGCACTTATCCTCTGTATCTCCACCGTCTCTGTCTTGCCATCCGATGCTATTGAATAAGGCGCTGATACATCAAAGTTAATTGTAGTTTCACCAACTCGTTTGTGTACCGGAACAGGCAACGCCTCGGACAATGGCATTGCTTTGGATTTCTTAGCTGCAACTTCATTTACTGCAGGTGCTTTGATCGTTGAATAGCCACGGATCCTTATTTGAGAAGAAGATGAAGGAGGGGTATAAAAATCAACGAACCATGGGTTAAGTTCAGGGATATTACCTGAGCGCCATGGAGTAGCATTAGAGAAGCTTAGCTTCACATCTTTCCATGGGACACCTGTACTCTGGGATACATTTGCCCTGTATATTATTGAAACAGGAGTTTTTATATCCTTTACCCTGATATCATAGGAAGGATACCATCCGGCATTTGAAACGACATAACTTATTTCCAGTCTCCCGGCAGTTTGCCTGTCAGACTGGATTGTTACAGTTATTTCTCCGGAAGGAAGCTGTTGCTTTCCCATTTTATCGGATAACTGCTTCTGCAAAGCTGCTATCTGCTTTTCATAGTCTTTGATCAGTCTCTCTTTTTTGAGACTGGACATTGTAACCTGGTCCATATTGTTGGTATACATGTCCATCAGGCTTTTGAATTTCTCAAGGGTAAAACCGGTATCCTTTACCAGTACCGACTGGTTGGATCTCAGAAAATCAGCTTTTGACTTGAGGACACTGATGGCAGCTTTCTCATCTTCTGTTTTTAACTTCAGTGTCTCGATCTGTTCCCTGATATTCTTAATTTCAGGAGTATCTTCAAGATTCTGAAGGTAATTGTTCTGATGCCTGACAGAAAGAATTGTGAAATTACCATATCCTTTTACCTGGATGCTTTGCATATCTATATAAGGTGAAAGACCAGTCAACCTCCACGAAGATTTTCCGGATGTTACCGTAAGTGAGACTTCACGGTCTACCTGTGCCCTGTCAGGAAATACAGTGACATGTTTTATTTCAGTCCTGATATCCCTGCTTTCCTGGGCTGCCAGTGTAAGGGAGCACAGGAAGAACAATAAGATTATGGAAGTACTTCTTATCATATCAGCAGATAAATTTATTTTAATTCTAAAGGTAGTGTTTTTTTAATAAACAGAGATATACCTTATTTTCCGTAGATATGTAAAAAAGCCCAGCCTTGAGACTGTCTTGAAAGTCCCCTTCAGGGGATTTAGGGGTGAGATTAAGAGAGATAGATTATTGTGACTACCCCGAATAGATCAGTGTTTAATAAGATCGAGATAGCTTATGGACCCCTGCCGGTCGGCAGGTACATTTCCGAACGGGCAGCCTGGCACAGGACAATCTACAACCTTATGTTCTTTATTATCTGCCGGTTCCCATCCCATAATCATGAAAAGAAAGACAAAGCCGAAAACATATGCCGGGGCAATGTGCCAGCCTTTCCTGAGCCAGAGAAAGACATCCCTTCCTTCGGGAAATTTATTTGTTATAGCCACACCGGCCGATGAACCGAACCATACCATTGATCCACCGAAACCAACAGTATAGGCAAGCATTCCCCAGTCGAAATGACCCTGGTCGAGGCACAGCTTCGTTAGTGGAATATTGTCAAATACTGATGAAAGAAAACCAAGAGAGAAAGCGGTGAACCATGATGCTGTGGGTAGTTCTTCAACAGGCATTAGTGAAGCGCTGGTCACAAGACAAAGCAGGAATACAGTTCCCTTTATGGCTCCAGGAACTTCTTTCCAGGGCATCTTAATAATAAACGATCCGATAAACAGTGCAATCCATACACCAAGGGCAGGCATGTCGTATACAATATTCATCACTATGGCTCCTACCAGTATCAGTCCGACCACTCCGATCCTTGTCCAGTCGACCCTGGCTCCGCGTTTTGCATCCTTCTGTATACGATGGTATCTGTCCTGCTGGTGTGATCCGAACCATGCAAATATTACAAAGGCGAAAGCGGAAGCAATAAAAGCATGCAGGACACTAAAGGCACTTACACCGTCGATCCACATCATCGTTGTGGTAGTATCACCCACGACACTGCCGGCACCTCCTGCATTACTGGCAGCCACCATGGCAGCTATATAGCCTATGTGTACCTTATGTTTGAAAACAACCAGGGCAATTGTTCCCCCTATGAGCGCAGCTGCTATATTATCGAGAAATATTGACATTATAAAGACAAATACAAGAAGCATTAGCGGACCTTTCCAATCGTTGGGAAGATAATGGGGCAGGATATCAGGCACCCTGGATTCTTCGAATATTTTGGATAACAGTGCAAAACCCAGGAGAAGACCCAATAGATTAAGCAAAATTCCCCACTCTCCCTGGCGCATTTCCTTGTTTGTCAACTGCTCAAAGAAAGAGTTCGTACCGAAAAAATGTTCCACGAAATGAAAGCCCGGATCAAAAATGAACTTATATATAAGGAGAACAGTAACTCCTGTTAATGCAACCCAGAACGTCTTGTGATGAAATATTGCCACTCCCAGCAATATCATTCCGAAGAAGATGAATTCAATCCTTACAGGTCCTATTGATGGTGGGTTGCCTGTTGTGGCAAATATAAAAAGAGGAGAGATAAGGATAATAAATAGAAGGATGGTCTTCTGTGACAATCCGGCTGCAGATGGTATAATTTTTTTTATCATTGATAAATTATTCAGGTTAGTTAGATCGGGGCCAAAAATAATTAAATATTTGATCTGGGGATATGATAATTATCCGTCATTTTTTTTGTTAAAACGTCCAGGCTTACTGATCCGGAAGGCTTCTCTTTCTCTTTCCTGGTCTCCCGGATGTTTTCCGGTACCGGTTTTTTAACACCTTTATCTTCCTTGTCGTCAACAGGATTCCATCCCATAACCAGGTACAGGGTTAAAAAACCCACCACATATGCGACAGCTACATGCCAGCCTTTTTTAACCCATTGTATCACATCACGGCTTTCAGGAAACTTGTTTGTCATGGCAACTCCTGTTGATGAACCGAACCAGATAATGGATCCTCCGAATCCGACACTGAAGGCAAGCATGCCCCAGTCAAAATGTCCCTCTTCCAGACAAAGACGGGTAAGTGGAATATTATCGAAAACTGAAGAAAGGAGTCCAAGGAAAAATGCAGTCATCACCGAAGCATCAGGTAAATCATTCACCGGCATCATGGAAGCACTTGCAACAAGGCAAAGAAGAAAGATGGTTCCTTTAATGGCCCCGGGTACTTCTTTCCATGGGACAGGCCTTAGTGCTCCACCCAGCAGAATTGCTATCCATACCCCAAGAGCCGGCATATCATATAAAATATTGGATATTATTGCTCCCGCCAGGATCATCGCTACAATAAAGATCCTGACCCAGTCTATTCTTACGGTTGGATCAGCATCCTTCTGGATCCTCTGGTACCTGTCCTGCTGATGAGATGCAAACCAGGCAAAGAAGAGCAATGCGACAATAGCAGCTATAAACCCGTGTATTACATTCAGTGCTGAGACACCGTCAATCCACATCATGGTTGTTGTTGTGTCGCCAACAACACTTCCGCTGCCACCAGCATTGCTGGCTGCCACGAGCGCAGCAATATAACCCATATGAACCCTGTTCCTGAAAACCACCAGGGCTATGGTCCCGCCTATAAGAGCCGCAGCAATATTATCAAGAAAGGAAGATAAGATAAATACAAATATCAAAAGCACAAACGGACCTTTCCAGTCGTCAGGCAGGTAATTTGGAAGAATATCCGGAACCCTCGACTGCTCAAATATCTTCGAAAGAATGGAAAAACCAAGCAGAAGTCCCAGCAGATTGACAAGTATCTCCCATTCTCCTTCTCTCAGGTTCCTGTGAAGAAGCTGTTCCAGGAATGGAGTCCTGCCAAACAGGTGATGCATGATATCGAATGAAGGATCGAATATGAGTTTGAAGACCAGGAGAACAGAAAGTCCAATAAGTGCCGCCTTGAAGGTATGTTTGTGAAACAGGGCAATACTTATCAGTACGAGGCTGAATATAATGAATTCAAACCTTATGGGGCCGATTGAAGGGACCTGGCCGGTGGCTGCGAAAAGACTTGAGGGTGATAATAATATTAGTGATAGTACCAGTAATTTCTTGCCGTAACTCCTGATGAGCGACGAAACGCAGTATTTCATCAAACTATTTTTTGAAGTATTCCAGAATATAAAGGAATAAATAATATACTAAATATATATTTTTTTTGACTGGGAATCATTATACAATTACGGGCCTTTAAAAATTTTGTTTATCATATTGTATTCAATTTTCATTGTTGTATCTATCTCAAATCCTTAAATTTTCTTAATTTTGCATTCTTATTTAGATTAAATATAATTAACAAAATAACAATTACTACTTAGGTTTGTTTAAACTGGTGTAACCGCAGGTGTAAGAAGAAATGGAAAAAGATCAGGATAAAATATTAAGTGATGTAACCTCAGGTGAATATAAGTACGGATTTTATTCCGACATTGAGATGGACCGTATTCCAAAGGGTCTGAGTGAAGAGGTTATAAGGGTGATTTCCGCAAAAAAGAATGAACCTGACTGGCTTCTTGAATTCCGTCTTAAATCTTACAGGCACTGGCTTACAAAGAAGATGCCTTCATGGGCAAATCTTAAGATACCTCCTATAAGATATCAGGACATAATATATTATGCGGCTCCAAAACAGAGAAAGGCTCTCGACAGCCTTGATGATATTGATCCGGAACTTAAGAAGACCTTTGACAAGCTTGGCATTCCCCTGGAAGAGCAGAAGCATCTTGCAGGAGTAGCCGTTGATGCTGTCATGGACAGTGTGTCTGTTAAGACCACCTTCAGGGAGACGCTGGCAGAACTGGGTATTATTTTCTGTTCCTTCAGCGAAGCTGTCAGGGAATACCCTGAACTTGTTAAGAGATATATGGGAACGGTGGTTCCTTATACCGATAACTATTTTGCATCGTTAAATTCAGCTGTTTTCAGCGACGGGTCATTCTGCTATATCCCCAAGGGTGTGAGGTGCCCCATGGAACTCTCGACGTATTTCCGGATCAATTCCGCAAATACAGGTCAGTTTGAAAGGACACTCCTTATAGCAGATGAGGAGGCTTATGTGAGCTATCTTGAGGGATGTACGGCTCCTATGCGTGACGAGAATCAACTTCATGCGGCCATTGTGGAAATAGTTGCAGAAAAAAATGCAGAGGTCAAATATTCAACAGTACAGAACTGGTACCCGGGGGATAAGGACGGTAATGGCGGAGTCTTTAACTTTGTTACCAAAAGGGGATTATGTAAGGGAGAGAATTCGAAGATATCATGGACACAGATCGAAACCGGTTCCGCGATAACATGGAAATACCCGTCGTGTATCCTCAGGGGTGATAATTCCACCGGCGAATTCTATTCGGTAGCCGTGACAAACAATTATCAACAGGCTGATACCGGAACCAAGATGATGCATATAGGGAAAAATACAAAAAGCACTATTGTATCCAAAGGTATTTCAGCAGGCAGAAGCCAGAACAGCTACCGTGGGCTGGTTAAGGTTTTAAAAAATGCAAGCAATGCCAGGAATTATTCACAATGTGACTCCCTGCTGATGGGGGACAGATGCGGAGCACATACCTTCCCTTATCTTGAGGTTGATAACCAGACCGCAGTGGTCGAACATGAAGCAACAACCTCCAGGATAGGAGAAGACCAGATATTCTATTGTAACCAACGTGGTATATCAACTGAGGATGCAATAGGTCTTATAGTAAACGGTTATGCACGTGAAGTGCTGAATAAACTGCCAATGGAGTTTGCTGTTGAAGCGCAGAAGCTGCTTCAGATCAGCCTTGAAGGCAGTGTAGGTTAAATATTATATTAAATTACATTATATGCTTGTTATAGATAACTTAAAAGCAGCTATTGACGGCAAGAATATCCTGAAAGGAATAAGCCTTGAAATAAAACCGGGAGAGGTGCATGCCCTGATGGGACCAAACGGATCGGGGAAAAGTACCCTTGCTGCTGTACTAGCCGGCCGCGAGTTTGTTGAAGTAACGGAAGGCTCTGTAACATATAAAGGCAGGGACCTTTTATCGATGGCAGCTGAGGACAGGTCAAAGGAAGGAATATTCCTTGGGTTTCAGTATCCCATTGAAATTCCGGGAGTGAGTATGGTTAATTTTATGAAAACCGCTGTTAATGAGCACCGTAAGCACGATGGTCTTGAGCCGTTATCAGCATCCGATTTCCTGAAGCTGATGAGGGATAAGAAAGAGCTTGTGGAGATCGATTCCAAGCTGGCAAACAGATCCGTCAATGAAGGATTCTCCGGGGGAGAAAAAAAGAAGAACGAGATATTCCAGATGGCCATACTGGAACCAACACTGGCAATTCTGGATGAAACGGATTCGGGGCTTGACATAGATGCCCTGCGTATTGTGGCAAATGGAGTCAACAAGCTGAAGAAGCCAGATAACTCTTTCATTGTTATTACTCATTACCAGAGATTACTGGAATATATTATACCGGATGTCGTACATGTTATGTACGACGGCAGAATAGTTAAGACAGCAGGTAAGGAACTGGCCCTTGAACTTGAGGAAAAGGGATACGACTGGATAAAGAAAGAGGTTGAAAACAGTATTGTGGCATGAGTGTAAGTACTGAAATAGCCGACAGATACCTGTCGATCTTTACAGAGAATATTGAAAAGATCTCAGGCAATTCCTCTGCTTATATCAATTCTTTCAGGAAAGAAGCATTTGAGAAATTCAGGGAGCTTGGTGTACCCACCAGGAAGGATGAAGCTTATAAATATACCAACCTGAATATTTTTTTCGATCATGATTATAAGAATTATTTCATTCCTGTAACCTCAGATTTTGTCAGGGCGGAGGAATTCAGATGTGATGTGGCAGACCTCGATACACATGGTATTGTTCTTCTGAATGGATTTTACCCGACCATAAACGGTAAGCTGAGGCAGCTGCCCGGTGGCATAGTGGTCGGTAGCCTGAATGAAGCGGCAGCTAAATATCCCGATCTTGTCAGGGAACATTACGGTAAATATGCCGATAGTAAGACCGACGGACTTATTCACCTGAATACAGCTTTGGCACCAGATGGCATGTTCATTTATATTCCGGCAGGAGCGGTCCTTTCAAAACCTGTACAGATCGTTAACCTGGTTTATTCTGAAGAGGATATCTTCAACCAGCACAGAAACCTGATCATTGTTGAAAAAAATGCAGAGGCCTCAGTCCTGGTTTGCGATCATACCCTCTCTCCAAATAAGTTTCTGACAAATGCAGTTACAGAAGTGTATGTTGGCGAGAACTCTCATTTTGACCTGATCAGGGTACAGAATGAACATAATAATGCAGGAAAGATAACACATACATTTATCCATCAGGAAAAGAACAGTGTTGCTTCATCCAATAACATGACCCTTCATGGCGGACTGGTCAGGAACAGTACATACCATTACCTTGGAGGCCAGGGAGCTGACACAATGTCGTACGGGCTTTTCCTCACAGATAAATGGCAACATGTCGATAATTATGTAAATGTCGATCATGCTTTCCCGAACTGCACCAGCAACCAGCTTTTCAAAGGTGTTCTTGATGATATGTCGACAGGATCATTTAACGGTCGTATCCTTGTAAGGCAGGATGCACAGGGAACAATGGCTTACCAGAGAAATAATAATATCCTTCTTACTGATGATGCAAAAATGGACAGCAAACCACAGCTGGAGATCTTTGCGAATGATGTAAAATGCAGTCACGGAGCAACTGTTGGGCAGCTTGATGAAGATGCACTTTTCTATTTGCGGTCCAGGGGCATTGAGACACACGAGGCGCGCCTCATGCTTATGTTCGGCTTCGCCCATGAGGTGATCCAGAATATAAAAATTGAAGCATTGCGCGAACGGCTCGATGGCCTTGTTATTCAACGACTGAGGGGAGAATTGTCAAGATGTGCCAGCTGCGTTGTGAAATGCGGATAAACATTGAAGGGAAAGTGAAAAATATAGATGAGATAAGATCAGATTTCCCGATACTGGGCAGGGAGGTTTACGGTAA
>Ga0307440_1000282_pt1 | contig 24570 bp, 25 predicted proteins | sample SalMarWE160410MG_FD_202150 | JGI IMG/M metagenome (GOLD analysis project Ga0307440, IMG submission 202150) | Salt marsh sediment microbial communities from the Plum Island Ecosystem LTER, Massachusetts, United States - WE1604-10 | ecosystem: Environmental > Aquatic > Marine > Intertidal zone >...
GTCGGGGTGGCGGCGCCGGTGCAGCCGGACAGGGCGACGGCGGCGAGGAACGGGATCAGGACGATGAGCGTGCGCGGGCGGCGACGGTGCGCCGCGAGAATGCGTGCGTCCACGGAAACTCCGGTCAGGGGGAGATGGCTCAGGGGACGAAGGACCCCTCGCTTCGGGATCGAAGGAGGGGTCAGGCGGTGGATCGCACGGCACGCCTGACCTTTCTCTCGAAGGCTCGAGCGGCGACGGCGGATCGGCGACCGGACTTGCGCCCAAACGGGCGGTCACCGTAGCGGGACTGTGCCGGAATCACACCGGCTTCGCGATCCTGCCGCGTCGGATGTGTTTGGGGCCCGTGGCCCGATGTCGGTCGAAGCGTACCACCGCCAACACAGGGCCTGACGAGCCCAAAGGGCCGGATAAGTGGGGCCTAAGTGGCTCCCGCCAGACTGGGCACCTCGCCCTCCTCCCGCCGCGTCTCGGCCCGCCGGAGGAGGTCCTCGATGGAGGCTGTTCGATGGATCCGCGCGCTCGTGCCGGTGGCCGTGGTGGCGCTGCTGGTGGGCGCGAGCGGCGTGTCGGCGTCGCGTGCCGCAGATCCGCCCTGGCGGCCACCGCCCTGTCTCGGCGGGCCGGCGGACCCGCCACGGCCCGAGACCGCCGCCTGGTACGACCTGTCACCGGTGCTCGACGCCTCAGGGACGCTGGTCGGCCAGCGGCTCACGGTCGGGGCGCCCGGCAACAGCAGTCGATCGGTCGACCTGCCCCCGGAGTCGTTTGCCTCAGGCCCCCTTCGCGGTCAGCTGGTCGTCGGTGACGACGATGCGTCCCGATCGCGGCTGCGGGTCATCGATCTCGTCCGCGGCTGCGTCCGGTTCGAGACTACGGAGGCATCGGTGATCCGGAGCGCACTCCTGGCCGCGGACGCGGCCACCCTCTGGGAGCATCGGGTCGATCGGACCACGCGCCGGGACCTGGGCGTCTGGCGGCGGACGGACGAGCAGGTGGCCGCCGTGCGGGTCCTGCCCGGCCTGCCCGCCGACCCCGAGTACGGGCCCACGTTCACGACCGACCTCCGCCAGTCCGCAGACGGCCATCTCGTCGTGGCGACCTGCGGCGTGCTGGCATGCCGAACTCGAATCCTGGATCCGGCCTCGGGACGGGTGAGTGCCGTCCGTGCCACCGGCCCGGCGATCGGGCTCGCCACCGGTCGGCTGGTCGCGTACGCGGCGTGCGACTGGTGGCCCTGCCCGGTGCTCGCGATCGACCCGGCGAGTGGCGCGCGGACCACCCTGGTCGCCGAATCGGGACCGGCCGAGCTCGGCGGCCACCAGGACGCCGACCTCGTGTACGAGGCGCCCGACGGGACCCTCGCCAGGATCGATCTCCACACGCTGGCCCGGTTGACCGTTCGTGGCACGGGCCTGGCGCCCGTCCGTCGCGGTTCGACCGCCACCGCCGGCGTCGACCTTGCTCCCGGGGCCGTGCTCATGGCGCCCGGCGGACACATGTCGAGTGCCGAAGCGGCGCAATCGGTCGATCCCGCCACCTTCACCGTCGATGCCATCGCGGAGGCCCGGCAATGACCCGGATGAACGATCGACGGTGCAGCGCGCGACGCACCCTGGCGGTTCGGCTCCTCACGGCAGCGCTGCTCGCGCTGGTCGCCGCTGCACCCGCCGTCGCGCACGACCCGGACCCGACCTTCAGCGGCGGTCCGATGAGCTCGAACACCACCCTGCACTGGCGATGGACCGGCGGCAGATTCACGGCAGCGATGAAGAGCGCCGTGAAGGCCGCGGCGGGCGATGCAAACACCTCGCGCGCATCGAAGGCCCCCACCTTCGCCCACGCCTCGGGCGCGAACAGCACGATCTACTACGGCACCAACGTCCCGTGCGGCGTCAACGGGCTCGCCTGCATGCGCCGCTCGACCCCCGACTGGTTCGGAGTCTGGCTCCGCGAGAACGGCCATCGATACGACTGGGGCACGCTCCGATGGTGCGAGCTGACCGGATCGCCCAACGGCTGCTACGAGGCCGAGACCATCACCCTCGATGAGCTCGGTCATGTCCTCGGGCTCGACCACCACGTGAACTACGGCGACGACCGTGACTACGCGGACGCCATCGTCCAGACCTACTCCCACACCAAGCCGAAGGCGGGCTGGAACGCCGATGCGTTCGCCCGGTGCGACGTGGCAAGCCTCCAGCAGCTCTACGACGTCCCCAACAGCACGACGCGGTACAGCACCTGCCTCGCGGTGCCGACCACCCTGTCGCTGTCGGCATCGCTGACCTGGGTCACCGCCGGACGGACCGTCACCTTCACGGCGACGCTTCGCAGCAACGGCTCCGGCAAGCTCTCGAACAACCTCGTCACCGGTCGCACCGTCGTCCTGCAGGAACACCTCTCAGGCGGATGGAGCGACGTCGCGACCATGACGCCGGCGTCATCCGGCAGCTACCGGGCAAGCATCAGCATCCGGGCCGACCGCGACTATCGCGCCCGGTTCCGGAAGCCGTCGAACGAGGGCCTCAAGGCATCGTCCTCAGGTGCGGTCACGGTGTCCGTCGTGGGCTCATGCGGGTCGCAGGGCTGCGCGGCGTTCGGCGCCAGTCGATGATCGAAAGGAACGGCCACGCATGAGAACGCGCTTCCCCCGGATCGCCCGTTCGGCCGGCCTGACCCTGGCGCTGCTCGCGGCTGCGTGCACAGCCAGCGCGCCGACCGCGTCCGTCAACCCGACCGTGCCATCGGGTGGCACATTGACGGGGAGCCCCGTCACCGGTTCCGCCGCGCCCACGTCGTCGTCGATGCCCACGGCTTCGCCCTCGGCCGAGGAGCCGAGCCCTTCGGCGAAGCCCGGCCCGAGCTCGAGCTCCATGCTCGAACCCCCGGCCGCCCTGCTGGCCGGAACGGCCGGCGGGCCCGTGACGGGTGACCTCGGAACCTTCTCGTGGGACGGTCTCGTGTCTGACGCGCCGTGGATCGTGGGATCCGCCGGCAACAGCACAACGGCCAGCGCTGCGCTCGCCGTGAGGCTCGACCCGACGCTCGCCGTGGTCTCCTGGCAGGCGCGTTGGGCTGCCGTCTCCCAAGGTCAGCCGGGGACGCCCGTCGCGGGTGGCTCGGGAGGAGGTTCCACGATCAACCTCGCGGCGCCTGCCGACACGGGAACGTGGAGCCTGCAGCTCAGCGTCACCTTCAGCCCGGACCGCAATGCGACCTGGTACTGGAAGATCAGGGTGAACCCGTGACGCGCTGCGACCGATGCTTTGCCGCCTGACGCGCTGACCCTCCGCCGGCCGGGCCGGCTGATGGCGGGCTCAGGCGATCGCGCTCGTCGCCGTGGCGTTGAAGATCGAGACCTGTGCCTCCTCGGGCAGCATCACGCCGAAGATCTTCTGAAGCGCGAGGAGGTGGACACACGAACCCCAGCTCTCGAAGTAGTGGCAGGTGCAATGCCACTGTCCGGCGTCGAGACTGACGTGATGGGTGTCGTTGTCACCGCGGAACGTCAGGGCCACGCGCTCGATCGAGATCCGGTCCAGCTCCCGAGCGTAGCGATTCGCCTTCTCGACCTTGCCGATGAGAGAGGAGTGCATCGCCGATCAACCTCCAGTCGCCCCGTGACGAGGCGTCCACGAGGGCCGCCGTCCGGTCGGACCCGGACCGGTGATGGCGGTCGCTGACGGCAAGCCTACACCCCAAGTGTCCGCCGGTCAGCCCCCCCGAACGGCCGCTCCGTGACCCGCCGTTTGGGGGTGGTGGGCACCGGCTGGACCCGACCTGTCAGCGGCCCCGCTTGCCACCTTCCGGCGTCGCGGGCCGGCCCCGTCCGGCACCACGGCAAGGCCTTCGCGGGGCCGTCCGCCTGGCCCTTCGCGCACTCCTGAAGGGAAGTCAGCCGGCGCGCACCAGTCGCTCGCCGGTGACCACCAGCTCGTCCCGCAGCGCGGGCGAGGTGGCCTCCGTGTAGACGCGGACCAGGGGCTCGGTACCACTCGCTCGAACCAGCAGCCACGAACCGTCCGCCAGGAACCACTTGAGACCGTCGTTGGTGCTCAGAACCTGCGTCCGGGCGATCGGCTCGCCCGCCAGCGTCGCCGGCGGCTCGTCGCGAAGGCCGACCAGGATGCGCTGCTTTGCCGCGTCGTACGAGGGGCGGTCGAAGTGGACGTCGATCCGCCGGTAGAAGGACGGCCCGGCGAGCTCGTGGAACCGGGCGACCGCCTCGGAGACAGGCCACCGCCCGCGCTCGCGCTCCCGAAGGAACAGGTCGAGCAGCATCAGGCCGGCGTAGACGCCGTCGCGCTCGGGCAGATGCATCCCGAACCCGTATCCGCCGGACTCCTCCGCCCCCAGCATGGCACCGGTCTCGATCATCTTGGGCCCGATGAACTTGAAGCCCACCGGGACCTCGTGAGTCTCGATGCCGTAGTGCCGCCCGAGGGTCGCGGCTGTCGACGTGTTGTTGACGCTGACCACCACCGGGTCGCGCAGCCCGCGGTGCTCGGCCAGGTAGTACATCAGCAGGCCGGTGACCTCCAGCTGGTGGAGGAACGTGCCTCGCTCGTCGGCGGCACCGGCGCGGTCCGCGTCGCCGTCGAGCAGCAGCCCCAGGTCGAAGCCGCCCCCGGCGATCCTGGCCAGGGCCTCATCGACGTTGGGTGGGATCGGCTCCGGGTTGACGCCGCCGAAGTACGGGTTGCGCTCGCTGTGGATCTCGCTCACCTGGATCCGACCGCCGGCCAGCAGCCGCGGGATCCAGCCCGAGCCGACCCCGTACAGTGGCTCGACCAGGATCGAGGCATCGGCCGCCTTGAGCGCATCGAGGTCGATCGTGCGGCGGACGAAGCGCTCGTAGCCCGGAAACGGGTTGAACCACTCGACCAGGCCGGCCGCCTCCGCGTCGGCCAGCGGGCGCCGCTCGATCGCGCGGTCGCCGATGCTCGCGATGACAGTCTCGATGACGCCCAGGATGTCGGCGCCCGCCGCGGCACCCGTGGGCGCCTTGACCTTGAAGCCATTGTCGGTCCAGGGATTGTGCGATGCGGTGATCACGATTCCAGCCGCCGCGCTTCGCTCGACGACCTCGAACGAGCACATCTGGGTGGGCACACCCGTAACGCTGATCGCGACCGGGATCTCGTGGGCGAGGAGCACCTCGGCGGCAGCTCGCGCGAAGTCCTCCGAGGCGAACCGGCGGTCGTAGGCGATCACCACCCCCTTCGCCTGGTCGCCGCGGTCCTCCACGAAGCTGGCCACGCCTTCCGTGCAACGGCGCACGTTGTGGAACGTGAACTCGTCGGCGACCCGCGCCCGCCAGCCGTCGGTCCCGAACTTGATCCGGGTTGGAGTGGGCGCCTCGACCAGGTTGGTCACGAATGGGCCTCCGCTGCTGCGCACCGATCCAGCAGACCCTGCACGATCGAACGCGCGGCGCGGGCACCGTGGAGGACGGCGGTCGGTTGATCGGCCGTGATCGTACCCCCGGCGCCCTCGCGGATGGCGATGCCGCCGCCCGTCCGCACGATCATGAGGTCCTCCAGCGCGGCGTCGATCGGCTCGCCCGCTTCCACCACCCCCCCGTCGACGCCATTCGCCCCGAGCACGTCGAGCAGGGCCGGCCACGTCCCGACATCGGTCCACCCGACGTCCATGGCGCCCATCACGACCCGGGCATCCGCGGCCGCCGGCTCCATGACCTCGTAGTCGATCGAGCGCGCACCGAGCGTCGCGTACGCTGCGGCGAGATCACCGTTCGCCAGGCCGCGCCTGACGGCCCCGAACAGGGGCGCCGCATAGCGGTCGAGCGCTTCCCGGATTGCGCGCCGCCGCCACAGGAACATGCCCGCGTTCCAGGCAACGCCGGGCTCCGCGACGAGCCGCTCCGCCTCCTCGGGCGCAGGCTTCTCGCGGAAAGCCGCCAGCGGGTAGGCGCGAATGCCGGCAATCTCGGTGCCCGCCTCGTGGCGCGGTAGCAGGTACCCGTACTGGACCGAAGGCCCGGTCGGCCGCACGCCAAGGGTCACGAGCGGCAGGTCGATGCGGAACGGATGCCCGGCCAACCCTGCCGCAGCGGCAGCGAGAATGGCCCTGAACTTGCCCTCGCGCGCCGGGTCGATGTGGTGATCGGCGGGCAGCACGACCATCACGTCGTCGTCGTCGCGGTCGATGGCGAGCGTGGCCAGCGCGATCGCCGCGGCGGTGTTCCGACCCTCCGGCTCGACCAGCACCTCGGCATCGGGGACCTGGGCACGGACGAGCGGCCCATACGCCGCCGAGGCGACGACCGTGACGGATCGGGGCGGCAGGTCGAGCTCCGGGCCGTGGAGTCGCGCGACCGTCCGCTGGAGCAGCGTCTCGCCGGTGGGTAGCAGCGGCAGGAACGGCTTGGGCCGGGTCACGGTGCTCATCGGGCGCAGCCGCGTGCCCCCGCCGCCGGCCATGATGACGACGTACATCAGCCCATTCTGACGGACGCGAACCCTGCCGCGAAGGGGTCCGGGCACGATCGGGGCCGCCCGGACCGTCCCGGCCGGTCGGTCGGCAACGGTTCGACCAGGAGGGTCGCCGAGCACGGGTGGGGGCATCGGCCGGCGGGATCGGAATACCCGGAATACGCGGTGCCGCGACCGGATCGCCGGGCACGATCGAGTCGGTCAGGCGGTCCTTGCGGGCGCCGCCACCGGCTCCGGAAGCCCCGCCTCGGCGGCCAGCAGCGCGGCCTTGTCGGTCCGCTCCCAGGGAGCATCCAGATCCTCGCGCCCGAAATGCCCGTACGCGGCGGTCGGGCGGTAGATCGGCCGCCGGAGGTCAAGGGCGTCGATGATCGAGGCCGGGCGGAGGTCGAAATGGCGCTCCACCAGCTGCTGGATCCGGTCGTCGGGGATGCGGCCGGTCCCGAATGACTCGACCGACAGCGAGATCGGTCGTGCGATGCCGATGCCATACGCGAGCTCGAGCTCGAACCGATCGGCCAGCCCGGCCGCCACGACGTTCTTGGCCACCCAGCGCGCGGCGTACGCCGCCGAGCGGTCCACCTTCGTCGGGTCCTTGCCCGAGAACGCGCCGCCGCCGTGCCGGGCCATGCCCCCGTAGGTGTCGACGATGATCTTGCGACCGGTGAGCCCGGCGTCGCCCATCGGACCGCCGATCACGAACCGGCCGGTCGGGTTCACGTGCATCACCGGGTCGACGGGTCGCAGCTCCTCGGGCACCGTCGGCAGGATCACGTACTCGGCGATGTCGCTGCGAATTCGCTCGGGCCTGATGTCTGGGTCGTGCTGCGACGCGACGACGACCGTGCGCACGCGCTTGGGGACGCCGCGCTCGTACTCGACCGTCACCTGGGTCTTGCCGTCGGGCCGCAGGTACGGCAGCTGGCCCGACTTGCGCACCTCGCTGAGCCGGCGGGCCATCCGGTGGGCCAGCGCGATCGGGAGCGGCATGAGCTCGGGCGTCTCACGGCACGCGAACCCGAACATCATCCCCTGGTCGCCTGCCCCGAGCTCGTGCGCCGGCGCCGCGTCGGAGCGAACCTCCAGGGCGGCATCCACGCCCATCGCGATGTCGCTCGACTGCTCCTTGACGCTGACCAGGGTCCCGCAGGTCAGGTAGTCGAAGCCGTACTCGGCTTTCGTGTAGCCGATGTCGCGGACGGTGTCCCGGACCACGACCTGGAAGTCGACGTAGGTCGAGGTGGAGATCTCGCCGAGGACGAGCACGAGGCCGGTCGTGGTCGCCGCCTCGCAGGCGACCCGCGCGTCGGGATCCTCGCGGAGGATCGCGTCCAGGATCGCGTCCGAGATCTGGTCGCACATCTTGTCCGGGTGACCCTCGGTCACCGACTCGGACGTGAACAGGTACTGGTCGGCGTCGGTGATGCTCATGCTGCTCCGTGATCTGGTGCCGCGACGTGGCCGGTGGCCCGGAGCGTACCATCGGCCCACCGAGCGACCACCCGCGCGCCTGGCGACGCCTCGTCAGTCGAGGCCGGCGATCTCGAGCTCCGGGAGGTCGTCTGCCGGCCTGAACCCGAACACCCGGCCCAGGAATGCGAGCTCCGCCGCGAGCACAGCGCGCTTGGTCTCCGCGCGGCGGAACCCGTGGCCCTCGCCCTCGAACAGGAGGACCGCGTGGGGAACGCCGCGCCCGTGGAGCGCAGCCTCCATGGCATCGACCTGTGACGGCGGCACCACCTTGTCGTCGAGCCCCTGGAAGATGAGCATCGGCGCACGGATCCTATCCAGCGAGTGGATCGGCGACCGCTCCCGGAACACGGCCCGGCCCTCGGGCCACGGTGCCAGCAGCCCCTCGTCGTAGCGCGATTCGAACTTGTGCCCGTCCAGATGGATGAGCTCGAGGTCCGCGATGCCATAGTGGCTCATGCCGGCCGCGAACACCTCGGGCCGGAACGTGAGTGCGGCGAGCGTCGTGTAGCCGCCGGCACTGCCCCCACGGATCGCCATCCGGGCCGGATCCACCGACCCGCGCTCCGCGAGATACCGGGCCGCGGCGATGCAGTCGTCGACATCGACGATCCCCCACCGGCCTTTCAGGGCATCCCGGTACGGGCGTCCGTAGCCCGTCGAGCCACGGTAGTCGACGTCGACAACGGCGATCCCGCGGGAGGTGAAGAACGCCCGGTCGAGCGACAGCGCCGACGACGCGCTCCCGGTGGGACCGCCGTGGGACAGCACGATCAGGGGGGGGCGCGCGCCATCGGGCCCGCGGAACCCGGCGTTGGTGGGCGGGAAGAACAGGGCCCGCGCCGCCGCGCCGTCGGTGGTGGGGAACGTGATCGGCTCCGCGTGCGGCAGCACTCCCGGGTCCAGGGGCGCGGTCAGCGATCTCGCCAGCACGCCGGCCAACTCGCCCGTCGCACGGGCGAGGCGGGCCACCACCGCGCCGTCGTGCGGACCTGACGCGATCGCGACGGCCGAGGAAGCGCCGGCGCGCAGCCCTGCGATCTCCGTGAACGGCCCCGCGGCGCGAGTGATCCGGCCGTCGGGATCGATCCGTACGAGCGAGTCGTGCCCGCCGGCGCGCGCCGCGGCCAGGATCCCACCGTCGGTGGAGAACACGTACGACGAGCTGTCGAACACCCAGGCCGGACCACCCAGCTCCGCCTCCATCGGCGCGAGGTTCCGCGCCTCTCCGGCCAGGCCATCGGGGCCGTCGAAGGCGAACAGGTTCCACCACCCGGTCTCGTCGGACACGAAGTGGAGGCCGCCATCGGCCCGCCACGTGGGTTCGACGACCGAGATCCCTGTGCCCCCGGCGACCGTGCGCGCCTCGCCCAGCGAACCGTCCGGGAGCACAGGCGCCACCCGCAGACGCGTGGCGTCCCAGGGCATGTCCGGCTGATCCCACTCCAGCCAGGCCAGCTGGCGGCCGTCGGGCGATGGTCGCGGCGCGGCCACGAAGTCCGGGCCCGACACGAGCAGCCGACCGTGTCCGTCGCTGCCGTCGAGCGCGATGGCGACCAGCTCGTTGCTGACGAGGTCGGGGCGGTCCGGCTCGCCGGCGTCGTGCGTCTCGCGGACCGCGTACAGGCGTTCGGCCACCGGGTCGAAGCGCAGGTCCGCGTAGCGCCAGGGCCCCTCAGAAGTGATCGGCGTCAGGTCGCCGGCGCCGGCCTCATCGACCCGCCACAGCCGGCCGTCGGTCATCGAGGACACGACGACCCGACCCTCGTCCACCGTGTACGACCCGCCGCCGTACTCGTGGACCCGGTTGCCGACGCGGAACGGATCCGGCGTCAGCTCGCGCGTGATCCCGTCGGGCCCGTGGCGCAGCAGGGTCCGCCGGCCGCCCTCGGCCGCGCGTCCCTCGAGCCAGTACACATCGTCGCCATCGATCCAGGGCTCGGACAGGGCGACCACGGATCCGGACACGAGATCGAGGCTGATCGACGATGCCCAGCTGCCGTACGGGGCAGGGACGGCCTCGTCGTCGCGGGACACCTGATGCGACTCGGTTGTCATGGCGGCTAGGTCCCCTGCTGCCACGAGGACACGTACGCCAGCTGCTCGGGCGTCATTGCGTCGAGCGTGATCCCCATCGCGGCCAGCTTGAGCCGCGCGACCTCGGCGTCGATGGCCTCCGGGACCCCATACACACGGGCCTCGAGCTCGGCGTGATGGAGGGCCACGTACTCGGCCGACAGCGCCTGGTTGGCGAAGCTCATGTCCATCACCGCCGCGGGGTGGCCCTCGGCCGCGCTCAGGTTCACCAGGCGTCCCTCGGCGACCAGGTTGAGCCGCTTGCCGCCGATGTCGAACTGCTGGACGTTGTCGCGAACCTCGCGCACGTGGCCCTCGGCCATCTCGCGCAGAGCCGGCAGGTCGAGCTCGGCGTCGAAGTGGCCCGAGTTGGCCATGATCGCGCCGTCGCGCATGGTGGCGAAGTGCTCGCGCCGGAATACGTTGACGTTGCCGGTCGCGGTCACGAACAGGTCGCCCCAGGGCGCGGCCTCGCCCACGGTCATCACCTGGTAGCCGTCCATCAGGGCCTCGAGGGCGCGCACCGGATCGACCTCGACGACCGCCACGTGCGCCCCATGGCCGGCCATCCGCGACGCGATCCCGCGCCCCACCCAGCCGTAGCCGGCCACGACCACGTTGCGGCCGGCGATCAGCAGGTTCGTCGCGCGCAGGATGCCGTCGAGGGTCGACTGCCCGGTGCCGTAGCGGTTGTCGAACAGGTGCTTGGTCAGCGCCTCGTTGACGGCCACGACCGGGAAGGCGAGGGCGTCGTCGGCTGCCATCGCCCGGAGGCGAATGACGCCGGTCGTCGTCTCCTCGGTCCCGGCCAGGATCTCGGCCAGCTGCGAGCGGCGATCGCTGTGGAGCAGCGAGACGAGGTCGCAGCCGTCGTCCATCGTGATCACGGGGTGGATGTCGGCCACCGCCCGCAGGTGCGCGTAGTACGTGTCACGGTCCTCGCCGCGGCGGGCGTAGGTCGAGATCCCGTACTCGGCGACGAGCGCCGCGGCGGTTGGGTTCTGCGTGGACAGCGGGTTCGACGCGGCGAGGTGGACCTCGGCGCCGCCGGCCTTGAGCGTCCGGGCGAGGTTCGCCGTCTCGGTGGTCACGTGGAGACACGCGCCGATCCGGAGCCCGGCCAGCGGCTGCTCGCGCTCGAAACGCTCGCGGATCTGGCGCAGCACGGGCATCTCGCGCTCCGCCCACTCGATGCGGCGAACGCCCTCGGCGGCGAGGGCGAGGTCCGTCACATCGTGCGGCACGGTGGTCACTGGTTGGGTCATCAGGGCTCCTCGATGGGATCGTCGGCGGACGCTGGATGCAGCTGGTGGGCCTGCTCGACACGAGCCTGGGTGGATGGGCCGGGATCACCCCCGGTGCGCCCCAGCAAGCGCCGAAGCGGCGCCGCGAGGTCGGACCAGGGCGATGCGATCCGGCGCACCAGGCGCTCCTCGAACCGGCAGTGCTCCATGTAGCCGAGCCGGCGGTAGGCCTGGATGGCCGGTGGATTGTCCGACCGCACGTTGAGCACGACCTGGTCGCAGTAGCGGAGCAGCTCCGCGGTCACGGCCGAGGTGACCGCCTTCGCGTGGCCGCGGCCGCGGTAGTCGACGTGGGTCAGCACGTTGCCCACGACCGCGAGCCGTGCCTCGCGTGAGATCACGTGGGTGCCGGCGGCGGCCACCAGATTGCCGTTGGACCGGATCCCGAAGTAGACGCCCTCCGCGACGGCGCTCGAGGGGAGCCACGCCGCGAAGCCAAGCTGGTACAGGCGGTTGAGCTCGCCCACCTCGACCGGCAGCAACCGGGACACGGCGGCAGGAGCGGGCAGGAACCTGGCGCGGTCGACCCACATCCGGATCATGGGCGGGCTGGGGTCCAGCCGATAGTGGCGGGCGACGGCAGGCAGCGCCTCGGCACTCGCCGCAAGGTAGGCTGCCCGGGGCCGGACCACGTCGCGCAGGATGGCGCTGATGCCGTCGTTGGTGCCGATCACGAACAGCGGCTGGGGCGTCAGACCGCCGTATTCGAGGCCAACCGCAACCACCCCGTCCTGCGACGTCGCGACCCCCCACCGAGTGCGGCCGAACTCCTGCTCCTCGAGATCGCAGATCGCATACGCGGCGAACAGGCGATCCCGCTCGAGGAACGACCGGAGGAGCGCCCGGTCCTGAGTGTGGCGGGCGATGATCGATCCCTGCCGGCCGACAGCGACGCCGGCCATCAGCTGCCGGCCTCGGGGATCGTGACCGGGTCATCAGACGCCACCGGCACGGGCGGGAGCATCGGGTTCGGCGAGGCGTCGCGCCGGGCCTGCGCCGCCGCGACGTGCGCGCTTAGACCCGTCTCAAGAGGCGCAGCGATCGCGCCCTGCTCGGTGACGATCGCGCTGACCAGCGCGGCCGGTGTGCGGTCCTGCGATGGGGCACGCACGCGGGTCCCCTCGGGGGCCAGCCGGCGACCGTCGATGAGCGATGTCCGCCCTGGGGGTCCCTGCTCGACGGCTGCGTCCTCGCCGGCGGCGAGGCCGAGATCGATCCCGGTCGTGGCCGTGCACACGATGAATGGAACGCGAGCCGTGGCTGCCGCCAGGGCCAACGGGTAGGTGCCGGCCACCGCGATCACGTCGCCGTTCGCCGCCACCCGGTCCGCGCCGACGATCACCAGGTCGACCTCGCCGGCCGCGATGCAGCCGGGTGCCGCGGCATCGGTCACCACCGCGTGGTCGACGCCCGCCTCACGCAGCTCCCAGGCCGCGATCCTCGAGCCGAGGAACCCGGGCCGCGTCTCCGCGACCAGCGCATGGATCGGCCGTCCCGAATGGTGCACCGTCAGGATCACCGAGCCGGCCGTTCCCAGCTGCCCGCCGCCCATCGGTCCCGTGCTCCCGATCGTCAGCACGCGCAACTGAGCAGCCGCCTCACCGGGGAGCACCCGCAGCGCGTGCCCTACCAGCGCTCCGTGCGCGTCGAGCATCTCGCGGATGATCGCTTCCGCCTCGGCCTTCAGAGCAGCGGCAATCGCCTCGCCCTCGGCGGCCGTCCCGAACACGTCGAGCACGGCCAGCATCCGCTCGATGGTCGCGACCATCACGGCCGAGGCCGGACGCGTGTTGCGCAACGCGTTCCCCGCGCCGCGGATGGTGGCGCGGCGCGCGAACGGGCGCGAGGCGATGGACCGGTTCGCGATGAGGGCGAGGGTGATCGCCGCGAGCTGGGCCTGGGCCGGCGCGCCGACGATCGCCTCGTCGCGAATGGCGTTCACGGCATCCACGGCGCCCCCGACCTCGAGATCCGCGAGCACGTCCGGCAGCCGCCGCTGGTCGATCACGTGGCACACGTCCCCGTCCCAGCGGAACGGCGCCCGGTAGCCCGCGCCGGCAGCCGGCTCCTCGCGCGGGACCGGACGCCCGTCGCCGGCGATGCCTGCCTCGGCGCCCGTGCCCAGCAGCTCGCGGGCGGCTTCGGCCGATTGCGCCTGGAGCGCCTGGGCGGCGCCGAGGACCGTGCCCACCGAGCTCATCACGTCACCTGCGAACAACCGGAAGAACCGGCGCCGATCGGGATCGGCTGACGGGTTGAGGACAGATGGTCCCGGGTCGCCGGCCGTGGTGGGGTTACCCGGCGTGGTGGACCCGGGAAGGTCGGTGGACCCGGGAAGGTCGGTGGACCCGGGAAGGTCGGTGGACCCGGGAAGGTCGGACACGCCGCCCGCGTCGGGGCTCGGATCGCGGCGGCTGGCGGGATCGGTCATCGGGCATCACCCGTCATGGCGCGGATCCTCCAAACGAAGCCACGCAACCACCCGCCCGACGCGGTCGATGTCAGTACTTGATGACGCTGGTGACCTTCCGGCCCTGGAGCCGCTCGCGGCCCTTGAGGAAGTCCAGCTCGACCAGGAATGCAAGGCCCACCACCTCGCCCTTGAGCCGCTCGACCAGGTCGATCGTGCCGCGGACCGTGCCACCCGTCGCGAGGAGGTCGTCTACGATCAGGACCTGCTGCCCCGGCTGGATGGCGTCGCGGTGGATCTCGAGCGTGTTCGACCCGTACTCCAGCGCGTATTCGACGGTGATGGTCTCGGCCGGCAGCTTGCCCAGCTTGCGGACCGGGACGAACCCCGTGCCCAGCTGATACGCCATCGGCGCCGAGAAGATGAAGCCTCGGGATTCCATGCCCACCACGATGTCCACCCGCTCGTCCCGGTAGGGCTCGAGCATCAGGTCGATCGCTTCCTTGTAGGCCGCCGGGTCCTTGAGCACCGTGGTGATGTCGTAGAACAGGATGCCGGGCTTCGGGAAGTCGGGGATCTCGCGGATCGTCCCGCGAAGCGTCTCGGCAGACATCGGGCTGGAGAACCTCTCGTGAGGGCGCGCGGGCGGCGCCCGGGACAGCCGACGAATCGGGTGCGGCCGGAGGGCTAGTCTACCGCAGCCGTTGGACCGTCCCACCTCGCGACGGGGGCTGGAGCGCGCGAACGCTCCGATCCCTCGTACGAGGCGGAGTCGCCGGACCGACCGCGCCCACGGGGCGCCGTCCTGATGCGGCCCGACGCCGCCAGGCCGAGCACCGCCGCCCCTACGGACATCGCGTACACGGTGGCCAGGGCCCAGCCGAGGCCATCGCTGCCGCTTCGCTCGCCGACGGCCGTGATGGCGCCGCCAAGCCCTGCTCCGAGCGCGGTGCCCAGGATGTCCGAGAGCTGCAGCGCCGAGGATGCCGAGCCCTGCTGTGCCGGAGGGACACCGCGCAGCACGACCAGCGTCACCGCCGAGTACATGAACCCCATCCCGATCCCGGGCAGGATCCAGGTCGCGATCGTGACCTCGGGTGGCAGGACAGACAGGGCCACCGGGATCGTCAGGGCCGATCCGGCGGCGACGCACGCGAAGCCGAGCGCGACGTACCGCCGCGGGCCGTCCCGATCGATCCGCCGGGCCTGCAGCCAGGTACCGCTCGACCAGGCGATCGTGGTCACCGTGAACACGATCCCGGTGAGCGTGGCCGGCGTCCCGCGCCAGGTCTGGAGGAGCAGCGGGATGTACGCGTCGCCGGCGAAGAAGGCGAAGGTCATGACGCCGCGAAGAAGGACAGCGGCGGGGACGCCCACCGCCAGGGCGAGGGTGCCGGCCGGCGTCAGCCGGCGGAACGCCGGCACCAGCAGTGCTGCGCCGATGACTGCGCCCGCGACGGCGACGGGAACAGCCTCCACGGTGAGCGCGGCGACCAGCAGGCCCGCACCGGCCGCCGCCAGCAATGCGTTGGGCAGGTGCCGGACTGTCGCGGCGGCGGCCTCGTGCTCCGCCTCCGGGGCGGCCGACGGGATCCCGCGCAGCGCCGACAGGGCAAGCCCACCGGCGATTGCCAGCAACGGCAGCAGGCCCAGGAACACCAGCCGCCAGGTGGTCGCCTCGCCGACGATCGCCGCGATCGACGGCCCGATCACGCCCGGCACCACCCAGGCCGCCGACATCATCGCGAACATCTGCGGCTGCAGCCGCTGCGGCAGTCCCCTGCCGATGGCGACGTACGCGGTCGGGGCTATCGCCCCACCGCCGAGACCCTGGATCAGGCGCGCCCCGACCAGCACCGGCATCGACGGCGCGAGGCCGCCGATTGCGAGCCCGATGGCGAACAGCCCGAGCCCGATGGCGAACGGGCGGCGAAGCGGCATCCGGTCGAGCGCGCCGCCGACGACGACAGTGCCCACCAGATTGCCCAGGAAGAACGCCGAGAACACCCAGCCGTACAGCTCGAGCTGGCCCAGCTCGGCTGCCACCTTGGGCATCACGGTGCCGACGGCGAGCGACTCCAGGGCGACCAGCGTGATCGTCGAGACGAGACCGATCGTCAGGCCGCGGAGCCCGGGCGAGAACAGCTCGGCCGCGCGCGGCGGCCTCGGCGATGCGGCCATCGGTTCGGAGGACACGCCGCCATGATGCCCGAGCCCGCGGGCGGCGCGGCATCGTGGACGGGCGACGGCCCGCCTCCGCTGCCGCTCGGATCGGTGACGGACGCCGGCGGCGATGGCGGCCGAGCGCGGGCCACCGCAGCCCGCGTCCTATCCGCCGATCAGCCGCAGGAGCTCGCCCACCACCCCGATCCGCTCGGGCGTCCGGTACACCGCGTTGCGGAACGTGAACCCGGTGAAGCCGGCGTCAAGATACGGGCGCAGCGCCTCCGCACCCTGCTCGGGTGTGCCGATGAACACGTACGGCCGACGCTCCGGTGGCAGCGTCTCCCGCAGGGCGTTCGCCTCCGCCTCGTTTGCCGCGACCTCGACCGGCGTCGCCAGCGTTCGCTCGATCGTCGCCGGATCGCGCCCGATCGCGTCGCAGTACCGAGCGAGCACCTCGCTCTTGTGCCCGAGGACGTCCAGCCCGAGCGGGAACCAGTGGGTCATGTCCGCGTGCTTCGCGGCGATCCTGAGCGTCCGCTGCTCCCCGCCGCCGCCCACCAGGATACGTGGCCCGCCGGGCTGGATCGGGCGCGGAACGTTGATGGCCCCCTCGATCCGGTAGTGGCGGCCGTGGAACGTCGGCCGGTCTTCGATGAACATCGCGCGCGCGATCGTGAGCGCCTCGTCCATCCGGTCCATCCGCTCTCCGACCGGCGGGAAGTCGAACCCGAGGCCGATATGCTCGGCTTCGAACCAGGCGGCCCCAAGGCCGAAGATCGCGCGCCCGCCGGAGATCACGTCGAGCGTGGTCGCGAGCTTGGCCAGCAGGGCGGGGTTCCGATAGGTCACCCCGCTCACGAGCGTCCCCAGGCGCACGCTCCGCGTCTCACGGGACAGGGCCGCCAGCGTCGACCACCCCTCGAGCATTGGATCGGTCTGGGGCCCGACCGGGGGAATCTGGTTGAGATGGTCCATCACGGTGACCAGGCTGAACCCGGCCGCCTCGGCTGCCCTCGCCTGCTCGACCACACGATCGAACAGCTGCTCGGGCGGGGTGTCGGGGAACGTGTAGTTGGGCAGGTGGAGTCCGAACCAGGGCGTCGTCATCCACCTAGCATGCAACCGATCACGTGAACGCGTGGGAGAACGCCGGCGCTGCTGGGGGCCGCCGAACCTGACCGGATCTGACCACCCGCCGTGGTAGCGTGCCGGGGCGTGACCACCTTCACCGATCTCGAGATCGAATACCTCGAGGCACACACGCTGGGCCGCCTCGCGACCGTCGGCGCCGGTGGCCGGCCCCACCTCGTCCCGGCAACCTATCGCCACAACACGGCCGAGGACGCCATCGACATCGGCGGCATCGATTTCGGAGCCAGCAAGAAGTGGCGCGACGCCCTGGCCAACCGCCGCGTCACCTTCCTCGTCGACGATGCCGCACCGGAGGGCGCCCACGCGATCGAGATCCGGGGCGAGGCGGAGCCGCACGCCACCGGCGGCGCGTCGATCAACCCGCGCTGTCCACCTTCAACCCGAGTCATCCGCATCCGACCGCGCTACGTCGTGAGCTGGTCGATCGAGGAGCCGGGCTTCCATCCACTTGGACGACGCACGCCGTCCGTCACTCGATAGCCCGACCCCTCTGGGTGTTGCGGCGCGCGAGTGCCGCGATCGACGATCGGCAGGTCGCCGCCTCTGCCTCCTCGACGATCCACACCTGCGGTGCGCTGTCGACGCCGCTGCGCTCCATGGCCGCCACCGATGAACACCGTCAGGACCGCGGACCTCGTGTTCGATCAAATCGATCGCCTGCTGCGTCTCCTCGGGGTGAGCTCGGCCGGCGGGCTCGTGCTCGGCTTGCTGCGCGACTACGGCACGATGTCCCCGTCCGAGATCGGTGATTCCAGGCAGGACACCGTTGGGGAGGTGCGCCGCCTGATCCACTGCAACGAGAAGGCGTGGATGAGCGTGCTGACAGAACGACGAGGGCCGTCCAGCCGGAAGGCCGGCATGTCGTAAGCGACCGTCTCGGTCGCGCCCGGTGCGGCGGCCCGGATCGTCGCCCGGAGATGCCCAGCACCGCGCGCTCGCGGTCGGGAAGCGCAGCCAGATACGCATCCACGCTGACCGCTGTCATGGCCACTCGATGATGCCACTTCGTGAATGACCCGAGTGTCCGAAGAACTTGACATGGCGTAAGAACGATCTTACATTGAACTTCAATTGCTTCGGAGGACATGCCGATGTCCGTGATCCTGTGGGCCATCCTCGCGATCGTCGTCGTCCTGGCCATCCTGGCCGTGACCACCCGCCACACCCGGACGGCGCTGCCGCCCATCGAGCTGCCGCCAGGCGAAACGCTACCGACGGCGCCCCTCCAGCGGCTCGTCCGCTGGTCGCTGGCACTGGGGCTGCTGCCGCTGATCGCTGCGGCCTCCATCGTCGCCTCGGTCGGGCCGGTTGCCTACGACGGGGATGACACGCTTCGCCTGCTGGGGACCATGCTGCTGATCACCAGCATGGCCGTGCTGGTGATCCCGATGGTCCTGGGCGGCGCCTGGGCGGGTCGGGATGACGGACGCCTCGACGAGCGCGACCGGGCGATCCTCACGCGGGCGCCGACCGGTCAGGCCGCCGCGATGCTGGTCGTCCTCGCGGCCTGGATCATCGCGCTCCAGGAATCCTATCGCGGAGCGCCGGGCATCCCGGAGGCCTATCTCTACCTGATGTTCTGGTCGTGCCTGCTGGTCAGCCTGATCGTGTCCAACGCAAGTATCCTGCTCGCCTACCGACGGTCCTGATCACGTGCCCCGGGCGACGATCACCAATCACATCCGGCGCCTCCGGTTCGACGCCGGCGAAATGACGCAGCAGGCGCTTGCGGAGGCGGTTGGCTGCACGCGGCAGACGATCATCGTCCTCGAGCAGGGACGCTACGTGCCGTCGCTGGCGCTGGCGTTCCGAATCGCGCACACCTTCAACCGAACGATCGAAGAGGTGTTCGAGCTGGTCGAGGACCGCTGAGCCCGCCGCGGACTCAGGGCGAGGCGGGCACCTCGGTCAGCCGTCCATCATGGTCCCCGAAGTCCCAGACGTCGATCGCAGGCGGCTCGACGCCGATCGACGTGAGCGCGGTGCAGATCTGGCTGCGGTGATCGGTCCCGTGGTGGACGGCCTGCGCCAGCCGGATGCCGATGGGTGCGCGGGTCTCGGACCCGTCATCGCGTCGTCGGGTGACCATCAGGTCGGGGTCGAGGTCCTGCGCGACGACCGTCGCCCATGCCTTCCCGTTGCGATCCATCCTCGCCCGCAGCGTTGGCAGATCCATTCCCTCGTCGTCGAGCCTCGGGACCCGTCCGTCCGTCAGCACGAACAGATAGCCGCAGTCCGCGCCCACGAGGTGACGCATCGTGTCCAGGACCGAGCCGTAGGTTCCCGGGACCATCGTGGCCAGCTGCGCCTCGCTCAACGACAGGCAGACATCGATCAGCCGGAGGGTCGCCCAGACGTGGTGGGCGAAGGCATCGGAGAGCAGCGGACGACTCATGGCGTCACCGTATCACCCGGCCTCACCCTGCCGACGGCGGCCCGCCGGCAGGCTTCTCCCAGACCGAGACGTGCGACCGACTGTCGCTTGTGAACGGCTCGCGTCGCCATCCGCTCCATCGGTCACGCAACCGCATCCCGGCCAGCTGCGCCATGAGGTCGAGCTCGGCGGGCCACACGTAACGGAACGGGATCGACAGCCGCTCCCACCGCCTGTCGACCAGCGACCAGTGATGCGAGATCAGGCCCTGGCTGGCGATGTCGTACTCGTCGAAGCCCAGGTGATCGTTGCTGACGTCGAACGGGCGAACCGTCTCGCCGGGCGGCAGTCGCTGGAGGTCGGGCACGCCCACCTCGATCACGAACGCGCCGCCCGGTTCCAGGTGCGCCGCCACGTTGCGGAAGCAGGCGGCCTGGGCCGCCTGCGTGGTCAGGTTCATGATCGTGTTGTAGACGAGGTAGGCGACCGAGAACGGGCCCTCCACCGTCGTGGTCGCGAAGTCGCCGATCGCGACCGGGATGTCCGCGCCGCCGGGCTTGGTGCGCAGCTGCGTGACCATGGCCCGCGACACCTCGATCCCATGGACCTCCACCCCTCGCCGAGCGAGCGGGAGCGCGATCCGGCCGGTCCCGATCCCCAGCTCGAGCGCCCGCCCACCGCCGGCGAGGTCGGCGAGAACGGCCACGACCGGATCGACCGCGGCAGCCTCGTTCATCTGGTCGCTGGGATCGTCGTAGCGGGCGGCGACCTCCTCGCCGAAATAGCCATCGTCCATGGCCCGAATCTACGGCAGGGAGCGTCCGTGGCAATGCGCTCTCGCCGGGCACCGGTTCCGAGCGCACATTCCGTCCGTGGGCCATCCTGCGATCAGGAGGTGCAGCATGGGTTACGACGTCGAGACGATCAGCGTGGACGGGCGCGCAACGGCGCTGGGTTCGGCAGGCCCGTTCACCCTGGTGGTGGATCGGCCGACCGATGCCGGTGGCCGCGGCCTCGGGTTCAACGGCGGCCAGCTGCTGAACCTCGCGGTCACCGCCTGCATCTCGAACGACCTGTTTCGCGAGGCTGCGCGGGCGGGCATCGAGCTCCGTCGCGTTCGCGTCACCGCCCACAGCGAGTACGGCGGCAGGCCCACGGTCTCCGGCCCGATCGACGTAGAGGTCGAGCTCGACGGCGAGGCCCCGACGGAGCGGCTGGTGGAGCTGATCCACCTCGTCGACCGGGTCGCGGAGATCCCGAACTCGCTCCGGGGCGGGACGGAGGTCCGGCTCTCGGGTACCCGCGTCAACGGCGCGGGCGTGGCGCGTCCGAGCTAGCTGATCGTCCGAAGCTGCGGCCACATCACGGACCACGGCGCGCGCAGGCCGGTGCACACGGAGACCGCCTTGCCCTGCTCCGCGTTGTCGATCGCGAGTCCGTTGTCGATCCGGGCGACATCGCGGCAGCCGGTGAAGTAGCTGCCGTAATCCGTTGGGCGCCAGTCACCGACGTGGACGATGATGGTGCGATCGTCCGGCGGTGGACCCCAGTCCCAGTAGCTGTTGTGGCCCGAGTAGACCGGGGGCAGCCCGGTGCCGAGCAGCACCAGCGGGCTCGCCTCGCTGTAGTCGTTGGTCAGGATCACGGCACGAGCCTGCTCGTCAGGCGGCAGGGCCGCCACGACCTGCTCCACCGTCGCGACGAACTGCGGCCAGCCGACCTGGTTGGCCGTGTCCTGGACGGTTGCCGGGAGCGAGGTGGTCGCGTACGTGGCAACAGGCAGGATCGGCAGCGTGAGCAGCACGATGAGCGCCATCGAGAGGGCGGCAGCAACGGTGAAGCCGGACGCCTTCAGGCGCGCGTGGCCGCGGGCCAGCCAGCGATCGAGCATGACTCCGCCGGCCGCCATGCACGCGGACACGGTGCCGATCGCGTAGTAGGCCTTGCCACCGATGGCAAAGACGAGGACGAGCGCGACGACGGCGGCGATCCCGATCGCGCGCCACGGTGCTGCGGCTCGCGCCAGCAGCAGCCAGCCGAGACCGGCGGCGCTGACCGGGAACAGCAGCGGCCCCGTGAACAGCCACAGGAGCGGCACGACCTGCGCGCGGTTGTCGGCGGCGTAGCCGGAGATCTGCGAGGCCATGGTGAGCTGCGGCCAGCCGTTGGCCGCCTGCCAGGCGAGGTTCGGCGCCCAGACCAGCAGCGCGATCCCGATGGCGCTCCACGCCCACGGCGAGCGCACGACGTCCCAGCGTCGGGCCAGCACGAGCCCGGCCGCGAGGCCAGCTCCGAGGAACAGCAAGGTGTCCTTGTTCTCGAGGCCGATCCCGGTCGTGACGCCGAGGGCCAGCCAGAGGCGCCGGTCACCGCCCGCGAGCAGCCTGACCAGCAGCCACAGCACGATCGCCCAGGCAAGCAGGTCGGGCTCGGTGGTGGTGTCGAGGTGGCCCGCGCCGAGATAGCCGGAGAGGGCAGCCGTGAGCGCCGCCAGGACCTGGGCCCGCGGCGGGCCACCCAGATCTCGCGCGATCAGGGCGATCAGCAGGACGACCGTCGCCATCTCAAGTGCGGGCAGCACACGAACGGCGGTCGGCGAGACTCCCAGCAGGGCCACCGACGCGGCGGATAGGAGCGGGGTCAGAGGCGGTTGATCGACGTAGCCGAAGGCCGGGTGCTGGCCCGCGACGACGAAGTACATCTCGTCGCCGTGGAACCCGTACTGACCCGCCACGGCCAGCAACAGGGCGACCATGAGACCGGCGACCAGCAGCACGGGCCAGGGAAGGACCGGTGACGAGCCACGGCCGGCCAGTGGATCGGGGCCCGCATCAGAATCGTCGTCACCGCGATCGCTGTCCGCGGCCCGCATCGCGAGGACGTCGGCGGGCTGTTTCACCCCGGCTCTTCGTCTCCCTTCGAATCACGCTCCCAGCCGAGGTGCTTTCGCAGCCAGCCGACAGACGCGAGGTGGTATGTGGCCCGCTCGTCGAACGTCGGCAGCGCTTCGAGATCCTGCCTGGACAGGCTCGTCCGCACCAGGTCACCGGACATGTCGGCGACATCGTCGGCGGCAACCATCACGTCACGTCGCTGATCCGCAAGATGGACCCGCAGGCCGTGGAAGATGTCCTCAGCATCCGAGCCGAGGACCTCGCGCACCTCGCCCAGGCGTTCGCCGCCGCTCGCGCTGACCGGAGTCCCGTACACAATCGATCGCCAAGAGGTCGATTGAGGGTGGAGCATCGCGGACCTCCATGATCGTGTCCAAGCTCGACCGTAGGGCGTCCAAGGCCGGCGGCGGCGAGCGAACCTTCGGGAGCTGCCGATCGACGTTCCGGCATCCCGACCACGAAGCGCACGGTACTCCAGACGCCATCCTCGAGAGCTCGCCGGCCATCTGGGAAACGTCGCGACGGATCTCGCGGGGGCATGCTCGGAGCGTGCTGTCCCACCTGTCGCCGGCGAGATCGCTCGCCGCGGCTGGCCACCTGGGAGGTCCATCGTGTCCATGACCCCACGCGACCGCGTCCGGGCGACGGTTGCCCACGAGGAACCCGACCGTGTCCCGATAGTGCTCGGGGCCAGCGACGCGACCGGCATCCATCTGTGCCGTACCGCGGTCTCAAGGCGCTCCTCGGGATCGAGACGGAGGATCGCTACATCTACGATTGGCCGGAGCTCGGAACCGCCCTCCCCGACGAAGCCGTCCTGGAGCGGCTGCACAGCGACGTGCGGCCCGTGCTGGACGCGTTCCCGTTGAACCTGGCCTGCCCAACTCCTCCAGGGCGGCCCTGGCGCATCCTGGCCACGGCCCGCGGGCACAGCAAGCGCCACCCGGTCCTGCATTGGACGCGATACCAAGAGAATGGCCGCTCCGACGGCCCCTGGCTCACCAGATTCCGCTACCAGACGTCGCCGTCGCGCCAGTCGCAGGTCAGCGAGGCCCTGAGGTCGAGCGGCGGCGTCGTAGCTGTGGGCAGCACCAGGATCGATCCGTCGTCGTCTTCGGTACGAACCGGGCCATCGTGGGTGCGTACGAAGGTCGGGCCCAGCCAGCGATGCCAGCCGAGCCGCTCGTAGAAGGCAAACCGGCCGGTGCTCAGCGCCCCGAGCTCGCAGGTTGCCCGGATGTGCTCATCGGCCGCGGCGACCACGGCGCTGCCGAGGCCGCGATTCTCGAGCTCTGGCAGCGTTCCGACGGCCTCGACGTAGCCGGCGCGCAACGGCAGGTCGGCCAGAAACAGGAGCCGCGGCACCACGGCGGCGTGGCTCACGATCCGGCCGTCGATCCCGATGATCCAGTGCCGGCCGCCCATGGCGTGGTCAAAGTCGTGCTGGTCGAACCGGCCGGCAGGCCAGGCGGTGGAGAACAGCGACCAGAGATCGGCGATCTCGGTCGTTGTGAGGTCGGCCGTCGTGACCTCGCGGACGATCGGCGTCACTCGGCCACGTTGATATCCAGCTCGAGCTCGAGCTCGTCGCGGATCGGGATGCCGAAGCAGCCGACCTTCGGGATCCCGGGCTTGAGGGCGGCCCGGCTGCGATCGACCGCCCGGGCGTGGACGCGGTCGACCCGGAACCCGCGCCGCTGATAGAAGCGCAGCGCATCGAGGTTGTCATTGGTGGTGATCAGCCACAGGCGGCGGGCGCCGATGGCACGCGCAACGGTCCGGGAGGCTGCGATCAGCGCACTGCCGATGCCTCGCCACCGCCGGGCTGCGTGGAGGGTGAGGATCTCGAGCGATCCGTCGCCGGCGAGCCAGGTGGCGACGCCGGCCAACGCACCGTCCCCCTCGGCGATGAGCGCAGGATGGCGCCGAGCATCGACGAGCTCGTCCCGGCGCGCAACGACGTCGGCCTCGTGCTCCGCAAGGAACGTATCGACCGCGCGTCGATCGGCAGGCAGCGCGGGGCGTACGGCGATCCCGGTATCCTCGGCCGGACCGAGGACCCGGGTGACCCGGAAGCGCTTGGCGACCACCGGCGTGTCGTCGGTGATCGCGAACGATGGATCCCCTAGTCCCGCCCTGATGTCGCCGAGCTCCCCGCCCCAGAGGTGCTCGTGGGCGGCTCGGAGCTCGGCCGAGTTCGCGTACCCCTCGCCCTCGTCGATGGCGTGCCGGTCGTCGACATCGGCCAGGCGGACGATGCGGGTGC